>Ga0209284_10001565_pt1 | contig 34729 bp, 26 predicted proteins | sample FRY03_FD_187211 | JGI IMG/M metagenome (GOLD analysis project Ga0209284, IMG submission 187211) | Freshwater microbial communities from Lake Fryxell liftoff mats and glacier meltwater in Antarctica - FRY-03 (SPAdes) (version 2) | ecosystem: Environmental > Aquatic > Freshwater > Ice > Glacier... | reverse complement strand
CCTTCCTTTTCGCGTTGAAACCTCCAAAATTCAACTGCCTTTGATTCATTTGGAATCAGTTTGATAAATTGCTCGAATGTCATAATGCTAGTATTTTCAAGCAAAGTACAGTGGGCAGAACGTAACATATTTACGCAGTGGCACAATTACGGACAAGCATTTAATGTTAAATTGATTTAGCATAAAATATACCGAACAATAGTACAGATTGTTTATTGACAATCCAAGAATATAATTAATGCAGAACAAAAATCACGTAGAAATACGTGGTTTTTAATACAGGTGAAAACACGCTTAAATCTCAGTGCAAAGCAACGTCTATTTGCCTTGTCAGCATACAATACTGACAGAGGAGTAAAACCGAAAATCCTGTAAAGAGTAGGTACCCAAAAAATCGTTATGAAAAATTCAATTTCCGTTCGTCAACTCGTTAGTGATTGGATCAACTCCCCAATTCCGGCATCAGTGCAAACTAGCTCGGAGTCCAAAGCTACAGCCCGCGCCAATATGCTTGGAACTGACAATTCAGATCCTGCTGCCAGCGGTGAACACATTTACACCGACCCAAAAAATCTAGGAACTGCCGTTGCCAGTATCATGGGCAGAAATCAACGTGTAGCCGATTTCCATCCTGCTTTTCAAGCACCTGAAGTACTTGCCACGAAATTTGAAGACTATATCAGAAACGTCGACAAATGTCCATTCCTTCATCTGGTAAAAAATGACTACGTAAAACACACTTTCAACTCGAAAGATTACAATGTGCTGATAGATGCAATTGTAAAATTGTATGAAGGTATTACTTCTGAGGACATGGACAAAATGAAGAATTCCATCGCCGAAATGGGGAAATCCATTTTCTCTCAGGAAAAAGCAGAAGACTTCAAAAACCTATTCAGCGAAACCACTTTATTGCTGAAGAAAGAAAATTCCAAATTGCTTATTTTCCATACTACGCTGCACATGAAAAAAGAGCACAAAGGCTTGTTTAAGCCTGATATCGAAGAACAAGAATACACTGTAAACCGTGCAGAATACATCATTCTTCCGGAATTGATGAAAACACATGCAAAAGCACTTGCGGCACTCGATAAATTGAGTGTTGACGATTGGATGACCGATTCTACATCCTCTGAAGTCCGCAAAGATCTCTGCTTCAAAGTAGAAAAAGTAAGATAATTTTATAGTCACTATAATACCTAAAGAAATGATCAGGGACTGGACACAACGCAAAACTTCGGGAAATGTAAATAAGTTGGAAAATGAATACGGCCCAGCAACTTGCAGGGGCAATTTTATAGGCCAAAACAATACAGATCCCGCAGCTAATGGTGAAACAATTTTCACTGAGCCAAATAATTTACCTACTGCCTTGGCTACTATCCTTAACCATGCGCAAAATTTAGCTGATTTTCACCCCGCATTCCAGTCTCCTGATCATCTCTCAGGAAGATTAGCTTCCTATTTAACTGAAATTAGCAAAATCCCATTCTTTAAAAATGATTTTCATGATAGCGTTCATCGCGAATTCAATCATGGTGACATCAATGCTCTAATTGCTGAACTCCTTCAACTGTACAGCGATTTCAGTCCGGAAGAACGGAATGATATGGCCATTGCTATTAGTGAAATGGGACGCTCTGTTTTCGGAAATGGTGAAAACGCCCATTCTTTTATGAATCTCTTTGCCACTATGACCATTAACGTAAGCGATCCAAATAATACTCGAATTCTTTTGTACTATACCAATTTGGAAATGCATAAATTCAAAGATGGAAAAGACACGGTTGCAAAACAATCTTTCACCGTCTGGAGACATCAGTTCAATGTTTCTCAAGACAAAATTCGAGAACATGCACATGATCTTGCCATCCTTACTAAAAAATTGGTTGAAGAGTGGATTGAAGGAGTAACGAGCAAAGAAGAAAGTGGTCGGAAATCCTGCTACTCTTTGAGTAAAATTAAAGATCTTCTCAATACCGGTATGCAAGAAGTACCAGTCGTGTTTATTATGAATCTACCTTACCCATTTGTTCTAAGTGGCAAAACAGATGAACTCTGGTCAAAAGTGAGCAATAACAAATGGAACAAAATGCTTTCCAAACATTGGATAGATAAAGGATTCCATTTCTATGAAAGAATCAGAAATAGAGGACCGGAAGCTGGAATAAATACTCCTTCAGATCTTGAATCCGCCATCAGAAGTGGTACCGTTTCTAGAGTAATCAATCAAAGATTCAGAATTGTAATTCCCATTGTGAATAGCAAGGGTGAGCACTTTACTGTATTTTACGATTACAATAAATCAAAATCTATTTGCGAACTTGTAACTTGCTCATACGAATAGAAGAATAAATTTTGATAGCTGTGGAGGGCTGCCTATTTTCGCAACAAATTCCCTCCCATGTCTCAACTCATAGAATGTGTTCCCAATATATCTGAAGGCCGAGATGCCGCTAAAATCAAGGCTATTACCGATGTTATTGAAACTGTAGAAGGTGTTCGACTTCTCGATGTAGATCCAGGAAAAACAACCAATCGCACAGTGATTACCTTCGTGGGTGAGCCGGAACCCGTAATTGAAGCCGCTTTCCGACTCATCAAAAAAGCCGCTGAATTGATCGATATGCGCCAACACAAAGGCGAACACCCAAGAATGGGCGCAACGGATGTATGTCCGCTAGTGCCTATTTCCGGTATAAGCATGGAAGAAACGGCAAAATTTGCTCACAAATTGGGCGAACGTGTAGGGCGTGAATTAGGCATCCCTGGATATTTTTACGAATCCGCAGCCACTAAGCCAGAACGAAAAAATCTGGCTTATTGCAGACAAGGAGAATATGAAGGGCTCGATAAACTAGCACAGAAAGGCTGGGAACCCGATTTTGGACCAACTTCATTTGAAGGTAATGCTAAATTAACAGGAGCCACCGCCATTGGAGCAAGAGATTTTCTCGTGGCTTATAATGTGAATTTGAACTCTACTTCAACCCGAAGAGCTAATGCCATCGCATTCGATATTCGCGAGGCAGGACGAGTGTTGCGTGATGGTGATCCGATTACCGGAAAACAGATTTTGGACGAGAACGGAGAGCCAAAACGAATTCCTGGAACACTAAAATCAGTGAAAGGAATTGGTTGGTATATTGAAGAATATGGCATTGCACAGTTATCGCTTAATCTCACGAATATCAATATTACTCCCGTGCATATTGCTTTTGACGAAGCTTGTGCAAAGGCCGCTGAACGAGGAATTCGCGTAACGGGATCAGAAGTGGTTGGACTCATTCCAAAAAAAGTGTTGATTGATGCTGCCGACTATTACCTCGAAAAGCAGGAACGCTCCATTGGAATTTCCGAAACAGAAAAAATCAAAATTGCCATCAAATCATTAGGCTTGAATGATCTTGCACCTTTCAAACCGGAAGAAAAAGTGATTGAATTCGTTTTGGCCAATTATGAAAAAGGGAAGAAACGCTTGATCGATATGAATCTCGTTCAATTTGCGGATGAAACGGCTTCGGAATCGCCTGCTCCCGGTGGTGGATCAATATCGGCCTATTGCGGCGTAATGGGTGTGTCACTCGGTACGATGGTTGCCAATCTCAGCGCCCATAAGCGAGGTTGGGATCATCGCTGGAAAGAGTTCTCGGATTGGGCAGTAAAAGGGATGCAATATCAACAGGAATTGCTTCATTTGGTTGATGAAGATACTGCCTCTTTCAACGCCATTATGGATGCATTTGGACTTCCCAAAGATAGTCCAAAGGAAAAAGCAACAAGAAAATCGGCCATTCAAAAAGCCACCAAATACGCCATTGAAATACCATTAAAAGTAGCGGGCTTGTGTTTGCAAAGCATGGAAATCATGAAAGCAATGGCTGAATCAGGAAATCCAAATTCCATAACCGATGCCGGCGTTGGGGCGATGTGCGCAAGAACGGCCGTACTAGGAGCGATTATGAATGTGAAGATCAACACCGGAGGATACGATGATAAAATATGGGTGAAAGAAGTATTGGAGAAATGCGAAATGCTCTCAGCTCAAGCACAAAGCATTGAATCGGAAGTTAGAAACCTGGTAGATCTGAAGATTAGCTAGTAAAGATGTTTGTTAAACATGCGTTATGATCATATCCTAGTTCAAAAAAATGTAGGAAGTGCAACATAAATAGTCTTCTTCCTCGTATCATTGAAAGAGCAATGGAAGAAGAAACTAAGGAAATAGTCAAAAGCAAACCGCAAAAGTTCTGGCATTTTATCCGGCATTTCTTTCCGGTTCTGTTGCTATTGCTACATTTCAAGAAAAATCACTTCCTCCTTTTTTTATGGGTAATTCTTTTTGGAATTGTAGCTAACGTTTTCGCTTCCCGCTACGGAGTGGGCTATCTCTTCCTTGCCCCGGAGTATCAGGGCGAACAAAACTGGTTAGCTTTTGCTATTTTGGGATTCTCATTTGGAGGATTTTTCCTGGCTTTTCATTTGTACACTTATGTGATGTTTGGGTACCTCTTTCCGTTTATTGCAACAATGGAAAGACCATTTTCAAAATTCAGCGCCAACAATCTTTTATTACCAACTATATTCCTGATTGTTTATCTTATTTTCTCATTTCGTTTTCAGGTTTATGCAGAACTGATAGAACCAAGTATTGCATTTTTGAATTTATTCAGTTTGATGGTCGGAGTATTTTTATTTAAAGTAATTTCTACACTTTATTTTATTACGACCAATAGAACCGTGAAGAGCTTTTCCAAGCGCAAGGATGCTAAAGGAATGGTGAGCTCAATGCTTTCAAAAATATCAGATTGGTCATTTCGAAGAATCGCAGGAGCCGAAGAATGGAAAGTAGAAACTTATCTCAGTACCTTCTTTAAGCCAAGATTAGCTCGAAGTATTGATCACTACGACAGAGTAATGCTGCAAGGCATATTTGCCCAACATCATATAAATGCCAGCATTTTTGAAATTGTAGCGGTTGTGTCATTCATTATCATTGGATCTTTTGGAGAATATTCAATCTTTGCAATACCTGCTGCTGCAAGCGGCGTTCTATTACTTACCACACTAGTAATGGTTTATAGCGCTCTATACTCCTGGTTTAAAGGATGGACAGCTACTTTGGTAGTTTTCATTGTACTTCTTATCAATTATACTTCTACATTCTGGGGTCCTTTAAAAGTAGAAAGTCGTGCTTATGGATTGAATTATTCCATTGGAAATGTGACTTACAATCCTAATGTATTGATGTCTGACACCTTGAGTATTCAGCAGGATTTTTTGCATGGACTCGAAATTCTGGAAAATTGGAGAAGAAGCAATACTTCACTAGTTGAAGGCAATAGGAATAAACCAAAGCTACTTGTTCTTAACGTGAGTGGTGGCGGATTACGTAGCGCATTATGGACCCTGGCTTGCATGTCTAAATTGGATAGCATTTCCGATGGTAAAATAATGCATCAAACACATTTAATTACAGGTTCTTCAGGAGGAATAATTGGCGCGGCATATTTTAGAGAGTTATTTTCGATATCACTTCAGAATCCGGATTCAATATATTTATACGATGAAATTTATCGTGATAATATTTCATCTGACATACTGAATCCAATGATATTCAGTGCGGCTACCAATGATGTTTTTATCCGCTATCAGAAGTTCCGATTAGATGATGAAATTTACACCAAAGATCGTGGTTATGCTTTTGAAAGAGAATTAAATCTGAATACGGGTTATATATTCCGGGAAAGGATTTCGGATTATAAAGATGATGAATTCAGTGCTCGCATTCCATTGTTGATTATGGCTCCTACAATTGTAAATGATGGAAGACGAATGTTGATTTCTGCTCAGCCTTTGGGATTTATGCGGGGATCGGAATTAATGCAATCCGAAAGCTTAAATTTAGTTGAAGATATTGAATTTAGTAAATTATTTAAAAATCATAGTCCTGAGCAATTAAGAACTACTAGTGCACTCCGAATGAATGCAACGTTTCCATATATCATGCCTGCAGTAGATTTGCCTACCGATCCCTCAATTGAGCTGCTAGATGCTGGTTTACGTGATAATTTCGGTGCCAAAACTACGGCAGAATATTTATTCGCATTCCGCAATTGGATTGCAACAAATACCAGTGGTGTAGTTCTAGTAAGGATTAGAGATACGCCTCGTCAAAATCCTGTTCAATCGCTTGATCCTTCTCTGATTGGCAGATTCACCGCCCCTTTGGGTTCAGTTTATGGAAATGTGACTCGCACACAAGACATGAACAATGAGCGATTACTGTTTTATTTGCGCAATGCAGTTGATTATCCTATTGATATCATAGATATGCAACTCGAATTTTCGGAAGAGGAACACATCTCCTTGAGCTGGCATTTAACACGCAGCGAAAGGCAGAGGATACAACGATCATTAGATTCAAAACTGAATCAGGCAGCAGCGGGCAAATTGATGAAATTAATTGGGAATTGAGTATCTCGCTTCGCAAAAGGCGAAAAACAAAAGCCGCAAAGAATACAATTTATTTCATCAAATAAAGGCAAAGAATCTACTTTAGCTCACACCATTTCTTCTTGGCTTTGTGGCAAATAAAAGAATTTCAAATCAAAACTCTGAATTGATCATGAAGTAGAAAACGCCTAATTCTTCTTTTTCAACATTGGCGATACTCCTTCCAGAAATCCAAACCAAGGTCAAGCCTGAAGGATTTCCCTACACGCCGTAATTTCCTCAAAGCTGCTAGATCTATACCCCCCTGGAATTAGCTCCCCTTCCAATGCAGAAAATAACAATTCCTGAGCACTCAAATGATACTCTCTAGCCCCTGTTTGCATTAGTCTAGCCAAATTCGAACTCCTCACTCCCCCCCCAATAAGCAAATTGATTTGATCGCCATAATTCTTTTGCCAATCAGTCAATCTAGGTAAGGCATCAATTGCCACAATTGCCCCACCCGAAGTCAATACCCATTTAATTCCCGATTCAATTAATACTTCTATTCCCTCTTCTGGATTTCTGCATACATCAATCGCCCTATGAAAGGTAAAATCCAGATCCGGAGCCGCGTCCCTCAATCGTGAACAGACATCTATATCTACATTTCCTGCCTGATCCAATGCTCCAAAAACAATTCCATGCACGCCGCAATCTGCCATCATTTTGGCTTCTCTAACCAATAATTCGATCTCATCTTTTGAATAAATGAAATGACCGGGCCTAGGTCTTAACAGCACCAAAACCTTCCCTTCAAATCGCTCCAAAGCCATTTCAGTAAAGGCATAAGATGGGGTAAGCCCACCTAATTCCAAACCAGAACATAACTCAATACGATCAGCCCCAGCTTTTTGCGCAGCGATAACGGATTGTATGTTTTGGGTGCAGATCTCGAGGATACGTTTCATGGTAATGCAATGATACAAAAATCGTAAATCCCTTGCACGCAAGGGATTGTAGCATAGTAAATCCCTTGCATGCAAGGGATTACGTTTTACAAAAAAAAATGATCGCCCCATGCGGAACGACCATCAATATTATCCTTTATCGTTTTATGCTTGCGCAGTGAAACGACGCTTTTCTTTAATACGTGCAGATTTACCAGTAAGGCCACGCAGATAGAATATACGTGCTCTGCGAACTTTACCTCTTTTGTTCACCTCGATTGCATCAATAAACGGTGAACAAATTGGAATGATACGCTCTACTCCTACACCATTTGAAATCTTACGAATTGTAAAGGTTTCTGTTACCCCAGAACCACGACGCTGAATTACAACGCCCTGAAATTGCTGGATACGCTCTTTGTTTCCTTCTTTAATTTTGTAGCTAACGGTAATTGTATCACCTGCGCCAAATGCGGGCCAATGCTTCGCTTCTACGAGCTTTGCGGCTATTTCTTTAACTGGGTCCATGGTACTATCCTTTGTTGGAGGGTTCTCAAACGAGGGTGCAATATTACGAAAATTAATGAATTGAACGAACAGCAAGCATAATTTTTTAGCTATTCCCTTCCAAAAGGTCCGGTCGCCTTTGTTTAGTCCGCTCCAAACTTTGCTCAAAGCTCCATTCCCCAATCTTTTTAGGATCCCCACATAACAAAATTTCGGGCACCTTCCAGCCCTTGTAATCCGCCGGACGAGTATAAACAGGTGGTGCCAAAAGCCCATCCTGGAAACTATCAGTCAAAGCACTGGTTTCATCATTCAAAACCCCCGGTAATAGGCGTACTAAGCTATCCACCAAGACCGCCGCAGCCAACTCACCCCCACTTAAAACATAATCTCCGATCGAAATTTCACGACTCACATAATGTTCTCTAACTCGTTGATCCACACCCTTATAGTGACCGCAAAGGATTACAATCCGTTTTTTAAGCGATAATTCATTACAAATGCCCTGATTCAGGCGTTCACCATCGGGCGTCATATAAATCACTTCGTCGATTTCTCCCTGAGCTTTAAGTTCATCCAAGCAAGCTTCGATAGGCTGAATGCACATCACCATACCCGCGCTGCCCCCAAAAGCATAATCATCCACCTTGCCGTGCTTGTCTAGCGTATAACTTCGAATATCATGTAGTGCAATTTTCACCAATCCCTTGTCCTGAGCGCGCTGCATGATCGAATCCGCAAAAGGACTCTCCAACAAAGCCGGCAATATGGTAAGAATATCGATTTGCATTAATCCTGAATTATTTCATTAAAAAGGAATTAAATATCCTTCACAAAACACTTTAAATCAATTAATTATCTCTCTTTAGGATGGCCACTTCGATTCAGTTATAAATCCTGAAAGCACCATCAGCCAAGTCTATGATCGAAATCTAAAGCCAAATCGACCTATCAAATTCGATTAATAAGCCGGATGTATAGGCTTATTATCCAGAATCTCATCTATTTTGAGCATTACTTCATCCGTTAATAGATCTAACATTTCAGCCGCTTGCAAATTTTCTTTCAATTGCTCCACCTTGGAAGCGCCTAGGATTACCGTACTCACATTTGGATTTTTGAGGCACCAAGCCACTCCCAATTGAGCCATAGTCATACTCAAATCAGAGGCTAAATCACCCAATTTCTTCAGTTTCGAAATGTTCTCGTCCGTTAGCAAAGTCTCCGCCAACCAATTGAGTTCAGTTCTTTTCAAACGAAAATCTTCTGCTGAACCTGAATTGTATTTTCCACTCAAAACGCCCGATGCCAGCGGACTCCAGATGGTAGTACCCAGTCCAACCGTCTTATAGATTTGCGAAAACTCCACTTCCACTTTTTGTCGAACCAACATATTATACTGAGGTTGCTCCATAGTTGGACCGATGAGATTATAGCGTTGCGCCACCATGTGCGCTTCCATAATTTCCTGCGCGCTCCATTCCGAAGTCCCCCAGTACAGCACCTTTCCCTGCAAAATGAGATTGTGCATACTCCAAACCGTTTCTTCAATTGGCGTATTTTTGTCGGGGCGATGACAAAAATACAGATCCAGATAATCCACCTGCAACCTCTTCATCCCCGCCTCACAAGCTTCCACGATATGTTTGCGATGCAATCCTCTTTGCGTTGGCATTTTCCCACCAGCACCCCAAAACACTTTACTACTAACCGTAAAAGTATCCCGCGCCCATCCTTTTTTCCGCAAAATATCACCCATTACCTCTTCCGATTTTCCGGCAGCATATACCTCTGCGTTGTCGAAAAAGTTTATTCCGGCATCATAAGCGATGTCCATTAATTTTTCAGAAACCTCGTTTCCGATTTGGTTTCCAAAGGTAATCCAAGAGCCAAGAGAAAGCTCTGATAGTTGAAGTCCGGATTTCCCGAGTCTGCGGTAGTTCATGGGGGTAAAGGTAAGAAAAGAGAGCGCTTGTCCCTGTCCTACAATTATATGACCTTCTATAAATTTACAATGGAAACTTAAATTGAAAATACAAATCCTTTGGAATTGCATACTCAAATGCAAAATCCAATTATATTACAAAAAAAGATGACAATTATTTAAATCAAGAATTGCAAAGAAAACATTCCAAACCTGCCCTTCTTACTTAACTATGCATTAGTTTTTTCATCAACCATTTGACACCTATTCCACTACAAAAATCATATTCGGTTGAATTGAACTATCCGCTAAACCGTGATAAAATCTTGATACTTAAGTTGCACTTTCGCATAGACTAACTTAAAACGCGATGCGTAAAATGAATAGAAGTGTCGCACTCATTGGGATAATAGTATTTTTCCAATGGAGCATGAATTCCGGCTGTAATCATGCGAAAGATGGCGCTTGTGCAGAAGACAATATCTCAGAACATAATAGTGATAAAAGCCACAATATGGGGCAAAATTGCATGTCATGCCATACCATCGGTGGTGAAGGTGAAGGTTGCTTTAAAGCCGCTGGCACTGCCTACAATGAAAGTCAAAATAGCACTGTTGCTAATGTAACTGTGCGCTTATACAAGGGTGAAAATGGCAGTGGCGAAATTGTTGCTACACTATTTGGTGATGATTTAGGTAATTTTTACACAACAGAAGACATTGATTATAGTGCTGGGCTATTTCCTGGAATTAGTCGCAATGGGAGCGATTTTGAGTATATGGAATCCAAAATTTATCAGGGAGCATGTAACTCTTGTCATGGAATAAGCCAGGATGTTATTTGGGTGGAGTGAGAACCAATAAGGCCAAGACTTGTGTTTCTGACATTTCTTTTTTCATCATAATATTTACAATGCCCAACTGCAATAGTTCCATTGCACATCATACGCGTTAGGCATGATTCCAAATCTTAAAGAAAGCATCTGTCATCAGACGATATTTTTGACGATCTTCCGTAAAAAAGGAATATCTACAAATTATTTAGACGAGTTCTGTAATAGAGCTAATCATAAATTGGTTCTGCATAGCATTTTAGTGGGCGAGTTATTGAAGGGTGCAGTATTGACTGGGGATTTAATGAATGGGGATTTATTTCCAAATATCACTACCACCTATTCCACATCCCAGCAGTCTTTGAGTATATATACGTAAAAACCAAACGTAAAAATACCCATCAAAATACAGGGAATTTACGCTTGATCTACTCAACCGAAGAACATAATTTCGTTTTATGATTTGAACTCCTCAAATCAAAATCTGCTAAGGATTAATACAGCGCGAATTATGAATATTGCTAAAGCTTTTGCCAACAACGACGTGGTATTACTCGTTTGGTCTTATGAGGATCCTATTGCAAATTGTCTCGGGTTCTGTATCAAACGAACCAATGTAATTACTAATAAAATAGAAGTACTTACGAGTATGGTAGGTTTCAGCAAGTCATCCATCCAAACAAGACAATTCAAGCCTACTATTATCTGGCCTATTCAAAAATTCAATTGGCGCGATTTTACGGCAACATCGGGGCAAACTTATATCTACAGCATTATTCCCATGATAGGAGAATATGATGATTTAATTGAAAAGAAAGCCATCAAACTAGATTCGAACGAAGTAACATTAAGCCCGGGGAACGATAAAATCAAAGCATTTTTCAACAAGGGCATTCTTGCTACCCAGTATCTCAGCAGTCAAGTTCCTAAAAGCGCTTCCGGAATTCCAAACTACCGCATTCTGCAAGATAGAATTAAGCAAGCCGGCGATCAATTGAGAAATAAATTGGCCGACGATCTCAGAATTGCAGTGATGTCTACTTTGCAGCGAGCAATTGATGAAGATGGTAAATGCTATTGCGCTTTGTATGAATTAAACGATCAAGAGCTCTTGGCTAAATTACTTGAAGCCGGAGATAGAGTTCATCTCATACTATCAAACACAGGTCAGGACGACGGGACTAACGAAACTTCTCGCGCTTCATTGCAAGATTCTTCAGTTAATCTCATTAACCGAATGGTTGGCAGCGGTCATATTGGTCACAATAAATTCATTGTATATGTTACCAAAAGCGGCACTCCAAGCATTGTGATGACTGGCAGCACAAATTGGACTCATACCGGATTGTGCGCTCAAAGTAACAATGCCATTTTGATACAAAGTAGAACTATTGCTAAACAGTATTACAATTATTGGCATCGACTTAAAGATGACAATGCCGCTCAAAGCACAGAATTTAGAGCTAGTAATAATCAGGCACTCAAATCAAGAGTGGATGGATCTAAAATATCTCTTTGGTTTAGTCCCAATACAAAGCAAAAAAACAAAACTGCTACTTCGGCCATACCCAAAGACATGGAAGAGGTTTTTACGCTCATGAATAATGCTAAAAAATCTATACTTTTTCTGGCCTTTCAACCCGGTAGCCCCAGCATCATTGATGAAGCAGCCAAAATTCAACTCTTGAAACCTGACTTGTTCATTCGCGGTGCTGCTACTGATAATGATGCCATAGGAAGTTCTGCCATTTCACTTTATCATCGTGGAATTAATGATCCTGTATTTGTGGGCGTCGCCGAATTGAAAGATGATTTTTCATATTGGATGGCCGAAATATTAAAATCATCACCTTATGCCAAAGCCGTAATTCATGAAAAAGTTATGGTGATAGACGCATTCACTCCAGATTGTGTTGTTATAACCGGAAGCCATAATTTAGGATACCGCGCATCTTACAACAACGATGAAAATTTGCTCATCATAAAACATCATCAACAACTTGCAACATGCTATGCCACACATATTCTAGATATCTATGATCATTACCGCTGGAGATATTTTGTGAACAAGAACTCTGGTCAAAGTACCTTCACTGGTCTCAACAAAAAAGATTCCTGGCAGGCGCCCTATTTCAATAACAAACGAGGAGAATCCATTGATAAACGATTCTGGCTATAATTATTCAATTTCCAAAATGATGATCAACAAAATTAATAACGTTAAATTAGTACTATATGTTGCTATAATAGGCATACTAACCATCGCCATAGGATGCAATAACTACACCTTTTATAGTCTAACCGGCGACCATACCCGAGTGGTATTTAATCAGGAAGTAGATTTACGCTATGCTTGGCTGGGAAATGATGCCGAGGTTATCAATTATCAAAATCAGATAATTGATATTATTAATAATTCTAATACAAGCATCGAAGTTTCTTCAATGACATTCTCAATAGATGCCATAGCAGATGCATTAGCTAACAAAGCAGATGCAGGGGTACAAGTTCGAATTATTGGCAATAGTGCGCATCGCATTCAACACAATAATTCAACCGGATACATGCGTGCTTTGCGCGGAAATATGCAAATTATAGACAATAATCATCCGGCATTAATTCACAAAATAAATTTCCAAAAAGATGCAGGTGCCCCACCAAGCGGTTGGCTTGCCGATAGGGGTGAAACATTTGGTGTGCATGATTCCGGCATTAGCTATGGTTGGCAAAATGATGAAAATTCTAATATCAAAACTGCAAATGAATATTTAAATCCTCTTCTGGATGACTGTTTTGCAGCACCCAATTCTAGCGGTGTTCACAATTGGGAAATTCAAGTGCCAAACGGTGTGTATTATGTGGCAGTAGCTTGCGGACAACCAGGATTCAACAGCAAATCATTTGTTCAAGCAGAAGGTCAAAACATTTTTAACGGTGGCGCTTTTGAACGCGTTGACTGCGGAATAGGTGAATTCAAAGGCAGCATTGTAGATGGGGGCCAAGATTTGGATTTTCCTGATGAGCCTACTCCAAATTCTATGCGGATTACCGTTAATGACAACCGACTAACATTATCCATTGGTAAATTGGGCGAAACCAGCTTTTCAAGCATTTGCTTTGTTGAAATATACCGTGGAGACGAAGATATATTTGGAGACGACACTTATGACGATGGCCTAGACAATACTATCCAAGACAAGCAAACCGTTCATGCAAAATACATCATTGCCGATGCCGGCACAGCAAATGAAGTTCTGTGGTGCAGTTCAGGGAATTTAACTCAAGCAATGGAATCTTTGTCTGAAGATGCCATTATAAGCACTGATCCTCAATTGATAGCTGCATTTCTAAATCAGTTTAATCAACAATGGGGAGCGATTAGTGGAGTTCCCGTAGTCGCTAATTCGAATTTTGGAACTTACAAAAGTATCACTCCTGGTGATTTCTCTATCGATGGATTTGATTGGAAAGCAAGATTTTCACCAAGTAAAGGAGTTGTAGATATTTCTGATAATATCAATAGCTTGATTCAAACTCCGGGAAGCAATAATTTAATTTTGATCATGGAACAGTTCACCACTTCGGGTGGTCAAAGAGGATTTGCCGGTCCATCACAATTAGTATCATCTATTCAATCTAAATTAGGCAATGCTGCATATAAACTTCATGCGCTCATCAGCAGCGAAGCTGGAGTTGGAAATGCACAATTCTCGGGAAGCAATGTACAGCTCGGATTCAGCACAGGCGTTGGAGATTTAAGAATTCACAATAAATATGCCTTGGTAGATGCACTTCGAGATAGTCGATACAGTTTAAAAGGAAAATTATGGTGCGGAAGTATGAATTGGTCCCAAAGTGCTATGGTCTATAGCGATGAGCACAGTTTGCTTATTGAAAATCCATACATCGCCAATGCCTATTTGCAACATGCTATGATGCGCTTGGAAGAAAAAGGACTTGAACCACCTGTTGAAACCGACATTATTCTAGTGATGGATCGCAGCGGATCAATGAATCAGCCAAGTGCAGTTGCCGGCCTATCCAAGCTTGAAGCTAGTCAGAATGCTGCTAAACTATTTTTAGACATTCTACAAACTGATAATTCTCATCGTGTGAGTGTGGTGAAATTTGGGGAAATAACAGAAGTATTTGCGCCTCCAATTGCACTTATTGACTACAACGCTAACGTCCGAACAAATTACAAAAATGCAATTGACGGAATAACTGCCGACGGCCCAATTGCAAATCATACTTGCTATGGCGCTGCTTTAAAAAGTTGTATGACACAATTTGATGACGCAGTACCATCCAATCCGAGAAGAATTATACATCTCTTTACGGATGGAAAAGAGAACTTTGCACCTTATTCAAATGCCTTATTCGAAGACCTCAATGACAAAAACATCGAAGTACACTCAACAGGATTAGGAGGAGCTACTGATATGGCTGTAAGTTTAGAAAATCTCGCAACTGAAACCGCAGGAACTTATGCTCAAGTTACACTAGATCCCATTGAAATTAATAAACGATTCGCTGAAGTGGCTCGAAATGCTATGGATCAAGCTACGGTTCTCGATCCAGATTATTTGCTTAAGGCTGGCCAATTTGTAAAAGAGCATGTTTTTTTAGATAAGGAGAATGGAAAGGCTGAATTCATATTAATGTGGGATAATATTACTAAAAATAATCCTGAAATAACTATAATTTCTCCGGAAGGCAAAGAATTCAAAAATGACTCACCCGGGATAGAATTTATAAAATCCAAAGGCTACACCGTAATTCATCTTGATCCCAAAAAAGCAGGTATTAACGCTCGTGGAGAATGGACATTAGTAATTAATGCATCCAGAGATAATGAAATCACTCGGGCCAGCTTAATGGTTTTGGCAGATAGTGATATTCACTTTAGTGCAGAAGCAGAATTGTCAAGTAACAATGATCGAACACATTTAATTATGGCGAGAATGTTGTATAAAATTAAGCCTGTAAATAATTTAAGAATTGTAGCGGAAATCAGACCTCCTGTTTTCAAAGAAAACGAGCTACCCCGCAGAAATTCCATTGTACTAAAAGATGAGGGTGGAAAATACGATAAATCTGCTACTGATGGATTGTACAGTGTCATTTTTAGAGCCAAATCACCATTAAATCATAATGTACATTTGATTGCCAAAGGGACGATCCAAGTGGAAGACCAAACCTATGAAATCAGGAGGGAATTTAATTTATCGACAAGATTAGCTAAAGGATCAAAAAAATAATATTGCAGAACTAATTTCTGTTCATACTGATCAAAGGAAGGAGCTCTATAGTATAGAATACACCAGTGAAGAGAGTTGACTATCTTGCATCCATAAAATAGCCAAGCCATTTGTATGAAACACTTGTTCATATTTCTAGCATTATTAAGCATCCATGCTGCAGTTCAAGCGCAAGGAGTGGATTCCGATTACGAATCCCTCCTTTCTTTGTTTTCCCCCTCAGAAAAAGAAGCCGCCATCCAAGCCTTAGCCAACGGAGAATGCAAATTCAAAGGCATTCCACTCTATGGTAAAATCCAATTTGTAACATCATTTCCTGATATCAAAATCCAATTCGTAGAAAATTTTCCGGATATCAAGGTAAAATTTGTTACCTCCTTTCCTGATGAATGCGGATTGTGGCAGGTAACTGAAAGTTTTCCGGATTTTAAAGTTCAGGTGGTGACGAGCTTTCCGGATATCAAAGTTAAAGTGGTGGAGAGTTTTCCGGGGATGGATTAAAGGGATCTCGATTTGATTGGTAGTAATATTAAAGGGGAACAGGACATGGAAGAATTAAGCTTGATTGACTCAATCTAAATGGTTATTTCAATCTTCATTTTTCGATTTGAAAATAACAACAGATTTCACAATTAAATCATGAATAGCCATCTTCTTGGGATAGTTGTCAAAACTGACTAATAAACTAAATCATTGACTTCACATTTGGTTAATTTCAACTACAAAACTTAAAATTCCTCGGTTAAATTAAATAGAAAAAAATTGAATGAATTTATACTGTTGAACATTCATTCCTATCTCAGGTTATTATGGTGATTGTTAATCTGTAATTCTATAGCAATTTGCAATCCCTATCTTTAGACCGGAAATCAATCAATCAATTTCCCTAAAAACCTTATTAACCTACACCCACATGAAAAGATCAGCCACAGCCATCTGGAATGGCAGCGGAAAAACCGGAAAAGGAAATCTCAGTACTGAAACAGGAATTCTCAGCCGCACCCCCTATTCCTTCCATTCCCGCTTTGAGGATGGAAAAGAAACAAATCCTGAAGAGCTTGTTGCAGCTGCACATGCCGGATGTTTTAGTATGAAATTATCTTTCAATTTAGATGCAGCAGGATTTACAGCTACAGAAATTGAAACCCAATGCCAAATTACATTCGAAAGCGGCGTTATTACTAACTCTCATCTCATTTTAAAAGCTCATGTGCCGGGCATCTCGAATGAAGTTTTTGATGCTCAAGTAAAAGATGCAGAAGCTAATTGTCCCATTTCGAAATTGTTAAATACTGCTATCTCAGTTGAGTATGTTTTGAATGCAGAATAATCGTACAAAATTCAACTGAATTAGCCCTATATAGTAAGGGCTAGCATCAAAAAAAGAGGCCGTTAAAAAGCAAGTAGAGGCAAAAAAGCAAAAGAATAACCTTAGCTATTTTTGCCTCTTTTTTGCGCCTTTTCACGCTCTTAATATTATAGTCTAGGCCAAAATCAACCGTGTTTTGCCGACGCAACTTCGAAAAGTTTTCCCTCAATTTGCAGATCCAAAAACCTCCTTGATTTTTATTCTCTCCATTATAGGCAACCTTTTTATTTTATCTTGCATCAATATATAGATTGGGATTTAAACCACTCCAGACCCATTAACCCTTTTGCAAGATGAATAAATACTTACGACAAACAGCCATAGTGTTGATTTTCAGCCCGATAATGATGCAAGCTCAATTAGTTTGCGACAATACCATAACTCCTCAATTAGCAGTTGAATCACTTCTCGGAGAAGGAATCGAGGTGTTTAATCTTACTTACGTTGGAAGTCCCGAACAAATTGGAACTTTTGAATGCAATGGTTGCAACGTGGGTATTGGGAGCGGACTAATTATCGCTTCCGGTGATGTTACTGTTGCTCAGGGGCCTAACAACTCCGGATCTAATACTATTGGTGGTGGATTTTTTGGCGCAACTGATCCGGATCTCGAATTGATTAACCCAGGTTTGAATGATGCCGCTGTTGTTGAATTCGACTTCATCGCCGGCGGTGACTCGGTTTCATTTCGCTATGTTTTCGGATCAGAGGAATACCCTGAATTCGTAGGATCATTTAACGATGCATTTGGCTTCTTCTTAAGTGGGCCCGGCATTAGCGGACCATACAGCAACGGTGCTGAAAATATTGCAACTCTTCCGATAACTGAACAAGCCGTAACAATTAACAATGTTAACAATGGCAATGGCGATATGGGACCATGCACTAACTGTGCCTATTACGTTATAAACACCAATAATAATAGCCCTCTAAGTATACAGTTTGATGGATTTACAACGGTACTCACCGCTGCTTGGGGTGGATTGCTTTGTGGTGAAACTTATCACATCAAAATAGCCATTGCTGATGCACTTGATGCGGCTTATGACAGTGGAGTATTTATTGAAGCTGGATCATTCTCTTCTAATGCCGTATTGATCAATGCTACAGCCTCTATCAACACCCCCATTTTTTTAGGTGATTCAGTCGTAGTTGAAGGTTGTAACGACGCAGCTTTTCAGATTTTTCGTCCTAATGCCAGTTTAGAAGACACGCTCTATCTTACAATAACCGGCTCTGCTACAAATGGTGTAGATTATCAACCTCCCTTTCCTGATTTCGTAATTCTGGAAGAAGGCGTAACCGAATACACTTTAGAGTTTTCGGCTATTCAAGATTTGATCGATGAAGGAATGGAAAACATCACGCTTTCCTATGAATTTATAAACTTTTGCGGAGATACCACCGTGGCTTCAGCTACTTTGTATATCGCTCCTTACCTCCTCCCTGAAATTTTAACTCCGGACACTATTATGCCTTGTCCGGGCACACCAATGACTATTTCGGCCATAACAGCACAAGGATACGAGCCCTTTACCTACCTCTGGAATACGAATGAAACCAATCAAACCATTAGCATAAATCCTACGGAAACAACCACTTATTCGGTAATTGCTACCGATGTTTGTGGAACCACTACCGAAAGTGAAATTACCGTTACTGTGGCTGATATCCCGCCATTGGTGCTAAGTACCGAAGATGTGGCAGTGCTCTGTTCAGGCGATCAAATCCAAATTGGAGTGACTATTGACAGCGGAGTTGCCAATTTCACTTTTTTCTGGTCTAACAATCAGTTTCAGCAAAATATTAATGTAACTCCCATTGTAACAACAACTTACAATGTTACCGTTACCGATGAGTGCGGCCAACAAGCTCAAGCTAGTTTAGAAGTTGAAGTACCTATCTATGAGCCGGTTACAGGCACAACAGGCGAGTTCAATGCACATTGTCCGGGTGATGAAGTTGTGATTAGTGCTGATGGCGCTGGTGGATTAGCACCATACACCTATAACTGGCCTGGAGTAGGCGAAGGCCAAGAAGTGAGTGTTTTCCCAACGAGCAATGACAGCTTTGAAGTAGTAATTACAGATGCTTGTGGCGAAACTGGATCTTTAGAAGTGCCAGTAAGTGTAAGTGTTTGGGATGAACCTATTATTGCTTTTCCTGACACGGTTTGCGCAGTAATTGGTGGCACTATAGCTCCAATTACCGGAGGTACCGGAGTTTATGTAGAGTTTTACAGTGAGCCTTCAGGATTGAACTTCAATTCAAATAACCCAGGCGTATTCACTGCCAATGCGCTACCTGCCGATTATGAAGTTTTTATTGTAGATGATTGTGGAAATGTAGGTATAACCCTTGTAAGCACTGAAGTGTGCGAGACCTTAATCCCGAATATCATCACTCCGAACGGGGATGATATTAATGAAGGGTTTACCATTAAAGGGCTCGAATCCTTCCCTGGCTCTACTTTGTTGATCTTCAACCGCTGGGGAGCGAAAGTATTTGAATCAGGTAGTTATGATAATGCTAAGCCTTGGAATGGTGACAGCCTTTCTGACGGAGTATATTTTTACATCCTTCAAAGATCTGACGGTGAAGACTTTACTGGAGAAGTAACATTGAAAAGGAAGTAATCTTTTCGCAAAAACTTTAGAAGAAGAGCCCGTATCAACAGATGCGGGCTTTTTGACGCTATTTTTAAGCTATGAAGGGTTGATTTAGCAGACTTATTGACTGAACACTAATGAATGAACCCAAAAAATGTTAGAAGTTTAGTCAAGTAAAAAATTAATCTACTCCCAAGTCGGAATCATACCCCGGATACCCATATCCACCACGTTTTCACCTATCAAAGGCTCCCACTTGTTGTCGGCAACTACTTCGTTCCATTCAAAACTGTTGTTTACAGATAAAGAAACGGTTATAATGATATCCTCTGTTTCATTACCTGTAATCACTAATTCCTGTAAAAATGATCCAGTTACCAAACATGAACCGACCGGAATTGGAGCTGTGGCGAAAAATGGATTCACCACTGTTGTTGCTCCCGGAGGTACCTGACCGCTTGTAACATTGCCCAGTGTTTCGAATCCCCAATACCCTTGGAGCTTATCATCGTTTACCGTTACACTCTGCTCATTCACTAAATATGAATTGATGTATGTATTATAACCGATAAAACTTGCCAGTGTACCAGTGTATTCCATGCTATTAAACCAGTAGTTCACATTGTAATTCTGATAGGCCAGTGATACCCTGAGATGCGGATAAGTGCCGGCAGCGATATTATCCAAAGGAATGCTTAAAAAAGTTTCTCCTTCAGTCACCAAAACTGCTTGGTCAAAATCAAGCGCTAATGCTCCACCGGCATTGGTTTCCGGACCAATAAAAAGCACTTCTCCATCTCCTATTTGGGTAAATTCATTTGGAATAAGTTCCACATAATGGGCACTCATGAAATTGAAATCAGGACTCTGAGCGCCATTTCCGACAGCCACATCGGCTTCATTTCCAAAACTATTTAATCTGATTTGATTAGGATCAAAGGCAAATTTGAAGACGAGTTTTGGGCCATTTGCAGGTGTTGGTTGATCCTCAACCTGATCATTTTCTTTGTCGCAACCAGCAAGGGTTACAGCTCCAATGAGCAAAAGTGTTGGAAAAAATCTGTACATTCGTTCAATCTTTGTTTTTCAAAGATAAGACCTCCACCCTAAGGGTCGAATCCCTATTTTTTAACTATTTGTGAATAACTCTCACTCTTGAGTGCATTTGGCATGACCTTCAGGAGCAATATCCGTTTTAATTTTGATATGATGCCTAATTTCTTGCTTCGGGTGGTTTGTCTTTCGGGTGCTTTATTGGCCACCTGCACGCATGCTATTGCCCAACAAGTTACTATTATCAACAATTACGGAGATACTACCGGAACGTCTGAGCAAGGATTAAAATTGCGTTCAAGCTCTTCTCATACCATCGTAATTAATTATTATGAACCTGCCGGAGAAGATGAAATTGATCGATTGGAGGAATTAATCGGACAATCCCTCAATTTTTATCTGGATCAGGTTATCGATTTGAAAGAAGAAGAAATTCGTTTCCGCAAACCCCGAAATCAGGTATTGCAAGACATGAACGACATGGTGAAAGATGCCGTTAAGTATTACCAATTCAAGGAGTTAAAAGCTTTCGATGGTTTTTCTGAGAGAGTAAGAATGAAGTTGGAAGATCTGGAAGGAAAAGAATGGAGAAGATCCGACTTTTTTGTTCGTGATGCTGATCCTGCAACTAAAAAGCAAATGATTTACTATTTCGTTCAAAAGGAATTGAATGATCTTAAGTTATTGGCCAATACTGAAGTAGGAAATTATAGTAACGAAAACCTCTTAGCTCTTGCGGAAACTGCGATAAAAGAATTGGACGACAAAGCGGACGAAGCGCTCATTAGGGAACTGCAAAATTTTCAAACCAATGACTTATTGCAGCCTTTGGAATTAGATTTTAGTACGGCAACAGTGACTCTTCTTGCATCTGAAGACGAATTTATACTTCCACCCAAATACCAGGCTCCCGTTAAGCCAATTGCTGCTGATGAATTTTCTGAACGCATCCTTGCTTTGCTTGAGCAGAACAATCAGCGTATGGATCGCATAGAAACTGAAATGCGCGACATTCGTTCTGAACAGGAATTACAAAGGATTGCTCGCGACCAGAGCATGCAATTGCAAATGGAACAACTCCGTTTGATGATGTCAGAATTGCTCAAGCGTCCTTCCGGTGAAGGTCCAACCGGCACCTGGAATCCACCCATCGATACTGGCAAAACGGATGGCACTGAAAAAGGCGATGGAACCGTTTATAATCTTCCAGACAAAGTAAATCTGAAATTCGCTTTGGCCAGTGCAGAGTTGGATTTAAGTTCAAAACTGATGCTCAATGAAATCATAGGTTTTATGGCTTATGATCGATCACTCAACATTTTAATAACCGGCTATGCTGATCGTTTGGGCAATGCAGCTTCCAATCTTGAATTATCCAAAAGAAGAGCTTCTAAAGTGAGAGATTATCTTATGGCACAAGGGATTCCGTCTAATCGCATTGTGATGAATTTCTTTGGTGATGCTGATTCGCGTTATGAAAATCCGGATGATCGAAAAGTAGAAGTTACTTTCATGCGCTTTTAGTTCCTTTGCAAAATGAAAATCATTTGCATCGGTCGGAACTACGCAGAACACGCTAAGGAATTGGGTAATGATCTTCCCAAAGAACCCATGTTCTTTTTAAAACCTGATTCAGCTATTCTACCACAAAAACATCCGCTTTTTATCCCTGAATTCACCAATGATTTGCATTTCGAAGTGGAATTGGTTTATCGGATCAATCGACTTGGGAAGCATATTGAAGCTAAACACGCCCATCGTTATTATGATGCGGTTGGAATAGGCATCGACTTCACTGCTCGCGACATTCAGGAAGAATGTAAAAAGAAAGGTCATCCCTGGGAAAAAGCCAAAGGATTTGATGGATCTGCGGCTATAAGTAAGGATTTTGTGATGATGGATGAATTACAAAATGCTTCGGCAATCGCGTTTCAGTTGAAAAAGAATGCTGAAATCATGCAATCATCTGATAGTTCAGAAATGATTTTTAACATCGATAAAATCATTGAGCACGTATCGAAATACATGACCATCAAAATCGGTGATTTGATTTATACCGGCACTCCCGCTGGCGTTGGTCCGGTGAGAGAAGGCGACGTGTTGGAGTGTTTTTTGGAGGGGAAGAAGATGTTAAAGGTGGAGATTAGGTAAAATTGCGGCTTTTTAGCATCGTAAAGAGTTTACAAAGAACACTAACTCAGCTAATGTGCTAAGCGATCCAAAATTTTGAGCTGCAGAACATCGCCACTTTGTAGTGCTCCCTTTAAAATTTTCCACAAAAAAACCACCCGGAGGGAGTGGTTCTTTTTAAATATTTTGAAATCTTCTTAATTCGATCCTTCTTCAGATACTTCGCCTTCAGCATGATCATGACCTTCATGAGATTCATGAGATTCTCCAGATACAGCTTCAACTGTAGGTTCAGGAATTCCATCGATAATTACACCTTTAGCATCAAAAGAAATTGTTGGCTTAGGCTCTGTGATTAGCGCAATTTCTTCGGCTGATTTACCTGCATCTTCTGCAAAGTGAATCAAATTTTCGACACTCAAAGTATCTAAATAAGCTTTGCCTTCAAAAATGGCTACTTTACCTTCACATCCTTGCGTAGGAACAAAAAAGCTATGATTGCGCATAAATACAGTCATAACTTCGCCATTACCCATATCTACATCCATCCAACAGCCCATTTTAGCGCAAGTTTGGCTGATTGTAGCCGATACTTTAGTCAGTAAACTGTCTTTTCCAAGCATTTGTTGGTTCAGTTCGGCGATTGTAATTGCATTTTCTACTGTAATTGAATCACCGTAAAAAGAGCGGATTACTTCTGGTTCTGCAGGAACTATTGCTTCAGGTTCTGCATTGTTACAAGCTGCGGTTGCAATGGCTACGGCGGCTAAAAGGGAAAAGCGAAAACGATTCATCTTGATTTTGAATTTGGCAGCAAAAGTACTGATAATATCTGATACTGAATCAAATAGGATCAAAGCTTTTTTATAACAAATTCGGTTCTTCGGTTTCTAGCGCGACCTTCAGGTGTTGCATTATCAGCAACCGGCATGGTTTCTCCCATCCCTTTTGCAGTAATTCTTTTACCTTCAACTCCTTTAGATTCTAAATATCCTTTTACCTCAAAAGCCCTATCCATAGACAAAGCAAGATTGGTTTCATCAGCACCTACGTCATCAGTATGACCTCTAATTTCAATATAGAGCGATGGATGAACCTTGAGATAATCGGCAAATTCATTGAGTATCAATCCCGATGCTTCATCAAAATCGGCAGAATTAGTGGTATAGAAAATATCATTAATCACAAATGGCTTGTTCGCAGCTATTTCCTCGGTTTTCATGTCCAATTTCATCACAACAGGCGCTTCTGTATCTTCTTTTCTCGATATAATTCTTGAATTAAAAGCCACATTTTCACCGCTCACATTCAAAATCACATCTTCGGCCTTGCTCAAATTGATAACTGCCGCATATTTACCGTCATCTTTGTCAATTTCAATTTCTGTAATTTCCTTACTCTGAGCGTATTTAATTTCAACTTTGGCATCCTTAACAGCCTCACCACTTTCATTCTTCACCTCTCCTTTTACCAAAAGTACTTTATCGGGTTTGGCTTTTTCGGGCATTTCGAAAGATGCGATATCAAAACCCAAAGTTCCACTCAATCCTCGGGTTGCATAATAGGCTAAAGCACCGTCAGTACTCACTATAAGTCCATGTTCATCTTGTTCCGTGTTGATCGGACTACCTATATTTTTGGGTGTTGTCCAGGTGCCATCATCATTCATTTTAGCGTAAAAAATATCATAGCCCCCACCGCCCAAATGCCCTGTGCTAGCGAAGTACAATGTTTTGCTATCGCTGTGCATGAAAGGCGCTTTCTCATGCCCCGCGGTATTTATAATAGTACCTATGCTTTTTGCAGGTCCAAACTTACCATCAGAACCTCGTTCACTTACGAAAATATCAGTGCTTGGACTTCCATCAGCCAGTGGAATACATGCTGGTCTGATAGTGGCAAAAAAAAGCATGTTTCCATCAGCAGAAAGAGAGGGCTGTGCTTCCCAACCATCATCGGTATTAATATTTGGACCAACATCTTCCAGCTCCGACCATTTAAAGATTTCACGGGCTTCCTTGTCGTCATATTCTTTGCGGAAACTAGTTACATAGAGATCAAAATTATCTGGATTAGAGCCCACAGGATTCTTTTTTGTAATAAACATTTCCTTATTATTCAAAGAAATGGTTGCCCCACCATAATTATCGCCCAAATTGAATGGTCGTGGAAGCGGCTCTCCACCGTCGAAAGCAGTATTAATATCAATGCGATTACTCATGGTAAACTCTTCCACCCAACGAGCAACAATATCTCCTTTTGCTTTCTTCTCGTATTTGCGGGTGTAGAACATGAGCTCGTTATCAGGACTGAGTGTGGGGAGGTATTCATCCCCTTTAGATGAAACGCCTGAAACAATTTTAGGATTGAAATCGATTTCCTGTCCGTAAAATTCTTGGTAGAAATTCACAAATGGCAGCGCTTCATTTACCTCCGCGTAATTCTTATCATAGTCTTTGTAAAACTTGGATTCATCATCATCTGGGAAATGCAGGTATTTTTCAAAATACTTTTTCGCATCTGCATACTCACTGCTGGCATATTTAATTGCTCCGAGATAATAATAGGGATCACTATGATATTCCGGACATTTTTCAACTAATAGTTCCAACAATGACTCTGCCTGACTAAATGATGAACCGCTGTGTTTGGCCGATTTAAAAGCCGTAACTCCCATTTTGTGCATGCAGGGTAAGCAGTTTTCATCGAGCTCTAAGGCCGATTCAAGAAATTCTTTGCGCTTGTTGTTGTCGTATTTTTTCTTGTCTTCACTCTGATCCAGAAGTTTTTGCACCTTCTCTGAAGGAACAAATTCACAATCTTCCTGAGCAAATGATATTATGGTCTGAGATGCAGCAACTGCCATTAGAAAAAGCAACCTGAATGCAGCAGGGATGGACATGATTTCAAATTTTATGATGCAGGAGAATTAATAACGAAAAATTAAGCCAAATCTTATTAAATAAAAAGGGGGACCTGAGCCCCCCCTTTCTCAAATATCATTCCACGCTTTTTATTTTCTCTTCTGCACGCTTTCTCGCAGATGCCATTAGGGAATCGGATTGTTTTTGCGCTTCGGATACAATTTTATCCGCAGATTTATCGCTTTCTTTCCGTAATTTGTCTGCTGCTATTTTGGCACCGGCTTTTTCGATTGGACCTTTAGCATTCTTTTCCAGATCAGAGGCTTGCTTATAACCTTCGGATTTCAGTTTTTCTGCTTGAGCTTTAGCATCATTCACCAATTTATCAGCTTGGGCTTGAGCATCGGCCAGAATTTTATCAGCTTCTTCACGAGCCTTTTTGATTGCTTCCTCCTTGCCCTCATCAATTTTGGCATTAACCTCTTCTTTGATTTGCTCTTTCGCTTGATCAATCAGATTTTCGGCAGCTTCACCCATGGAATCGCCATAATTGCTTTGAATCTTGGGTTCAGTAACTGTTCCGCCGATTTTTAGATTCACCGGTATTTTTTGTCCGGCTTTGAGACTTGCTCCCGTTTTTTTGTTGAATTGATCCAATAAATCATTGGCAACTCCTCCGACTTTGCTGCCCAATTTCTCAAATGGAATTTCCATATCAACAGTATAGTTGATTTCCTGACTAAAAGTGGTATATCCTGCAATGGTAGTAGGAATTCCATCCAATTTCACGGTATAAGGTTCAACTATTACCTTACCGTCTTCGATCTTATAATTCAACTTCACATCATCAATCGTTTGTTTGGAAAGACGATCAATTTTGAGTGTTTCGGCAACTTTCATTAAAGGTTCAAACCCCTCTATATAAATTGACTTTGCCTGTAGATTCCCTGATCCAGAAATAGTAGATTCAATAGGCTCCATAGCCTGATTGAGCTTCATAGTTAAGCCCATGGCTGTGCTGAATTTACCAGAACAATTCTTGGCCATTGGCGCCATTGTTTGAATGATTTCAAAAGACTCCGTAGTCTTTTTGATATCCAGATTTTGAACATCATATTTGAAATCGACAATAGGATCATTTTCACGGGTATCATAGCTGCCATTCATCACCACAGATCCATCTAGCAAGTTCATACTTAGATTACTCATGTTGGCAACGCCCTCTTTAATCAGAATTCTTCCAGAAACGTTTTTAATATCGAGATTATCATAGAGCAACGTGGCAATTCCGGCTGTCATAACAATATTCAAATTTTTAGGCACTCTGATTACACTCAAAGGTTCCGATGCGCTGCTATCAACTCCTGCAGTTTCCGTGGCGCTTGCATCGCTATCATCCATAAATTCATTGAGATCTAGCAATGTAGAATTCAAATTGAAATTACCGATGAGCATTGAGTCTTTCAAGAAATAAGCGAGGTAATTATCAATTTTACCATTGGCTTGAATATCGCTTCTACCGACTTTGGCTTTAAACTGGCTTAAATCAAGGAATTGTGGACTGAAATTGAAGTATGCCGCTTGAATTTCAGTGGTATAATCCATGCTGTCATCATCATAAATGAATTCCTGCAGAATCAGTTGTCCGCGAGCATCAAAATCTTGATAGCGCTCTTGTTCGATGGAACTCATTTTTCCTTTAAGGGCGATGTCGGCAGTAATAAGTCCAGTTAATTCAGAACCTTCCATAGGCACCACGTCTTTTACACTTTTGAGATCGAGTTGACTTTTAATAGTGCAATCGATATCGGGATCCGACATGGGAGTGCGAAGTTTGAGGGTGATATCCACCGGATTGCCAGCCAATTCCACATGGAAGCGATCAACATCCAACTTCATTTTATCGTAATCATTGCCATCAGAAGCATCGATAGTGGCTTTAATCTGAATATTTTCGGCAGATTTAGGAAGGTCAGGATATTTGAATCGGCCATTTTCTACATTGAGATTCAATCCAAATCCGGGCATAGAAACATCATTGAATTTACCTTTTACAAAACCATCAAATGTCATATTCCCACTTACATCTACTCCGCTCAGATCACTAGCAAATTCAGCCGGAACGAGGGATAGTAACTGTTTGAAATTAGTTCCCGGAGCGGAGAAAATCATATCCATATCAATATCATCCGCAGGCATAGAAATCCAGCCTTCTGCTTTTAGTTCCAATTCATTAATGAAAATGGTATTATTGATGAACTTGAACATCATGTCTTTGAGGTTCACATCGAAATCGGCAGTGATATCCGATTTTACCTTTTTGAGGTAACGAACGCCATCAAAAACCAGATCAACTTTTTCTATCGTGGTTTTGGTAGTCATAGTCATCTGCTCTGCCCCAAAATCCCCTTCGAGATCGTGGTTTAATCCTGTAATTTCCATGCTAATTGGCATAGTAACATCATCGTATTTAACACTTGCATTTCGAATAAATAAATGCTTCAATTCGAGATTGAATGCAGCGGCTTCTCCTGTTTCTTCTTCTACCGTTGCAGTGGTATCAGTTGAAGCTTTAGCAATATCGTAATTAGCTGATCCGTCTGCCAATACACGCACATCAATCACAGGATCGATAATTCCTACTTCTAATATTTTGATATTATCGCTAAAAGCGCTGATAAGGTTGATGCTGGTTTCAAACTGTCCAATTCGAGCAAGTTCAACGCCTTCAAATGGAGCGATATTTTTAACGCTTACACTATCGATGCGAAGATGTAATCTTGGGAAGTCGCGGATTAAGGAAAGGGAAACATCCCCAAAGTTAATTTCGGCATTAACTTGTTCGTTGATGGCTTTCTTGATTTCTCCAGCAATTTTATCCTTGAGCAGAAAAGGAAGAGCAATAATAACGATGATAAGAATCAGGAATGTGATTCCGGCAATTTTGAGAAATTTTTTCATAGGGCATTATTAAGTAATGTACAAAATTAATGGAATTATGGCTTGAATTGGAATTTCTTTTATCGGTGGTGGTTTCGCAATTAATCACGCAATTGCCTGGCGATGCATCGCCTAACCACGCGTTGGATTGCGTGTTTAGGACGACGCCATTTTTTTCAATCCACCTTCTGTGGCGGCAATTACAGAACAAACAGTTGCATCACCTGTAACATTAATAACGGTTCTGCACATATCCAAAATCCGATCTACTGGAAAAATGATGGCAATCCAGGCAGCGGGCAAGCCCACCGATTCCAGCACCATAATCATCATAATTAATCCTGCACTTGGCACTGCGGCTGAACCGATTGATGCTAAGGTAGCTGTGAGCACAATGGTTAGTTGCTGCATTAGATTTAAATCAACCATGTGCATTTGTGCCAGAAAAACAACGGCAACGGCCTGGTATAGACTAGTTCCATCCATATTTACCGTTGCGCCGATAGGCAACACAAAACTGCTAATTTCATCTTCCACTCCCATGCGATCTTTAACACATTCCATCGTTACCGGAAGTGTAGCAGCGCTTGAACTGGTGCTGAAAGCTAATAATTGAGCAGGGCCTAAGCCATTGAAAAAAAATCTGTATGATTTACCATAAGGAATGCCCATCTTTTTGGCCACCACCATTATATATATTCCGGGATATACCGCAAAGAGGATTATTGCCAAGCCCAAAATTACAACCAGCATATAGGCACCTAAGCCTTGAAAAATGGAAACCATGCTCTTTAAGCTTCCTCCAGATAGTTCTGTCATTTTTCCTGCAATCAATGCGAAAACAAAAAATGGTGCAGCTTTCATAACGATATCTACCATTTTCAAAAAGACTTCATTAAATCCGTCGATGAGTGAATTCACAGGACTAGCTTTATCTTTAGGGATGAATAGCAAGGTAATTCCAAAGAAAATCGCGAAGAAAATCACTTGCAACATCAAGGTATTGTTGAGCGAGAGAAATATATTACTTGGCACCATATCAATCACGAATTGTAATGGCCCAGCGCTTTTTATTTTTTCAGGTGAAGGTGCATTTTTAACAATTTCACTATCGGATAACACTTCCAATTTTACTAGAGCAGAGTCACGTTGGGCAGCATAAGCCGGATCAGTTAAAAGGTGTTTATCATCGTGCATTATTGCACCGGGCTGACTTTGAACCCAAAGTTCATAAGATATTCTGTTTACAATTCGGTCTTGTTCTTCTATTGCGTTTCCGGGTTGAAATACATTCACTACGATCAAACCAATGGACACTGCGAACACGGTGGTGACTAAATAAGCGCTAAGTGTTTTAATGCCAATTCTGCCAAGTTTTCCAACATCTTTGAGATCCATCATTCCCTTGATAACGCTGAACAATACCAATGGAACCGCGATGAGCTTTAATAAATTGATGAAAATGGTACCCCAAGGCAAAATCCAGTCGAGAGTAAATTTATTCCAGCCGATCAATGTACTCACGATTGCCCAGATTAATCCGGTGCCCAGTCCTATGAGTATTTTCCAATGCAGAGCAAGGTTTTTCATTCAGAAAATTTTGCGGGAAAGATAGGAATTTGATGGGATGAGGTTGACATTCTACATTAGCATAGCAAAGGGCAGAAAAAAATAGCAAAAAGATCCATAGAAGTCTTTATTCCAAGCTAATAAAATACCGACCTACAAGGAATTCAAGATCTCAATTGATCCAATCGCACTGAATTATTTCGGAGAAAATGATCGGCAATTACCAAGGCAGCCATTGCTTCAACAATAGGAACAGCGCGGGGTACAACGCAAGGATCATGCCTACCCTTTCCTTCAATTATTACATTTTCACCTGATTTATTGACGCTCTGCTGCTTTTGCATAATAGTAGCAACCGGTTTAAATGCCACATTCAAAATGATGGGTTCTCCATTGGAAATTCCACCTTGAATTCCGCCGCTGAAATTACTCGATGTGCCCGTTTTTCCGAACTTTATCTCAAATGGATCATTGTGCTCAGTACCCGTCATTTTAGTTCCAGAAAATCCGCTTCCTATTTCAAATCCCTTTACCGCATTAATGCTCAACATAGCTTTTGCTAGGTCGGCCTCTAAACGGTCGAAAACGGGTTCGCCAAGTCCAATTGGCACATTAGAAATGATTAATGTTATTATACCACCGCAAGTATCGCCCTGATCTCTCAAAGTTTCAATATAACTCTGCATTTCCACCGCTAGCTCCGGATCAGGACAGCGCACAGGATTTTTCTCGATTTGATCAAAATCCAGCTCGGCATAAGGCTTTTGAAGCTGATGAATTCCAACAGCACTCACAAAAGCATTGAACTCTATATTTACCTGATTCAATAATAATTGTGCAATAGCTCCTCCGGCAACTCTGCAAGCGGTTTCTCTGGCCGAAGACCTCCCTCCGCCTCTGTGATCACGATGACCGTATTTGTTTTGATAGGTGAAATCGGCATGAGAAGGACGAAAACTATCGCGCAAATGAGCATAATCTTCCGATTTTACGTCTTCATTTTTCATCAAAAATGCGATGGGAGCTCCGGTACTTTTTCCTTCAAAAACTCCGGAAATAATTTGAACTTCATCGCTTTCCTTCCTTGATGTGCTGATACTGCTTTGCCCGGGCTTTCTGCGGTCTAGCTGTTTTTGGATGAAAACTTCATCAATGCTCACGCCAGCAGGACAACCATCCACAATTCCTCCAATAGCATTGCCATGAGATTCACCAAATGTGGTAAGTCTAAAAAGTTGTCCAAAAGTATTGCCTGCCATAATGTAAAAGTACGTTGCTTTTAAAAATGAAAGCCTAGAAATAATTCCAATCCTCTGAAGTGAAAGCTGAGTCCATCATTCCGAATTTCATCAAAGGCTTTGGCACTGTTTGATTCTGACTTCAGTTCCGTTCTATTAGCAATTTCGGGAGTCCATTGTAAAGTGATTTCCCAATTTTTTGTTGGTCTGAAAAGGCAACCTATTGAAAAATCGAGCCCAAATTTGAGGTATTCGAGTTCGGCCTTGTTGAAATCAGGGCTTTCAAAAGGAGATGGCACCCAACAATTACTGCACATTTCTTGATCGAGGTAGTAAGGATAACTTGCTTCTTGATAGTACCTGGATTCCCAGCCCACAAAGGCATCCACACCATAAACGGCGGATATTTTTTGATCCGGTTTAGACCAATCCATGCCAATTCTGGCATCCAATCCATATTCATTTTGATTCTCCACTAAGAAATTAAAGGTGTCCGGACCAGTAGGAAGTTTGTCGGCTTGAGTTAAATCTTCGTCTAAAAAGGAAAATTGCTCGTAATTGATCCAGAAACGCAATGTCTTATTGGGACTGATATATCGTCGATACATCAAAGACCATCTGGGCAAAAGGGGTTCTCCTGCCATAAAAGTAACAGCAATTGGAGTGAGGTTAGTTCTGATTTCGTTCTTCCCTGAATAAACAGGCTCCTGCTGCTCAGAAACATAATCGTTTTGAGCAAAGGAGGTCTGAATCAAAATTACTAGACAGAAGCAAGCGAATAAACGCATTTGTGGGAAAAGTTTATTTGACGAAGATAAGAAATAGTAGAAGAGAGAAGGAATTGGGGGAAGCTGTCTTATATTGAGAATGTGCTATTTCAAAGTTGTGGGTATTCTTGCTTGATGTCTTTTAGTATGTTCCGCAGGTCTGCGGTTTTTTTTGCTTCAACGGTTATATTGCTAGTTTTTCAAGTGGCAAGGAAACTTTATCAGTTGTTCAGTAAAGGTTAAGCTGACAGCAGCAGCAGCTCAGTATCCACCCGCTTGTGATGGTTTTTTTCTTTGGCCAATAAGCATGTACATTATATAACCATTAGCACTAATTATGTAAGGTTTTTGGGCAGTTAAAGGCATAATTTTACACCATGCGGTTATTGGCGTAAACTAATTTGAAGGATACTCTTTAAAAGTGTATTTGTTAAAATACGATAACGTGATCTTAAAGTAAAAGCAGAATCAATTAACGATGTAATCAATTACCAAAGAAGATTTTTCAAATGTATGAAGACTGAAAATGAATTGAATGAAAAGATTTTAAGGTTAACAGATAGCATCAGAAATAATTATCCTGAACTACTGCAATATCTTAATGAAATGCCCGAAACCATTCCCGATGAGAATAATCCGGAAATATCGGCCAAAACATTGTCATCCTATTACGATTCATTGTCAAGTTTACTTCAAGGACATATCAATTCTCACCTTCAAAATGTTTCTCCAGCAAAATTCATAATTAATCCATAAATAACAATAAAACCATGATACTAAATAGTGATTATGAAGATTTATTCATAGAAGTCAATAACATAAATATTTCATATAATGATGTTGGAGACGGCACTATACCTATAGTATTTCTCCACGGTTTTCCCTTCGATAAATCAATGTGGAAGGGCCAAATTGAAAGCTTCAAATTAATTGGTCGGGTAATTGCTTGCGATATTCGCGGGTTTGGCAAATCAACTGACGAAAAAGCGGATTTGAGCATTGAACTTTTTGCGGAAGATTTAGTGTTGTACATGGATAAACTAAATATTGATAAGGCCATAATTTGCGGTCTATCTATGGGAGGATTTATTTGTTTGAATGCCATAGCAAGATTTCCCGAACGATTTGAGGCCTTGATCTTGTGCGATACCCAATGCATTGCCGATACAACTGATGCAAAAGAAGGCAGGTACAAAACAATTGAACAAATTAACCGTGATGGTGCAGAAGAGTTCAACGAAAAATTTGTTCAAAGCGTTTTCCATTCTGATTCATTGATAAATAAAACGGAGTTAGTTGAAAGTTTGAGAGTTATAGTGTTTGCCAATTCTAAGAGGATAATTACTGCTGGGTTAACTGCTTTGGCAGAGCGTTCGGAAACTTGCTCTTCTTTAGAAGCTATCAGTATTCCAACACTTATTATTTGCGGAAGAGAAGATGAAGTAACACCACTTGTTCAATCTCAATTTATGCATGAGCATATTGAAGGCTCTATATTGAAGATTATAGATGATGCAGGACATGTTTCTAATCTTGAACAAACAGAAGAGTTTAATGCGTATTTAAAGGACTTCCTAACATTTTTAAACGCTGCCAAATATGTAGAACCCAATTCGGAGCCTTTGACTCCAAAAGTAGTGGAATGAACTCATACACAATAATTAATATTAAGGAAGAATGTAATTTCTGTATTTTTGCGGAAATGATGCAACACATTTCGCGATAACCGAAAATTACGATTTGTAGAATTTCGTCAAGCATTGAAAACTAAAGTCAGCTTGTACCAAAACAGAATCAAGCCCCAATTTATTCAGATATCCGGGACTCGTGCAGATCATACTACAAAATAATTTGCAAGAATAAAATTCTAATGTATTTTAATAAAGAGAATAAATTATCCTAAATATTTTCTGACTATAATAAAACTCGCCAACCTCCAGATTCACCCAGCACACAACTATTCCAAATGCTGTTGTTTCGCTATCCCCGGCAATTAAATTGCACAAAGATGCGGCAAGAAAAACCAATTGTTATATTTATCTTAAAATTTAAAATACAATGTAGGCTGTATAGTACAAATATCTAATAATCTACAATAATTGAGGGTTTCGAAACAGTCTGAAGGATACGAAATATGGAAAGATCGCCATCTCAGAACTTTTTCCTGTCAAACTGTTGGAAATAAATCACAGGCCATCACTTTAATTATCAATAGTATATGGCCATATTCTTTTTGCATACCATGTTAATTAAGGTCAATTATTTTTTTGTCAATATATTT
>Ga0209284_10001557_pt1 | contig 34877 bp, 26 predicted proteins | sample FRY03_FD_187211 | JGI IMG/M metagenome (GOLD analysis project Ga0209284, IMG submission 187211) | Freshwater microbial communities from Lake Fryxell liftoff mats and glacier meltwater in Antarctica - FRY-03 (SPAdes) (version 2) | ecosystem: Environmental > Aquatic > Freshwater > Ice > Glacier... | reverse complement strand
AGAGCGCTGGTCTGCTGCCTGTGGCACGCGCGGTCTTATTCCTTAATCCAAGCTGCTAGCGCACGCACCACGGCGGCATCTTATGCGAGAGGTGCAGCCCTAACTATTGCGGGCACCTGCACACCCGCTGTGAGCAAAGGTAACGAGCGGTCTGCCGTCTGAGAGGAGGCCGTAACAAGAACGCTGGTCTGCTGCCCGTGGCACGCGCGGTCTTATTTCTTAATCCAAGCTGCTAGCGCACGCACCACGGCGGCATCCACTTGGTTTTGGGCTTTGTAGGCTTCGCTTAGGGGTGCGTCTGTATGTGCCATCAGCAAATGATTCAAGTCAGGAAAGGTGCTGAATTTGGTTTTTTCGCGTCCGAGTAAGCGCATTTCCCATTGGGCCAGGTCGGTGGCTTGCGACTGATAATCTGCTTCTCCCCGAACAAACCACAGCCTGGCGTTGGTTTGCCAATAACCCGCTAAAGGGTCGAATTGCCGCCAATAAAGCCAGTAGGGGGCAGGCAGTTGTAGCGGCAAGCTATCTGCAGGCACAGCGGAATGCAATGCAGGGCTTTTCGCCAGTTTGCTCTGCCGTTCGAGTTGCTGTACCGCCACTTGCATGTCTTCGAAAGTTAATTTACTGCTCAGCAATTGGATGTACTGGTCGAGCAATTGGTCGGGTAGGGGGCGGGGACTGCTGCCAATGGCCACAATGCTGCGTATGGGCAAAGACGATTGTGCGGCGATGCTGCCAGCCAACATCCCCCCAACACCCAATCCCAAAAGGTGCACCTGCTGGGTGTCCACCTCGGCCACGGTGCGTAGCAAGGCGATGGCTGCTAAGGCATCTTGAATCACTTCGGTTTCGGGGGTGAGCACGCGCAAATCGGCCATGAGCTCAGGGCCGTATCTAAAAGTGCGCTTGTCGTAACGCAAGCTGGCAATGCCTTCAGCAGCCAGTCCTACCGCCAGGTCACGGAACATCTTGTTGGGACCAATGCTGTGGTCTTTGTCCTGCGGGCCGATGTCATGTAGCAGGACCACCACTTTGCAAAGCTTGCCATTTTTAGGCAAGGTAATGATGGCTGGCAGCTGAATGCTGTCGTATTTTACGCGTAAACTGAACTCTTGGTATTTTTCGGGATCGTCGTAGGCGGGAGGTAAGTAAAGGTCCGCATCAGACAAAGGCTGCAACCGCAGGGCTGAAATTTTCTCTCGTGCATTTAATTGGAGCTCGAGGCGTACGGAGCTTTTCAGGAAGTCTAGTTGTCGGTAATAATAGCTTTTGCCGTTGATTTCGCGGCTGCTGAGCTCACCAACTTGTTGCAGCTCTCCTTGCGCCAGTTGGAGTCCTTTCCAAATAATTTCTAGCTGGGTGGCATCTATTCTTTTTCGCAAATTGCTATCCAGTAAGGCTTCGGCAGCAGGCCATTCAGCTGCTTTTAAATGCGCAATCAAGCGGTTGGATTGCAGGGCAGCTGGGGAACTGCTTTGTCCCCACGCAAAGCCATTACAAACACACAAAAGCAGTATCACACCAATTCGCATCTTCAAAGAACGTAAAAAGCACTGGTTGTTGTGGATAGGAGGCGCGCATTCTTACACAACCTCCACCAAGTTGCAAAGCCCGCACCTTTCAGTACAGGCGTTATACGGGAAGAATGGGTTTGAAACGGGTGAAAACTCAGTCGATTTGCTCCACAACGCCGGCACCACTGATGCGCTTGCGCAGCACTTTGGGGTCGCCTTTGTATTCCACAGAACCGAACCCACTGATGTTCACGTCGAGCATTTCGCTCACATTTACTTCGGCGACGGCAGCCCCAGCCAATATCAGGGTCATGTTTTTAACCAGGTAATTTTCGGCTTCAAAAGCTGCAGCACCACTGAGGTTAATGACCACCGTTTCGGCGCTGCCTTCCATTTCTATGTCTGCTGCACCGCTTACATCTAGTTTTACTGCGGGCACGGTGATGTTAAGGGCGCAGCTCCCCGCACCGGTTACGTTTACAAACAAACTTTCATTGTCGAAGCCATTGGCTGAAACCTCCGCAGTACCTGAAAGCTTCAAACTTTCAAGGGAAGGGAGTTTGATGACGATTTTTTCAATTTTGGAGGTGCTCATGCCGAATTTTCCTTTAACACCGCTGATTTGCAGTATTCCATCTTCGATGCTGATGTCGATGGTTTTGAGGCTTTCAGGATTGCCAAAAATCTGCAGTTGGCCTGCTCCTTTTTCAATAGAAACAGTAATTGCACCTCTTACTACGACGTCTGAAATACCGCTGAGCGGTAGACTGGTTTGTGCGAATGCGGCGCTGGCCAAGCAGATGAGCAGGCCACTGAGCACAATAAGAATGGGAAGAATGGGCTTTTTCATAGGTCAGAATTTAGAAAGAAGACGAAGGGACGGGGCCTGGGGTTGCATCCCGTTTTTAAATTTCTGAAAATTTATTCAGATGAGGGTCTTAAAAAATCTATGTTGCGGTTTAAACCTGTAAACCCCGTGCGTTTGACAGCACTTTTGGGGAAAAGCTGGCCAAAAACTTCCTGCGTAAGCTCTTGCCAATCGCCGGCCTCGAGTTGTAGTAAGTCGGGATGCGGGGCAAAACGAGGCTCTGCATGGGGCTTGCTGAAGCGGTTCCAAGGACAAACTTCCTGACAAATATCACAGCCAAACATCCAGTTATCCAATTTGCCGCGCATTTCAGCGGGAATGGCCTCCTTGAGTTCAATGGTGAAATAGCTGATGCAGCGGCTGCCATCGACTTCATAAGGGGTAATGGCGTCGGTTGGACAAGCATCAATGCAGCGGGTGCAAGTTCCGCAATAGTCTTTGATAGGCCCATCGTATTCGAGTTCGAGATCTGTAATCAGCTCCGCCAGAAAAAAATAGCTGCCTTGCTGCTTGTTGATGAGGTTGCTGTGCTTGCCAACCCATCCAGTACCACTTTGTGCGGCCCAGGCTTTTTCGAGCACTGGGGCGGAGTCTACAAACACCCGTCCGTCAATCTCCCCGATTTCGTCGCGCAGGAGGCTCAGCAACTCGCGGAGCTTGTCGCGGATCACAAAGTGGTAGTCTTCACCAAAAGCATATTGCGAAATGCGGGGTGCATCGGCAGTTTGTTTGTTGGGATTGTGATAATTGTACAACAAACTAACTACCGAGCGGGCGCCTGGCACTAATAAGCGAGGGTCAAGTCGCTTGTCAAAGTGATTTTCCATATAGCCCATCTGCCCATGCTGACCGTTCTTCAGCCAGTTTTCGAGTCGTGGTGCCTCTTTTTCCAAAAAACCAGCCTCACTTACTCCGCAAAACTGAAAGCCCAAGCGCGCGGCTTGTTGCTTGAGAAAGGCGGTATGGGCACGGACCAAGCTCATTTTTGCAGCAATGGACCTTTGAAATGCAAGCGCAGGCGTTCTACCGGCTGGTTATTCACCAAATGACTTTCGATAATTTCTTCCACATCTTCGGCCATCACATGACCGTACCACACCGCTTCCGGATATACGACCAGAGACGGACCATGCACGCAAGCATCGAGGCAGCCAGTTTGCTGTGCTCGGATGTCGATTTGTAATCCTCGCGCCTTAATTCCTTCCTTAAAAGCCGCCACCAAGGCGCCGCCATGCTCTTTACCGCAGCTTTTTTTGGCAGGGTCCGGGCGTTCGTTGTTGCAAATGAAAAGGTGTTTCTGGTATTTCATGCTGCAAAATACGGCCAGAAGCTGGTAATCTACATCCCTGCCAGCAGCTTTATCTTTTTAGTAGCAGTGCAGCCGCTGCCGCTTATCGTTCTTATCCATCAAACAAAGCCTTAAATTAGCTGTGTTTAAAATAGGTGGCAGGGTGAATGGTGGCGTGCAGGAACCAGCAGACAGGAAAGCGCAGAAATTTTCCACATCCCCAAGCAAATCTCCGCTTTGTGCATTTTGTTTAGCAGTTTTACAAGGTGAGTGCCTTTTTACCATTTGCTGAAATTTTATTGCCTTTGCACATCCCTACTACCTACACCTATGCGGTGCCTGTGGATTTGGAGCAGGAGTTGCGCCTAGGACAAAGGGTAGTGGTACAGTTTGGCAAAACCCGCTTGTACACCGGCATGGTGTGGGAATTGCACAATCGGCAGCCGGTGGCGCATCAGCCCAAAACTATCCTAGATGTATTGGATGCAGAGGCCTTTTTACCGCCCGTATTGCAGGATTTTTGGAATTGGTTGGCCAGTTATTACGTGTGTTATCCTGGAGATGTGATGCAAGCGGCCTTGCCTGCTGTGTTTCGCATCAGCAGTGAGACCATCGTGCTGGCACATCCCGACTTAGAAGCGGGGCAGTTGCCTGCCGAACTTGATCCACAGTCGGATGCGGGCTTGGTTTTACAACTCCTCGAGCACAAAAAGGAGCTGAAATTAAGCGATGTACAGCAGTTGTTAGCGCGCAAAAATGTGTTGCCATTGTTGAACGATATGATGCGGATGCAGTGGTTGGTCACCCGCGAATCGCTTGCGGGGGGCTATCGAGAGAAGCGGGAATCGTTTTATCGCTTAGCTGCTGCTTTTCAGGATGATAGCGCGTTGCAGCCGCTTTGCGATCAGCTTGAACGCAAGGCGGTGAAGCAGTTGGATGTGCTGATGAATTACCTTTTTTTGGCGCAAAACTATGGATGGATAGAAAGGAGTCAGTTGCTTGCCCGTGCCGGCATGAGTGCCCCGGCGCTCACTACATTGGTAGATAAAGGGGTGTTGGAACATGCTAAGTTGCGGGTCGATCGCCTGCCGCCAAGTAGGGGGCGCGAGGAAGCCTATGTGCTTTCAGAGTCGCAGCACAAGGTGCTATCGGCTTGTGAACAGCTCATAGCCGCCAAAAAGCCAGTTTTACTGCATGGAATTACGGGCAGCGGTAAAACATTGGTGTACATTGAGCTCATCAAACAAGCCGTAGCAGCGGGGAAGCAGGTGTTGTACATGGTGCCCGAAATAACCTTGACTGCCCAGCTCATTGAGCGATTGAGGCGCTATTTGGGGGCTGCAGTAGGGATGTACCACTCGCGCTTTACCGACGATGAGCGGGCTGAGTTGTGGCAACAACTGGTAGATAAGCGTATTCAGGTCGTTTTAGGTGCCCGGTCGGCCATCTTTTTGCCCTTTAGCGAATTGGGATTGGTAGTGGTTGATGAGGAGCATGACCCTTCTTACAAACAAACCGACCCTGCCCCACGTTACCACGCCCGTGATGCGGCACTGTGGCTAGCGCGTTCCCATGATGCGGCGGTGGTGCTGGGTTCAGCAACTCCTTCGGTAGAAAGTTGGCAGTTGGCCCATCAGCAAAAATACGGCTTGGTGCAATTGCAGGAGCGTTTTGGAGGCGTGCAACTACCCGACATACAACTCGCCGACATCCGCACCGAAACCCGTCAAAAACTCATGAAAGCGGATCTTACGGGAACGCTTTTTGACGCCATTCAAGCCACGCTAGAAAAAAAAGAGCAAGTCATTTTGTTCCAAAACCGCAGGGGCTATGTGCCGTATACCGAGTGTGGCGACTGCGGTTGGTCGCCCGGATGTGTAAGTTGCGACATTACGCTTACCTATCACAAGTTGCAGCACGAGATGCGTTGCCACTATTGTGGCTACAGGGAAAGGCCAGTGCCTGCCTGCAAGGCTTGTGGCAGTACCAAATTGATTACCCGAGGTTTCGGAACAGAGAAAATTGAAGAAGAAATAGCAGTTTTATTCCCTGATGCAGCCATTGCGCGGCTCGATTTGGACGCGACACGCAAAAAGAACGCTTTTGCCAACATCATCCGCGACTTTGAGCAAGGGAAGATTGATATTTTGATTGGTACCCAAATGGTGACCAAAGGATTAGATTTTGATAAAGTGACATTGGTAGGGGTGCTGAATGCCGATCAAAGTCTACGCATGCCTGATTTTCGGGCCAACGAACGCACTTTTCAGCTACTCGAGCAGGTGAGTGGTCGGGCGGGTCGCCGCGATATCAAAGGGCGCGTAATCATCCAAACGCGGGAGCCAAAGCGCGCCATATTTAAGCTGGTGCAAGAGCATGATTACGAAAAATTTGCAGAGCTAGAGCTCATCGAGCGCTCTTTGCACGATTACCCACCCTTCGTACGGCTCATCCACATCAATTTACGACACCGTGAATTGCCCGTGGTAGAGCTCGCGGCACGTAAACTGGCCGATATGCTGCACAGTCGCTTGGGCGACCGCCTCAAAGGACCGAGTATTCCTGCTATTGCACGGTTACGTGACGAGTATCACCGGGAGATGTTGCTTAAGATGGAGCGAGATAAGCTCGATCCGGCGAAAGTTAAAGCCTTTGTCGGCCAATGTCTGTTTGCGCTCGAAACCGACCCAATGCTCAAAGGTGTAAAGATTTATTTAAATGTGGACCCGTATTAGGAGACATTCATGCAAGGCGGTAAGGATAAGTCTCTGTGGGTAAATCAGCCTCCAAAACAGTATTTAATCAGGACTATACTTTCAATATTGGGCTTTCAGGTTAAGAATATTCCAACGAAAGCTTGGTTAAGCTAAAAACTTAAGCCATTTCTCAGTGAACTTTAGAAGCACTTTCGATCAGCGATCTGGTAATGTTCGTGCCCTTGACCAGCGCAAGGCATTTGGCTTTGGTTGGCGTATTATCTGTTTTTAATTGTTCTTCCACTTCTGCAAGACCCCCTGCGCGGTAAGCCTCGGGCAGCTCGCTGGTTTTAAGTAGTAAATCCACCTGTCGAAGGTGTGTTTTGCTACTTCATCAAGGTATTGATTTTGAACAACTAATACGCATCAAACAACTCGCTGGCTTGCTCTCTTTAGTATTTTTTGCGTTATAACTTACTCAAAACGAGTACGTCTTGTCAATGTTTGCCGTTGAAGTGCATCAAACCGCGGTATGCATAGTCGTTGCCCTGACCAATATCGAAATACAAGGGGTGTATCGAATATACCTTGCGCAGCTCGCCGCAAGGAATTTCACGCTTCAGATGGTCGGTAATGCGCTTTGCACTGCCAAAAAGGATCCGCTGGAAGTTGTCGATTTCACTGTGAAACGGCATTTCGATAAGTACCAACTCTTGCCGGTGCTTTAGGCGCAATACGTCTACCTGATTTATTTTATCGTCTTCCTTATCCGAAGTACCTTCCGATGCTGGCATATTTTGTATGACAATGTCTTGCTTCAGCAGCGCGCTTAAAAAGCCTTCGAGAAGTACAAAACTAGCCTTGTTGCGCAGCGAGCGCTTTAATGCCCGATCGAAACTTATAAACGGGCGACCAAATTGTGGTGGTTTTGCCAGCCAACAAAGCTACTGCAGGCCAAAACACGGCGCTGGTAATTAACCGTTTGTTTACGTTTATAAGGGTTTAAAAACGGCTTGGGTGAGCTTAAAAGAGGGATAACGGGCTAAGGGGTTAATTCCTGATTTTGAGGGCTGATGGAGGATTTGGCGAGTCATTTTTTGGCGGGTGAAGGCTTTTTTTTCTGGATTTGCCACTTTTCTACGATTGAGGTGTTATGTAATTCTTAGCTTAGCACACACATGAACATCGGAATCGTTTGTTATCCCACCTATGGGGGCAGTGGCGTAGTGGCCACAGAGTTGGGTAAAGGATTGGCTGCCAAAGGGCATAAGGTGCATTTTATCAGTTATACGCAGCCCGCCCGCCTCGATATTTTCATGGAAAATATCTATTACCACGAGGTGGCCATGGTACATTACCCTCTTTTTGAGCACTCACCCTACGTTTTGGCGCTCACAGGTAAATTGGTGGATGTGGTGAAGTATGAAAAACTAGATGTTTTACATGTACATTACGCCATTCCCCATGCTACCGCCGCCAATTTAGCACAGCAGATTTTGGCTTCGCAGGGCATCCGCGTAGCGGTAGTCACCACTTTACATGGTACCGACGTAACTTTAGTAGGAAAAGACCCCACCTATGAGCCGGTAGTAAGCTTTGCTATCAATCAGAGTGATGCTGTTACGGCTGTGTCGGAATTTTTAAAGGCCGATACCTACAAACACTTCCACGTAAACCGCGAAATTGAAGTGATTCCGAACTTCATCGACCTCAATCGCTTTTCACACAAGTCCAAAAGTCATTTTAAAATGGCCATTGCGCCCAACGGTGAGCGCGTCGTTACGCACGTTTCCAACTTCCGTAAGGTAAAGCGCATTGACCACGTGATTGAGGTGTTTAAAGGCATCCAGGAGCGCCTTCCTGCGAAATTATTGTTGGTAGGGGATGGTCCTGAGCGCCAAAAATCGGAGCAACAATGCCGTGAACTAGGCCTGTGCGATGAAATCCGTTTCCTTGGTAAGCAAGAAGCGATAGAAGAAATTTTGTCGATTTCTGATTTGTTTTTGATGCCTTCTGAAACGGAAAGTTTTGGTTTGGCGGCGCTTGAGGCTTTTGCTTGTCAGGTACCAGTGGTAAGCAGTAATGCGGGCGGATTGCCTGAAGTGAATGTTCACGGCGTAACGGGGTTTTTGGCGGATTTTGGGGATATTCAAGCCATGATAGATTTTAGCTTGGACATTTTAAAAAGCGATGAACGCCTGGCTTTCTTCAGAAAGAATGCCTTGCAACAAGCCAAGCAATTTGAGATGCGTAACATTTTGCCGCTATATGAGTCATTGTATGAGCGCACTTTGACCGCTCAGGTGGTATGAGGTCCATTTGTTTTAGATAGTACCGCATACATTCTATAATTTTTGTCATAAAGCTCGATAATTTTGTAATACAAAGCCCGCTCAGTTTCTTTAGCGTTCAGAAAGGTACACTCAAGGCGTGAAGTGTCATTTGTATCTATTTTATAGTTTGTAACACATGGAGATTATTAAGCGTATTTGGAACCCAGCCCTTTTGACGGTGGGCGTTTTTCTTTTTTGTGCTTGTGCTGTTAGCAAGCCGAAGTCCATCGAATTTGAAGTTATTCCCGCGCATTTTGAAGTCGCCTATCAAGAAATCGGTCCCAAAATGTTTATCCTCAAAAGTGACGAAGACCTGAAAAAGGCCATGGGACTTTTACAAATGCAGGCAACAGAGGGGCTGCCCGATTTGAGCTTTTATTATGAAGACCATACCGTGGTTTTATTATACGCGGGCATGCAGCGTAGTAGCGGCTTTATGTTTGGCGCCGAAGCTGTTGAAGTGAATAAGCAAGCGGTAACCATCACCGCACGTTTGTTACAGCCCGCTCCCGATTGTATGGTATCTGCAGTGATTACTTACCCAATGCAGCTCATTGCGATTGAGCACTTGGGCGGAACAGATTTTAGTTTAGACCTCGTGAATGCCATACGTGCTTGTCGCTAGTGACGGGTTGAGGGTTTTGTGCCTTGGTTTTTTTTATGCATTTTCGTTGTGCCGTTTTTTTATGGCTTAACCCCGTACCTATGAGTCGTTCCATTAAGTTTTTGACCGCTGCTTTGTTTTTAACCGCCTTGTTGGCGTCGTGTGCCTCTAAAAAGCCGCAGCTCTTGACTTTCGAATATCTGCCTGCCGATTTTCAGTCGATGTACAATGAGCAAGCGGCTAACATTTACGTCATCAACAGCGAAAAGGAGATGCAAGAAGTGCTTAAAGGGCTCAAGATGCAGCAAATCAATGAGGTCGATTATAGCTATTTCTACGAAAATAACAGTTTGGTTTTGGTCTATGGCGGCATGCAACGTACCACAGGTTACAAGATAAATCTCGAATCAGCTACCTTAACCAAAGGAAGACTGGAAGTGCTGGCAGAACTACAAACGCCCGGTGAAGGCTGCAGCATGGGCGATATGATTACCTACCCAGTTCAGCTAATTGCCATTCAGAAAATTGAGGGTAAAGAGGTGAGTTTGGACATGCCAAGAATCGCCAAACCCTGCAAATAGGATGTTTTTTTCTCCTAGTATGCGATGGGAACTTATTTAAATTGTTACATTTACTGCGTGAAAAACATTGTCTTCCTGATTCTGTTCGCCTTTTCCATTATGGGATGCGCTTCCCAAAGGGGGCAAATGATCATTTTTGAGAACCTTCAAGTGCGGTATGATGGGGCAGATCCCAAGCAAGGTCCCAATGCTTATTTGATCAATTCTGAGGAGCGTTTGCGGGACGTTTTAACAGCGCTACAGCTTACGTCGCGCATCGGAAATCCTGATTTAACGCCCTATTTAAACGATTATACCCTAATTTTAGTGTATGGCGGTATTCGCAAAACAGGCGGCCACCGCTTGTATGTAACCAAAATAATGCAGAGGAAAAGGGAATTGGTGGTCCGCGCCCGCCTGTTGCAACCTGGTCCCAATTGCAACACTACTGCCGCGATTACCCATCCGTTACAAATAATAGCCGTTCCTAAAAATGCCACACGTCGCCTCACCCTTGATTTCCTTGAGTCGACTCAGCATTGTAAATAAGCACTAACGCTTGCCTCAAGCCTTCTAGCTTAGGTGTTTTCATTTTTCCTGCTTACTTTCGTACTGTGAAAAAGACGCTTCGTGTGTTTCCTATCCTTTTATCGCTGCTGCTGCTGCTTGGCCACCAATTGGTGCCCCATTTGCACGAAGATGCCGCCGATGAAATGAGCTTTGGTAGGACTGAAAGCGCCGATTTCGGCTGGTTAAGTCTAGTTTTTGGCCTCGACCAAGGCGCGGAGCACCTCGAACACTTCCGCCAATTAGAGGGCAACGAGCTGCAGCCCGATCTCCAAAATATGGCTTTGTTGCCTCTTATGGCCTTGGTCATCCCCAAGCCGATCACACGCTTACAACCCGCTTCCCACATTCCCTTCAGGCTAGGTACTGCCTGCGGTTTTATTGCACGCGCACATCAGTTGCGTGGTCCACCTAGCTGTTAAGTGCCTGTCGGCATGCGTTTCTGGCTGCGGTCGGGACGAGCTTCTTTGGATTTTACATGCAATAATTCAACATGATCGATTCTATCATCAAGTTTAGCATCCACAACAAATTTGTAGTGGGACTTTTGGTGGCCTTGCTAGCTGCCTGGGGGGTATATTCTGCCGCTCATTTGCCGCTCGATGCGGTGCCCGATATTACCAACAACCAGGTTCAGGTGGTTACCGTTTCGCCTGCCTTGGCCCCGCAGGAGGTGGAGCGCTTTATTACCTATCCGGTAGAAATAGCCATGGCTAATTTACCAGGTGTGAGCAAAGTACGCAGCATTTCACGCTATGGTCTTAGCGTGGTGACCATCATTTTTGAGGAGCACGTACCCACTTTGGAATCTCGACAGCTTATTGGCGAAAAGCTAGCGCTCTTGCAAGGCGAGATGGATGCCAAAGTCGGTCTGCCTTACATGATGCCCATCACCACCGGTTTGGGCGAAATTTACCAATACACCTTGGACGTAAAGCCGGGTTATGAGTCCAAATACGACGCCATGGCGCTGCGTTCGATTCAGGATTGGCAGGTCAAGCGCCGCATGGCTGGAGTGAAGGGGGTGGTGGATGTAAGCAGCTTTGGGGGCTATCTCAAGCAGTACGAAGTAGCGGTAGATGCCGAACAGTTGCGCAGCTTTAACCTGAGTGTGCAGGATGTTTTTGTGGCTGTGCAACAAAGCAATGCCAATGCTGGCGGCAGTTACATCGAAAAGGGCCCGAATGCCTATTATATCCGCTCCGAAGGCTTGCTCGAAAAGCCCGATGAGCTCAAGGATGTGGTGGTTGGCTTTCGCGAAGGCATGCCGATTAAGCTGCGGCAGGTAGCTGAAGTTGGGTTTGGACGGGCTATCCGCTACGGGGCCATGACCAAAGACGGTGAAGGCGAAGCCGTGGGGGGCATCGTACTCATGCTAAAAGGTGCCAATGCAAGTGAAACCATGGCAGCGGTACATGAACGGGTGGCTGAAATCCAACAATCGTTGCCCGAAGGCGTACTTTTGGTGCCCTTTTTAGACCGCTCCGACCTCATAGACAAGGTTATAGGCACCGTGAGCACCAACCTTATAGAAGGCGGATTGATCGTGATTTTCATCCTTATTTTGTTGATGGGTAATCTGCGCGCGGGTTTGGTGGTGGCTTCGGTGATTCCTCTCGCCATGCTTTTTGCCATGAGTATGATGCGTGCGTTCGGTGTATCGGCTAATTTGATGAGTCTAGGTGCCATTGATTTTGGTTTGATCGTAGATGGAGCCGTGATTATTGTAGAAAGTATTGTGCATCGCTTGCATATGCGGCATGGCGACCGCAAGTTAAGTCGGGCAGAGATGGATGGCCTCGTATACGACGCCTCGGTAAAAATCCGCAGTTCGGCGGCTTTTGGGGAGATCATTATCTTAATCGTGTACCTACCCATTCTCGCCTTAGTAGGGGTGGAGGGCAAGATGTTTAAGCCCATGGCCATGACCGTGAGTTTTGCTGTTTTAGGGGCTTTGATTTTGTCGCTCACCTACGTTCCGATGATGAGTGCTCTTTTTTTGAGTCGCTCGCGCCAACACACGCCCAACTTCAGCGACAAGCTGATGGCCGTTTTTCAGCGTTGGTATGCGCCTTTCAACCGACTGGCATTGGCGCATCCGCGCAGGGTGGTGGTTAGTGCCTTGCTGGTGTTTGTGGGTAGTTTGTTGCTCTTTACCCGGCTTGGCGCCGTGTTCATTCCTAACCTGGAAGAAGGAGATTTGGCCATGCAGATGGCGATAACGCCTGGTAGCTCCCTCGAAGAAAGTACGACCTTAAGCACCCGAGCAGAGCTTATATTGTTGGAAAACTTCCCCGAGGTAAAGTCCGTAGTGAGTAAAATTGGCACGGCCGAAATTCCCACCGACCCCATGGCGGTTGAAGATGCCGACATCATGATTTTGCTCAAGCCCAAAGACGAGTGGGAGTCGGCCAGCAACCGCGACGAGCTCGTTTTGCGTATGAAAGAGGCCCTTAAAGTGCTTCCTGGGGTGAGTTTTGAATTCACCCAGCCCATCCAGCTGCGTTTTAACGAATTGCTCACCGGCGTAAAAAGTGACATTGCGGTACAAATTTATGGCGAAGAGCTGGATGTGTTGGCCGACCAAGCTGAACGCGTGGCTGCTGTGGTACGGCAAGTAGAAGGTGCCGGGGATGTGCTGGTGCAAGCTACCGAAGGTTTGCCGCAGCTGATGGTGCGCTGGGATCGCGGCAAGATGGCCAGTTACGGCTTGCGCATCGAGCAACTCAACCAGCAATTACAAATTGCCTACGCCGGCGGCACGGCGGGTACCGTTTATGAAGGCGATGCCCGCTACGATTTGGTGGTGCGGCTTCAGCAAGACAAGCGCAACGAGCTCGACCGTGTTGGCAATTTGCCTGTGCGCACAGCCAACGGGGCGCTGGTGCCGATCCGCGCTGTGGCCGACATTAGCATAGAAGAAGGCCCCATGCTCATCAACCGAGAAAGCACCAAACGCTACGTAAACGTGCTCATCAATGTGCGCAACCGCGATATGCAGAGTGTAGTCGATGATATTCGTGTACGGCTAGAAGCGGATGTACGACTGCCAGAGGGGTATTATTACCATTTTGGGGGTCAGTTCGAAAACCTCCAAGCTGCCACTGCGCGGTTGAGTATTGCCGTGCCCGTGGCGCTCGCCCTCATTCTGGTGCTGCTATTTTTCACTTTTGGCAGCTGGGTGCAGGCCTTGCTCATTTTCAGCGCCATTCCCATGTCGGCCATCGGCGGTATTTTTGCCCTCTGGCTCCGCGATTTGCCCTTCAGCATCAGTGCAGGGGTGGGCTTTATCGCACTTTTTGGCGTAGCAGTGCTTAACGGTATTGTGCTCATCGCCCAATTTAACGCGCTTAAAAAAGAAGGTATGTTAAACGTAAAAGAACGCATTCGCGAAGGCACCAAGTTACGGTTACGGCCTGTGTTAATGACTGCCGCTGTGGCTTCGTTAGGCTTTTTGCCAATGGCTCTAAGCGAATCGGCTGGGGGAGAAGTGCAAAGGCCCTTAGCTACTGTGGTGATTGGTGGCTTGATTACAGCCACTTTCCTTACACTTTTGGTGCTGCCATCGCTTTATTTACTTATTGAAGAAGGCTTTTTTAAGAAAATAAAGCCGACACAGGTAGCTGGATTATTGTTTTTTGTGGCTTTTTGGCCAGTCATGAGTGAGGCTCAAACCCCCATGCGGCTCGAAGATGCCATGAGTCGCGCCCTGCAAAAGCACCCCGATATTCAACAAGCCCAGCTGCGGGTGGAGGCGAGTCGCGCACGTGTGGCCGAGGCCTTTGCCCTGGGTGAAACAGAGTTTGCATTCCAACGCGGACAAATCAACTATTTGTTGGTGGACGGCAATTTTACTGTTTTTCAACCTTTGGGCGCACCTTTGCAAATGCTGGCGGGACATAAATACCGCAAAATGGAAGTTGATATGGAGCGCGCGCGCATGGCAGCACTCCAAAACCAAGTGCTCCGCGAAGTGCGTGATGCCTGGCTGCAAGCTGCCTTTTTACAACAGCGAGAGCAATTATTGACCGTACAATTGGCTCATTACGCCCGTTTTGATACCGTATTGCAAACACGCTACCGTGCTGGCAGCATCAGTTTGCTTGCCAAAGCCCTCGGGGAGCAGCGCTACGACAACCTGCGCTGGCAGCTCAACCAGCTGAGCACCGAAAAATTAGCGGCTTTACGCAGTTTGGCCACGCTGCTGCAGCTAGAAGAACCTCCGCTATTGGCCCCTTGGCCTGGTCGCATCAGCGATTTACCAGCCTTGCCAAATAAAGAACACCCAGCCCTGCGGCTGCTACAGGCCCAAGCGGGCTGGAAGCTTCAGCAGCAAAAGACAGCTGCCGCAGCCTTTGGACCGAGCCTAGGTCTGGGCTACTTTAACCAATCACTCGAGCAAGTGGCGGGTTTTCAGGGTTTCCAAGTAACGGTTGGACTGCCGTTAGCCTTTTTTGATCGGCGGGCAAGCTATAAATCCAGTCGTTACCAAACTCAAGGTGCTCAAGTGGCGCTCCAATCAGGTGCCATGCGCCTCAATTACGAGCAAATGCAGTCCCAAGCCGAACTGCGCCTGCAGCAAGAGCGGCTCGATTATTACGATGCGGTGGCCTTACCCCGTGCATCCACCATCTTGGCGCAAGCCGACCGTCTTTTTGAACAAGGCGAAATCGAATATTTTGAATATTTGCAGGGCTTAGACGCGGTTTTAAACGTCCGCTTAGAGCGCTTGCAACACGAATTAAGTTTTCAACTGGCCGCCAACAAATGGGCCGAAATCAACAATGCATATGGCTATTAAATCTTATTTGAAGGCTTTGAGCCTCTTACTGCTTGTCGCTTGTGGTCCTGCTGCCAATAATCAACCCGAACCCCTCGCTGCCGATTTGCCCGAAAACCAAGTGCAACTCAGTGAAGCACAGCTGGCGCAATTTGAGCTGCAACTCGACAGTGTGCAGCTGCGGCACATCGGTAGCAGCATAACGGTAAACGGCATGATTGACGTCCCACCGCAAAATCGCTCTCTCCTGCATCCGCCGGTGGCTGCCTACGTGCAAGACCTCCGCGTGAAGGTAGGGCAGTTGGTACGTAAAGGACAAGTCTTGGCCGTGCTTGAGCATCCAGAAGTGTTGGAAATACAACGCCGTTACCTCGATGCCAAAGCACAACTCAGCTTTCTGGAGCGCGATTTTGCCAGGCAGGAAGAGCTGGCCCGCGACCAAGCCACGGCTGCCAAGCAGCTCGACAAAGCCCGCGCCGATCTGTTCTCCGCCCAAGCCCTCGCCGCATCGCTCAAAGCCCAAGTGCAACGCCTCGGCATTTCGCCAGCCAATTTACAAGCAAGCAATTTGCAGACTAGTTTGCAACTTTTAGCTCCCTACAACGGCTTCATCACCACCGTGGAGGCGCAGTTAGGCCAATTTGTTGCTGCCGATAAACCGCTCATCGGTTTGCTCAACAAAGAACACCTGCACGTAGAACTCGATCTGTTTGAGCGCGATTTGGCAGCAGTCAAAAACGGACAAAAAATCGAATTTCAGCTTACCAATGTGCCTGGAAAAATGTATACAGGCGATGTATTTCTCATTGGACAAACACTCGATCCTAACAAACGGACCATCAACGTGCATGGCCACATCGACCAAGTAGACGATCCTTTGTTGCGCCCTGGCTTGTTTGTTACCGCCCGGTTGTTGTCGGCTGGCGAATCTTTGCCTGCCTTGCCCGAAAGTGCGCTCATTCGCGCTGGACAGCAACAGGTAGCTTTTAGATATCTTGAGCCCGGGTTATTTGAACGGGTGGTATTGCAGTCTTTGGGTAGCGAAAATGGCTTTGTAGCACTTAAACAAGCCCCACCGCTCGGCAGCGTTTGGGCCAGTACCGGTGCTTATCGTCTTGAAGCAGCGTGGCAGGCCCGTTTTGCAGAAGATGAGGCGGGGCACTAACCTACAAACGTTGCAAGCCTTATATTTGTAAACATTTCTACCCAATGGCCAAGCATTACGAGCATAAGTTGCATCAGCAAGACAAAGGATTTCTTTCAAAATTCAGCGATTACCTCGGTGAGTTTGTATACGGCGGCATCGACGGCAGCGTAACTACCTTTGCAGTGGTGGCAGGTGCTGCGGGCGCGGGCTTGAGCTCTACCGTGGTTATCATTCTTGGTTTTGCTAATTTATTAGCAGATGGTTTTGCCATGGCCGTAGGTGCGTATCTCAGCAAACAAACGGAGCAACAGAACTACGACAAGCATAAAAAGGTGGAATACTGGGAGATAGAGCACCTTCCCGAAAAGGAAAAGGAAGAAATCCGCGAAATATACCGCGCCAAAGGTTTCGAGGGAGAGCTGTTAGAGCAGGTGGTGGCCACCATCACCGCCGACAAAGACCGCTGGGTGGATGTGATGATGAAAGAAGAGCTGGAGATGATGGAGGAATCGCGCTCGCCATTGGCCATGGGTGCGGTGACCTTTTTGTCGTTTATCGTGGTAGGACTGATTCCGCTTTTGGTCTATGTTTACGACTATTTTAACCCTATCAGCCTCGATTTGTTTGTTGTTTCCTCGGTTATGACTGGCATTGCCTTCTTGTTTGTAGGTTGGATGAAGACGTTTATCACCGAAACCAGCAAGTGGAAGGGCATGTTAGAGACGTTGGCCTTGGGTGCAGCTGCGGCCATTGTGAGCTATGCCGTCGGTAATTGGTTGGAAAAGTTGTTTTGATAAGATTTATAAAATATACCCTATTTTTTTTGCTGCTCCTCCCAATTGCTTTTTTGGGTGCTGTATATGGCGGATTTTTTGGTGCTTTGCCAACTTCTAAGGAGCTAGCCACCATTCAACAGCAACAGGCCAGTTTGGTATACAGTACCGATGCAAGGCTGATTGGTAAGTTTTTCGCACAAAATAGAACAAATATTGCCTTTGTCGATTTTCCCGATGCGCTTGTTCATGCGCTGGTGGCCACGGAGGATGCCCGCTTTTTTGAGCACAACGGGGTGGACGTTCGAGCGACCTTGCGGGTACTGTTCAAATCGGTATTGCTGGGTGATAAATCAGCGGGCGGTGGCAGCACCCTTTCGCAGCAATTGGCCAAAAACTTATACGGACGCAAAAGCCATGGCCGTTTATCGTTGCCAGTAGCAAAAATCCGCGAAATCATTATCGCGCTACGTTTGGAGGAGCTTTACAGCAAAAACGAATTGCTCGAATTGTATTTAAACACCGTTCCGTTTGGGGAAGATGTGTATGGCGTGGAAGCAGCGGCGGTGCGTTTTTTTGGTCATGGTGCCAGTAGCTTAACCGCGATGCAAGCTGCCACTTTGGTTGGACTGCTCAAGGCCAATACGTCCTATAATCCCCGTTTATACCCCGAAAAGGCACGCGAACGCCGCAATGTGGTGCTCAGACAAATGGAAAAAGCGGGTTATTTAACGGCGGAAGCGCGCGTCAATTTCAGTAAAAAACCCATTGGACTGACCTATACCCATCCCGAAACGGATGGTCTTGCTGCCTATTTTTTGGTGGTGGTGAAACAAGAGGCCTATCGCATTTTAGAAACTTTGAATGCCGAAACCGGCAGCGATTGGCAATTGGAGCGCGATGGTTTGCGCATCCGAACGAGTTTACATGCTGGCTTGCAGCAAGCGGCACTAGCGGCACAAAAGCAGCACCTCACGCGCATGCAAAAGCTGCTCAACCAGCAGTATAAGAGCGGTGTTTCTGCGCGTAACCTGCAGCTATACGCTCGGCAAGAACTCCAGCGCGCAGGCATCACCAGCGAAAACAAAGCGCCGCGCACGCTTTTCACTTGGCAAGGAGTAAAAAGCCCGGAAATTACGGCTTTAGATAGTGCTAAACATAGTCTGCAGCTGCTTCAGGCGGGGATGGCGGCACTTGATCCACATACAGGAGCCATACGGCTTTGGTCGGGGGGAATCGATTTCCGCACCCAACCTTACGATCAGGTATTGGCGCGCCGGCAAATGGCCTCTACTTTCAAGCCTATTTTATTTGCAGCGGCCTTGGAAAGTGGCTTTTCGCCTTGCCATTGGCTGAGTAACGATGCTGCTGATTTAAAAGCTTACGAAGACTGGGAACCTGCCAATTACGACGGTAAAAGTGGTGGTGAATACAGCTTTTCGGCTGTTTTGCGCAAATCTTTGAACCTGCCAAGCGTACAACTCTACCAGCAATTAGGCTACACGGCTTTGCAGGATATGTGGCAGAAAAGTGGCTTTGAAAGCACCTTGCCTGAAGGTCCTGCCGTGGCCTTAGGCAGCGCCGAGGGCAATGTGTTAGAGTTAGCGTGCTTTTACGCAGCGGTAGCCAACGGTGGGCAGCAAATAGCGCCTTACACCATCGAAAGCATCGAAACGGCCGACGGCAAAGAGCTGCACAGACACCGCGGAGAGCCGGGAACGCGTTTGTTCTCGCAGCAAACCGCCGACTGGCTCAGTGCCATGCTGCAACAAGCCGTTGATTCGGGTACTGCCATTTCTGTGCGGTCAAAATTTGGGATTCGGCAGGCCTTAGCAGGCAAAACCGGTAGTTCGCAAGACTATGCAGATGCTTGGTTTGCTGGCTATTCACCTGCCCTGGTGCTGGTGAGCAGGGTAGGTACGGCCAAACCCATCATCCATTTTAACAGTGGCAGCAACGGCTCGGGAAGTGCACTGGCATTGCCGCTTTTTGGCTATACGATGGCTGCCGTGCAGCAAAACAGCAGCATGCGGAGTCAGTTTTTTGCGCCCTTTGACTATGTGCATGCTTTGCCGGTTTGCAGCGACTACCGCCAACCAACTTTGGTGGACGAGTTTTTGGATATTTTTAAACCGAATACGGGTAAAAAGACAGAAAAAGCTGCTGACAAAGCCCAAAAGCAAGCCGAGCGTAAAGAAAAACGCAAGAACTTGTTCAGGAAGTTGTTTGGAGAGTAGGCTGTTTCGGAAAAAGGTAACAGTGGAGCTGATTTAGTTGTTCAACAGCCACCTTGGCCTATTCTACTTCCATGATTTTTGTCCTGCTAGGTTGGGTAGCACCATTTTCGTAGATATCTAAGCGATAGCTATGGCCTTCTTCAAACTTCATATTTAATAAGATTTTCCCATTGGTTTCAATACTTTGAAACGTCTGCCGGAAGGGCTCTTGCTCAAAGTTTGAAATAGCCAAATTGTGTGTTGTAGTTATTGATAACCCCCAAGCGCCAATCAACCGTGTATTGATTTGAGGAGGATTGGTGTTAGGAAAGGTATCGCGTCTTAGATAGCCAGAAACGCCGCTGATGATTATTTTTAGACTGTTTTCTTTGCCTAAATTTGCCTCCATTTGTGCATATTTTGGATATTTAGTGCGGCCTTCGGTCAGAATGTTTGGTCCATAAAATCCTTCAGCTGGATATTCTATAGTTGTTTTTTCCTTGCTGCAAGCAGCCGTAAGCAGCATAAAACAACAAATGGCGATGGTTGGTAGTCTGTTCATGACAAAGGCTTTAATTTCTAAATATAATAAAATACAGGATACTTGCGACATTTTAAGCGGATTTTAATGCAAGTAGCGTTTTGTGTAGAGGGGTTAATATTTTGTGAGCCACCGATTCAAACCATTTTCTAGATAAAATACGCCGTTTTTGAAGGGTTTTCAGCCCTAAAAGCCTTAAATTCGCAACGCTAATTACCTCACCCCACTACTTATGGCAAATGCAACATTTTGGGAAGGCTTTGAACCGCAGTCGCTTGGCGATTGGGAGCAAGTCGTAAGCAAAGAACTGAAGGGGGCACCGCTCGACAAACTCCTGCACCGCACGCAGGACGGTCTCGAGTACCCGCCTTACAGCACCGCAGCAGCATTGCCAGCGCACACCGCGGCCTACCTGCCCGGAGAATTCCCTTATCGCCGTGGCCTGCGTACCTTGAACAATGATTGGAACAGTGCTGCCCTCCTAGCTTTTACCGATGTAAAAGCAGGCAACCGCCAGGCCCTGCATGCCCTCAATCACGGGGCCGATGCCCTAATTTTTGACGGTCCTGTGCAGGATGAAGCAGCTTTTTTGGTCCTGGTAGCTGATATTTTGCCGCAATACGTATCGATTATCTTTCGCAACTTACCGGCCTTGGAGCTGGGCAACTGGCTGTTACAATGGGCTAAGCAGTTAGCCATCAGTCCTTTTGCTTTTAAAGCCGGACTAGCCTATACGCCTGAACAACTGCCTGAAGTTAGCGCTTACCGCGCCATTGCCGATTTTTACCGACAGCAACTGCCTTCGGTAGCCCCTTTCGTGCTGCGGATATCGCCTTACCGTGCCAGTGGTGCAGGCCTGTTGGAAGAAAGTGCTTTGGCATTGGCGGCTGGACATGAACTGCTGTTTGACCTTACGAAAAGTGGATTAACTACAGATGAAGCAGCCCCATTGGTGCAGTTTGAGTTGGGATTGGATACCGACTACTTCGGCGAAATGGCTAGGTTACGCGCGTTTAGGCAGGCTTGGACACAAGTTTTACGGCCTTACGAACCCAAACATAGCTGCAGCAGTGCCACAACCTTGCATCTGATAGCTGGAACACAAGCTTTATATAGTTTGGACAGGCCAACCAATCTGCTTCGCCTCACCACCATGGGCATGTCGGCTGTTTTGGGAGGGGTACAATCGTTGTGCTTGCCCTGCTTCGACCAGAGTATTGCAGGTGGGGATGACTTTTCACAAGAGTTATCGTTGCAAATTCAACTGTTGCTCAAGCACGAAGCGCACCTCAATCAGGTAGTTGACCCTGCAGCAGGTGCGTATTTTTTAGAGCAGCTCACCAATCAAATTGGAGAAAAAGTCTGGGCCCAGTTTCAGGCCATCGAAGCAGCCGGCGGCTGGCAGAGCTGGCAAAAAAGCGGTGCATTAACGCATTTGCTTTCTGAAGGACACCAAAAACGCGCCCAAGCGCTTGCCAATCGCAAGCAAATTCGGGTAGGGGTGAACCAATATCCCAATGTTCAAGAAGATTTAACCGATTGGCAAAGCGGAGCTGTGCACAACGCCTTCGACCAGTTGCGGCTAAGCGTAGCGCAAGCAACACGCAAGCCGCGCATTTTTTTGATGCCAATTGGCGAGGTAACGATGCGCATGATGCGGCTCAATTTCAGCTTAAACTTTTTGGGCTGTGCAGGCTACGAATTCCTTACCCATGATGGCTTTACCGACTTAAACAGTGCCATTAGCGCAGCGCAGGCGGCAGCACCCGATGGCATTGTGTTGTGTAGCGACGACGCCAGCTGGTTAGCAGCCGTACCTGAACTCGGCAAAGCCTTTGCTGGACATTGCCGTCTGATTTTGGCCGGTGCCCCCGGCGAAGCTGAAGCCGATTTTAAAGCCGCGGGTTTCGAACATTTCATTCACTTGCGTGCGCCACTCTTGGCCACTTTGCAGCTACTTAACAAACAATTGTTAGCGCTATGAACAGACCCGATTACAGTCAGCTGAGCTTTGAAACCGAGGCGCGCAACGAGTTTTTTGAAGAAGCCAAGCAAGGTAGCTGGACCACCTCCGAGCAGTTGGCGTTGAAGTCGGTATACACCGCTGCCGATATCCAAGCGCTTCCGCAGCTCGGCTTTGGTGCAGGCAAGGCGCCTTTTTTGCGCGGTCCATATGCTAGCATGTACACCCAGCGCCCTTGGACCATCCGCCAATACGCCGGCTTTTCAACCGCTGAAGAGTCAAATGCCTTTTACCGCCACAATTTGGCAGCTGGACAAAAAGGACTTTCGGTGGCCTTCGATTTGGCCACGCACCGCGGCTACGACTCCGATCACCCGCGTGTAGAAGGCGACGTGGGCAAGGCAGGGGTAGCCATCGACTCGGTGGAGGACATGAAAATACTCTTCGACCAAATTCCGCTGCAAGAAATGAGTGTGAGCATGACCATGAACGGGGCTGTTTTGCCCATCATGGCCTTCTACATCGCCGCCGGCCTCGAGCAAGGCGTGCCCGTAGAACAGCTCAGTGGCACCATCCAAAACGACATCCTCAAAGAGTTCATGGTGCGCAACACCTACATTTACCCGCCGGCGCAAAGCATGCGCATCATCGCCGATATATTCGCTTACACTTCCCGCAAAATGCCACGCTTCAACAGCATCAGTATCAGCGGGTACCACATGCATGAAGCCGGAGCGCCCGCCGACTTGGAGTTGGCTTATACGCTCAGCGATGGACTCGAATACATCCGTGCGGGCCTTGCTGCTGGACTAAAAATTGATGAATTTGCACCGCGATTAAGCTTTTTCTGGGCCATCGGCATGAACCATTTTATGGAGATTGCCAAGCTCAGGGCCGGTCGTCTGCTTTGGGCCAAGCTCGTGCAGCAGTTCGAGCCGCAGTTGGCCAAGTCGATGGCGCTGCGTGCCCATTGCCAAACCTCTGGTTGGAGTTTAACCGAGCAAGATCCCTTTAACAATGTGGCACGTACTTGCGTAGAAGCCCTTGCGGCGGCCTTGGGTCATACCCAAAGTTTGCATACCAACGCGCTCGACGAAGCCATTGCCCTACCCACCGACTTTTCGGCCCGCATCGCACGCAATACCCAATTGTATTTGCAAGACGAAACCAATATCACCAAAGTGGTAGACCCTTGGGGCGGCTCTTGGTATGTAGAGAAATTGACACAGGAGCTAGTCGACAAAGCTTGGGCCTATATGGAAGAGGTGGAAACCTTAGGCGGCATGGCCAAAGCCATAGAAACGGGTCTGCCTAAAATGCGTATTGAAGAAGCGGCAGCCCGAAAACAAGCACGTATTGATGCTGGAAAAGACATTATTGTTGGTGTAAATAGGTTTAACACCGGTCGTACTACTACAATTGACGTTAGAGATATTGATAATGACAAGGTACGAGAAGCCCAATTACAGCGGTTAGCCGCCGTTAAGTCTAGTCGCGACCAAGCCGCCGTTACCGCTTCTCTCGACGCCTTGACTCGTTGTGCCGCTGATGGAACAGGCAATTTGCTTGAATTGGCGGTGGTGGCAGCCCAAAATCGTGCTACCTTGGGAGAAATTTCCGATGCCTTAGAAAAGGTGTATGGACGCTACCAAGCTACCATTCGCTCTATCAGCGGGGTTTACGCCAAAGAAATTATGCAAGACGCAGATTTTAAATCCGCCCGTGAAGCGGTAGAAGCCTTTGCTGCTACGGAAGGGCGCCGTCCCCGCATTATGGTCGCTAAAATGGGCCAGGACGGGCACGACCGTGGTGCCAAAGTCATCGCTACCAGTTTTGCCGACCTCGGTTTCGACGTCGATATTGGTCCGCTCTTCCAAACTCCAGCTGAAACCGCACGCCAAGCCATTGAAAACGATGTACATGTGGTGGGCGCTTCTTCGCTGGCAGCAGGCCACAAAACCTTGGTGCCGCAACTCATAGCTGAGCTAGCCAAGCAAGGTCGCCCCGATATTTTGGTGGTGGCTGGCGGAGTTATCCCGCAGCAAGATTATGATTACCTCTACAAAGCCGGTGTGGCTGGTATTTTTGGTCCAGGCACGGTCATCGCCAAAGCGGCTATCGACATTCTTAACAAACTCAACGCCTGATTTTTTGCGCGCTCTGCCCAACATATCTCAACTCCTCACTGGTATTTTAGCTGGTGACCGTGCTTTGCTAGCCCGCGCCATTACCTTGGTAGAGAGCAGGGCTGTTACGCACCAAGTGCCAGCGGCGGCCTTGCTCGATGCCGTGTTGCCGCATGCTGGCAAGGCTTTACGTATTGGCATAACTGGGGTTCCAGGTGTTGGCAAGAGTACTTTTATTGATGCTTTGGGCAGTCTGCTTACCCAAGCGGGTCATCGGGTGGCTGTTTTGGCCGTAGATCCGAGCAGTGCCCGCACTGGGGGTAGCATTTTGGGCGACAAAACACGCATGGATAGGCTGGCGCACGATCCGCAAGCTTTTATCCGACCTACAGCTGCTGGTACTTCGCTAGGCGGGGTGGCCCGCGCCACCTGGGAAGCCATGGTGTTGTGCGAAGCGGCGGGCTACGACATTATCTTAATTGAAACCGTGGGTGTGGGCCAAAGTGAAATCGCCGTGGCAGGCTTGGTCGATTTTTTTATGCTGCTCATGCTCAGTGGTGCTGGCGACGAACTGCAAGGCATCAAGCGAGGCATCATGGAGATGGCAGATTTACTCGTTATTAACAAGGCCGAGGGCGATAATTTACCACGGGCCAAACGTGCTGCCGTGGATTATCGCAATGCGCTGCACCTTTTTCCACTGCATCCTGGCAGCTGGACGCCCTTGGTAAAGTTGTGCTCAGCCATCGAAGGCAGTGGAATAGCTGAAGTCTGGCAAAGTGTGCTGTCTTATTTCGATTTGTGTATTCCCAACGGTTACCGCGATCAAAAACGATCCGAGCAGCGCTTGCAGCATTTCTATGAATACACCCGCCAGCGGCTCGAACAGCAGCTTTTAAGCCGACCGGAACAGCAACAACGCTTAAAGGAATTAGAAAAGGAGGTTACTGCGGGTACCATGAGTCCGTATGCAGCCGCCCGCAACCTCCTTAATCACCTTTAAGGCAACGGCTTAACTTCACTTCCACCCGCCTCCCAGCGCGTGGTAAATACTGACTTTGGCACGCCGTTGTTTTAGTTTGATCTCATTCAAATCGATGGTGGAGGCCAATGCTTCTTGCTGGGTCAGCAACACCTCTAAGTAATCGGCACGGGCCGAGTTAAATAGACTTTTGGATAAGTCAATGGATGCTGTTAACAGGGCTACTTCTTGCGCTTTGATTTCGTAGCTCTTTTGGCAGTTTTCAACCAGTGAAAATTGGTTAAGTACGTCAATGTAGCCGTTTAAAACCGCTTGTTCGTAGCCATTGATTGCCTGAAGTTGTACAGAAAAGGCACTGCCGTAATTGGCCTTTATGGCATTCTGGTTGACAAAGGGTGCGGCCAAATCCCCAGCAAAGCCATGTAAAAGCGAGGCAGGGTTCAGCAAGTCAGCTGTGCTAAAGGCACGTGTGCCCGTGCCGGCTTGTAGCCGCAAAGAGGGATAGAAATTGGCCTTTGCTACCGCCACATCGAGCTTTGCCGCTTGTAGCAGCAGCTCCGCTTGCCGAATATCAGGTCGGTTTTGCAATAATGTTGCAGGTGTGCCCATTAGGCTGGGACCGAGCTGTAAGGCACTCAAATCGCTGGGATTTCTTTGGATGGTTTGCGGGAAGCGACCTGCAAAAAAATGCAGTCTGTTTTCGGTTTCTACAATTTTTTGGAGGATGTCAAATTGTAAGTTTTTGGTTTGCAGCCCCTGAGCTTCAAATCGGTTAACAGCGAGTTGCGTGACTTTTCCCGCCTCTTTTTGCTGGCGGATGATTTGCGCCAGATTGTCTTGGATGGCCGTGTTGGTTCTGAGGATTTCGAGCAAATTATCTAAGGCCAGCAGTTCATAATAGCCATTGGCAATTTCGGACAAGAGGGTAGTGACTAAGCAGCTTACAAAAGCCTCCCGCTAAGTTGAGGGCACAACCGCTGTATTTTGGCCCTAAAGGGGTAAAGGCAGCTTTGTTAACTGCACTGGCCACTGTTTAACTGCACTGGCCACTTTTGGTGATGCAAAAAGCGAATAATTATACCAAATTCAACAAGCTCTCCAAAATGCGCAGGCCATCGGTGTTGCTCAATATGTCCTCGGCGGCACGCTCAGGATGTGGCATCAGGCCAAATACATTGCGGTTTTTGTTGGTTATACCGGCAATGTTTTGAATTGCGCCATTTGGATTGCTTTCTGGCGTGATGTTGCCAGCGGCGTCACAATATCGGAAGAGCACTTGGTCGTGGTCGTTGAGGGACTTCAGGCCAGCTGCGTCGAGGTGATAATTGCCCTCACCATGCGCAATGGGCACTTGCAACACGTCACTGGTGCTGAGCCCTTGGGTGAGCAAGGTATCGGTAGTCTGCGGCTTCAAATACACGTTTTTGCAAATGAACTTGCGACTTTCGTTGTGCAAAAGTGTGCCCGGCAGTAATTTGGCTTCGGTCAATATTTGAAAACCATTGCAAATCCCCATCAAATAACCCCCGCGATTGGCGTGGGCGATAACGTGTTCCATGATGGGAGAAAAGCGGGCAATGGCGCCTGAGCGCAGATAATCGCCATAGGAAAAGCCACCGGGTAATACCACCATGTCAACCCCTTGTAAATCGGTTTTTTTGTGAAAAAGCGGCACCACCTGCTGGCCTAAAACTTCTCCAAAAACATGCAGGGTATCGCGATCGCAATTAGAACCAGGGAAAATGACTACTCCGATTTTCATATGACTTCTTTAAGAACTGCAAAGTTCGGAAAAATTGCGTCAATTTTCAGAAAATACCGCTGCTCCATATCAGTAAGGCAAGCCAGCAGATCACCAAAAGATTGATCAACCCCTTTTTTTGAATTGCTTCTAAAAAGCGTCCCATGTAAAAGGCGCCAACGGGAATGTAAATACCCGCATTTAACCAGCCGTCTCCGGGCAAAAAAAAGACACTTAAAATACCGCAAATCAACAAAATGAAAAAGATTCGTTGGGCATTCCGCAAGGCATTGGTTTTGAGATTGCCGCCTGAAAAACTAATGGCAACCCCAATCACAAAGACGCTAAAACTGAAGGCAAGCAGTAGTTTATCGGCTAAACTGAGGATGTGTAGCTGCCATTCGGCGCTCCTATCTATCAAAAACAAAGCCGTTAATAAGTCGGTTTGGTTGTTCAGATAAGCTACTGAGGCCATCAAATAAATGGGAGTTAAATAGCCAAATAGCCACAACATCAGGGCCTTAAATCGAAAAATACCACCCAGGGCAATGCTTAGCAAACTTACAGGCAGCAGCACCCAAGCCGGTTGATAGAGCAAAAAGGCGAGTCCCCCAATCCAGCCCGCATCAAACACCAAACTCAGCTGCTTACGCGAATTACCCGCAATCATCATGTTGCGGATGATGAATAAAAAAAGCAGGGAGGTGTATAGGGCAGGTTGCAAACCCGACCAAGGCCAATAGCTAAAGGCGGCGAGCAGGTAGGCGAGAAAAAACAGGCTGTTGTAGTCGCGACTTACCTTTTCACCAATTAACAACTGGTTGAAAACTATGGCGGATCCTACGATGCAAAGCAGATTGAAAACATACAGTAAAGCGGGAGGGAGTTGCAAAATTAAATCCATCAGCCACTGTTCACCGCTGAGCGAAACGGGCGCCTCCAGCCCGGTAAAATGCATGGCCAGCACGCCTAAAGTGAGTACCATGCCTGCGCTGTAGGCGAAAAGGAGGCGGTTGGATTGAAATAGCGTGGCAATCATTCTCCGTCAAAGGTAAGGCGAAATACGCCTTTCTTCTTACGCTTGTTTGCGGGAATCAAAATGGTATTTGGCGATACTATGCGTGCATCGGCGGGCACAATCATGGCATCGGCTGCGTCTGAATTTAGCAGGGAGCGTGGGGTAACGGCCCCGGTATTGCTGATGCTGTACAGCATGACGGCCGTTTTACTACGGCCTTCCTCGTTAAAAATAATGTGTAATTGGGTGCCAGCTGCAAAGGCGAGGTAGGAGAAAAAGGGACTCGGTGTAACACTGGTTTGCTTTTTGGGGATGATTTGCCGCCAATCTAAGCCGCCATTGGGGTTGACGGAAGCCATGATTATTTCATCGTAATGATAATAAATGATTTCGCGGTAAATGGGGAAACCTTGGCTGTATTGCACATAGGTTTGATTGGTTTGGTAGTTTGATTCTCCCAGCAAAACCACGCCGCCATCATCGCGAATGATGAGGTCGCCTAGGAAATAGTCAGTGAGTTCTTTTTCCTTTTTGCTCGATTTGTAACTCTGTATTTTGCTAGCAAATTCTGAGTCAAATTTACTGTAGCCAATGGTATCGAAGTAAAAACTGTCGGGTTGGATGTTGGCTAATACCACACCGCTAAGTGGTGCGCGGTCTTTGTCGCTGTAAAAACCTGCCAGCTTAATGCGCTTGTTGAGGCGGTCGAAGCCCAGCTGCATGCTGCTAAGGAAATGGACGCTGGAACCGAGCTTGAGCTCGTCGGCTTTTAGACTGAAGCGGTCTATTTTGACGATTTTGAAAGAAACGCGCTCGGGATCGCTGATTTTTTTATCTTTTTGCATGCTTCGCATCATGATGTAGAGGTTATAGCGGTCGTCGTGGGTAACGCGACTGATCTCGTGACGTTCGCTGGTCATCGGTAAAATCAAACGGGTATTGGTTACTGGCTGGATGCGTGCGTCGAAAAAGGCAATCTCCAGCATGGTTTCATCGGGCCGGTGTTGGTTTTCGTGCATGGCGCTGAAACCGCTTAAATCGTCGTTGGGGGTAATGCGGAAAAAGGAGCGGGCACGGTTGCTCACTTGATTCATGTCCATTAAAATTACCGGCTTTCCGGGCTCGCCTTGGTGAGGAAGAATCATGTAAAAGAGTCCATGCTTCAGCAAGCTCCCATTAAATATGGAGAAGAACACCACCACATCGTTGCGGCGTACCAAAAGCTCTTCTATTTCAATGCTGCGGTCGTCTAAAGGGATTTTGTGCGCATAAACAAGTGCGTTGTTGTAGCTGTATTTTTCGATTACCCGTTCCCGCCCGCTGGACTGATAGACGTAATATCCTTGCAAATCTGCTCCCAATACCTTGTGTTGATAGGCGCCCTTAACGGTATTGCTGCTGATGTTGAACCAGCCTTCGTCGGGTGCCTGTGCCACGCCGTTTTGCCAAAACAAAAGGAATACCACCACTAACTGCCAGCAACAATTCTTCATACCTCAAAAATACCAAGCTTTGGGGAGCTATAACATATTTATAGTGTATTTAATGTCAAAAAAATAGAAGAAGGGGTGGCTTTTCGGGAGAAGAGTGTATTTTTGCCACAGAGAATACTTGTTTTAATCAGACGCCAAAGCATGCCATCTACTATTTTAGCTCAATTACAGCAAGCTGCTCAGCTCGGGCGAAAGCAATTGGCAGTGCTCATTGATCCTGACAAGGCGACCGAAAAACACTTGCTGCATTTGGTTCTTAAAGCGGAGCAAATGGGTGCCGATTATTTTTTTGTTGGAGGGAGTTTACTGAGCAGCGATCAGCTTTCACAAACCATTGCCTTTATTAAGCGATACGTTGAAATTCCAGTAATCATTTTTCCAGGGGGAGCCACGCAGGTGTCCAATAATGCGGACGGCATTCTTTTATTATCGTTGATCTCTGGCCGCAATCCAGAGTTTTTGATTGGTGCGCATGTGGTGGCAGCGCCAGAATTGCGTCGTTCTGGCATCCAAGTGCTTCCTACCGGCTATATGTTGGTGGATGGGGGGGCGCCTACCACGGTTTCTTACATCTCTAATACTGCACCAATTCCTGCCAATAAACCAGATATAGCAGCTTGCACGGCCATGGCTGGCGAAATGCTCGGCTTGCAGTTGATGTATATGGATGCGGGTTCGGGGGCGCCAAATCCTATTCCAGCCGCGATGATCAAAGCCGTAAAGCGTGCTGTGAAATTGCCAGTTATTGTAGGTGGAGGCATGTGCACCGCCGATGCTGCGCAGGCAGCCTGGCAAGCGGGTGCTGATGTGGTGGTGATTGGCAACGCCCTAGAAGAGCAACCCAATTTGATTGAAGCGCTTTCGGTGGCCTTACGCGGAGCGAATCACCAATATTAAGCTTCTAAAACGACTTTTGCTAAAGCAACAGCTGCTACTGGCAATTGACATTCCCGGTTTTCACAGATATAGATGAGGGTGCTGTTCGATTGCAATCGCTTGGCTAGCAAAGGGTGATTTTCAGCGGCACCATAAGCCCATACTGTTTGTGGCTGGTAGCTGGTACGCAGTTCGCTCGCAAAGTCTACGGCCTTTTCGCCAGCAATGGCTACCTCCCGCATAGGGACTGTGAGCAACAAGGCCGCTTGGCCCCAACCCCCAAAATACAACCAACCACTGCTGCCGGTTTCTGGTAAAATGCGCAACACCATGTTTTGGGCACGCTGTCGGAGCGCATCACGACCACTGTGTGCGGCCAAACGCAGGAGTAAACGGGCATACACACTGCTGGCGGCAGGAATTACATTGTCGCTTTTCTCGTATTGGCGACTGATGAAATCCGCTTCCTGCAAGGGCGTCATGCTAAGTAAACATTGTTCTGCATCATAAAACTGCTCAGTGAGGAGGGCTTCTAAGGCCAAACTTTGGTTGAAATAATCAATGTTGCCCGTTAGTTCGTACAAATCGAGCAGGGCAGTAGCCATAAAGCTGAGGTCTTCGGCTTGTGCCGGTACCTTTTCGTGCTCGGTGAACAGGCGGTACCAGCGTTCCTCTTGGTAAAAATGCTGTAGCATGGCTGCGCAAAGAGCACAGGCTTGCTGCCGCAGTGCTTCTTCCTGTAACGCTGTGGCTGCCGCTGCTAGCCCCGAAAGGTAAATGGCATTCCAGCCCAGAAGCGCCTTGTGATCGCGGGCCGGTGCCGGCCGTTGGGCGCGTTTCGCCAGCATTTTGGCTTGAGCGCTGGTTAGTAGCTGTTCGAGTTGGTAAAGAGACTGCTTGGTTTCGAGGGCTATTTGCTCCAGACCTTCAAACACCATCAATACTTGATTTCCGTGCTCCCAATGACCTTTTCCGTCGAGATCGTAGTGCTGCTGAACAACCGCATATTCTTCTGCAGTTAAGAGCTGCTGCAATTCTGCAAGCGTCCAAACGTAATATTTACCTTCTTCACCCTCGCTATCGGCGTCAAGTGCGCAGGCGAACAAACCATTTTCTAAACACAGTTCACGATTTGCCCAATTGATGGTTTGGCGAATGACTTTTTCATAAAGTGGCTTTCGATTTTGTTGGAAGGCATGGGCGTATAGTTGCAGCAATTGACCGTTGTCGTACAACATTTTTTCGAAGTGAGGCACATGCCAGTAGCCATCCACCGAATAGCGAGCAAAACCGCCGCCAAGCTGGTCGTAGATGCCTCCCAAAGCTAGTTTTTCGAGGGTTAAATGGGTTTTTTCGAGCATTTCGGGCTGTTTTTGGATGCTGCCGTAGTGCAAGCTGAACTCCCAAAGCTGCGGCATGGGGAATTTTGGCGCTTGTCCGTAGCCGCCCCAACGCGGGTCGAAATGCAGGCGCATGCTGTCGGCACGATCGCTCAGATCGGTGCTGCGAAAGGCCTCTTGGATGTTATCGGGGAGCAGGTTCACCGCTTGCAAGCCTTCGCGCAGCTTGGTAGCAAATTGCATCACTTTTTCGGGATCGGTGTCCCAAAGCTGTTGCAGCTGTTGCAGCACGGCCAGCCAGTCTTCGCGCTTAAAATAAGTACCGCCGTAAATCGGCCTGCCATCTGGCAATGTAATCACGTTTAACGGCCAGCCACCCCGGCCGCTCATGATTTGTACGGCTTGCATGTAAAGCGCATCTAAGTCGGGTCGCGCTTCTCGATCGATTTTAATGCTTACAAAATGTTCGTTCATTACGGCTGCCACGGCTTCGTCTTCAAACGATTCGCGCTCCATTACATGGCACCAGTGACAAGCGCTGTAGCCAATGCTCACAATCATTAAACGCTGCGAATAACGGGCTTCAAGCAGGGCTTCGTCGCTCCAAGGGTACCAGTTAACAGGATTGTGGGCGTGTTGGCGTAAATAAGGACTGGCGCTTTTTTGAAGGCGATTGGGCATAAAATGGGGCTTTTCGATAGCCCACTAACGCAGTCCTGCCGTTTTTAGTTGCGTATTTTCAGCGTTTTGCTCGTAGGGTCGTTCGTGCGTTACAAAAACGGGATCATTGGGCCGTACTAAAAACAAGGCTGTAAAGGTCATGAAAAAGCTAATTCCCGCTTGGGTGCCAAAGGTGGAATCGCTCCACATGCTCACAAAAATAAGGATGCTGAATAGATAGCCTAGTTTGCGGAAACCAGGATTGAAGGCACGGACGGTGAACATCCAGACCGTCAAAAACAACAGCAATCCTACCAAACCAAACTTGATAGCTGTTTCATAAAATTGGTTGTGTGGTTTTTGGAAGGGAATGTGAAAGGGATTATCGGCAAATAAAGGCCTCCCTTCGAGTACCAAATCGCCGGTTCCTACACCTAGGACGGGGTTTTCTAAAAACAGCGGCCAGAATTCTTGGTAAAAAGCCACCCTTTGTCCGATAGAAGAGAAAGTAGGTTCGCTGGTGGGATAGCCGGTTTGACTTTCAATCAGCTCATCAACTGCTTCGTTAAAGGGCTGGCGCACGTCTTCAAAGCCAAAATACATCCCTGCCGCCAGTAGTAGACTGAGAGCACCCGCCCAAAGCCACCGCAAGGTACTGCGTTTGGTGAATTGCAGGTAGTGTAACACAAAAGCTGGGGTGAGCACCACAAATCCGAGTTGACCGATGCGGCCTTTCATGAGTATGAGTCCACCCAGCAACATCCCCGAAAAGATAAACAGGGTAGTTTTGGCCTCGTTGCTTAGTTCATGCCATTTGCTGATGAGGTATTCTCCGAAGATGAAAATGCTGAAGCATAGGAAAAGACTGGCGCGCGGGCGTTGCTCGAAGGCACTGGGAATGTGCGGGGAGCCGTGCAGCAAATCGTTGCCAGTGGCGGTGATGTAAAATACGCTTACGGCCACCAGTACATTGGTGATGGCGAAACTAAGAAAGGCCCAACGCACTTGATCGCGACTGAGTTTTAACGTGCCAACAAGCAAGGGAAGACTGAAGAAATAATGCTTCATGTTGAGTTCCTTGATGCCTTCGGTGAGGTCGATAGTGTACAACAAGCCCAGCGGGAAAATCAAATAAAAAGCTGGAAAAAGCAGGAGGTAGGGGGCTGTTTTGAGCGTATGAAAGCGTCTTGTACGGATGTTGCTATCTGAAAATCCAATGAACCAGCTGACGGCAAGTAGTACTTCAGCAATGCTGGCTATGGCTTTAGAAACGGGGATGGCCGCCAGAAGAATAGCCAAAAAGCCAAAGGAAACGAGTTCCGAGTTAAATTTAAAGGTTCCGCTGGTAGTGGGTTTTAGGGTCATCAGCTCGGGTTGACAGCTGTAAACGTAATTCAGCAGGCAAAAGTATGCTTTTTAACAGTAAAGTAATATGAATTCAAAAATAGTCCATAGATCGCTTTGGTCTTAACACGTGTTGTTAGGTATGGCGATGGCAAACAGGCCATAAATCTTATGTTTTGGTAGCGCTGCTCGATTATTAAATAAAGAGATTGAACATTCCCCCCAAGCCGCTGGTTGTTATTGCTGTTAGGACTGAAAAGCTTAGGCGAAGTATCCGTATCTTTGCAGCAATTTTTAAAATATGCAGGACAAAATCAAGCTCGATAGTATTGAATCAGCCATCGAGGAAATCAAAAATGGTAAAATCATCATTGTAGTAGACGACGAGGATCGCGAAAACGAAGGTGATTTTTTAGCCGCTGCAGATTGTGTGACGCCCGAGATGGTGAATTTTATGGCCACACATGGCCGCGGTTTGATTTGTGCGCCCATTATCGATGACCGTTGCGAGGTCTTGGGTCTTGACTTGATGGTTGGTAAAAACACCACCCTGCACGAAACGCCTTTTACCATTTCTATTGACTACCTGGGCAAGGGCTGCACCACGGGCATTTCGGCCCACGACCGTGCGGTAACCATTAAAGCTTTGGTTGATCCTGACACCAAGCCCGAGGATTTTGGCAAACCGGGCCATATTTTTCCCCTCAAAGCCCGCAAAGGTGGGGTGTTGCGCCGCGCTGGCCATACGGAGGCCGCCATTGATTTCGCGCGACTCGCTGGTTTGTCGCCGGTGGGCATCATCTGCGAAATCATGAATGAAGATGGTTCGATGGCGCGTTTGCCAGATTTGAAAGTGGTTGCTGAGAAATTCAACATGAAGTTGGTAAGTATCAAAGACCTCATTGAATACCGTTTACAAAAAGAATCGCTCATAAAGCGGGAAATAGCCGTTGAAATGCCAACTATTTGGGGTGATTTTAGTCTAGTAGCCTTCCGCCAAATTAACAACGATCAAGAGCATTTGGCCTTAATCAAAGGCGAGTGGTCAGAAGACGAGCCGGTGTTGGTAAGGGTGCATTCGAGTTGTTTAACAGGCGATATTTTTGGCTCTTGTCGCTGCGATTGCGGTGAGCAGTTGCATGCTGCCATGCAAATGGTGGAGCAAGCTGGCAAAGGCGTAATCGTTTACATGAACCAAGAAGGTCGCGGCATTGGTTTGCTCAACAAGCTTAAGGCCTATAAATTACAAGAGCAAGGCATGGACACGGTACAGGCCAATTTGGCCTTGGGATTTAAAATGGACGAGCGTGACTACGGCATTGGGGCGCAGATTTTGCGCAATTTAGGCGTTCGAAAAATGCGATTGATGTCGAACAATCCTACCAAAAGAGCTGGATTGATTGGGTATGGCTTAGAAGTTGTTGACCATGTGGCCATTGAAATGGTT
>Ga0209284_10001555_pt1 | contig 34933 bp, 30 predicted proteins | sample FRY03_FD_187211 | JGI IMG/M metagenome (GOLD analysis project Ga0209284, IMG submission 187211) | Freshwater microbial communities from Lake Fryxell liftoff mats and glacier meltwater in Antarctica - FRY-03 (SPAdes) (version 2) | ecosystem: Environmental > Aquatic > Freshwater > Ice > Glacier... | reverse complement strand
TCCAGATTCCATTATGTGGAAATTCGAAATATTTAATGAGGTGAATTCACAATATAAGCTGAATGTATATCTATCTGTTAATGTTCCAGAATAAAACTTTGGTTTTGTTGATAATCCCCATATAAACATACAGGTAGCTTGCAGCCGAAGGTCTTTGTCTTCTTTTGATATTCTTATGTTTTTTGTTGGGAGATTTCTGATGTTAATACCTAGGTTATAAGTTCCTTCAGTTTGATGAAAGTCACAATTGTATTTTATGGCTATTTTTTTAGCGACTTTTCCATTTAGCAGATTTATCTTACTTGTATTATCATTTTTTTTGATTGCTACTCTATTACTTTTAAGAGCTACTTTTTTTATAAATTTACCCAGGCGTAGTAATTATTTTCTTTATCTAGCACAAATCCAGTCTTAGGATAAAGTTTATTTCCGATTTTGTTCATTTTAGATGTTTCTAGAGTTAATTGGCATGCGTTTGTTGCTCTGCAAAGTTGTTTTGATGCTTCGATTAATTCTTTTGAAAATCCTTTTCCTCTGTGTTGAGGAACTACAAATAAATCGTTTAGTAACCATAGTTTTTTCATGCGAGTTGATGAAAATAAAGGATAAAGCTGAACAAATCCAACTATTTTTTCTTTGTCTAGAGCAATAAATATTTCTGATTCGTTTTGCTCTATTCGTTGCTTTAAAAATTCTATTCCTGAAATTAAATTTGAAGGATACCCATAAAATTGGCGATATAAATCAAAGAGATCAGCTAATTCTTCAAGATCTAGAATACATGCTTTTTTTATTGAGTTCATAGGGTTTTTATTATGAAAGTATTAAAGTTAAGTTTTTATTGTGAGATGAAGTAGTGTTTATTGCAACGATAAAAATATTTTTATAAAAAACAAAAAATGGTTTTATTTTGAAAAAAAAACATATAGTTTTGTGGATAAAATTAAACACTTAAATTTATTATGAAATTAATTAATCTAACTTTTGCTATTTTATTATCAAATTCATTTTTCGCTCAATTGTCTTTAAGCAGAAGTGAAATGTTACCTTATGGTTCTTATCTATCATTTAAAGATGTTGCTAATGTTTCTGTTCTTGATACGAATATTCAAGGTGAGAATGTAACTTGGGATTTTTCTTCTTTCACAAATGCTACTACTCAATCAGGATTTAACATTACAGTTAAAAGTCCTTCAGATACACCTTACGAGTCAACTTTTGCGAATGCAAATTATGTATATCATGAACAACCAAATAATGCATTTAGGTATTTTAATTTAACCAATTCAACAATGGAAAGAGTTGGGTCATATTCTAATGGTAATACAAAAATTTACAATGACCCTCAAGTAGAATATGTTTCCCCAATGGTTTATGGTGTAGATAATACCGATTTATGGGATAACTCATCATCATCTTCAGGTGGAAGTTATAGAGTAGAATGTATAGGAACGGGAATATTAAAGCTTCCTTCTTCGTCTCATTCCGCATTATTTTGTAGGGTAACAACAGAAGAATCTTTTTTTGAAATTAATGCATATTTTTGGTATTCGGCTGATAATGGATCAGTTTTGTTACAGTATATTGTAGGAGATGGTTTTTTTATTGGAACTTCAGTAAAGTATTTAAATAGTTCAACTTTAGGGCAAGAAGATGTTGTGTCAAATGTTTCTGACTTTAAAGTGTTAAATCCTGTAAATGAATATGTAATAGTAAATTTCACAAATAATTCAGGTGAAGAGTTAGTTTATTTAATTACAGATGTTAACGGTAGAGAAGTGCTAACCAATGATATACTTTCAAGTGAAAAAAACGTATTGATCAAAGAAGATTTTTCAAATTATAAAAGTGGAATGTATTTTATTTCAATAAAAAGTAAATTAAATGCGGAAATTTTTAAAACATCAAAATTCATTAAAATGTAATTTTTCAGGAGATTTGTATTCAAATTCAGAGTTTAAAAAGAAGAAGAAATAATTTAAAGGGTTCATTTATTCTCCACAGTTCTTCTGTGCTTAATGTTTTTTATAACTGGCAAAAAAACAAAGTCCATTCTTTTATCGTATATTTGTGCAAATACTCCTCGGGTTCCCAAAAGTTCAATAGTGGAGAATCAACGAAAACACAATATATGACATTTGATGAATTAGATCTTATAGAGCCGATCTTAAACGCTCTAAAAAACGAAGGTTACACTTCTCCAACCCCTATTCAAGAAAAATCAATTCCAATTATTTTGAAAGGTGGAGATTTATTAGGTTGTGCGCAAACAGGTACAGGTAAAACTGCTGCTTTCGCTATTCCAATATTACAACAACTTTATAATCAAAAAGGAGACAATAGAGGTCAGCGTAAAATAAAAGCATTGATTGTTACTCCTACAAGAGAGTTGGCTATTCAAATTGGTGAAAGTTTTGCTAGTTATGGAAAAAATACAAATTTGAAACACGCCGTTATTTTTGGAGGTGTTTCTCAGTCTTCTCAAGTAAATGCCATTAAATCTGGTGTGGAAATATTAATTGCAACTCCTGGTAGATTATTAGATTTAATCGGTCAAGGTGTTGTGAAAATGAACGAACTAAGCATTTTTGTTTTAGATGAAGCTGATAGAATGTTAGACATGGGATTTATTCACGATGTTAAAAAGATTCTAAAAGTTATTCCAGAAAAAAGACAATCACTTTTCTTTTCGGCTACTATGCCTGAATCAATTATGGTTTTAGCGAGTAAAATTCTTACTGACCCTCGAAAAGTAGAAGTGACTCCTGTTTCTTCAACTGCTGAAACGATTCAACAAGAAGTGTTTTTTGTAGATGCTGGGAATAAGAAAGATTTGTTAATTCATGTTTTAGAAGATGAAAGTATAATCACTGCGTTGGTTTTTACTAGAACGAAGCATGGTGCCGATAAGGTTGTGAAAATTTTAGCGAAAGCAAATGTAAAAGCGGAAGCGATTCATGGAAATAAATCTCAAAATGCACGTCAAAAAGCTTTGAAAAATTTCAAAGATCATTCTACTCGTGTTTTAGTGGCGACAGATATTGCTGCAAGGGGAATAGATATTGATGAATTGGCTTTTGTTATTAATTATGAAATACCGAATATTCCTGAAACGTATGTTCACCGAATCGGTAGGACAGGAAGAGCAGGTAATAATGGTAAAGCGATTTCATTCTGTGATGTTGAAGAACGTGCTTATTTAAAAGATATTCAGAAATTAATTGATATTCAATTACCAGTTAATAACGAGCATCCTTTTCCAGCACAAAACAATACGCCAGAAGGGAAAGCAAAAGCACAACCACAACAAAGAAATGCCCGTCCTTCGAACCCAAATAAACGCCCTCAAGCTAGTAAGAGTTCAAGTGAACGTGCAACAAAAAGCGAAGCTTTTACTAAGAAAAAATGGACTTGGAAAGGAGATAAGTAGTTATTAGGTGTTAGTTATTAGGTGCTGGGAGTTAGATGTTGGGAGTTAGTGGTTAACCATTAACAATTAAACATTAACCATTAATTTTCAGCCATTATATAGATGATTATGGAAAATCAAATTAAGCAAGCTATTTCGAATTTGAAAATTTCGGAATTAAACGAAATGCAATTAGCTTCTATAGAGGCGAACAAGTCAAATGAAGATTGTGTTATTCTTTCACCAACAGGTTCAGGTAAAACATTAGCGTTTTTATTGCCTTTGTTAGCTCATCTGAAACCTAATAAAGGTGATGTTCAAGCGTTGATTATTACACCAACACGTGAGCTAACGATTCAGATTGAAGAAGTTTTCAAATCTTTAAAAACAGATTTTAAAATAAATGCTGCTTATGGTGGACATTCAATTAGAGTTGAAGAAAATAATTTCACCCAAGTTCCAGATGTATTAGTAGGTACTCCGGGTAGAATTTGTGATCATATCAATAGAGGTAATTTGATTGTTTCTAATGTGAAAACACTTATTCTTGATGAGTTTGATAAGTCTTTAGAAATGGGCTTTCAAGAAGAAATGGGGTATATTGTTGGTCAATTAGATTCGTTGCAAAAACGTATGTTGATTTCTGCTACTGAAATGGATGAAATTCCTCAATTTACAGGGGTGTTAGATCCTGTTTATTTAAATTTTCTTCAAGAAAAAACCGAGGGATTGACTCAAAAAATGGTGATTTCTGATGATAAAGATAAGTTGCAAACCTTATTTGAATTGTTATGCCATAATAAAAATGAGTCAACAATTATTTTCTGTAATCACCGTGATACTGTGGAACGAGTTTCTGAATTTTTGACCGATTTAGGAGTTGTTAATTCTTTTTTTCATGGTGGTCTTGAACAACAAGATAGAGAACGTACAATGATTAAATTTAGAAATGGTAGTTCTAATTATTTGGTTACAACTGATTTAGCGGCTAGAGGTTTAGATATTCCTGAAATTAAATACATTATTCATTACCACATGCCTCCAAAAGAGGACGGTTTTATTCATAGAAATGGAAGAACGGCTAGGATGTCGAGTACTGGAACTTCATTTATTTTACTATCAAAAGGAGAGGAGTTACCAGATTACATTTCAACTCGACCAGAAATTGAATTATTAGAGGATATTACGTTGCCTAAAAAACCACAATGGGAAACGTTGTATTTAAGTGGCGGCAAAAAAGATAAAATTAATAAAATTGACATCGTTGGGTTCTTATCTAAAAAAGGAAATTTAGAGAAATTTGATTTAGGATTGATAATTGTTCAAGATTATAGTTCATATGCTGCTGTAAGTCGTCATAAAATCAATCAACTTTTGGATGATATTAGAAATGAAAAGGTGAAAGGGAAAAAATTAAAGATTGAAATAGCTCAGTAAATAAAAGAGTAGAATGGAACAGGAAATTCGATTAAATAAAGCAATTAGTTCAACTGGATTCTGTTCCAGAAGGGCTGCAGATAAATTTATTGAAGAAGGAAAAGTTCTACTTAATGGTAGGGTAGGAGTGCTTGGTGATAAAGTAACCGATTCAGATGAGATTAGTGTTGATGGTCAGTTACTTAATCGTAAAGCTAAATTGGTTTACATTGTTTTAAATAAACCTGTTGGGATTACTTGCACTACTGAACGTCACGTTAAAGGAAATATAATTGATTTCGTGAATCATAAAGAGCGTTTATTTCCTATTGGAAGATTGGATAAACCATCTGAAGGATTGATCTTTTTAACAAATGATGGAGACATTGTCAATAAAATTTTACGAGCTGGAAATAACCATGAGAAAGAGTACGCTGTTATGGTGGATAAGCCAATAACAAATGATTTCTTACGTAAAATGGAGAGTGGAGTTCCAATTTTAGATACTGTTACTAAGAAATGTCATGTAGAGAAAGAAAGCGATTACGTTTTTAAAATAACACTTACCCAAGGTTTAAATCGTCAGATTAGAAGAATGTGTGAATATCTTGGATATGAAGTATATCGTTTAAAAAGATTGAGGATTATGAATGTTGAACTCGACGATTTACCTGTTGGAAAATGGAGAGATTTGACGGATAAAGAATTGATGCAAATCAATGAAATGGTTCAAGATTCGGTAAAAACAGAAGAGGCTTCTTTTTTTGATGAAAATGATATTGAATAGTTAAATTCCTTTAACAGACAAAAGTTGTATAAGTATAGATAATAGCCTTACCTCACCATTTTTCCTCGTTTAATCAAATATTGAAGCAAAACTTGTTCGTAACCACTTTCAATAGGAGCAGGCATGAAATCGATATTATAGTTACCACATTTAAGCTTTAATTCTTGAAAATATGTCTGTACAGCTTTTGTGTACTGTTCTTTAATTTCATTGGGTTGTAATTTTATTTTCGCTCCAGTTTCCATATCAATCAAAGTATGAGGTCTGTTTTCTAAATCGAAATCAACTTCAAGTTTTTTGGAAACAGTATGAAAAACAATTACTTCATGTTTGTTGTGCTTGAGATGGTTCAATGCTCTAAAAAAGTCATCTGTTTTACTTGGGTCTTCTAGTAGATCTGAAAAAACAATTATCAAACTTCTCTTGTGCGTCATTTCTGCTACTGCGTGAAGTGCATCAATAATGTTTGTTTCTGCATTCACCTTTTCATTGAATGAATGCATTTTTTTTTCTAATTCACTGTATAAATAACGGTGATGAGTAATGGATGATTTAGCTTCTGTATGAAGATCTATCTTGTCAGTAAAAAGGGTTATTCCAACGGCGTCTCTTTGTTTTTTTAATAATTCAATTAACGACGCGGCTGCATAGATTGAAAAGTCAATTTTATTTAGCTCACTTTCTTTAGGGAAATACATTGAGCTGGAAGCATCTATTACAATTTGGCAACGAAGATTGGTTTCTTCCTCGTATTTTTTAGTAAAATATTTCCCACTTCTAGCATATAGTTTCCAATCAATATGTTTAGTCGATTCACCAACGTTATAAAGGCGGTGTTCTGAAAATTCTACAGAAAATCCATGGAAAGGACTTTTGTGCAATCCTGTTATAAAACCTTCAACCACTTGCTTTGCTAGAAATTCTAAATTCCCTAATTGTGCAAGTTTTAATCTGTTGATTTCATTTCCCATAGTTTAAAAAGTAGTTATTTGTTTTGTTTAGGGTTTATTACAACTACCTTTCCGTCTTTAGATACAACAATTTCACCTCCTTCATTTTGTTTTAATACAAGTAGTTTTGAATATGCTTTTTCAACTCCTTTAAGTATTTTTTCTCGGAGATCTTTTTTCTTTTCATTAATCATGCTTAACTATTTTTTCTAGTTGAAAGGGTTGTTTCAAAAGCAAAATCTACTCTTTTTTCAATTAGTTCATTTATACGATTCAGTATTATTCTTCCAGATTGAATTGATACTTTTTCAGGTTGAAAAGGAGATAATCCCTTAGCTATTTCATCAGCACTTACAAACTCTTGGCACTCTAACATTTCTGTTAAAACAGTGTAGGAAGCTGTTGTTTTTCCAGCTCCATTGCACCCAGCGATTATGTAGAGATTTGCCATTTAATTTTCTTTACTCAAATTTAGTGTTTTTAATTTAATAAAAACAATTCATTTTTTTTGAACATAATTAATTATAACTTTTATTACTAATTTGATTAGCTTTGAAATAAAATAAAAACGTGAAAGCACAAAAATATTACGAAGAACGTTTGTCTGTTCTTAATCTAGACTACCTAAAAGTTAAAAGAGAATACCGAACACTTACTTTTTTAAGATTGGTTTTGTTTTTATCGATCATTCTATCAATCTATACATTTTGGGGTGAGTCCATTGTTTTTCTTTTTGCTTTAATTGAAATTATTGCATTTTTATTTGCTGTTAATCTTTCAGTTAATAAAAAAACACAGAAAGAAAAAATAGAAGCTTTGATAACGATTAATTCGAATGAATTAAAAGTCTTGAATGGAGATTGGTCAATGATGGATAATGGAGCAGAGTTTAAAGATTCTAAGCATGCATATTCAAATGACATGGATTTATTTGGACAGAAAAGTATTTTTCAACTGTTTAATCGAACTGTTTCAGTGAATGGTAAAAAGTATTTAGCTGACACCTTAATGAATGGTTCAGGTAATGCTGAAATAAATCAAAAATGTATTGAAGCTCTTTCTGATAATATTACTTGGACACAAGAATTTATGGCAGAAGGGATGTTAAGAAAAACGGATGATAAAAAAGAATTGTCGCTAACTGCTTTAGTTGATTTTAATATTGAAATAAAGCCAATCACAAAGTTTTTGCGTTTTTTCTTGCCGTTGGTAGGGTTTGGATGTACTGCACTTTTTATAATGGATGAGATAGGAGGTGGATTGTTCACTGTTATTATTGCGCTCGTACTTTCAATGATCAGTCAACAATTAAAGACAACAAATAACATTGCTCAAAAACTGACTGAACAAAGTGGAAGAGTGAAAACAATTTTAAGACAATTAAAGTTATATGAGGAACTAGAGACAAAAGATGCGACACTAAAAGAGCAGCAAGAACTTTTACTAAATCATGAATCGAGTGTTTTGGTTGAAATGACAAGGTTAGATTTAATCATGAAGCGATTTGATTACAGAATAAATTTATTAGTTGGAGTGGTGCTCAACTTTTTTGTAGCTTGGGATTTGCAATTGCAATTTCAAAGTAAAAAATGGTTTGATCAAAACGGTAAGAATATTGCGAAATGGGAAGGTCAAATTGCAGAGATTGAATGTTGGATTTCAGGTGCAATCTATCGTTTTAATAATCCAGAAACAATTTACGCTTCTAATTCAGATAAACAAGATTTTAAAATAGAAGAGTTAGGACATCCTTTCGTAAATACCTCTAAAAGAGTAGTGAATGATGTAAAATTAGAAGAAAACGAACAGTTTGTAGTTCTAACAGGTCCAAACATGGCTGGTAAAAGCACCTACTTAAGAAGTTTAGGCTTAGCTATTATTTGTGCGAATGCTGGGTTCCCGATTTTAGCGAAATCTTGTGTTTTACCTAAAGTTAAGCTGTTTACGAGTATGCGTACAAGTGATGATTTAACTGTTGAGAGTTCTTATTTCCATGCAGAGTTAGTTCGACTTCGTTTTATTGTTGATGCAATAGAAAAAGGGGAGAAGGTCTTTATTATTTTGGATGAAATATTAAAAGGTACAAACAGCAAAGATAAGGAGGTAGGTTCTGCATTATTTCTTCAAAAACTAAAACGATTAAATACCAAAGGAATTATTGCGACGCATGATTTGTCATTATGTGTTTTAGCAAATGAAGACAGTGCGTTTAAAAATATGTATTTCGACTCTACGATTAATGGAAATGAATTAAGTTTTGATTACAAAATTAATGAGGGAGTCTGTAAAAACATGAATGCATCGTTCTTATTGAAGCAAATGAAATTGGTAGATTAAAATCAAATAATGTAAATTTCATAGGGTTTAGGGAAGCCTAATCCTATGATTTATTGAATAGGGCTCGACCTATATCTTGTAATATTTTTAGACAATTTATTGATATAATTGGTAATATAGCTTCAGAGAGGTTGTACGATACAGTATTAAACCTAAGGAATTGCTTTACCATTAAGATTCTGTGTTAATTTCCAAGAAAAATATTTATTTTTTATACCCTTACTCTAAATCACCCATTAGCTAGCTTGTAAGAGTGTCTTCTTTTATAAGAAGCGCTTTTTTACAATTAAGTAATTAAGGATAAGTATGTTAAAATTAATTAAGATTGACTTTGTCAATTGTTAAGGAAAATTAATACCGATAGCTATCGGTAGGACTTAATAAGCTAAATCAAATAAAATGCCTTTACACACAGAACGTCCTAAATTTCTTAATGGTAAAAAGAAACAATTCCGAAAGCTCGGAATCAAGTTCTAGATATACCTAGCACATCAAAATAATATTTACCCTACTATTCATAAAAAAAAGAGGCCTCAATATTTATTCAGCCTCTTTAATAATGTTGTTTTTTTATTTTTTATCTCACAATCAATTTATGGGTAGTCTCTTTATTGTCAATTAGAACTTTAACAAAATAAACTCCAGATTTAAAGTCATTTGAGTTTAAATCAATCGTATACACTCCGGCTTTTTTATATCCCATGTTTTGAGTTGAAACAGTTTGACCTAAAGCGTTCATTACATTGTAGCTCACTGTAGCCGATTGTACTAACCCTATTTTTAAGAAAGCGTCGCTAGAAGTTGGGTTTGGATATACTCCAGATGTTGCTTCAGATAAATGAATAGCATTTACACCCACATTTCCACCGTTAAATTTCAAGTCATCAATTGTTAGTATTGAACCAGCTTTTCCTCCATTGACGATAATTAAAACTGAATCGGGCACATCTCCTAATGTCAAAGGGATGTCTAAAGCGGTAAAGTCTGATTGACCGTTTATAATTTCTAACGAAGCAAAGCCTACATAAGAACTTAGGTAAGTGAAAACAATATCAATACGAGCTGTATCGATCCCATTTGGCTCCCATTTATACATTCCAATAAGATTCGTAGGTGATGCTGTAAATGGTTTGCCTGTAGTCTGTCCTGTATTAAAGTTTTGACTTCCGTAAATTAATACGCTTTCAATAAAATAGTGATTATCGTTAACATGTAACGTGTCAGGTCTTAATTCAAGAGCGAAAGTTCCTTCGTTAGAATTTGTTGTTTTAACAACAGTTGCAAATCCAGTAGGAGAGGTGAATTCATTATAGGTAAACCAATCGTTAGGGCTTTCAGAGGTGATGTCAGTCCAATCTTCAAAGCTTGGATTAGGGATACTAGTGATTTCAGTACTGCCGTTTTTGAAGCGAATATTATCGACCATTAACCAGCTTCCTTCGGTAGCCATATCGTTATCAATATCACCAGAAGTAAAACCTAATATTAAAGTGTCGTTTGGAATGTTGAAAGAGTTTACAGGAAAACTATAGCGTGTCCAGTTGGATTGCGTTCCTGCTAGTTTGAAAATGTTCATGTCAATAGGAGTTCCATTTAATTTGAAAAACACCAAAACATTTGCTGTATCATCGTTTAATAAATCAAACTTTGCATCAAAAACAATCGAATCTACAGTTGTCGAAAATGGAACACCACCTACAGGTTCACCATTTCCTATGCTTCCAAGTAAAGTGAATGCGAAACTAGTGTCCGAATCAATAACTGATGTAGTTAATTTAATACTAGAGGTTAGGTGACTTGCATCATTTGAATTATTCAAAAAAGAAACTCCAGGATAGTTTATGCCATATTCGTTAAAAGAAGTGGTCCATCCTGTTGGAAATCCATCCCCATGTGTATTTACAGTCCAGTTGTTAAAACCACCGTTCTCTAATTGACCTTGGGCCATTATTAATGTTGAGAATAACGTGGTGAAAAGAAAAAGTATTTGTTTCTTCATAAGTTTATATTTAATTGATTTAGTAATAAATATAAACTTTTTTAGATTAAAATAGGTTTACTCTTCTTTTTTATTTTGTTCTGTTAATTGTTTTTGATACATCTCAAAATAATGACCTTTTAATTGAATGAGTTCGTCATGAGTTCCTATTTCAATTGCAGCCCCATCTTCTAAAACCAATATTTTGTTAGCATTTCTTAAAGAGGAAATACGGTGAGAAACAATCACTGAAGAGTGAACGTTTTGGTCATTTTTAAGATTTTTTAAAATAATTTCCTCTGTTTCTGTATCTACAGCTGATAAGCAATCATCCATTAAAAGTAAAGAAGGTTTTCTGATCAATGCACGAGCAATACTGACACGTTGTTTTTGTCCGCCACTTAAATTAACACCTCTTTCACCAAGTAAGGTTTCAAACTTATCAGGAAAAGCATCAATGTTATGATAAACATGTGCTTTTTTAGTGATTTCGATTAATTCTTCATTGCTTACAGTGTCAGAGTGAGCACCAAATTTTATATTGTTACCAATCGTGTCAGAGAACAAGAAAATATCTTGAGGGATAATTCCAGATTGTTGTCTAAAATCATGAATGTTTATGTCTTTTATATTTTGTCCGTCAATTAAAATTTCGCCTTCATTTGGATCGAATTGACGCATCATCAAATTTAATATAGTTGATTTACCACTACCTGTATTTCCTATAATAGCAAAAGATTCATTTTGATTCAATTTAAAACTAAGGTTCTTTATCGCTTGAATGCCTGAATTTGGATAAATGTAACTGACATTTTTAAACTCAATTTCTCCTCCGAACTGGAAAGGGTTTTCATTCGTATTTACAACAGAAGGAACTTCTTTCATAAATTCATTTATTCTTTCTTGTGATGCTGCTGCTCGTTGAATAATAGAGGTTACCCAACCAACACTTGCAAATGGCCAAGTTAGGTTGTTTACAAAAAAGATAAATGCTACAATTTCGCCTAAAGTAAGTGAATTGTTATAGGTCATTAGACCACCAACGTATATACATAGTAAAGTGCTTAATCCAATCAAAAATGTAATTGTAGGCATAAATAAAGCGTTGATATAGACAAGCTTCATTTTTCTTGATTTATACTCTTCTACAGATTCATCAAATTTTTGAGTAGTTTCTTTTTCTCTACTGTAAGCTTTGATTACCCTAATTCCTGAAAAAGTTTCTTGTATAAGAGTAGATAAGTTAGACTGTTCTTCCTGAACAGATTTACTAACTCGATTCATTTTGCTTGAAACTTTATAGATTAAAAAAGACATTAAAGGTAACGGAAGAAGCACAAATAATGTCAAAGTTGCATTTATTTGAACCATTTGAGTGATAATGAGAGCAAAGAGTATGACTAGATTTATGGTATACATTACACCCGGTCCTAAGTACATTCTTACCTGGGTTACATCTTCGGAAATACGGTTCATTAAATCACCTGTATTGTTTTTTTTGAAGAATGAATAGTCTAGTTTTTGATATTGATTGTAAATTTCATTTTTTAATTCGAATTCAATTAAACGTGACATTATAATGATGCTTTGTCGAAGAAAGAATAAAAATAAACCCTTTAAAATGGCTAATAACATATAAATGCCACCAATTTTCATCATCATAAAAAAGATGTCGTTGAAATTTTTAGGTGTTGATTTTTCGAACAAAGAATCGATCGTAGATTTCACAAACATAGGCATTTGCACTCCGAAATAGTTGGAGATGATCATGAAAATAATTCCTAAAAGCATGTGCCATTTATACTTTATGAAATATTTATTAAGATAGCTGAGTGACTTCATTCGATTATTTTCTATTTTTGTAGCGTCTATAAAAGCATAACGGTGCAAAAGTAATCAATAGACTTGAAATAATATTATATCTACGTTTGTTAGTATGTTTGAAGTAAAAGAAATTCAAGAATCGGATTTAGCATTAAATCCTGTCATTGCTCAAATGAGTAAAATGAATCACGAACAGATTTTATTCTGTAACGATAATTCAACTGGATTAAAAGCTATAATAGCTGTTCATAACACAGTACTTGGTCCTGCGCTAGGAGGTACAAGAATGTGGATGTATAACAACGAGATTGAAGCATTGAATGATGTTTTACGCCTTTCTCGTGGTATGACCTACAAAAATGCAATTTCAGGATTAAACTTAGGGGGTGGTAAAGCTGTTATAATTGGCGATTCACACACTATGAAGTCAGAAGCTTTAATGCGTCGTTTTGGTAAGTTTGTAAATAGCTTAGGTGGTAAATATATAACGGCTGAAGATGTTGGTATAAATACTACCGATATGACTTATGTGAACATGGAAACAGATCACGTAGTTGGTTTACCTGGTAAAAGTGGAGATCCATCTCCAGTTACAGCATATGGAGTTTATATGGGGATGAAGGCTTGTGCTAAAGAACAATTTGGATCTGACTCTCTTGAAGGTAAGAAGATTGCTGTACAAGGAGTAGGACATGTAGGCGAATATTTAGTTCAGTATTTGGTGAAGGAAGGAGCAATTGTTTCTGTTACTGATGTTTATGTACCAACTCTTAAACGTATTTCTGCAAATTATGGAGTGAATGTTGTTGGTTTAGATGAAATTTACGACATCGACATGGATATTTATTCTCCTTGTGCTTTAGGGGCTACTGTAAATTCTGACACATTATCTCGTTTGAAATGTTCTATTATTGCTGGCGCAGCTAACAATCAATTACAAAATGAAAACATACACGGTTTAGATGTAATGAAAAAAGGGATTATTTATGCTCCTGATTATACATTAAATGCAGGTGGAGTTATTAATTGTTTTTCTGAAGTAAAGGGATTATCATCAGAATGGGCAATGACAAAAGCGAGTGCAATTTATGATACGATAGGGTCAATTGTTAAAAGATCGAAATCAGAAAACATTCCTACCTATCAAATTGCTAATAAAATAGCTGAAGAAAGAATAGAATCAATTGGTAAAGTAAAATTGCCTTTATAATTAAATAAAAAAATGTTAAACAGGAGACACTTAAGGGTAAAAGTATTGCAATCGCTATATGCTTATTATCAATCTGAAGAAGTAAATTTTCATAAGACTGAGAGGGAGTTATTAGATGCGGTAGAGAAAATTTACGATTTATACATTTACTTATTACTTTCATTTAGTGAGTTAACAGCTGTTTCTTCTAGAAGAATAGATGAAAATAAAAAGAAAATAAGACCTTCTGAAGAAGAGTTGAGTCCAAATACAAAGTTTATTGATAATGTGATTATTAAAGTTTTAGATGATAGCAAAGAGTTAAGATCTATTTCTGAATCAAGAAAAGTGAATTGGGTTGGAGATGATGTTCAAGAGATGTTTAGAAAAATGTACCTGCACATTAGAGATAGTGAAACATTTTTTGAGTTTATGAATAATGGAGAGGTAGGTTTTGAAGAAGACCGTCAGTTTGCTCTATCTTTATTTAAAGTGGAAATAGCTAATTACCCTTTGTTGCACGATTTCTTAGAGGAGAAAAGTATTCAATGGATTGATGATATTGATTTAGCTTGCTCAATGGTTTTAAAAACAATTAAAAACATAAATGAAGGGGAGCCACTAGATGTTTTGCCTTTGTATAAGGACAAGGAAGATGAGCTTACTTTTATAAAGGAGTTGTTAAGAAAAACAATTTCGATGGACAAAGAGAATGAAAAAATCATCGAAGAATTAACTAAAAATTGGGAGTTCGATAGGATTGCAAAGATGGATGTTATTCTAATGAAAATGGCAATAACTGAATTTCAAATTTTTAATAATATACCTACTAAGGTAACGTTAAATGAGTACATTGAAATTTCAAAGTTTTACAGCACTCCTAAAAGCAATACCTTTATTAATGGTATTTTAGATAAGGCTATCAAGCAGTTAACTACTGAAAAGAAAATTACTAAAGTAGGAAGAGGATTAATCAATTAATCAATTAAACAAATGAGAAATTTATTTTTTTTAGGTTCTTTTTTATCTCTCCTTTTTTCTTGTGGAGGTTCAGATAAAGTAGAGATTGGAAATAAAACAACAATGTCAGTAGATCTTGTTTATGATGCTGGTGATGTTATGAGAGGGGAAGTAGTAAATGCTACTTTTAAATTGAAAAACACAGGAAGCTTTCCTTTAGTAATTGGTGAAGTGAAGGGTTCTTGCAGTTGTACGGTTGCTGAAAAGCCAGAAGATCCAGTTTCTCCAGGTGAAACAGCAATTATTAAAGCTTCTGTAACAACGAAAGCTGCAAGTCCTGGTCAATTAGTGAAAACAGTGAACATTATGGCAAATACTGAACCTTCAAGAACTGAAGTGGTGGTAAAAGCTAATATTTTAAATAAATAATCAATAAAAAAAGTAAAAGATGAATCAACAAATTATTATGTTAATCTTGATCGTCGTGGTGTTTTATTTCTTCATGATACGTCCACAGATGAAAAAGCAAAAAGAATTAAAAAAATTCCGTGAAGCTCTAAAAGCAGGTGATAAAGTTGTAACTATTGGAGGAATCCATGGTAAGATTTTAGAAATCAACGATACTACTGTTTTAATTAATTCAGAAGGAAGTAAAATTCGTTTAGATAAATCTGCTATTTCTTCTTCTACTGAAGATATGTTAGTAGCTACTGCTAAATAATTTTTAAAAATTATTGAGAGTCCGTTCGAAAGTTCGGACTTTTTTTGTTTCTTTATTATCTAATTTCCATCCAGATATTATAAACTAAAATATTATTTATGAAAATCTTTTTTAAACTTTTATTTGTTGCTGCAATACTACAATCTTGTTCTAATAATGCTAAAGTCGAAGAAGATATACCTTTAGTTGAAGTAGATTCTTTAGTTATAGATAAAGAACCAGAACAAGAAATACAAGAGCTTCAAAAGAAAAAAGATGTTGAAGTAAATGTCGATTTTAAAGAAAATAAAGCGAAAATTGAAAAGAAATATGGAGAGCAGTGGGATTTCTGTAAGTGTGTTGTTTTAAATGATTCAATAGATAAAGCTGTAAAGGCTGGAAATATGGATGATAAATTGATGGAGCGTTTTGATGAGGTCGATTTAAAATGTAAGTCGTTTTTAGTTATGGATAATTCAAGAACACCAGAAGAGAGGTTACTGCATGATAAGAAAATAGCTAAATGTTTAAGAGCAGCAGGTGTTAAATAATTGTTTTACGATATACTTTATCTCTTTATTTGAAATTTTACAATGAATACGTTTACTAGAGAAGAAAAGTGGAAGCATTTATTAAGCTTACCTGTAATTGTTGCGGCTTTGGGGTATTTCGTTGATATTTATGACTTGTTACTGTTTGGCGTTGTTCGTGTTCCAAGTCTTGAAAGTATGGGGGTTAGCTTAGAAGAAGCTGGCACTTCTATTCAGGATTGGCAAATGTTTGGTTTAATGATAGGTGGGATTCTTTGGGGAGTACTCGGAGATAAAAAAGGTAGGTTGTCTGTTCTTTTTGGGTCTATACTGGTTTATTCGTTAGCGAATATTGCTTGTGGATTCTTACCTCACGTTAATTTTATGGATAAAATAACTGCTTATTCAATTTTACGATTTATAGCAGGTGTTGGATTAGCTGGAGAGTTAGGGGCAGGGATTACTTTAGTGGCTGAATCTTTACCAAAAGAACTTAGAGCAATCGGGACTTCAATTGTAGCTGGATTTGGATTACTTGGTGCTGTTGTTGCAAATTTCACGGTTGAATTGTCAGGAGATTGGACTGTTGCTTACTTCATTGGAGGAGCGATGGGAATAATGTTGTTGATTTTTAGAATAGGTGTTGCTGAATCTGGTATTTTTAAAGAAGTTTCTGAAAATTCAGAACTTTCAAAGGGTGATTTTCTTTCTTTCTTCACCTCAAAAGAGCGTTTTGTAAAATATGTTAAATGCATTGCAATTGGCTTGCCTACTTGGTTTTGTATTGGTATTTTAGCCTTTTTAGCGAATGAATTTTCAGAAGAATTGCATTTAACGGGTTCTCTTAATCCAGGAAAAGCGATTATGTGGGCGTATATTGGTATTTCTGCAGGTGATTTTATGAGTGGTTTTATTAGTCAATGGCTACAATCTCGTAAAAAAGCAATCTTTTGGATGCTAATCTTTACAGTAATTGGAGTTGTTTTAATGCTGTTCAGTGGTTACACATCGCCATCAATGTATTATTTTTATTGTGTTTGGTTAGGTTTAGGTACAGGTTATTGGGCAATGTTTGTTACAATGGGTGCTGAGCAATTTGGAACAAATATTAGAGCTACAGCAGCAACAACAATTCCTAATATGGTTCGAGGAATGCTGATTCCTATGAATTTTTTGTTCTATTATTTCATTTCAACTAGTTCGTCAAAAATAACAGCAGCTATAATTGTTGGTTTGATAGCTTTTATTTTAGCAATATATGCTACCTTAACAATAGCAGAAACGCATAACAAAGATTTAGATTATTTAGAATAAATTGAATGGTAAACCTTATAAAATCTTTATTTATAGTAATGTTTCTTGTTTCTTGTGAACAGGAAGTTGCGGCTATTAAAAAAAGCAGTAAGGAAAAGCAGGAGGTTTTAAAAAACTGTGAGGCCACCATTGATCTTTCAAAAAATAAATATACTGAAAAAGATAAGTTTATTTTATGGGTCAATAAAAGCTTGACAAATATCGACGACTCGATAAGTAAGGCAATTTATATAGTAAAAGAAGAAAAGAATACTAAAAATGGTTCCTTTATATGTTTTCAAAATGATTTTGGACAGAAAAAAGTAATAAGTGAAATATATCTTAAAAACATTAAACTAGCTTCTATTAAGCATGAAGTGTATCAATTGAATCCTTGTGTAGTGATTTCTAAAATGACTAAATTTTACTACAGATCAAAAAGGGTAAAGTCTGTTTATTACTTTTTTTTTGAAGAGAGTGTATTTAAGGGGTGTTTGGTAGTAAATGGTGATCGTATTATAAAAAAAAGGAAATCGTATCTGAATATTTCTTCTGAAAAAATAGCGATTAATTGGAGTAATCGTATTTTGAATAATTTGCTTCTTAAGAATTTTTAAGCGTGAACTTATTCAGGTGCCAGGTTCATAAGAATATAAGCTAATTCCTTAGCTGTAATTAAACCACTATACTGTCCAATAACCTTGTTTTGATTATCTATAAAAACGATTGTAGGGTATTCTAAAGTTCCTTCAATGTTACCTAACTCATAAGCTAGCTCGTGTGTTCCTGTATTGTTTCCTGTAGCAATGTAATTAAAGACTATTCCTTGAATGTTAATTTGATCTTTTAATTCTCCGTTAAGTTCGTAGTAATTGAAGTTGTGATTTAAGTTGAAGATTATTGAGGTGTCCGATAGGGTGTTGTTTTTCATTTGCTTACAATATCTACACCAGTCAGTATGAATGAAAATAACGCTTGTTTTACTTTGTTTTTTCTGGATTGAATCGAAATGATGAATGTTGTTCCTCTTAAGTTGTCCAATAACCTGAGGAATTATTAAAAATAGGTAACTTAGAACTAATAAATTCTTCATATTTATTTTGTTGAATAAGGTTGTTGTTACAGTTTGTATCGCACTCCTAAGAAGATTCTTGCACCCTGGTTAGGAGCATAGATATAACTTGGGTCAAAAGTTAATCCATAAGGATTTGAAGGAGTGGCAATTGCTTCGCCATTTGAATTGAATTGTACTTGCTTATCAAAAGGGTCATTTGCTCTAGCGATAATGAATGGATTTCCTTTATTTGGAGTAAAGTTTAAAATGTTTTTAATGCCCGTGTAGATTTCCCATTTTTTAAATCCTTTATAGTTTAATTGAACGTTTTGGGTGCTCCACCATGGTGAGAATTCATTCCTAGGGTCTAAGGAGCTCGCTAAAGGAAGTCGCATTGGACTATAGATATTTCCTGTGTAGTCAATTTCAGTTTTTAACTTTTTAAACAGGTAGGAAGCTCCCCACGTACCTGTGAACTTTTCTGACAATATTTGTTGTTGTTTAATTCCTTCCTCAATTGTTGCGACATTCATTAAAGTAGCACCTCCATTGAATTTAAACCCGTTTGTTAATGATATGTTTATGTTTACAGAAATTCCTTCACTTACAGCGTGTCCGTTTAAATTCTTGTAAAATATCTTAGTTGGGTCCGAGTCATAATCAGGGATAATTTTATTTGTGAAATAAGTGTAGAACCCAGTAATATCAAAATTGAATGAATGGTCTTTTTTAGTGTAAAAAGTATAGGTGTAATTGATGTTTGCATTGTATGACTTTTCAGGTTTTATATCCTCTTCAATTACAACATCTCTCGCTCCTGTTAATGCGGCATGATCTTCTGTGAAAATGTTTACGACTCTAAATCCTGTGCCTGAATTAAAACGTAAGGATTGATTTCTTTTAATTTTTAATTTATATCCAATTCTTGGTGTAAAGATTAATCCATGATGATTAGAATAGTCTAGTCTAGAACCGATTAATAGTTTTTGTTTTTCATTGATGGAAAAGTCATCTTGAAGAAATAGGCTGCTTATATGAGTTCTATCTGGATTGTTTTTATCTTGTGATTGAGTTGCTGTAGTGTTGTCATCGTAATAAGTATATCTATATGAGCTTCCGATTGTTAAGTCATTTCTGTTAAATGGTTTATTCCATACGAGTTGGCTAAACCCTATTTTTTGAAGTCCCATATATGGAGTAGTCCCATAGAAGCTATTTTGATCATGTGTATTAAATGATATTGACATTTTAACATCTTCTTTAATAGGGAGTTGGTATGTTCCTATTAATTCTATTCTTGAAGTATAGATGCTTTCACCATAAATAGAATCAGTACCTCTAAATTTTGAGTTCCAATTCATTTCTCCTCCCCATCGGTCTTCATAAAAATACCTACCAGCAATTGAAAAAAGTTTGTTGTTTTTTTGTTGGATATTCCACTTTTGAAAGATTGAAATTTTATTGGATAAAGTTACATCTGTGAAATTGTCATTATTTAAATCGGTCGGATTATTATAATTAAAATAGTTGATTCCAGTTAAGATATTTATTTTTGGATTGAGTGATGTTTTAATTCCGAGATCTAGATTGTTTTCAAGGTAACTAGTTGTCATAAGGTCGATACTTACGAGCGGTGCGTTTTGAGGTTTTTTTGTGATGACATTGATGATTCCTCCTATTGCTTCGCTTCCGTATAAAGAAGAAGCAGGACCTTTAACTATTTCTATGCGTTCTACCAATGAATTAGGGATTCCTGATAATCCGTAAACAGTAGATAAGCTACTAACGATTGGCATTCCGTCTATCAATATCATTGTGTATGGACCTTCTAATCCGTTCATGTGAATGTCTCCCGTGCTGCAAATTGCGCAGTTCAATTGAGGACGCACTCCATTTATGTTTTGGAGAGATTCAAAAAGATTTGGAGTAGGGTTTCTCTGAAAAAATTTAGGTGTGTAAATTTCTACTGGAGTAACACTTTCAAGTTTACTAACTTCTTTTAGAGATCCCGAAATTACAACCTCTTCAATTTCTTTTTCCCTTTCAATTAAATTGACTTCTAAATAATTGTTTTTATTGATGTTAATAATAGTGTTAAAAGGTTTAAATTCAATATGTTTAATGTAGATGTTTAGTAAAGAGTCTTTGATGTTGTCAATAAAGAATGTTCCGTCGTTCTTACTAAATGTATTTCGACTGTCGCCTTTAATAATTATTTGAGCAAATTCAACTGGTGTGTTATTAAAAAGAATTTTACCGTTTAAAGAAGTTGAGTTTTGTGAAAAAATAGGTATTGAAATAAGTATTACGACACTAAAAAAGAATGATTTCATTTATTCGCGATTTATTTTTTACAAACCTACAAAAATATTTTTAGTCTTGTCTAAAAAATAAGGGATTTTTTATTTTTTATAACATTGTTTAAAAGTTGTTAACTAAAAAAGTGAAAATGGATGTTCATTTAAGCTTGAAAATTGAAGTCTTTTACTAATTTTGCGAGAATTTGGAGGTTATTTTTCCAAGCGTGAAACTAAAATATTAAAAGAACTTTAAAAGATGCCAAAAAACAATTCTTACAAATCCATTTTAATAATAGGTAGTGGGCCAATCGTTATCGGTCAAGCATGTGAATTCGATTATGCTGGTTCTCAAGCTGCAAGATCTTTACGTGAAGAAGGTATTGAAGTAACGATTATCAATTCAAATCCGGCTACAATTATGACGGATACAGTGATTGCTGATAATATCTATCTTCTACCTTTAGAGTCTGAAAGTATCATTGAAATATTGAAAAAACATAAAATTGATGCCGTTTTACCAACAATGGGAGGTCAAACTGCATTAAATCTGTGTATTCAATGTGACGAGATGGGAATCTGGGAAGAATATGGTGTTGAAATTATAGGTGTTGATATTAAGGCAATTGAAATTACTGAAAACAGAGAAGAATTTAGAGAATTGATGTTGAAAATTGGAATTCCAATGGCACCTCAAAAAACAGCTAAATCATTCTTAGAAGGTAAAGAAATTGCACAAGAATTTGGTTTCCCACTTTGTATTAGAGCATCATTTACATTAGGAGGAGCAGGAGCGTCAGTCGTTTATGATTCAAAAGATTTTGATGACTTATTATCTAGAGGTTTACAATTATCACCTATTCATGAGGTAATGATTGATAAAGCGTTATTAGGATGGAAAGAATTTGAGTTGGAATTATTAAGAGATTCAAATGATAATGTTGTTATTATTTGTTCAATTGAGAATTTTGATCCAATGGGAATCCATACTGGAGATTCAATTACAGTAGCTCCAGCAATGACATTGTCAGATCATACGTATCAACGTATGCGTGATATGGCAATTCTTATGATGCGATCAATAGGTAATTTTGCAGGTGGATGTAATGTTCAGTTTGCTGTTTCACCAGATGAAAAAGAAGATATTATTGCAATTGAAATTAACCCAAGGGTTTCTCGTTCTTCTGCATTAGCTTCAAAAGCAACAGGGTACCCAATCGCTAAAATAGCTTCTAAATTGGCTATCGGTTACCATTTAAATGAATTAGATAATCAAATTACTAAAACAACTTCGGCTTTATTTGAGCCAACTTTGGATTATGTAATTGTTAAAATACCTCGTTGGAACTTTAATAAATTCCCAGGAACAGATCGTAAACTTGGCATACAAATGAAATCTGTTGGTGAAGTGATGGGGATTGGACGTTCTTTTCAAGAAGCCTTACAAAAAGCGTGTCAATCTCTTGAGATTAACAGGAATGGTTTGGGAGCTGATGGTAAAGAATTGACAAATCAAGATGAAATCCTTAACAGTTTAGAATTTGCTAGTTGGAATCGTTTGTTTCATATTTATGACGCAATTAAATTGGGAATTCCATTTAAGAAAATTGCTGAAAAAACAAAGATTGACATTTGGTTCTTGAAACAAATTGAAGACTTAATTAAACTTGAACGTAAAATTGAGAAATTCAATTTATCATCGATTCCAAAAGAATTAGTGTATGAAGCGAAACAAAAAGGATATGCAGATAGACAAATTGCACATTTATTAAGATGTCTAGAATCAGAAGTTCATACCAAAAGAGAAGAATTTAACATTAGAAGAGTTTATAAATTAGTTGATACGTGTGCTGCCGAATTTGAAGCAAAAACACCTTATTACTATTCTACATTTGAATATGAAAATGAAAGTGTTGTATCAGATAAGAAGAAAGTAGTAATTCTTGGTTCTGGTCCAAATAGAATTGGTCAAGGAATTGAGTTTGATTATAGTTGTGTGCATGGTGTAATGGCTGCGAAAGAGTGTGGTTATGAAACGATTATGATTAACTGTAATCCGGAAACTGTTTCTACAGATTTTGATACAGCTGATAAATTATATTTTGAACCAGTATTTTGGGAACATGTTTACGATATTATCAAGCATGAAAAACCAGAAGGAGTTATTGTTCAATTAGGTGGACAAACTGCTTTGAAAATGGCTGAAAAATTAGAGCGTCATGGTATTAAAATTATCGGAACTAGTTTTGAAGCGTTAGATTTAGCAGAAGATAGAGGTAGATTCTCAAAAGTTTTAGAGAAAAACAATATTCCTTTTCCTAAATATGGTATTGTTGAAAGTGCTGAACAAGCATTGGAATTATCAGATGAATTAGGTTTCCCATTATTAGTTCGTCCTTCTTATGTATTGGGTGGGCAAAAAATGAAAATTGTAATTAATAAAGAAGAATTGGAGCATCACGTTGTTGATATTATCAATGAAATGGGAGCTAACCAAATTTTATTAGATCATTTCATTGGTGGTGCAATTGAAGCGGAAGCAGATGCGATTTGTGATGGTGAAAATGTGTATATCATTGGAATAATGCAACATATAGAGCCTGCTGGAATTCATTCTGGAGATTCATTTGCGGTACTTCCTCCCTATAATTTAGGTGATTTTGTGATGCAACAAATTGAAGATATTACTAAGAAAATCGCTATTGAATTAAAAACAGTTGGTTTGATAAATATTCAGTTTGCGATTAAAGATGATAAAGTGTATGTAATTGAAGCAAATCCAAGAGCTTCAAGAACAGTTCCTTTTATTGCAAAAGCGTATAACGAGCCGTATGTAAATTATGCTACGAAGGTAATGTTAGGAGCGAAGAAAGTGACTGATTTTAATTTCAATCCAAGAAAAGAAGGATATGCAATCAAAATTCCAGTTTTCTCGTATGAAAAATTTCCTGATGTAAAAAAAGAATTAGGTCCAGAAATGAAATCAACAGGAGAAGGAATTCGATTTATTAAAAATTTGAAAGATCCTTATTTTGTGAAAATTTATTCTGAAAGAAATTTATATTTATCAAAATAATGATTATCGAAGCAGGTGTTACAAACGTATTTAGAACAGTTTTAATTATTGTTGGAACACTTGCTTTGTTTCGCTTTATTGGTCGTTTAATGATTGCAAAACGAGCAGTTGAAGCTGAAAGAGCAAGCTTAAAAAAGCAAAAAGCAGAAGAAAAAGAGTTTAATAAAATAAAGAATCAATTTGGTAAGACAAAGATTGTTTCAAACTCAACTTCGACTAATATTCCTAAAATCAATCCAAATAAAGTAGAAGATGTTGATTTCGAAGAGATTGAATAATCTTGTAAATAGTTTTCTATCTTTACTTTCAATTTAGTTTAAACATTACTTTAAATATGAATAATTTTTTTCAAAAAAACTGGGTTCACTTAACTGCAATTGCATTTTTCTTTATTGTTACTTTTTTATATTTCCAGCCTCAATTTGATGGTTTCGGTTTGAAACAGCACGATATCGAGCAGTACAAAGGAATGTCGCACGAGACACAAACGTTTAGAGATAAAACAGGGGAGGAGCCGTTGTGGACGAACTCAATGTTTGGAGGAATGCCGACAGCTCAAATTTCAGTTTTGTACCCTGGGAATATTTTTCAAAAAATAACAATTGGTTTTATCCGTTTTTTAGGAGGTCCTGGAGCCATTGTTTTAATCCATTTATTAGGGTTCTATATTTTAGGATTGTGTTTAAGAATCCATCCTTTAATCGCTGTTTTTGGAGCAATCGCTGTTTCTTTTTCTTCCTATGAAATTATTATTCTTCAAGCTGGTCATAACTCTAAAGCTATAGCTGTTGCGTTTATGGCGCCAGTTGTTGGGGCTTTCTTGATGGCTTATCGCAAAAATTGGAAATGGGGAGTGATATTGTCAGCCATTTTTATGTCGTTTGAATTAGCTGCCAATCACCTTCAAGTTACCTATTATATGGCAATATTATTGATCGGTTTAGGTGGCTATGAATTATTTCAAGCTTTTAAAGATAAAAAAATCAAATCTTTTGCTATTACATCTACTGCTTTAATAGGTGCTTATTTGTTGTCTTTTTTGATAAATTATGGAAATATAGCGATCACAAATGATTATGCAAAACATACGATTCGTGGTAAAAATGAAATTACAATTAATCCAAACGGTACAACTGCTACTCAGCAATCATCAGGATTAGATAAAGATTATATTACGCGTTGGAGTTATGGTAAAGGAGAATCGTTTACTTTACTTTCTCCGTATGTGAAAGGTTCGGCAACAATTGCGTTAGGAAGTAGTTCTTTTGCAGATGTTACAGATAAAGTTGATTTATCTCCTGATCAAGTAAAAGCAGCAATGAATATGGCTGTTTATTGGGGAGATCAACCGATGACTTCTGGTCCAGTTTTTATTGGAGTAATTGTTATTTTCTTAAGTATACTTGGACTTGTGTTTTTAAAAGACAGGTCAAAATGGATTTTGTTAGGAGTGAGTGTTCTTTGCCTAATGTTGTCATGGGGTAAGAATTTCATGGGACTTACCGATTTCTTTATTGAATATATTCCTGGATATAATAAATTTAGAACAGTAACTATTATATTGGTTATTGTTGAATTTTGTTTACCGCTTTTAGCAGTCTTATTTCTTCATAAATTATACATAGAAAGAGAAGAGATTAAGTTAGATAAAAAGAAGTTCTTAATTACTTCTGGAGTGTTTTTTGTCTTTTTAATTGGTATTAACGTAATTGGTTTAGGAGATAACTATACTTCTCCATCAGATAATGAACAATTGGATCGTTATAGAGATGGGATTGAACAACAAATTTATGGTATGGATCCAGCTGTACTTTTACAGCAATATAAATTAGATGTAAATAATCCGAACCAAGTTGCTGAATTTGTGGGAATGCAAATGAAAAGTGTTGAAGAAGGGTTTGATGCTATAAAGATTGTTAGAAAAGAAATTTTTAAATCCAGTATGAATAGAAGTATTCTATTCTTTGTACTTGCATTTGGGTTAATTGCCTTTTTGTTTTATACAGCTACAAATACACTTTATGTTTATGCTGGTTTGTCTTTAATTTTGTTATTCGAATTAATTCCTGTTGATTTAAATTATTTAAGTAATGAGACATTAGATAACGGACAGTTTAAGTATTGGGAAGATAAAGCCAAAATTGAATTCCCAATCGCTCCAGAGGTTACTGATGAACAAATTTTACAAAGTGAATTAAGTTTCAATCCAGCTTTAGCTTCAATTATTGAGAAAGCCGAAAAAGAAGGACAAGATAAAGCGAATGAATTAGAATATGCTAGTGAAGATAAAAGACGTTTAATTGCGTCATATAAATTTACGGCATTGAATGAAAACACAAATTATCGAGTTTTTGATTTTAGTGGAGCTTTTAATAGTGCTAGAACTTCTTATTACCATAAATCATTAGGCGGATATCATGGCGCAAAATTAAGAGGTATTCAAAATTTATTTGATTTTCATTTATCGCAATCAAACAATAATGTTTACGACATGATGAATGTTAAATATTTCATTCAAGAAGGTCAAGTTCGTCCAAATAAAACTGCTTTAGGAAATGCTTGGATGATCAAGAATGTAAAAGGTTATGAAACTGCTAATGAAGAAATTTTAGCTCTAGGTAACACATTTGAATTAGAGAATAAAAGTTCAGGGAAACTATTGGTGAATGGAGAGGAACAACCTAAAGTTAAAGTTTATGGAGCTGAAAAATTAGAGTATGTTTTAGCGAATGATACTTTGCCAATCCGCTTACCAAATGGAATTTCCAAAGGTATGAGGGCTTTGTTTGTGAAAGATGTGAACGGTCAAACTAATTTAATTCCAGTTTCGACGTTAGAAATGGATACTGCTAATTCTTTCCAATCGCTTGTAGCTATTCTTTTATTAGAAGATTTTTACCCTAAAGGGGATGCTGTAATGCTTAATTCAGAAAAGCAAAAGTTATCTAAAAGTGTTTTTTCAGGAGAAGGAGAAGTTAGTATGACTTCTTATGCTCCAAATAAGATAACTTATTCAAGTCAATCAAGTGAAAAACAATTAATTGTTTTTTCTGAAATTTATTACCCAGAAGGATGGAAAGCATACATTGATGGGAAAGAACAAGAGATTTTAAAGGTTAACTATTTGTTGAGAGGATTAGAAGTAGAAAAAGGAAAGCATAAAATTGAATTCAAATTTGACTTACCGAAATACCATTTTTCTAACACTTTATCTGTGCTTGGATCATCTTGTATTTTACTATTATTAGTCGGCGGAGTATATTCTGATCGAAAGAAAAAGAATACTGTAAAATAAATTATTTAAACATAAACTACACAATTTAAAATGAGATCTATTTTTTCATTATTCAGTTTTATTACCACTTTCATGGTAATAGGCTCTTTATTTTTTCTTGAAAATTATTTTGTAAATATTCCAGGAGTTGTTTTTCAAGTATTGCGTTTTTTAGGTTTGGGATTTTTACTCGTTATTTCCTATAAGCGTAAAAAAATGTCGTTATGGATATTCGCTGCAATGATAGCAGGTATTGAAGTAGGAATAGATTTTGAAGGCTTTGCTCTTGAAATGGAACGCTTTGGTAAAATCTTTCTAAGGTTAATTAAATCACTTGTTGCCCCTTTAATTTTTGCAACGTTGGTTGTTGGTATCGCAGGACACAGTGACATAAAACAAGTTGGTAGGATTGGTTTGAAGAGTCTTTTGTATTTTGAGATAGTAACTACCATCGCCTTGTTTATAGGTTTATTAGCAATCAATGTTTCTCAAGCTGGAGTTGGTGTGAAAGTCGAAGCGTCAGCAAAAGATGCTGCTACATCTACCGAGTTATTGGCTCAAAAGGTTGAACATAAAGACCATATAGTAGATATTTTCCCAGAGAATATAGCAAAATCTATTAGTGAAAATAATGTTTTGCAAGTTGTTATTTTTTCAGTGATTTTTGCAATCGGTTTAGGAATGGTAAAACACCCTGGCCCTAAAGAAACGATGTTAAATTTCTTTGAAGGCTTAAGCGAAGTCATGTTTAAGTTTACTGATATTGTAATGTATTTAGCACCCCTAGCGGTTTTTGGAGCATTGGCAAGTACTGTAGCGAAATCTGGAATTGATGTATTGTTCAGTCTTTTAAAATTAGTCGGGACACTATATGTAGCTCTGTTAGTATTTGTAGTTACAGTCTTTTTACCAATTGCTTTGTTGGCTAAAATTCCAATTAAACGTTTTTTAGCGGCAGTTTCTGAGCCTGTTTCTTTGGCTTTTGCAACAGCTTCAAGTGAAGCATCGCTTCCAATAGCGATGGAGAATTTGGAGAAATTTGGTGTGGCTAAAAAAGTGGTTGCGTTTGTTATTCCAACAGGGTATAGTTTTAACTTGGACGGTACAACTTTATACCTTTCTTTGGCTGCCGTGTTTGTCGCTCAAATGTCGGGGATTGATCTGTCAATAGGGGAGCAAATTACAATTTGTTTTGTATTGATGTTAACTTCAAAAGGTGTTGCCGGAGTGCGTGGTGCATCATTTGTTATTCTAGCTGGAACTGTTGCTTCAATGGGATTAGATCCTGAAAAAGCAAGTGTTATTTTAGCTGTAGATGCATTGATGGATATGGGTAGAACGAGTGTTAATGTATTAGGTAATTGTTTAGCATCTTGTGTAATTGCAAGAAGTGAGAATGAATTTGATATGGAATTAGCAACTGGGGTTAAAGAGTATAAAGCGTAAGATTACAAAGGGAAGAAAGGATTAAAATCTTCTAATTAATTAAAAATAATTATGGCACAGAAATATACAACTAGAGAAGAGGATTATTCAAAATGGTACAATGACTTAGTTGAAAGAGCTGATTTAGCTCAAAACTCAGGTGTTAGAGGTTGTATGGTTATTAAGCCTTATGGCTATGCAATATGGGAAAAAATTCAAGCGCAATTAGATATAATGTTCAAAGAAACAGGACATCAAAATGCATATTTTCCTTTGTTCGTACCTAAAAGTTTGTTTGAAGCTGAAGAGAAGAATGCTGAAGGATTTGCAAAAGAATGTGCTGTTGTAACGCATTACCGATTAAAGACAGATCCGAATGATAAAACGAAATTAATTGTAGATCCAGAAGCTAAATTAGAAGAAGAATTAATTGTTCGTCCTACTAGTGAAGCTATTATCTGGAGTACATATAAAGGTTGGATTCAGTCTTACCGTGATCTACCAATATTAATTAACCAATGGGCAAATGTTGTGCGTTGGGAAATGAGGACACGTTTGTTTTTAAGAACAGCAGAGTTTTTGTGGCAAGAAGGTCACACTGCTCACGCTACTAAAGATGAGGCTATTGCTGAGTCTGAGTTAATGTTAGATGTTTACACCGAGTTTGTTGAGTCGTTTATGGCGATGCCAGTAATTAGAGGGCGTAAAACTGAAAGTGAGCGATTTGCAGGAGCAGAAGATACGTATTGTATTGAAGCGATGATGCAAGATGGTAAAGCTTTACAAGCAGGTACATCACATTTTTTAGGTCAAAATTTCGCAAAAGCATTTGATGTGAAGTTTGCTGATAAAGAAGGGAAGTTAGATCACGTTTGGGCTACTTCATGGGGTGTTTCTACACGCTTAATGGGAGCTTTAATAATGACGCATTCTGATGATGAAGGACTTGTTTTGCCTCCACTTTTAGCTCCAATTCAAGTTGTAATTATTCCAATTCATAAAACGGACGAAGATTTAATTGCTATTTCTGAAAAAGTAAATGAATTAACAGCTCAATTAAAAGCTTTAGGGATCTCATTTAAATTTGATGATGATAGTAATAGACGACCAGGATGGAAATTTGCTGAATATGAAACAAAAGGAGTTCCAGTTCGAATAGCGATTGGTCCTAGAGATTTAGCAGAAGGGAAAGTTGAGTTAGTACGTAGAGATACGAAAGAGAAGTCTGTAGTTGAGTTTGATGGTTTATCTGAGTATATTGAAGAATTGTTGCATGATATTCAAGATAACTTATTAGAAAGAGCAAAACAGTTTAGAACTGAAAATATGCATCAAGTAGATACGTATGAAGATTTCAAAAAACAATTGAAAGAAAAAGGCGGATTCTTTTTAGTTCATTGGGATGGTACTTCTGAGACTGAAGAAAAAATTAAAAATGAAACAAAAGCTACTATTAGATGTATTCCTTTAGATATTCCTTCAGAAGAAGGTATTTGTATGGTTACTGGAAAACCTTCAAAAGGTAGAGTAGTGATTGCTAAAGCATATTGATACATAGTATTTAGATTAAAACCGTAGTTCTTTTACTGCGGTTTTTTTTGTTTAAATTAAAATTATTTAAAGTTTTAAAATCTTATTAAAACAATGAAAACTTTCTTGATTGCAGATAGTGGTGGAACGAAAACGAATTGGTGTTTTGTTAATGTAAAGAAGGAAAAACGTTTCTTTTCGACACAATCATTTCATCCAAGTCAGTGGAGTGATGAATTTAAAAATCAACTTCATGAATTTTGGAAATCTGAAAATGTTCCTTTTGATACAACTGTAACTTTTTATGGAGCCGGATGTTCTACAATTTCAAACAAAGAACAATTAATTTCATACTTTCGTTTTTGGGGATTTTTAAATGTAACTGTAGAATCAGATTTAGTAGCCGCTGGTAAAGCATTGTATGACAAAGAAAAAGGATTTGTTGCAATTTTAGGGACTGGCTCAGTTGTTTTTGAGTACAATAATGGAAACGTTTCAAATCAAATAGGTGGATTGGGTTATTTAATTGGAGACGAAGGAAGTGGGTATTACTTTGGCCATTTATTTTTAAATAACTTATTGAATGATAATTTCGATCTTGAATTGTCTGAAAACGTTTATTCGAAAATTGGAACGCGAGAAGCTATTTTGAAGAAAGTCTATGGGAAAGATGGTAAACTTTTCATTAGCTCAATAGCGTTATTGTTGGGTGATTTAAATAAATTAGATCCAATCCAAGATATTCATATAGAAAACGTGCAGTTATTCGTTTTAAAACATCTGATCTCAAAAGATATTAATTCAATTGCGATTGTAGGTTCATACGGATATTATTTTCAAAACTTAATATTTGAAGTGTTAAGTTTTCATCAAATAGATTTAATAGATACTGTTCAATATCCTATTGAAGAATTAACAGATTGTTTACTTAGAGATGCGTTTTAATCAATGAAACATACATTTTATTCGTTTGCATTGTTTTTTGTTTGTATATTTGATACGTTAATCGACGAAATAAAATCATTCGTAGAATTTAATGTGTTTATATGAAATTAATTTATCAAATTGCACTATAATAAATTATGATAATGGAAAATCTTACATTAAAATATACTCCAGAAACTCCTTCAATTAATTTTGATGCTTTTTCCGGAGTAATGGAAATTAAAGGAAGATGTATTCCAAATAACCCCGATGAATTTTGGAGTGAATTATTATTATGGTTTGATTCCTATTTTGAAAAACCTGCACCAATTACCAAATTTATAATCAATTTAGAATATTTTAATATCAGTTCTTCTAAGCGTATTTTGTTTTTGTTATATAAGTTAAAGGAAATACAGCAAAATGGGTTTGAAGTTAAAGTTGATTGGTATTACAGGTTGAATGAAGGTGATATGTTTGAAGTAGGGCAAGATTATGAATACATGGTGAAAGTTCCTTTTAATTTCCTTGTGTTTGATGAGTTAGATTTGGTTTTAGGTTAATTCCTCCTTATCTCAGATTAATATTCATGAATATTTCTTTTCAAAAAGCAACTATTTCTCAAACACCACTTGCATTTGAATTATTAAAAAAAGCAGCTCTTCGTTTAAAGTCTAAACAAATAGACCAATGGCAATATTGGTTGAATCCTCCTGTTGAAAAGGTAGAATGGATTAATGAAGGATTTAAAAATGAGGAGTTCTTTTTCATAAAGGATGCATCTACAATTATAGGTATGTTTCGCTTAATGAAAGAGGATCTGATATATTGGAGTGAACAAGCTTCTCCTGCAATATACTTACATTCTTTAGTTATTATTGATGAATATACTGGTTTTCAAATTGGCAGAAAAATTCTTGAAGATGTTATTAAAGAGGCACAGCAAAGTGGAGTTCCATTTTTTAGGTTAGATTGTAATGCTATTAATAGTCAGCTTTGTAGCTATTACGAAAGTTTCGGATTCGTTAAGGTAGGAGAAGTGCAAATGTTCCATTCTTTAAATAATCTTTATGAAATTAATTTAACGAGTTCAATACTCAATTATAGCTAGCCTTTATTTAAGACTACTTTTAAAAACTTTTTTGAATTTCTCAACTTTTGGTCTAACAACAAAATTACAATAGGGATTCTCTGGATTTTTTTCAAAATAATATTTATGATAATCTTCTGCTTCGTAATAATTATTGATACTCGTTATTTCCGTTACAATCTCGTTATCCCAAACCTTTTCCAATTCTAACTTTTCTTTAAACTTTAAAGCTGTTAAATGTTGCTCTTCATCATGGAAAAATATGACAGATCTGTAGTGTGTCCCTATATCGTTTCCTTGACGGTTTAATTGTGTAGGGTCATGCACAAACCAAAAAAATTCAAGTAATTCTTCAAAAGATATTAATTCATTATCATATAAAACTCTTGCAACTTCTGCATGACCAGTATTTCCATTACAAACTTCTTTATAAGAAGGGTCGGTTGTATGTCCTCCAGCATAGCCTGGATTTACAGATATAACTCCTTGTAGATGAGTATAGCATGCTTCAATACACCAAAAACATCCAGCACCTAATGTAGCTTCTTTAACCATTTTACAAAGGATTTTATTAAATAATTATTAATTACTCTAAAATTACGACTAATTTTAGAGTACAAATGTATAAATACGGTAAAAATTTCTGGTTAATTTGTTGGTCAATGTTTTTCTTCATGGCTAGTTTTAATTTAATCATTCCGGAGTTAAACGATTTTATAACCAATTTAGGAGGTATTGGTCAAAAAGGCTTGATTATTACTCTTTTTACTATTTCTTCAGGTATAGCACGTCCTTTTTCAGGAAAATTAGCAGATCGTATTGGTCGAAAAAAAGTGATGATAGTTGGAATGATTGTTACTGCTTTTGTTAGTTTACTCTATCCTCTTTCTTTTTCAGTTTTCTTTTTCTTGTTATTAAGGTTTATGCATGGGTTTAGTGCTGGTTTTTTTCCTACAGGTGCAACCGCTTTATTAACAGATATACTGCCTGTAAATAAAAGAGGTGCAGGAATGGGAGTTTGGGGGACATTTATTTCATTAGGAATTGGAGCGGGACAAGGTTTAGGGTCTTTAATAAGTAAGGAGATAGGAATCGATAATTTATTTATGATTGCTAGTGGTACAGCAGTTGTTTCAGGAATTTTAATTACTAGTATTAAAGAAACGTTAGAAGTTAGAGAACGCTTTCATCCCTCATTTCTAAAGATTAAAATGAAAGATGTTTTAGAACCTAGTGTTCTTCCTTGCGCTATTGTTATGTTTTTATCTGCAACTTGCTCTGGGATAGTCTTTGTTTTAACGCCCGATATTTCAAATTTCCTGAATATAGAAAATAAAGGACACTTTTTTATTTTTTATGTGATTACTACCATTTTTGTTCGATTGGCTTTTAGTGGTACTTCTGATAAAATTGGTAGACGAAAAATGCTCTTAATTGCAATGTCTTTTTTGTTTGTGAGTATGCTTTTAATTGGTTTTTCTGATGATTACTTATCCTATACTTTATCATCTGTTGTGTTTGGAATTGCAACGGGGATATCTAGTCCAACTATTTTTTCATGGACAGCAGATTTATCGCATAAAGATAGGAGGGGAGTAGGCTCTGGAACTATGTTTGTAGCATTAGAAGCGGGAATTATGTTTGGCTCGCTAACAACACTGTTAACGTATGATAACACTTTGGGCTCAATTCCTATTGCTTTTTGTATTGGGTCTGTAATGGCTTTATTAGCAGTTGTTTATTTGATTTGGCATTTAAAGAATAAGGAATCTCTTACTTGATTAGTCTATTTTAAGATCTCATTCATTCTTCACATTTTTCATCAAAAGGAAGAAAAAGTTTTCCTTTTTTGTCGTAATGAAGCTCATCACTAACGATTTCTCCTTTTTTGTATTTAGAGTGGTAAGCAATTTTTTGGTTCTTGTGATATTTAAAAAATTCTCCATTCAATAAATCATTGATAAAATATCCTTCCATCGTTTTCTTTTCCTTCTTGTTATAGCAAATGAAAGGTCCTTGGATAAAATTATTGTAATAGCTAATTGAAGTAGTCAATTTTCCGTTTAAAGAATAATAATTCCATGTTCCATTTTTAATTCCAGCTGTATAAACTTCCGTTGCTGCAGTTTTTTTAGATGGGTAATAGCGGTATAAAGTATCATTTTTTAAATTATCTAAATAATTAATTTTCTCCCATATTTTTCCGTTTTGATATAGTTTAAACGAGAAACCTTGCAGTTCGCCTTGCGCATAATTTAATTTTTCTTTGATACTACCGTTTTCATAAAAAGTGAAAGAAAAACCCTCTTGTTGGTCATTCGAATATTTTTTTTGTTCTAAAAGTTTTCCTTCTATACTGTAGTAAAACCAATCTCCTGTTCTTTTATTGTTTTCATAAGCTCCTCTGCTTTCTATAGAGTCATTCTCATAATAACTTACGAAGACACCTTCTTTACGTCCTTTTATTAAGGTAGTAGATGATAGTTGTTTACCATTTTCTGAATACCAAATTGAAAGACCATTTATTTCATCATTTATATAACTCGATTTATTTTGTATTTTCCCATTTTTAAAATAACTTGTTACTTTTCCTTCTAGTTTGTGGTCAATGTAATTGAGCTCTTTTGATAAAGTTCCATCAGAATAATAAAACGTCCTTATTCCATTTAAACGTCCTTTTTTATAATGAGCAATTTCTTTTTCTTTTGAGTTTGGATAGAAAGATGTAGCTTTTCCGTGTAATTGATTGTTGATGTAGTTTTCAATTAGTTCAATTTGCCCTTCGGTGTCATAGTAGGTTGATTCTCCATTTAAAACATCATACTTATAATTACTTTTAAAGTGAACGGTCCCATTTTCATAGTACCAAATGGATAGACCGTCTAAATCG
>Ga0209284_10001551_pt1 | contig 34994 bp, 32 predicted proteins | sample FRY03_FD_187211 | JGI IMG/M metagenome (GOLD analysis project Ga0209284, IMG submission 187211) | Freshwater microbial communities from Lake Fryxell liftoff mats and glacier meltwater in Antarctica - FRY-03 (SPAdes) (version 2) | ecosystem: Environmental > Aquatic > Freshwater > Ice > Glacier... | reverse complement strand
CTCGGACAGGTTTGCCCGGCTCTTTCGCGATCCAAGTTGGTGCCTTATTGCAGCGATGGTCTGTCACCGTGCAGGTGATGCCCGCGCCGTAAACATCGGTCTTGAAATCAGTGAGGCCGTTTAGAGCGGCCACCAGTTTTTCGCGAGTCAGATCGGGGCCAGCACGCTTCAGTGCTTCGACCATGACCTGTGCGGCGCCAATGCCGAAGAGATTAAATACTGATAACCGGTCACCGGAGAATTTGGACTCGATCGCCTTGCGCCATTTGTCAACGGCTGGATCTTCTGGCGTGTAACGGACCATGGAAATTGTCCGGAACTGAGCCGTGGCACCCGGCGAGCCGACCTGGTCCTCGAAGGCGGCGGGATCGGCGATGCCAGTCTGACCGACGGCAAGCGGCTTGAAGCCGAGCTTCTGCGCATCCCGCAAGAAGATCGCGGCGGGCTTCGGATACAGCACGATTAGGACAGCATCTGCATTGGCGGCCTTCAGGCGTAGCACTTGGGCCGTTGCGTCGTTGGCATCGGGCGACATTTCCTCGTCCAGAACCGGCTTGATGCCTTTCTTCTGGAAAGCCTCCATTAACGGCTGGTAGCGGGCGCGGCCCCAAGCATCGCGCATGGATATGACGGCGATCCGCTTGGCGCCCTGCGAGATTGCATATTCGAGCTGGGCCTGGCTTTCGAGTGTTGAGGTGAGGGCTACGCTGAAGATAGTGGGTGAGAGTGGCGTGGTGATGCCGTCATGGACCGAGGCCATCACGATCATCGGAATCTTAGCCTCGTCCAAGGAGGCGCGTGCAGCAAAAGTTGCGTTGCTGCAGCCACCACCGATGATCGCGAACACCTTGTCTTCAGAGATCAGTTTCTTGACGGCACCGATGGCGGCGGCCGGGTCGCACCGGTCGTCCTCGCGAACGAGCACGAGCTTGCGGCCATTGATACCGCCTGTCGCGTTGACCTCGTCGAAGACGACCTCGATGCCGTTCATCGGCAGCTTGCCGTAGAGATAGCCGGGCCCTGTCAACGCACCGAATGAACCGATTTTGATTGTGTCTGCAGTGACGCCGGGCACCTGTGCCTGGCTCACCTGTGTAGCCGTTCCTGCTATCAGCACGCTGATCAGCCCGGCTTTCAAGCTCTGCGTTAGCGTCATTGTCCCCTCCCAAATTCCCAAAAAAACTACTGCGCTCGCGGTCTCGATCTATCCGACTGGCAGATGTCGATACAATTGGCATTCCAAGGTACCGAGACGACTTGTATACAGTACACAAGAGCGGCACTATATCAACAGTAACCAGAGGTGAAGTTGGTGTCTTGCATGGGGGAGGAAATCGTCATCGAGACGGTGGGCAATGTCACCACTGTCGCGCTCAATCGGCCGTCCAAGCGCAATGCCATTTCGCTGGCGATGTGGCACTGCCTTGCTGAGATTTTCGACGACGTCGGTCAGCAGCGAGATCGTCGTGCGGTTGTTCTGACGGGCGCTGGCGGCAGCTTTTGTGCGGGCGCCGATATCTCCGAGTTTGCTACGGTCCGTGCCAACGCGATAATGGGCAAAGCCTATGAAGAGGCTGCCGACAGGGCCACGCGCGCGGTGCGCGATTGTCCGCTGCCTACTATTGCCGCCATATCGGGCTACGCCATGGGCGGTGGTTGTGGACTTGCGCTCGCCTGCGACTTCCGTATTGGAGACGCCACGACGCAGATGGGCATCCCCGCAGCGCGACTGGGCATTGTCTACGGTCCGTTGGATTGCGCTCTGTTGCTGCGCCAGGCCGGCCTCGCGAACGCCAAGCGCGTGCTCTATTCGGGGCGAGCCTTCGGAGTTTACGATTGCGCACAAATGAAACTTGTCGACGTCGTGGCCGAGCGAGGTAGCGCGCTCGAAGCGGCGCAGGCTTTTGCTGCCGATCTGGCGTCGAACGCCCCCCTGTCGATCGCGGGCGCCAAGCTGGTGCTGGAGGCCTTGGCGTCGGGCGCGACAGAATCGCGTGCCGAAGAGATAGAGGCCTGCATTTCAGGTGCAATGGACAGCGCAGACTACAGGGAAGGCACACTCGCTTTCACCGAGAAGCGGCAACCTCGATTCCTCGGCCGCTGATTCGGTCGGAAACAATTTCGTGCGGAGAACTAAACCATGAGTTGGCTGGGCGTCGATGTTGGAGGCACTTTCACGGATCTGGTGTTCGTGGACCGGGAGAGCGGCCGGCTGCAGGTTCTGAAAACCCCATCGACCCCGAACGATCAGTCGGAGGGCATTCTCGTCGGCATCGGGCGGCTGTCTCTCGAACCCGCGGGCATCGAGCGGATCGTGCATGGTACGACCGTAGCGACCAACACCGCTCTCGAAGGCGATGGCGCACGGCTGGCAGTGCTCGTGACCGAGGGGCATCGCGACGTGCTCGTCGTTGGGCGCGGAAATCGCATGGCGATCTACAATATCAAGGCACCACCGAACCGGCCACTTGTGCCTCGGTCGCGCTGCTTCGAGGTGCGAGAACGTCTCAAGGTCGATGGCACCACGACCGTTCCGCTCGACGAGGAAGGCGTCGCCGCAATCGGACGGCATCTCGCTGGGGCAGGGATCGAAGCGGTAGCAGTCTGCTTTCTTCACTCCTACGCAAATCCTGACCATGAGAGGCGCGCTGCGGAAATCCTGTCCGGCTTCCTGCCCCACGCCGTTGTGACGACATCTTCCGAGGTCCTGCCGGAGTATCGGGAGTACGAGCGCTTCTCCACGACGGCTCTCAATGCCTATGTCGCGCCGCGTATGCGGCGATATCTCGGCGAACTCAACACGCGGCTGATGTCGGCTGGTATTTCCGCGCCCTTATCGATCATGACCTCGAATGGCGGCACCTTGCCTGCCCGGCGTGTAGAATCGATGCCGGTATTGTCTATGCTGTCGGGACCTGCCGCAGGCGTCATCGCCGCCAGTTTCATTGGACAGGCGGCCAACTTCCCCGATCTCATCACCTGCGATATGGGGGGTACCTCGACCGACGTGTGCCTCGTGCGTGGCGGCGAATTCGGCATGACGACTGACGGACGGGTCGCTACCTTTCCCGTCAAGATCAGGCAGATCGACATCAATACGGTTGGCGCGGGCGGGGGCAGCATTGCAGCGGTAGGTTTGGGCGCGTTCCTCACTGTCGGTCCGCGCTCGGCCAAGGCTTTTCCGGGACCGGCTTGCTTCGGACGTGGCGGGACGGAGCCCACGGTAACCGATGCCAATGTGCTGCTGGGCCGTCTCGGCACTGAGCAGCTTCTTGGCGGCGAGATCGGCCTGGACCGGGAAGCGGCTGAGGCGGCGGTCGCACAGCTCGGCAAAAAAATTGACTTGTCCGCCGAGCAAATGGCCGAAGGTATTTTGCGGATTGTTGTCGTGTCGATGGCAGGGGCGATCAAGGAGATTTCTGTGCTGCGCGGGATCGATCCCCGCGATTTTGCGCTTCTGTCCTATGGCGGTGCGGGTCCCTTGCAGGCGGCGGCTATTGCCGAGGAACTCGGGATGCGTACAGTCGTCATTCCACCGATGCCTGGCAACTTCTCGGCCTTCGGCCTTTTGGTGGCCGATGTGCGCCGCGATTTCGTGAGGACGAGGGTCCGCACGGTGAATACGCTTTCACCGGCTGACATCCGGGAGACGTTGTCGGGCCTTCTAGAGGAAGGCGAGGAGGAGTTGGAAGCGGCGGGCTTCCCGCCCGCGCGTCGGCGCTTCGCGGCAACGCTCGATATGCGGTATTCCGGACAGTCTTTCGAATTGTCAGTTCCTGTGGCTGCCGACGCGGACAATATGTCAAAGATCGTGAGGGATTTTGAGGCCGTCTACGAGCTGCGTTATGGTGGCACGACTGCCGCGGCGATCGAGATCGTCAGCTATCGCATCGCCGCCTGGGGGATTTCCGACAAGCCGAGACTGCCGCCGATCGACACGCAGGGACAGACTATTGAGGCGGCCACCACAGGCGCCAGGCCCGTCGTCTTTGACGGGCTCAGTCTCCCAACACCGATCATCGACCGCGGGCGTATGCCACCGGAGAAATCAGTAGCGGGCCCTGCGATCGTCGAAGAAGCCGGGTCCTCAACCGTCGTACCACCTGGCTGGTCCGTCAAGCTCGACCAGATCGGGTGCCTAGTACTGAGTCGTCAGGGTGAGAGAGTCCAATGATCATTGACCCCATCACGCTCGAGGTCCTCACTCAGGGACTGATTTCAATCGTCCGCGAAATGCGGGCAACCGTCTGCCGTACCGCGAGTTCGGTCGCGATCTACGACGCCAAGGATTTTTCTTGCGGCCTGTTCGCTCCCGACAGCCAGGTCGTGGCTCAGTCGGAGGACATCGGCTCGCATGTCGTTCCATTGCCTTGGTCGGTGCGCTCCGCAATGGAGAAATTTGGCGATGATCTGAGGCCCGGCGACGTCATCCTGTCGAACGATCCCTATACCGGCGGGACCCATCTGAACGACGTCACCGTTATTTTCCCCGTGTTCCAAGACGGTCGACTGATCTTTTTCCCTGCCGTGCGCGCGCATTGGGCGGATGTGGGCGGCATGGTTCCGGGCAGCATGTCTGGCAAGGCGACCGAGATCTATCAGGAGGGAGTTCGCATCCCGCCGGTGAAGATCCAGGAAGCGGGCCGCATCAACCAGGCTGCACTCGATATCCTACTGTCGAACATGCGGGTACCGGAAGAGCGCCTGGGTGATCTGCAGGCAAGTCTTGCGTCCTGCCGGGTGGCAGAGAAGCGTATCCATGAGATCTGCGCGCGCTACGGCGTCGGCGTGCTCCTGGAGGCTGTTCGCCTCGATCTTGATCGGTCGGAGGCGCGGATGCGCGCCTGCATCACAGGCCTGCCTGACGGCGTTTATCGGTTCGAGGATTATCTCGAAACCTACATCGGGGGAAACTTCGAGCCGCTCCTGTTGCCGCTGGCGCTCACCGTCGCGGGAGACCGTATGATTGCCGATTTTACCGGCGCTTCGCCGCAGGTACCGTTCCCAGTTAATTCGACAGCGGCCGTTACCGCCGCCTCGGTCTTTATCGCGGTTAAGTCCATCTTTGATCCGGCGGCCCCCCTGAACCAAGGTTCGTTTCGTCCGATCGAGGTAAATGCGCCGCCTGGTTCGATCGTTAACGTGCAGCGACCGGCTCCCGCCGGCTCGCACGGCGAGATCCGCAAGAGGGTGATTGCGACCATGGTCGGCGCCCTGTCCCAGGTCGTTCCCGATCTCGTTGCGGGCGATCTTTGCCGGACGTCTTTCCACAATCTCATCGGAGGCTACGACGCCAAACGGAGGCGTGAATGGGTGCACTACGAATGGTCAGCGGGCGGTAACGGCGCCTTTCGTGAGAATGACGGTCCAAGTGCTATGGCCACGATTGACTGGGGTGATCTCGTCACTGTCCAGTCGACCGAAGTCATCGAAACGCGCATGCCGCTTGTCGTAGAGACCTCGCGACTGGCCACTGACTCCGGAGGTGCTGGTACAACCCGCGGCGGACTATCGATGCAGCGCTCGATGCGGGTGCTGGCCGCGGACTCGCGCTATTCCTTACTCTCCGACGGCGCTGTAGTTCCGGCCTTCGGCGTAATGGGCGGGCTCTCGGGAGTGCAAGTCGGCGCATGGATAGAGGCGGTTGACGGCTCAATCGAAGGATTCGACACGCCGGGCAAAATTGCTGGCCACCCGATGGGAGACGGTAGCGTCGTCGTCATCCGGTCGGCCGGCGGTGGAGGCTATGGCGATCCTCTGTTGCGCCCGCCGGCGGCGGTTCAGGAAGACGTCGAGGAAGGCTATGTCTCGCTGCAGGCGGCGCGCGATTTATATGGCGTGCAACTCGACGCCAAGGGTGTTGTCGATCCGGTAACGACCGAAGCGCTCCGTCGTCGCCTTCACCAAGCACGGTTCACTCTGGCGACAGTCCTCGTCGACGATTCCTACGAGGCTGGGGCGGTGAGCCGGCGGCGGATCTGCCGCCTGCATCCGAATGACGCGACGAGAGCGGGTTTGCAGGTTGATGACCTCGTTGAAATCGACGCCCGCCAAGCAGCACCTCTCAGGGCGTGGCTTCGCATTGATCCGTCGATAACGGCCGGTACCTTGCCGATCGATCAGGTGGGTTTGACGATTTTGAAGATACTGCCGGGACAAAGTCTCGAAGTGAGGCGAATTGCAACCGTGATCTTGCCGCAAGAGCTCTTGGCCAGGGCCGCCGAATGACAGAGGGACCTGTTCTCGTCACGGGCGTCGGTGGTTTGATCGGTGCAGCCGTTGTACGTCGGCTCGTAGCCGACGGGGTCGCTGTCGTGGCGACGGACCGGGTGCGGCCGCCGGATCTGGATCTTGACGGGTTGGCCGTTCCCTTTCTTGCTCACGATCTGCCTGATCCGAACAGATGGCACGACATGATCCAGCGCTTCGACATCCGCCGGGTCGTGCACGCTGGCGGCGTTTCGGGTCCGATGCTGCTTGGGGACAATCCGAGCCGGGTGTGCGATATCAATCTCTTGGGCCTGGCCGGCCTTCTAGAAGCCGCACGCATCCATCGCCTCGGACGGATCGTCTGGTTTTCGTCGATCATGGCCTATGGAAATCAGCCCAGCCTATCGCCGGTTGGCGAAGACACTCCCCTTCGTCCCGACACAGTGTATGGCGCCACCAAGGCTGCGGGCGAAGCCCTTATTCATGCCTATCATGCCGAGCACGGTGTCGACGCCACAGCACTCCGCGTCGCTTCTTGTTACGGTGCCGGCCGCACCACGTCTTGTATGATCCGTACGCTGGTCGAGGACGGCTTGGCTGGCAGGATCAGCCGGATCCACCCGGCGATCGGCCGCACGCGCCAGCATGTCTACATCGACGATGTCGTAGGCGCCGTCCGAGGCGCTCTCGATGCGCCAGCGCTACAACAACGAGTCTATAATGTTGGCCCTGGCTATGCGCAGGACTTGCCGGAAATCGTCGAGCAGGTGCGTGCCGCGGTTCCGGCGGCAAATGCCGTCCTCGATCCACAAGGCCTTGCGTGGAATACGTTCGGTCTGGGGCCACTTGTCATCGACGCTGCACGGCGCGATCTCGGCTTCTCCCCTTCGACGTCGATCGCCGATGGCGCAGCCTCAACGCGTGACTGGGTGATTGAGCGAGGTACTTCGTGAGCTTTTCGCACGATTTGGATTTCACGGGACGCCGCATCCTGTTGACCGGTGCGGCAAACGGCTTCGGTGCAGCCATGGCCACGCTCTTTCATGCCGCCGGTGCGCGTCTCGTCCTGGCCGACATAGAGGAGCAGCCGCTTGCCGAGGTCGCGGCGCGATGTGGCGCTGAAGCGCATGTTTTCGATCAGGCTGATCCTGCTTCCGTGAAACGGCTGGCCGAGGCCGCGGGACCTGTCGATACGCTTATCAACAATGCCGGTGTGCTGGTGGCAAAGTCGCTTCTGGAAACGAGTTTTGAGGAGCTTCGTCGCATCATTGATATCGACTTCGTTGGCGCGCTGCAGCTCATGCAGCTCGTGGGCCGGGGCATGGTCGAACGCCGGCGGGGCGTTATCCTTTCGATCGGGTCGCAGACAGCGTTCTCTGGCGGCGAGAACCGCGCTGTCTATGCCGCCACCAAGGCCGCCATATCGCAGCTTACCAAGTCGGCTTCGGTGGAATGGGGGCCTCACGGGGTTCGCGTCGTTTGCCTGGCGCCGGGCCGGTCACTCACTCGAATGACGCAGCAGACGGCAATGGAGGGCCAGTCGGGTGATCGCGGCCTTGCACGCGTTCCGCTCGGTCGTTGGGGGACGGTGGAGGAGATTGCGAAGATGGCGATGTTTCTCGTATCCGACGCGGCATCATACGTGACGGGCGCGACGGTCATTGCCGATGGTGGCTATGTCCACGGTTAGAATGGTCGCGCCACCGTCGCCGCTCACGAGCGAAGGTTTCATTCCGCCGTCCGTGATCGCCACGGAAATTGCGCGGATCTTGGCGGACCGTATCGTGTTCCTGGAACTGGCGCCGGGGGCGCGCATTCATGAGGAAGAAGTCGGCGCGAACTTTGGCGTCAGCCGTTCGCCTGTCCGTGAAGTCTTCCGGATGCTTGAGGCTGACGGTTTGGTTGTTCGTGTCGCGCGCAAGGGCGTCAGCGTCACGCCGATGAGCCGGCGCGATCTCGACGAAGTCTATGCCTGTCGTGTTGGTCTGGAAGGGGTGGCAGCGGCGGAGGCGGCCCGTCATCTCGACACGCGGACCAGAAAGGCTATTGAGGGAAACCTCAGCAGGATGAACAAAGCTTTCAAAGAGAAGGATGTGCCGACGTTCTTCAAATTTAATGTTGCTTTCACGCGTGCCATTCACGCCGCCTCCCAAAACCAGACTCTTGTTCGTGTCGTCGCCGGTATCGAGAAGCAGGCAATGCGCTATCGCTACCTTGCCCACCTCCAATCCTACGAGATGCTTTCAATGTCGCTCGAGGGACACACTGGGGTCGCCGACGCCGTTCTGGCGGGAGATGTGAATGTTGCGCGGCGTCGGGCCGAGCAACTCATGCGGCGCTCCCATGGCGTGATTGCGAAAGCTCTTGCCGAATCGGCCTATGCGTTGCCTGGCGACGTTGGTTCGAACTTGGAGGATCTATGAAGGGTATCCTAGTGAATGCGTGATCTTGTGGGCTATGGGTGGAAATATCCGAAATATGAATGGCCGGAAGATGCCCGCGTCGTCGTCTCGCTAGTCCTCAACTATGAGGAAGGGTCGGAGCTATGCGTCGGTGATGGCGATCCAGAAGGCGAGCGGGTGGGGGAGTTCGTCTATCCATCAATGGATTCCAAGACGCGGGACCTCGGCATCGAGTCCACCTTCGAATACGGCTCGCGTGTTGGCACGTGGCGCGTCCTCGACCTTTTCGACGAATTTGATGCAAAAGCCACAATCTTTGCCTGCGGCCGTGCGCTTGAACGTAATCCTCTCGTCGCGCGCGCGTTTACGGCGCGGGGCCACGAGGTTGCTGGCCATGGATACCGGTGGGTCGATCATTTCCGAATGGAACCAGACCACGAACGCGAACAAATCCGTCTGGCCGTCGCCTCCATCGCAGAGACGACGGGCGAGCGGCCCTTTGGCTGGTATTGCCGCTATGCTCCCAGCGTGAACACGCGGCGTCTCTTGGTCGAAGAGGGCGGGTTTCTCTACGACTGTGACTCGTACGCCGACGAGGTGCCCTATTGGGTGAAGGTTGGCGACAAGCACCAACTCATCGTGCCCTACCAACTCGACGCCAACGATGCCAAGTTCTTTCGCGGTCCCGGATGGTCGGGTGCAAGAGAGTTCAGCGACTATCTGCGTGACAGCGTAGATTGCCTGCTCAAGGAAGGCAGCACCGCTCCCAAGCTCTTGAGCGTCGGCCTTCACGGCCGGATCATTGGACGTCCTGGCCGCAGTACAGCACTTGCCTGCTTCCTCGAGTATTGCCGGAATACTCCGGGAGTGAGGCTTCAAAGGCGTGTCGACATCGCACGATGGTGGCATGAACGCTATCGACCATAGAAAGCGATAGTTGTCCCTGCTCAAAAAGCCATCCGGCCATGGGATCGCTTTACCGATGAAGGCCATATTTGATGATGTTCGGTCATCAAATAGAGCGCCCCCTCTTGCGAGGTCGTCTCCCAGCGTGGGCTCTGAGCGCACCTGTATCCGAGCGACGCTGCGGATCGCGACGACGCCCGGTATCGTGCGCAGGTACGGGTTCGGTCGTCGAGAACGGTTCAGGCCGCGTGACGCTCGCAGCGATTGTGCAGGCCGACCTGGAAGGCGACAACGGTACCGGCAGAGGGCGGCTGTGTCCGAGGAGGTGTTCCGGCGCAGATCCCCGCAGGCCTACGCTCTGGTACGCAGAGACCATTGGATTTCAGGTCCTTTCCCTCCTCCACTTCGGAACAAAGCTGGGCACTGCGCCCGGCAGTGTTCCGGCACCGCCTGCGGCAGCAAGCGTCCGCAACAGATCGCTCTTCGATCCCATGATGCAGACTTCGCCGTCGTTGACCTCGCCGCGCTGTGCCAGCGCGCGGAGATGGTCGCGACGGTAGCCGCCGCCGTCGAGGCGCATCCGCTGGCGGGCGGTTTGGGCGAGTTTGCGGAGCATCGGCGCGGTGATCGCCTTCTGGCCCGCGTTTTCGAGCATCGCCGATACACGGTCGGCATCGACGCGGGACTGATCGCGGATCGCCTTGAGGCTAGCGATCCGGTCTTTGAGGTCCGGGTCGTCCAGATCAGCGACGCCACTCTCGATGGCGTCGTAGAGCCGCTTGAGGCGCAGGTCTGTCTCCGTCGCTCGCTTGTTCAGCTCGGCGATATGGTCGCGGCGGCGCCCGGTGCGCTCCTGCCGCCGGTCGAGGACCGTTGCCAGCACCTCCTCCAGCCGCGCCAGGTCTAAAAGCCGGTCCTCAAGATGCTTGGCGACCAGATCGTCCAGCTTTTCCATGGGAACCGTCATACCGGTGCAATCGGTCGGCCCCTGCCGCGCCTTGGTTGAACAGGTGTAGTAGCGATAGCGCCCGCCCTTGCCGGTGCGGATGGTCATGGCGCCGCCGCACTTGGCACAGTGGATAAGACCGGTCAGCAGCGTGGGGCCGCCCACGACCTGCGGAGGCGTCACCTTCGGGTTCCGCGCCTTCATCCGGGCCTGCACGGCGTCGAAAGTCGCCTTATCCATGATCGGCGGCACCGCAACGGGGATGACCTCCTCGTCAGGCTTTTTATCGCCATTCTTGGTTCGGCGGTTGAACTCGTGTCGACCGATATAAGTCTGCCGGGTCAGCATCCGGTGGACCGTGCCGATACCCCAGCGTCCGCCATCGCGGGTGAAGATGCGGCGTTCGTTGAGGTATTTGGTGATGGCTTTGACGCCCATCGGGCCGGACGTGCCATCTCCCTCCAGCGCGAGGCGGAACGCCAGTCGCACCGTGTCAGCATGGATCGGGTCGATATCCAGCTTCTTTTTGATCTTGGCCCCGCGTTGCTCGGCAGCGACCACGCGGTAACCGATCGGGGGAAGCGAGCCGTTCCAGAAGCCCTGCCGCGCATTCTCCTTCAAGGCGCGAAGAACGTGCTTGGCGTTTTCCTTGGACTGATACTCGTCGAACAGCGCCATGATCTGGCGCATCATGACGTGCATCGGATCGTCGCCCATCTCCTGGGTAATCGATACGAGGCGGATGCCGTTCTTCGCCAGTTTGCGGACGTAGAACTCCAGCTCGAAGTGGTCGCGGAAGAACCGGCTGAACGAATGGACGACGACGATCTCGAACGGCGCGGGCTTTGCGGTTCCGGCTTCGATCATCTGCTGGAACTCGGGGCGGCGATCGTTGGTGGCCGACGCGCCCGCGTCCACGAAGGTCTCGACGAGCTGATAGCCGCGCGCGGCGCAATAGGCTTCGCCTTGTTTGCGCTGATCTGGGATCGACACGTCATGCTCGGCCTGACGCGCGGTCGAGACACGCAGATAAAGGGCGGCGCGCAGCGGCACGGTCATGACAGCAATCTCCTCACTTCATCGGCATGACCCGAATAGCTCGTCGAACAGGTCGCCAAACCATGCCTCGAACACATCGACCTCGGCGTCTGTGACTGGCACACGCTGCGACCAATCATCCGTGACAATCCAGGTCTCAAGGTCGTGCTTTGGCGGACGACCCTGAAACGGCCACGGCTTCCCCAGCAGCCGTTCAAGCTGCTCTGATGCGGTTGGCCGATGCTGGCGCGGGACTCTGGGCATTGCGCCAGAATCGCAGAACCAACGCCACCAAAGAACGACGTTTCTCTACGCTGGACTACGCTTCGAAGCGCCGGGTGCAGATACAGGCTTACGGCGGTTGGCGACAGCTGTGGCGTAGCCGTCACGCTGCTTCCTTGCGGGAGGGTCGGATGAGCACCTCGGCAGAAATGCCCAACCGGTCATGCAGGCGGCGTATCATGTCGATTGAAAGACCCCGCTTGCGGTTGAACACTTCGGCGATGCGGGTGCGGGTGCCGATGATGTCCTCCAGGTCCTTGCGGGTCATACCCTGCTGCTCCATTCGGAACTTGATCGCCTCGATCGGATCAGGCGCGTCCATCGCATGGTGCTTCGTTTCATAAACGTCGATCAGCGTGGCTAGCACGTCGAGCCGGTCGCCCTTTGGCGTGCCGCTCCTCGCGCCCCACAGCGTCGCGACTTCCTCCATCGCTGCCTCGTAGTCAGCTTCGGTGCGGATCGGCTTCACGTCAGTCGCCATGGTCAACCTCCTTCACGTCGATGCGATCATAATCCTTGTGGGTGCCGACCCACTTGATCCAGACGATCGCCTTTTCGAAATCCACGGCAACGACGAGCCTGTAGTCGTTGCCCTTGATGTTGAAGACGATCCGGTCGGCACTGACGATGCTGGCGGTGGCATAGAGCCGCTTCACATCGGCGGTGCTGGTCCAGGCCGCCTTGCTCACTTCCGCGAACCACGAGTCTAGCGCCGCCTTGAGCGCGGACTGATCCTTGTGCCCGGCACGTTCCGCGATGAACTCGCGCAAGGTGCGCCGCGCTATGATCCGCATATCAGTCCTTCTATCATGCGCCCATAATGGGCGCAAGGTGATGTGTGCTAAAGCCCCAGTCCCCGGTTGCGTCCGAACGACCAGTCCACACCGCCGCCCGACATGGCGACCCCGCTAATGTGCTGGCCAAGGCGCTTTTCCAGCGGGTCGCTCCACGGCACGAGCTGGAAGCCCAGACCATTGTCGATCATCGCGAACCGCCCGCTGGCAAGCTGGGTCGATCCGACGAGCTTGCCGGAAACATATTCGCCCGGAGCCGATGGCTGCCAGGTCAGGCCGCGCTCGGCGGCAAGTGCCTTGCCGACGCGGCTGATGTCGGAGCGCTCCAGTTGGGCGATCAGGTCGCTGGGTGCCCGGAACTGGCCGTGGCCGCGATCCTCCGCATAGCCCATGTCGGTAAGCGCTCGTTTGCGGGCCTCCCAAGCGGCGCGGACATCGCCGCCAAAGCCCGTATGCGGCATGGTCTCGCGCCCACTGCCGATCATCGTGCGGTCGAGCCACGTCGCGCCTTCGTGGCGCACCTGCCGGTCAAGCGGAAGGTGGGACAGCGTCTCGATGCGGGGGCCTTTGCCGAACTTCTGACGGTCGTAGGCCAGACCGCGTTCGGGCAGATCGGCGGGGATGGTCCAGCGATCGGGATCGAGGCGCTCGACGACCCCGGCACGACGTAATGCTTCCAGCCTGCGGACGTGCGACTGAACATGACGCTCATGGTCGATCCGGGGCATGGTCTCGCGAACGGAGTCTAGATGCCTGCTGGGCCGATAGATGCCGTTGGCGTCGGTCTGTTGCAGGACGTTCTCATCGGCAACGCAAGGGGTACTGGGCGGCGGGTCCACCGCTATGAGGCTGCCGCGCCGGATGTCCTCAACCTTGGCCGCCGGAACCTCCAGATGATGGACACGCCCGTCCACGCCGTCGATAGTGAGGCCGATGCGTTCGCCAAGCTCGTCGCCGCCAAGCGCCTTGGCGACGACGCGCCCGACGATGCGTTCGGTCGGAGTGGCACGATCCACGGTGTAGCCCGCACAGGCGCGTTGTTCCGCGATCCCCTCGCGGTCCAGCGCCTGGTGCATCGTCTTGATGATGTCGCCGCGCGTGCCCAGCTCACGGAGCATCGGTTCGACGCGGCGTGAGATGGTCCAGACGCCCGGCGTATGTTCCGTCGCCAGCCCCATGCGCTCAAGCTTGCGGGCACGGTCGATCAGCAGCGCCCGGTTTTGGCGCATGGTCTCGGCCATATCCTTGTCGGGCGCGATCTTGTGGCGTTCCGACGCATCGGCAAGACTGCGAGTTGTTGCCAGCAGCGCTGCTTTCAGGTCATTCTCCGACTTCGTCGCTTTGAGTCGCGCCCCACACTTTCCGAGTACGGTGTCCACACGCTCGTTTGTAAGGGCAGCGTCTCTAAGTTTGGTCGGGTCTATATTCAGGGCGACGCCGCCAAATCCCGCGCGAAAGCGAATGCCCGGGAAACGATCCCCGCCCGCAACCGGCACCGCCACGGGGCGTTGCGATGGGCCGACGATCGTCAACTCTACATTGTCTAAAAAGCCATTTGAGTTCAGGCGATAGCGCGCGATTAAATCCATGCGACCATCTGGAAGGACAAGATGCTGGCCGACCGACGACGATTGAAACGACCAAAGCGCTTCGACACGACGCGTATCGAGTTCTGGGCTGGGCAACTCCCTGTAATCGGCGGGAATGGGCATCCTTAGCTTATGCAATTTCCAGATCGAAAAGCCTATCCTCGTTGCATCGTTTTAGCGAGGGTCCCCACCGTCATAGTGCAGCAGCGTAGACGTAGTGATCATCTTCATCGGTCGTGGCCCTCCATTCACCGCCGAGCTAACCGTCTCTCCCGCCTCGGCGGGCCTGTCGAAAGCCCAATAACCGCGGGCATTTCGTGTTGGACCTGTTGACTGGCTTCGCCGTGCCAAGGGCCACCGCCACCTGGCTCTCTCTCGGGCCCATTCTCTCCGAAGCTGATGACTTCGGGATTTAGTACGCTTCTCGCAAGTCGTTGAAATACCTGACGAATCGAGAGCGTAGTTCTGCGTGTTTCGAATGTGCTTGTGGTCGGTCGGTGTAGGCTGGGAGCAAAACGGTAATGTTCGCGCAGCCTTCGGAAGAAAAAGCCACCAGTTTCATTGATATCGGCGAGAGCTTCTCTCGGCAGGCCGCCTGCGTCAATTTAGGCGACTGGCTTCGTCACACGTGCCATTCGCCAATCGAAGCTTGGCTGCGTTCACGGCGATGCCTCCTGGCGGGCAATCGAGGATACTGACGGAGGCGGTCGCCACCTCGAAGTCAGCGAGGCCTGCGAAACCGAGACCTTGGCAGCGCGCCAGCACATAGCGCAGAGCCGGTTCGTGCGTGACTACGGCCGCGCGGGTCCAGCCCGGCCGCGCGAGGATGTGGGCCAGCGCCTGCTCGACCCGCAGGCCGAAGGCGGCGAAGGCCTCGCCGTCGAGGAAGCGGGCGCCGGGCAGTCCGGCGTCGCGGTAGGCCTGCCGCACGGCCAGCCGCACCGCCTCCGACGATCCTGCCAGCACCCGGCCGGGGCGGAGTTCGTTCAGGCCCTCCTCCGCGATCGGCGCGAGGCGGAGGCGCCGGGCAATGACCGCGGCCGTTTCCGCCGCGCGCGGAACCGTCGAGGTGACGAGGAGGTCGACCCGGAGCCCCGCTAGGGCTTCCGCGAGGTCGACCGCCTGCGCACGCCCGCGCGGCGTCAGCGCCGCCGCCCAGGGGTCGGCATCGGGCCCGTCCTTTTCGGCAGGTGCGGCCTCCCCGTGGCGGAGCAGGTAGAGTCGTCGCGTGCCCTCGGCAGGTGAGGGCGCTGATTCTTTAGGCTGTGCCGGCATCAATCGCGCCCTCCCCTTGGCTCGCTCGACCGTGCCTGGGCGGAAACCGCCGCGGCGTCGCGAAAATGACCTGCACCGGCGACGAGCAGAGTGTAACATTTTGAGCCCCCCCGGCGAATGGGGAGTTGACGGGGAAAGGCCAGCGGATGGGCAAGGGCGCGGCGGTTGCGATCGTGTGCAAGACGCCGGGCGTCGGCGGCGGGAAATCGCGCCTGCGTCCCGTGCTTGGTGCCGACACGGTGGCGCGGATGTCCGCCTGCTTCATCCGCGACATTGCGGCGACATTGGACGGGCTTGCCCCGACGATCGGCGGCAGCCGGATCGCCATCTACAGCCCCGCCGGGTCCGAGGAGGCGCTGTTGCCCCTTTTGCCGCCACATTGGCGGCTGTTCTTCCAGCAGGCCGCGACAATCGGCGAGGTGCTGCACGCAAGCACCACCGCGTTTCTGGCCGAAGGCCACGATTGCGCCCTTGTGGTTAACGCCGACAGCCCGACCTTGCCTGGCAGCGTGGTTGAGCAGGCGATCGCGGCGCTGCGCGAGTCCGGCGACCGCGCCGTGTTAGGCCCGGCGAGCGATGGCGGCTACTACCTCGTCGGATTGAAGCGATCGCACGCCCGCCTGTTCGAGGACATCGTCTGGAGCACGCCGACGGTGCTGACGCAAAGCCTGGAGCGTGCAGCTGAGATTGGCCTGCCGGTGGTTCTGCTGCCGACCTGGTATGACGTGGACGACGCAGAAACCCTTGGCGTACTCGAAGCGGAGTTGGCGGGCACGCCACCCGCTTTCGCCGCGCCAGGTCTGCTCGGCGCAACGCCTCGCCACACTCGCGCACTGCTCGCGACCGGCATCGGCGGACTGAAAGCGTGACGCCGGTAAGGCAAATGTTACTGCTTGCCGCGGTCGGCAGCGTGCTGGTCGTGACGACATCAGTCGGTTTGTCAGTGCATCGGGGCCTCGGCGACATCGCCTTCAGGGCTCTCGCCGTCGGGCAGGGGCTGCTGGTGCTGATGGCTTTACGCCTGGCGCTTCGCTGCCCACCGGGGCCTGCCCTGGCTTTGATCGCGGTAGTCGCGGTCGCGCTGCGGCTCGTCTTGCTGCAGGCCCCGCCGCATCTTTCGTCCGACGCCTACCGCTATGTCTGGGACGGCCGCGTGCAAGCGGCCGGCATCAACCCCTATCGCCATATCCCGGCCGATCCTGCACTCGAAGCTCTGCGCGACGCGGCAATATTCCCGAACATCAACCGTGCCGACTACGCGCCGACCATCTACCCGCCCGCCGCGCAGATTCTGTTCCAGCTGGTGGCGCAGATCAGTGACAGCGTGCTCGCGATGCGCCTCGCCTTCGTGCTGTGCGAGTTTGTGATCGTCGCGGCGTTGCTCGACCTGCTGCGCCGCATAGGCAAACCATCCGTGCGCGTGCTGGCCTATGCCTGGCATCCGCTGGCGGTGTGGGAGATCGCCGGCAGCGGCCATCTCGACGCGGCGATGATCGCGGCGATGATGGCGGGGATCTGGATCGCGCTGGTGCCAGGGCGGCGCCTGCTGGCGGCAGCGGTCCTCGCGGTGGCGGCGCTGGTCAAGCCGCCGGCGGCCATCGCGCTGGCTGTAACCTGGCGGGCCTGGGACTGGCGAGCACCGGCGGTCGCGATTGCGGTCGCGGTGACGCTCTACCTGCCCTATCTTTCGGTTGGTACCGGGGTGCTCGGCTTCCTGCCGGGCTATCTGGGCGAGGAACGCATCGCCACGGCCGAGGGCTTCTGGGCCGTTGCCAGCCTGCAGGCGCTTCTGGGGCCGCTGCCCTTCGCGCTCACGGTGTACCTGGCACTCGCGGTTGCCATCGTCGGTACGCTGGCGCTGCGTGTCGCGCTGCACCACGACCATGCACCCGAGGCCGTGCTGACGCGCCTGTGCTGGGCATTGTTCGCCTTCGTGTTCCTGCTCTCGCCGAACTATCCCTGGTACTGGCTGATCCTGCTGCCCTTCGTGGCCTTGATCGGCTTCGCCCCCGGCTGGGCGGCGACGACCGCCTGCTTCGTGCTCTACGACGAGATCGACGAGGGTTTCGACTTGGACTTCGCGCTCCGCGACACGTTGCTGAACCTCGCCATTCTCGCCACGCTTCCCTTCGCGCTGCGCCGCCGCCGCGCGCCAAGAACGCCCGCAACCCTAGGAGCCGCACCATGAGCCCTGTTCCCGCCGGACCGCTGCGCGTCGACCCGCGGCGCTATCATGAGGCCGTGAGCCCGGACGGGCCGCTCGCCAAGTCGCCGCCGGTCTGCCTCTATCTGGAGACGACGAATCGCTGCAACCTGCTCTGCACCACCTGCCCACGCACCTATGAGGAGCTGGAGCCCCCGGCGGATATGAGCTGGGAGATGTTCACCCGTATCGTCGACCAGGTGCCGAACATCGCGCGCGTGGTGCTGCATGGCGTCGGCGAGCCGATGCTGGTGAAAGAGCTGCCCCGACAGGTGCGCTACCTGAAAGAGCGCGGTGCCTATGTCCTGTTTAATACGAATGGAACTCTGCTGACGCTGCGCAAGGGGCGCGAACTAGCCGAGGCCGGGCTCGACGAACTGCGCGTCTCGCTCGATGCCGCCGATGCCGCAACCTACCGGCAGGTCCGCGGCAAGGATTTTTTCGCGCGCATCCTGCGCAACGTACGCGCATTCACCGAGATGCAGGCGCGCGAGGGTCTTGACAAGCCGCGCATCTCGATTTGGTTGACCGGCTTGCGCGAGACGGTCGAGCAGCTGCCGGACTTCGTGCGCGTCGCGCATGAGACCGGTGTGAAGGAGGTCTATCTCCAGCGCCTGGTCTTCTTCGGCGATGACGCCATCGGCCACGCACGGCCCGACCAGGCCCTGTTCGAGCGCATGACGCTCCAGGAGGCGGCGTACCTCGACGAAGCCGCGCGCGTCGCCGCCGACCTCGGCATGCGCTTCAGCGCCTCGGGTGCGGCCACCGAGCCGGGCATGAGCCTGAAGCGGGAGGCCGACGCGAATCCCTGGTCGCTCTGCCGGCGTCCGTGGTCGGTGATGTATTTCACCGCGAATGGCCGCGCGCTGCCTTGCTGCATCGCGCCCTTTTCGCAGCGGGGCTACGAGAACTACACGCTGGGCGACGCCACGCAGCAGACGCTGGACGAGATCTGGAACAGCGCCGCCTATCGGGATTTCCGCTCCGCCCTGCTCTCCGACAAGCCGCCAGGCAGTTGCGCGGGCTGCGGCATGCGATGGAGCCTGTGACGATAACGGTCGCTGCGATCATCCCCTGCCTCGATGAGGAAGTCGCGATCGGGCAGGTGGTGGCTGCGGTGCGCGCGCAAGGCATTGCGACCGTCATCGTCGTGGACGGCGGATCGCGCGATGCGACCGCGGCGCGTGCACGACTCGCGGGGGCCACCGTGGTGGACGAGACGCGGCGCGGCTACGGCAGGGCGATCCAGTCCGGCCTTGCCGCCCTGCCGCCCGACGTCTCTATCGTGCTGTTCCTCGATGGCGACGGCAGCGATCCGCCCGAGCGTATCCCCGACGTGCTGGCGCCGATCCTGGCCGGCCGCGCCGATTTCGTGCACGGCACGCGTATCGAGGGCAAACGCGAGCCGGACGCGCTCTCGCCACAACAGGTCGCCGCGGGGCGCATCGCGCAGGTCCTGCTGCGGCTGTTCTACGGCGCGCGCTTCTCCGACATGTCCCCGTTCCGCGCGATCCGGCGCGGCACGCTCGATCGCCTCGGCATGCGTGAGCAGACCTATGGCTGGAACCTCGAGATGCTGATGCGAGTCGCCGCGGCTGGAATCCGATCCGAGGAGGTCGCGGTGGGGCAGCGGCGACGGATCGGCGGCGTCTCGAAAGTTTCGGGCAATCCGCGCGCGGTGGCTGCGGCGAGCTGGAACATCGCCTCCACCTTTCTGCGTCTGGCGGCCTCACTTCGGCGCAGCTGAGCACCGCCCGCTCACCGCACCGTCACGAGGCCAGGGCGTGCCAGCGCGCCGCCTGCGGCGCGAGTCTATTCTCGCGCAGCAGCAGGGCATCGAGCCCGAGGCTGCGGCCCGCCCGATGCACGATGAACCAGCCCAGCGTGAAGATCATGAACCAGAACAGCCAGGGCCATTCGATATCGACGCGATAGAGCCCGAGCCACAGTTGTACCACGAACCCCATCGCCAACAGGCTCGAAAGCCTCACCGCAAAGCCCAGCATCAGGCTGATCGCGAAGCCCATCTCGCCGAAGAAGGCCACCGCCTGGAACAGCGGCAGCAGCGGCAGCATCACCTCGGCCGCTAGGACACGATGCCAGCCGAAGGCAGCGTGCTCGGCGATCTGGCCGGTCCAGTGGGCGAAGCCGGGCGATTGCGGAAAGGGCAGCTTCCACAACGCGCCCTGGAACCACATCGCCCCCATCATGGTCCGCGCGATCCAGGTCCAAAGATGCGCGGCGGTGCGTTGTGCCGGATCGGCCTGCCAGTTGCGGACGGCAATCGCGATGCTGCCGATCAGCAGCGCCCAGAACAGCGCCAGGAACAGCCAGCCGAAGAGGCCAAGCACCAGCTGGTCGGGCTGCTGCCCGATCAGGAATTGCAGGCTGTCGCTGAAAGGGTCGGTACGCATTCGTGGTCTCTCCTCTGGTTCCGCGCGCCGCGGGTGTTTCAGCCCGGCGTCAGCGAGCGGAGCAGGACCGACAGCAGCCGCAGCGCTTCGGCCGCACCGTCCGCCTCGCCCTTCTCGAAATCGCCTTCGTCCTGGCCCATGGTGTTGGTCACGTGTGCAACGCACAGAATCCGTCGCCGCGAGGCGGTGGCAAAAGCGTACAACGCGGCGGCTTCCATTTCCACGACGAGGCATCCGGCTGCGCGCGCGGCGCAAATCGCCGCCGCCGTCTCGCGAAAGGGGGCATCCGTCGTCCAGGTGGGGCCGCGCAGCACGGCAATCTCCGGCGCCTCCACGGCAAGGCGGGTCGCGGCCGCAGCGATCAGCGCAGGCTCCGGCATCGCGGCGAAGGCGCTGGGCGGCAGGTAGTGGTGGCTGGTGCCCTCGTCCCGCAACGCGCATTCGATCAGCACGAAATGTGGCGCGGACGGCAGATCCTCGGCGATGCGGCCTGACGAGGTGATGCTGACAAGCGTGGTGCAGCCGCTGGCAAAGAGTTGCTCGGCCAGCAGCACGGCGAAGGAGGCGCCGACCGCGCGGCCGATCACGCCGACCGGTTGCGCTACGCCGGGCAGGTCGAAGGTGAGCAATTCGGAATGGTAGCAGGCCCAGCCTGGATGCGGCCGCGCCCGCCCCGTGAGCACCAGATGCGCGACGATGTCGCCATCCGGGTCGAGCACGCAGGCGGACGGCACGGCGATCTCCGGCAGGTTTTTCTGCCGCCGCGCCTCGCGCAGCAGCGCCTCCGGCTTGAAGACGGACGGCGCGCCGAAGTTCTTCGCGTCGAGCAGCGGCGAGGTCATGCGGGCACGGCCTCCCGCGCGGCTGGCGCGGTGGCGGGCTCGCTCGGCACCAACGTGATCGGCTCCAGCGCCTCCGAGCGCGCCAGCACCTGGCCGATCACCGCCGCAGCCGCGTATCCCGCTGCATGCAGTGCCGCGATGCAGGCCCCGGCGCGGTTGGCCGGAATGCCCGCGAGCAGCCCGCCGGCAGTCTGCGGGTCGAAAAGCAGCGGGTAATCGGTCAACGCCTGCGCGCGATCGAGGTCGCGCACGGCGCGGCGCAGCCGCACGTTCTGTGGCTGCAGCGACGAGAAGACGCCTCGCGCCACGCTCTCGCGCGCGCCGTCCAGCACCGGGATGCGGTCGAGGATCAGGCGCGCGTCCACCTCGCTCGCGCGCGTCATCTCCACCAGGTGGCCAAGCAGGCCGAAGCCGGTGACGTCGGTCGCGGCCCCCACGCCGTACTGCGCCAGCACCTCGGCCGCGCGGCGGTTCGAGACGCACATGTGCCGGATCGCCGCCTGCACCCAGCGCGCGCGCGCCAGGCCGCGCATGTCGGCGGCCAGCAGCGTGCCGGTGCCGATCGGCTTGGTCAGCACCAGCGCATCGCCCGGCCTGAGCCCACCCTTGCGCAGGAAGGCGCCGCGCGCGACGAGCCCGTTCAACGCAAAGCCGAGCGAGAGTTCCGCGCCCTCGCTGGTGTGGCCGCCGACCAGGGCGCAGCCGGCGGCGCGCAGCACCGCGTTGGCGCCTTCCATCATGGTGGAGAGATCCGCCTCCACCTTCGCCTCCAGGCCATAGGGGACGGTCGCGATGGCCAGCGCGGTCTGTGGCTCTCCCCCCATGGCGTAGATATCGCCCAGCGCGTGGTTGGCCGCGATCATGCCGAAGCGCCAGGGATCGTCCACGATGGCGCGGAAGTAGTCCACCGTCTGCACGGACAGGCACGGACCGCCGGTATCCACGACCGCCGCATCGTCCGGTGCGGCGAGGCCCACCAGCACCTCTGGCCTCGGGAAAGGTTCGATGGGGCCGAGCGCGCGCGACAGGACGGTCGCACCGACCTTGGCGCCGCAGCCTCCGCAGCGCATCGCGATGGCCGAGATGTCGCGCAGCGCCGCCTTGTCGGCGAGCGGCGAGGCCGGCCCGGCGGCGGGCTCGGGCATTGCCGGCAGGTCGCGGAAGCGGCGCATGAAGCGGCGGTCGATCCAGTCCTTCAGCGTCCAGGCCCAGGTGCCGCCGGCAACAAGGCCGTTGCGCGTGCCGATCGCCTGCCGCCGCCCGGTCGAGACCAGGTAGAGCGCATCGGATTGCGGCCGGTAGGGCCGCAGCGCCCGCCCGGTCAGCGTCGCGCGGATATTGTCGGCCAGCACCGGACCGGCGCGCACGGCATAGACGCCGGATCGCGGGATGGGCGCGGGATCGAAGGCGATGGTATCGCCGGCGGCGAACACATCCTCACGCCCGACGGCACGCAGCATCCCGTCGACGCGCAGGAAGCCATCCGGATCGCGTGCGAGGCCGGTCTGCGGCAGCCAGGCGGCGGGTGCGGCCTGCGTCGTCCAGAGCACTTCGTCGGCCGCGATGCGTCGCGCGCTTTCGGCGAGCACGACGCCGTCCGCCTCCACCGCCGCGACGCGCGCGCCGGTCTCGACGGCGATGCCGCGGGCGGCAAGCAAGGCACGGAAGCGGGCGCGGAAGGCTTTGGGAAAGGGCGTCAGGATGTCCGGGCCGCCCGCGAGCAGGGTGAAGCGCAGGGACTCGCCGTCGCCGCCCGCTTCTGCCAGGTCACGCCGCAGGCGGTGCTCCGCGGAGAGCAGCAACTCCACGCCGCCGGCGCCGGCTCCGACCAGGAGGACGTGGCGCGAGCGGCCGGCCAGCACACGTTCCCGCAAGGCCGCGAAGCGCGGCAGGAAGCCGTCGATCGGCTTGACCGGCAGCGCATGTTCCGCCGCCCCTGGCACATCTGTGGTGTTCGGGCGCGACCCGATGTCGAGCGAAACGATGTCGTAGGGCACCGGCGGCCGATCGCGGCAGATCACCCGCCGGTTGACCACATCGAGTCCCACGGCTTCGTCCTGGAAAAGCCGGGCGCCGCAAAAACGCGCCAGCGGGCCGGTGTCGATATGGATCTCGTCGGCAGTGTAGTGGCCGGCGATGTGGCCCGGCAGCATGCCTGAATAGGGGGTGTCGAGCTCGCGCGTAATCAGCGTCAGCCGCACGCCGGGCAACGGCTTCATGCCGAAGTTCCGCAGCACCGCGACATGCGCATGGCCGGCGCCGACCAGCACCACGTCCTTCACGACCGGGCCCGCATTCACGCGCATGCGCGCGGTCCTGTTGCCGTGGTCGGCGCAACGGAAAGCTGCACCGGTCGGTCCTCGATCCGCAGCCGCCGGCGCAGACCCCGCGAGAGCGCGTCGATGCCGAACGAGAGCAGCCCGGTGGTCGCGATAAGCACCACGGCCGTATCGCTCCGCAGCTCGGCGATCGCGGCGTCGATATAGTAGCCGAGCGTGAGAACGCCGAGAATCCCGAAGATCGCGCTTTCACGCACGATTATCTCCCACCTGTACAGCGCATAGGCCAGGAACTGGCCGTAGAGTCGTGGCACCGTTTCGAAAAGATAGAGGTTCAGCCCGCGCGGCGCATCCGCGCGATACGACAGGGCGTCGGCATGGCGGCCGAGCAGGTAGCCGATGATGCCGCCATTGTGCAGTGCCAGCGCGACTGCCGCCGGCAGCATCGACGGGCCCAGCGTCTGGAGCAGCACGTAGGCCAGCATGTATTCGGGGGTGGAGCGCATGACCACCAGCAGCACTCGGCCGAGGGGACGCGCGGCGATACCGGCGAAGTGGCGGCAGACCAGCGGGAACAGGACCAGCGCCAGGATGCCGCTTGCGACCAGCGCCACCTGGGAAAGCACTAGCGTATTGACCAGCCCCGGCAATGCCTGGTCTCGCAGGATCGGCAGCAGCCAGGCGAACAGGGCGCTCCAGGTGGCGAGGTCCGTCAGGTCTGCGCCGCGCAGCGGCCGCGGCACGACATCGTTGCCGATGAACCGGGCCAGGTTTTGCCACAGGCTGTCGCCGTGCAGCGGCTCCGTGAGCCAGATCAGGGCGAACAGGCTGCCGACGATGAGGAAGGGCAGCGTGGCTGGCCGCACCCAGAGCCGCCGCGTGCCGATCAACACATAGAAGACCGCGACGAAGGCGGCGGCCTCGGCATAGCGGCCCTGGCGGAAGTAGCTTTCTAGCTCGAAGCCCATGGTCGGCAGGCCGATGAAGCCAAGCACCAGCGTGGATCGCATGCCGCACTCGAGCCGGTAGAGAAGATAGGTGCCGAAAGGTCCGACCAGCACCGGTATGCGCGCATAGGCGAAGCGCGAGACGACGTCCGTGCCGCTCGGCAGCACCCGGTCGGCGCTGAGGTCGGCCTCCTCGATGATCTCGGAAAACACCTTGGCGAAGATGCCGGCATAGGGGATGGCGATGGCGAGGATGCCGGTGGCGGGCGATATCCCCGTCAGTTGCATCAGCAGCAGCGCCCAGAACAGTTCATGGACCGAACGCAGCGCGGCGGCCAGGGCGCGCACCGTGCCGAAGCGATGGAATAGCAGCGCCAGCAGCAGGCCCGCGGTGGCACCGAGCGCAACGCCGAGCACGGCGAAGGCCACCGTCAGCACCACGCTGCGCCCGGCGATCGCCGCCCAGTCGGGCCAGAGAATGCCGGCCAGGAGCCGGCGCATCTCCGCCCCCGGATCGAGTGCGGACACCGTCATGTCGGCGGCCAGCAGCGCAACCGCCGCCGCCACCAGGAACCAGCGGGTCGCACTGGCGTAGCCTAGGCGCACGGGCTCAGCCATAGAACGGCAGGAGGTCGCTCGGCGTCAGGCTGTCGGCCGGGGCGTCGAGCACGATGCGCCCTTCGTCCAGCACCAGGATGCGCCGTGCATGGGCGAGTGCGAGGCCGACGTCGTGCATGGCCAGCACCATCGTCTCGTGCCGCGCGGCCAGGCGTCGCAGCACCTCCGCCCCCTGCAGACGGTCGAGCGCCGAGACCGGTTCGTCGCCGATGACGACAGGCCGGCCGTTGTACAGCGCGCGCGCGACGGAGACGCGCTGCTGCTGCCCGCCGGACAGCGCGCCGGCCCGGCGGAACAGGTAATCCTCCATCCCCACCGTGCCCAGGACGCCGCTCACCGCATCCACTTCCGCGCGCTGCGGGAAGGCCAGCATCCGCAGATTCCTCCAGGCAGAGTGGCGATCGAGCCGGCCCATGTAGACGTTGTGGAAGACGCTCAGCGTGCCGACCAGCGCCGCCGCCTGCGGGATCAGCGCCGCACGGTCGCTCAGGCGCTGATACAGCAGGCTCAGCAGGGTGGATTTGCCGGCGCCGGACCGCCCGAGCACGGCGACATGCTCGCCCGGCCGCAAGGTAAGGTCGAGCCCGTGCAGTACCGGCCGCCCGGCGTAGCCGGCCGTGGCGCCCCGTAGTTCCAGCAGCGCCGCCGCCACGCTCAATCGAGGACCCCGACTGACCTCGCCGCAGCCTCCATCGGCGCGTATTCCGTGTTGGAGGTCGGGATGAAGCGCGTCCGCGGAAAGATCTCGAGGATCTCCGGATCGTCGATGGCGAGCAGCGCCGCCCTGACCCGTTCCTTGAAACCGGCGCCGAAGCGCTGGTCCACGTCGCCGCGGATGGTCCAGTTGTAGTTGGGGAAGCGCGGCGTCTGCCAGATCACGCGAACCTTGGTCGGGTCGACACGTCCCAGCCGGCTCTCGAGGTCGAAGACCGTGAAGTCGACCGCGCCGACGTCGAAGGCGCCCGACTGCACCACCTGGATGGTGCGCGAATGATCGCCCGAGAACCCTACTCGGGAGAACACCTGGTCGGGCGCGCGGCCGAAATGCTGGCGGATGAAGTGCTCCGGCATGACCCGTCCCGAGGTCGAGGCGCGCGAGCCGAAGCTGAAAGTCCGCCCGGCGATCCCGGCCGGGAAGTCGTCGGACCGTGCGAGTCCGGTACTCGCATTGGCTATAAAGTAACTGAAGAAGGCCGCGTCTTCGGCGCCCTGGACGATCGCCTCGGCCCCCGGCACGGCTCGGCGCGCCTGGCTGCTGGTGAGGCCGCCGAACCAGGCCAGCTGGACCTGGTTGTTGGTGAAGGCGGTCACCGCGGCGGCGTAGCTCTTGACCGGCGCATACTGCACCGGTACGCCCAGCGCCCCCTGGAGATAGGCGACGACCCGGCGGAACCGCTCGACCAGTCGCGTCTCGTCCTGATCGGGGATGGCCGTGAAGACGAGCCGGGGATCGGTCTGGGCCACGGCGGGCCGGACCAGTGTGGTGCTCGCGAGCATGGCGAGCAGAGAGCGTCGGGCGTGCATGCTGTTCTCCTGTCGATGATATCCATTCGCTCGCACGCAAGGAATCGTTACACCCGAATCGCGACTCCGATCTGCGCCACGGCCCCGAGCGCGACCGGGCCCGTGCCCTGGTCGGCTTCCAGGGCCTCGGCGAAGGCTGCCTCCACCGCTCCCCGGTCGCCGGCCAGGCCGGCAAGCAGCGCCGTCATCCCCGGCGCGAAGTCGAGCGCGGCGGCGAGCGAGCGCGCCGAGGCCGCGCGCAGCTCCGCGTCGACCCGGGTGATCGAGGCGCCCTCGAACCCGCCGGCGCGCAGCAGTTCGGCCAGGGCGTTCGGGTCGGTATAGCGCAGTTGCGCCGGCACCGGCCCGGGGGGCGGCGGGGCGCCCCTCACGCGCTCGACGGCCGCCCGCAGCCGCGCAGAAAGTTCGTAGCGGCCCGGCTCGGTCCAGGTGACCACGGCCAGCCGCCCGCCGGGCCGCAGGACCCGGTGCAGCTCGCGCAACGCGGGGATGGGATCGGGCAGGATCACCACGCCGAAGCACGACAGCGCGGCGTCGAAGGTGGCATCCGGCCTGGGCAAGGCCAGCCGCGCATCCACCTGCTGGGCCTCGATCGCCAGACCTGCACCGCGTTCGAGAAGGCGCATGACCATTGAGGCGGAGGCGTCGAAGGCCGTTACGTGAGCGCCGCGCGCGGTGGCCTGCAGAGCCGCGCCGCCTGCGCCCGCGGCCAAATCGAGCAGCCGTGTCCCCCCGAGCGGCCCGAGCAGGTCCATCGCCTGGGCTGCAAAACGATCGGTGAGGCTTTCGAACACAGCCTCATAGGCTGCCGCATGCTGGTCCCAGCGCGCGACGTCCTGGTCCGGTTGAAGAGTGGCCAGAACCGATTCAGGCATGCGAGGATCAGGCTTCTTGGAAGGGGATTCCGAATGCATGATCAAATTCTAGCTTGGGCGAGGAGTGCAGACCATGGCTGTTGAGGGGCCGGCCGCCACGGAGCGGCGCTTTTCGCTCGGGCTCGGCCTGACGAACGAATGCAATCTGGCCTGCGCCTTCTGCTATCGTGACCCGACGCGGACCGACCGCCTCGGCCTCGACCAGGTGCGCGCCGTGTTGAACCGGCTGCCGATACGCTCGGTGAACCTGGGTACCGGCGAGAACGGCATGCACCCGGAATTCCGTGACATGCTGAGCTATTTCCGCAGCCAGCCGGTGAAGCTGACCATTACTTCCAACGGCCACTCGATCGAGGTGCTGGAGGATGCCGAGCTACTCAGCTTCGCCGATGTGGAATTCTCGCTCGACTATCCGACGCGCGAGGAGCAGGACGCGCAGCGCGGTGCGGGCAACTGGGACCTCATTCAGCGTCAGGCCCGCCGCTGCCGGGAACTCGGCGTGGGCGTAACAATTATCGCGGTGATGATGCGCAGCAATCACCTACGCCTGGCCGAGATCGCCGATGTCGCGGCCGAATTCGACGCACCGCTGCGCATCAACGTGTATCAATCGGTGCGCAGCGACAGCTACGCGCTGACCTATGACGAATACTGGAACGGCTTCGCGAAGCTATTCGCCGAGGTCGACGCTATCGCCGTAGGCGAGCCGCTGGTGCGCGCCATGGCGGGGCTGCCGCCGCGTCAGGGCGGCTGCGGCGTGGCGACGGTGCGGGTGACACCGCGCGCGACGGTGCAGCCCTGCGTGTACTGGCCGGGCGGTGGAGCGCCACTCGACCTTCTGGTCAGCGCGGGGGAGACGATCGTGGAAAGCGCGCCGTTCGTCGCCGCGCGATCTGTGCCGCCGGCCTGTGAGCCCTGCGCGTACCGCCCCACCTGCGGTGGCGGCTGCGCGGGGCGGCGGCGGCTGATGGAGGCGCTGAACGAGCCGGACCTTTATTGCCCGGTGGTGCGCGGTGACGAGCGGAGACTGCAAATCCGCATGGCCCCGCAACGCGACCTACCGAAGCTCGAGAGTGCTTGCACGACCATCGTCACCGCACGGCGGTGAGTTGGCCCATTCGTGCTGCCCTTCCCCGGCCGCTCCGGCGCCACAGATCTCGAGAAGCCGGAGCCCCCGAGGTTTTGTTCAGGGCACCGAGAGTGTGCCCCATTCGACGGTCCGCGCGCGGAACGAACGTCGGTATGTCGATAGACGGACGTCCAACCGATAGACGGACGTCCAACCGATCGTGCCTCACGACGAAGCCGATCAGTGAGGTGCGAACGAGGTGTGGTCGTACGACTTCGTCTTCGACTGGTGCGCCAACGGCCAACAGCTCAAGTGCCTGACCGTCACCTGCGAATGGACGAGGGAGGGCCTCGCGATCGAGGTCGATGGCCGTATCCGCTCCGGCCGTGTGATTGAGGTGCTGTCGCGATTGATCAGCGAGCGCGTTGCGCCCGCTTTATCTGCGTTCCGACAACGGCCCGGAGTTCGTCTCGCGGGCGCTGCTGAAGTGGATCTTCGATCAGGGCATCCAGACTGCCCTGATCGATCCCGGCAAGCCCTGGCCGAACGGCGCGCTGGAGAGTTTCAACGACAAGTTCCGCGAAAATTGCCTGGGCATTAAGTTGTTTCTTTCACGCGCTCAGGCCAAGGTGGTGATCGAGGCTTGGGCAGCGTGACGATATCGAACATGTCACTGAGCTTGCCGGAGACGGTGGCTGCCATCGCAAGCGAGAATTCATTCTCAATCACGATGCGCGGGCCGTTGATGTGACCACTCCACTGGAAACACCTTCATCGCCAGCGTCGGCGCCGCGCTCGCGCGCCCATCCAGGATCGCCTCCACCGTCGCCGGCGCCAGCAGCGTCAGCCGCAGCACTCGTGACACATAGGACTGATTGATCTTCTCGGCCCTGGGGTAGGCCAGCCGGCTCTCGAGAAAGCGCCGGTTACAAAGTGGTGCCGGCGTGTCGAAGAGCGCGTTCCATTGTTTCCTGAGCTCCGCCGTCGGCATCGCCTTCAAGGCCGCGACGCGGGCCAACACGCTGTCTTTTTGCTTCATGCCGTTCTCCGTCTGGGGGCGTCGGCATGACCGCTTCAGTCGGGCAGTAAGTCGACCGAACTGTCTCCGCAGTCGGCAGATAGTGGACTGGACTTCCGGGCGTGGAGACGCATGTGGGTTCTACACACGGCAGCTCAGTGCAGTTGGCCACTTTTGTACCGGGACGGTCGATCGGAACTCGGAGGCGCAGCGGGTAAGCGAAGTCGAACGCGTACATCCGCCCCGGAGGATCACCTTGCCGGGTTGCCTCGAAGCCTGAGCCATCACGCCAGGGGGCACGGTTGTGCTACTAGAAAGTCAACAACACACAATTGGGGCACTTGGACTTCATGGCAGAAAGAGGCGCATCGTCGGTCGGCTTCAAGCTTGCAAAAATACTGCGGGAGCGGATCAGGGCGGGCGACTATGCCAAGCACGTTCCGACCGAGAACGAACTCATGTCGGAGTTCGCGATGTCCCGCTACGCCGTGCGGAGTGCTATGCTTCGTCTGGAACGCGATGGACAGATCACTCGTCATCCCGGTCGCGGAACCAAGGTAATCAGTCGCCGGGCCGAAGGGGCGGGCTGGGCAATCCGGACCGTCGAGGATCTGATCGACCGCAATCTTCTCGACCGCCCCAAGATCCTGTCGGCCCAACCGGTTCCCTCGCGAAAGCATCCCGAGTTCGCCAAACTTTTCGGACTGGGGCCGCGCGCGCGGCTTTTCCTCATCGAGCGCGTTTCACGAGACAACGCGCGTGGCCCCTCTTTTTTCTCGCTCAACTTCATGCCCGTCGAGGTGGGCCTTGCTTTGCCCCCTCGCGGAATCGGGCGCGAACCGCTGATCGTGCAGATCGAGCGCCTTCGCAAAATTCGCGCTCATCGCGTGCGCCAAGACATTTCCGGAGGCAACGCAGCGGACGACATCGCCCTTCACCTGGATGTCGCGCCGGGTCATCCGACGGTCGTTGTCAGGCGGACCTATTTCGGCTGGGACGGTGACGCCATCGTTACCGCTGACCTGCACTATCGCCTGGAGATGTTCCGGCAGGCGATTGATCTGTTCCGCGAAAACATCATTTCATCGTGAGAGTCCGTCCGTCGGGTAGAATTGTTCGAACATTTGTATATTCTACGTTCAAACAGATCGAGACGCTTCGGTCCCGGTCGGCCGGAGAAGGTCGCCGTAAGTGGTCATGGGGGCAATCGGGCAATGGCACAGGCGGGCATACAAGAAGATGGGGCAGCCGTTACGGCCGACATGGCGCCGTTTGATGGCGCAGACCCGCAGGAATGGTATTTTTCGCACGGCTATACCGACGGACTGCCCATCGTCCCTCCGACACCCGAAAAAGTCGCGGCAATGGTCGAGGCCCTGGGCGGCGATCCTGCATTACTGGAAGCCCGCGTACCTCCGCGCTGGGGCAACCTGACGCGACAGGTTCTGGCTGTAAATGCCGTGATGGCGGGCTGCCTGCCGACGTATGCCCCGGTCCTGCGGGCGGCCATGCGTGCCATGTGTGAGAATCACTTCAATCTCAACGCCATCCAGGCCACGACCCACGTCATCGCGCCTCTGACTATCGTCAACGGCCCAGTGCGTGCCCAGATCGGGATGAACTGCGGACATGGCGCGTTTGGTCCCGGCAACCGCGCGAATGCGACCATCGGACGGGCCATCCGCCTCATCCTGCTCAACGTTGGCGGTGCCCTGCCGGGCGTACTCGACAAGAGCACCCAAGGTACACCCGCCAAGTACACCTACTGCGTTGCCGAGAACGAGGAAGACAGCCCCTGGGCGCCCTACCACGTCGAGAAGGGCTACCGCCTACAGGACTCGACGGTGTTCGTGATCGGCGCCGAATCGAACCACAACATCAATAGTCCCCTGCCGAACGACCCCGAGGGAATACTCGACGACGTGATCTCGTCCATGACCACGGTCGTGCACAACAACGCCCGCGCCAGCGGCCACTGCACGGTGGCCCTGTCGCCCGAGCATGCCCAGGCGATTGCCAAGCATGGCTGGACCCGCCACGACGTACGCTGCTACCTGCAGATGTATGCCACGAACAAGTTCGGAAAAATTGTCCACAATCACAAGTACGGCAAAGCCTACAATCGCCATCTGCCGAAGCATTATAGACGCGATCTTGATTCCGACATCCCCATCGTGCCGTCGCCCGACAATATCCATCTGTTCGTCATCGGCGGCACGGCCGGGCGTTTCTCGTCATTCATTCCTGGCTGGGGCCACTACAACAGTCCGGTGCTGCGTGCGATCGACGGCGCGACGCCGACCGGCGGTCCGGTCTGCATCGACGGTACTTGCTATCTCTGATTTGAAGTGCGGAAGACACCAAGGAGTTTCCATGATGGACTATCGTTCGCCCCTCTACGGATATGATCCGCGCGGTATTGTCGAGGCTGAGGCGCGCGCGCTCGCGCCGCGGGTAGCTGACCTTCATGGCATTCGGTTGGCTGTCCTGGACAACGCCAAGATGAAAGCGGGCAAGCTTCTAGCCTACACCACCGAAATCCTGAGCGCGGAGTATGGCTTCTCGCAAGTAAATCACTACGTGAAGCGCGGGTTCTCCTACACCGCGACCCCGGAGATGATTGCGCAGATTGCGGCCTCCAATGACGTGGTCATCACCGCTATAGGCGATTGAGGCTCCTGTACATCGTGCAGTGTGCACGACGGCATCGAACTCGAGACTCTGGGCCGCCCCACCGCGGTCATCGTTACCAAAGAATTCGTCAGCGAATGCGTCACGCAAAGGGCGGCGTTGGGCATGACCGGCCTTGAGCCGGTGATCGTCGACCATCCGCTATCGAGCTGCACCGACGATGAAGTACGGCATCGCGCGCGCCAGGCGGCGGAGCAGATCAAGCGTCTGTTGCTCGGCCGCTGAGCAGGGCCGAACGCATGCGCAAGATCCTCGACGGCGTCAGGGTGCTCGACCTGACGCAGTTCTTCTCTGGACCACAGGCGACGCTTTTCCTTGCCGGGCTTGGGGCCGAGGTAATCCGCATCGATTCACCCGACGGCGCCGACACGGTCGCCGTTGCCCCGCCTTATGCCGGTGCCAATGGTGTCTCGTTCGACCGCACCACGCCTGACGACCTCAGCGTTAACTATCTCAAACGCACTCGTGGCAAGAAAGCGATCTCGCTCAACCTCAAAAAGGCAGAAGGCAAGGCCCTGTTCCTCCGGCTGGTCGAACAGGCCGATGTAGTTGTCGAAAATTTCACTGTCGGCGTCGCAGAGCGACTAGGTATCGACCATCCTCGCCTCGCCGACATCAATCCACGCATCATCTATTGTGCCTTGACCGGATATGGCTCGACGGGCCCCGACCGCGGCATGAAAGCCTATGATGTTACTGTACAGGCGGCCGCCGGGTTGATGAGCGTCACGGGACTGCCCGGACAGCCACCGATGAAAGCCGGCACGGCGTTGTCCGACGCTATTGCCGGCACGTTTGCGATGTCTGGCGTCCTCGCGGCTTTGCTGGACCGAACGCGCACGGGGCGCGGCCAGTTCGTCGATGTGTCGATGGTCGACTGCCTGTTCTCGCTTCTCTTTGACGATCCGATCGATTGGTACGAGCGCCTGGGCGTGCCGGTTCGACAAGGCAATCGAATCCTTCGCTTTTCCCCCATCAACACTTACGCCACCAGCGACGGCTGGGCGGTACTTGGCGCTGCAACGGCTGGTCAATGGGCCGGCGTGTTGAAAGCGATCGGGCGCGAAGAGCTGGCGGACGATCCCGATTGGAGCAGCCTCGACTGGCGCGTAGCGAACAACGACAAGGTCGACGCCATCGTCCGGAATTGGGCGGCAAAGCATACGACAGCTGACGCTGTCGCCACCATGCTCGCCGCCGGCGCAGTCGCCTCGGAAATCCGCGGCCCGGAGGAGCTGGCGGCATGGCCGCATCTTAAGGCACGCGATATGTACTTGCCGCTCGAACATCCCACGCTGGGCCGCCTCGCCGATGTGGGCGCGCCGGGTTTCCCGCTCAAGTTCGGGGCGGCGGCAGCCGGCTACGATTCTCCGGCTCCCATGCCCCGCCAGCACAATCAAGAAGTCTTCGGCAAGATTCTCGGCCTCGATGAAGCGGAGATCAAGCGCCTTGTCGAAGCGGGCGTTATCTAGCGTACGAGTATCGCAAGCGTTGTGTCTGGTTCGATGAAGGAGACGGCCATGGATGGCACAGCAACGATCATTCGCGATAAGTCCGCCTGGGTGGCGGCCGATCACCAGTCGAATAGGAGCTGGCTCTACGAAATGACGGCGGCAGACCTGGCTGAAATTGCAGCGGCCGTCTCGGACTTGCGTACCAAGGGCCTGCAACCACCCGGCTTCGGTGCTTCGGATTTCCCAATTCCCGTGTTCGGAAGGCGTCTTGCGGCGCAGGCGCGCGAACTCGAGCATGGCTGCGGCTTCTTTCTGCTGCGTGGCCTGCCGGTCGACAAATACGACCTCGACACGATCAAGACGATCTACTGGGGTATCGGTGTCCATCTCGGCGTCCCGGTTTTCCAGAACAAGCGCGGTGACCTGATGACCCACGTGGCCGACCAGGGCGACGACTACGACGATGTGAATACGCGTCTGTACACGACCGCCGCCGAGGCAAACCCTCACAATGATCCCAGTGACGTCGTCGGCCTATTGTGCGTCCGCAAGTCTCCCGAAGGCGGGCGCAGCATGATTGCCAGTGCCATGTCGATCCACAACCGCGTCGCAGCCGAACGGCCTGAGTACCTCCCGATCCTGTACAAGGGCTTCCCGCACGACCTGCGTGGCGAAGGCCCAACGCGCGAACTGAATGAGACCACTCCGGACATCCCGATCTTCAGTGACTATGGTGGCAAGCTCAGCTGCTGCATAAATTCTAAGTCGAGCCGGACGGCGCGTGACAAGCAAGGTCGGCCGATGACTGATCTCGAACTCGCCGCCATCAAGTATGTCGAATCCTTGGCCGTGAGCCCGGAGCTTTGCCTCGGCATGGACTTTCGGCCCGGTGATATTCAGTTCCTCAACAACTATGTCATCATGCACACTCGGACCGCTTTCAAGGACGGCCCCAACGCCGATCAAAAGCGTCTGCTGCTGCGCTTGTGGCTCAATCTTCATAAAGGCCGCCAGCTTGCTCCCGGCTTCGGCGACCGATTCAACAATGGATCGCGTGGCGGCGTGCCTGCGGTGAAGTCATGACCTTGAACCGCAGAAACTTTGCTGCTTCAGCAGCCGCTCTTGTCGCCGTCGGATTGTCGCGTTCTGCCGACGCCGAGACCTACCCATCGCGGGTCATCAAAATGGTCGTGCCGATCTCGACCGGCAGCGCCACGGACGTGATTGGCCGACTGGTCGCAGAGAGCCTGCGCGTTTCGCTGGGCCAGCCGGTGATCGTCGAGAACCGCCCGGGGGCCGGCGGTTCGATCGGGTCTGCAACAGTCGCCAAGGCTCCCCCTGACGGCTACACCTTGCTTACCGTGTCCTCGGCGCACACGGCAAACCCGGCGCTGTTTTCGAGCCTGCCTTACGATACCGCGCGCGAGTTCAACGGCATCACGATGCTGGCGACGCTGCCCCTTATCCTCGTGGTGGCGCCAGCCAGGAATATACGATCAGTTGCCGAACTGGTCGCCCTGGCCAAGGCGAAGCCAGGAGAATTAACCTACAGTTCGAGCGGCGTCGGCAGCGCGCTGCACATGGGGACCGAGCAATTCCGGGCCATGGCCAAGTTCGA
>Ga0209284_10001550_pt1 | contig 35004 bp, 29 predicted proteins | sample FRY03_FD_187211 | JGI IMG/M metagenome (GOLD analysis project Ga0209284, IMG submission 187211) | Freshwater microbial communities from Lake Fryxell liftoff mats and glacier meltwater in Antarctica - FRY-03 (SPAdes) (version 2) | ecosystem: Environmental > Aquatic > Freshwater > Ice > Glacier... | reverse complement strand
CTGCGCTGGCATAGGCACCAGCCCGCTCATTTGATGCTAGGGCGAACGCAGCATCAAAATTCGCCTGAGCTTGCGCTAAAGCCGCTTGGGCTTCGGGATTCTCCGGATTGGCATCGTAGTTCGCCTGAGCCGAGTTAAGTGCCGTCTGATACGGAGTCACGGCCCCACTGTAGGCGGCATCCGCAGCGGCCAAGGCATCCAAGTGCGTTTGATCGATCACCGCCATGGTTGCGTTATAGGTGGTGTAGACGCTATCAACCGCTGTGTTATAGGTCGTGTGCGCCTGATCAATTGCTGACTGGTAAGTGGCCGTGGCAGTCTGAACCGCACTTTGGTAGTTGGTTTCCGCAAGGGAAGTGCTCGCAGAATAGCCCTGCTTCGCTTGCAAGGCAGCGATCTCGTAATCGGCATATGCCTGCAGGGCACTTGATTGCGCAGCAATGCGTGCGCTGGCAATGCTCGTCTGGCGCGTGGCTGCTTCCGTGAGAACATTATTGCGATAAACCTGATCCGCCAGCGAAACATCGGTCTGATAGTTGGCGTACAATTCGCTCGCTGTCCGCACGATGTTGAGGGGAACCGATGCGACCGAGGTATACGACCCATCGGTAATTGCGTATTGGAAAAGGTCGGTACCGCCTACATTGCTGAACGGCGTATCTATCACCGTGTTGTCGGGATTCACTACCGCGTTGCCGTATAAGGGGTTCGGCACGATGACGATATTGATGGGATCAGAGATCGTGTCGTTGGCCAAGACTAAAATATCGATCGGTGTGTTTTTGTCGAGCGTGAACGGGCCGTCAGTGATCGCCATCATATCATAAGGGGATGCGGACAGCAGATTGCGAGTTTCGAGTTGTTCGACCATAAGCCGACACGAAGTTGAACGCCGCTTCTTATGCATTGATTGCGACGGCCAGAGACGCATGAGCGCATCGAATGTGCGGAGCAGGTTCATGGGGAGCCTCCTGTTATGGAAACTAAAGTGATAAAAGCGAGACTAACAAACCAGAGATAAATCGGCAACAAGAATTCCAGAACTATTTTCGGCACCCTGAACCCGGTGAAGGGCGAGGTTCCCGCCGTGCCCGATTCATTGGTTGCCTAGCGCTCCGCCGTACCGTCCCTGGAAATGATCCGGAACACCTTCACTATGCCGTAAGTCTATTATAGGTCATTTATCTAATAACGACTCCCGACCCTTTTCCTGTGATGATTTGGGGGAATCGTTGAGGTAGATTTCCGCACCCGTTTTCATGTCCCATTGGCGGATAGTGCCCCCATGGCCAGCAGAGAAAAGCCGAGTGCCATCCGGGGAGAAAACGAGACAGCTAAGTGATTCACCTGTTTTGATGTCCGGAAGCTTTTTCCCCGTGGTCAAGTCGAAACGACATATGGTCTCTTCGAGTCCGCACGAAAACAGCGTCTTGCCATCGGGGGAAAAGCAAATCTGTTGGATCACACTGATGGTCGCTTCTCCGGCCCTTCGCGCGTCCACTTGGTAGCGGGCCTTGAGCGTTCCCTTCGCCGCGTCCCAGAGGCGAATGAAACCTTTGGTATTGCCGGCGGCAAGGGTTTGGCCGTCAGGGGAAAAAACTAGGCTAAATGTTTTTGCGTTGTTTCCCATGACTTTGCGGACTAACTTGCCCGTTTGCATGTCCCAAATCTGCAGAGGGCCGTAATTTTCGCCGGTCGCAAACGTTTTGCCGTCGGAAGTGAACGCAACCCAACAACCTTCGCCAAGTCCTAGTTCATGGTACTTTGGGTTCAACTTGATTGTGTGAAGTGGCTCGTCTTTGATCCAATCCCAAATCTTGAGGTTTGCCGGGTTCATCGGATCCGAAGCCACCAAGAATTTCCCGCCCCGATCCAGCACGGCGTACTTGGATGCGTCTTTGAGAGTCCGCACGCATTTTCCAGTTTCCGCGTCCCTGATCTCGATTACTTCCCCGATTTCATTTTGCTTACGATTACGATAACAGGCAAAAAGGTTCTTTTCCGTGCAGAAAACAACGCCCCAAAACCAGGACTCAAATTCTCCTGGTTTGGGTTCCAGGTGAATGGTCCTCTTGCCTGTGCTCGTGTTGAAAACATGAAGCTGGCCCTTACCATCCGTACATGCCAACAGTTTTCCGTCAAACGATATCGCAAGCGACCTAATGACAGCGCCGACATGATAGCCTTTCAGCGCGGGGCCAGGTTTGCCTTCCTGAAAAACAGCATTGAAAAGGTCATCTTTTTCCATGGCGGTACTCCAGCAGTTTGTCAGAAATAGAAACATGATCGGCAATGCTGCAACGAACAGCCGAATAATCGAGCGAAAGCAGAATCTGAGTGAATTCATAAAGCGCACCTTCATAAAGGAAACCTGTTTCACCTTACGGAATTTGGAAACTCCGTAAGGCGTTGTCAACGAGAGATACCCAGCAGTATGGATTTGAATGTCATCGCTCTAAAGATGTTATCTGCTTGAATGGCAGCCAAATAATTGTCCAAGCTTGAGGCCAAATTCAGAAGATCCAAATCAGCTATAGTATTACCGTTCAATCGCTTTTGCAAGACCACCTCATAATAGGATAGGACATCGTCCAAAAGCAGTTGGGTTGCTTCACTGGGATTGACGATTTGCCCCGCCGTTGCAGCGCCGCTTAATACGGCAATTACCCCAGATGTGATCCCTAGATACTTTCCCCAACGAGCCAACCTCTCTCCTTTGTCCTGTCGCCATTGAGCGCGGGCTGCTAGAGAGCCGACACTGGCACTGGCGTTGCCGGTGCGGCTGAGATTCTTCCTGACCCGGGCGAGATCCTCGACTTTACTACCTTGGCCGAGGGCATAAGGTTGAATTAGCTGCCGCATTTTTTCTTGGTGGGCCTGGTACTCTTTAAGTTGCACATTTCGATAGGCCTCCTCTTGGGTCGTCCACCCGTTTTCGGCCATTTGTTTCGCCCAAAACTCGCTGTTAAGCGTGCTGACGGTACTATGAACTTGCTTCGGCAGGAGGTACATATTCGACGGATCGTGAATATTGACCCCAGCCTCCGCCCACAAGCGTCTGCCCAAAATTTGACCGTTGTCGCGGCTTCCGATCTCACCCAAATGGTGGGCCTCCCAGTAGTCGCGTTCGAGCATACCAAGAGCCATCAGTTCTTGAAGTTTGATGTCGAAAGTATCTTCCAACTTCCTCCGGTAATTGGTGATGTTGAAGGGCAGCTTCGCAAATGCATCGCCGGGCACCGCCGCCGGTCCAGCGGGCGCTGCGGCGAGAGCCAAGAGGACAGGCTGCAAGCGAACTTGCAATGCGAACCCGCCAAAGGCGAACACGGGCGGAATCACCACCCCAACGGGCTCGAAAATCCTGACGCCAAAGGGGGGCGCATTGGGTTCCTTGGCCTTTTCCGTCATGTAGGTCGTCCAGGCGGTGTCCTCACGGTTCTGCCACGCGGTCAGCGCCGAAGTCATTTGCGTGTCGAACTGGCTCTGAGCAGTCGCCTCTGTGGATGCCAAGTTAGTGTTCAGGTTCGTAACGCCGCTTACGTACTCAATCCAGGCGTTCAGCTCGGCGGACACATAAGCGTTGTCGGCGTCGGTTTTGGCGGTGAAGTACACGTTCCACGCCGTTGCTTCGGCACTCGCCCCTGCCGCCTCGGCAGCGCCTCGGCTGCTGAGATGGGCGGCCATTGCGGCATCATCCGCTGTGATAAAGGCCACCTCCGCAGCGGCTTGCGCCGTTTGCTTGTTCGCATAGGCGCTGGCATAGGCGCCAGCCCGCTCGTTTGATGCCGGGGCGAACGCGGCATCAAAATTCGCCTGGGCCTGCGCCAAAGCCGCTTGGGCTTCAGGATTCTCCGGATTGGCATCGTAGTTCGCCTGAGCCGAGTCAAGTGCCGTCTGATACGGAGCCAACGGAGCCACGGCCCCACCGTAGGCGGCATCCGCAGCGGCCAAGGCATCCAAGTGCGTTTGATCGATCACCGCCATGGTTGCGTCATAGGTGGTGTAGCCGCTATCAGCCGCTGCGTTATAGGTCGTGTGCGCCTGATCGATTGATGACTGGTAAGTGGCCGTGGCAGTCTGAACCGCACTTTGGTAGTTGGTTTCCGCAAGGGAAACTCTCGCGGAATAGCCCTGATTCGCTTGCGAGACAGCGATATCGTAATCGGCATATGCCTGCAGGGCGCTCGATTGTGCGGCAATGCGTGCGCCTTCAATGCTCGTCTGGCGCGTGGCTGCTTCCGTGAGAACATTATTGCGATAAACCTGATCCGCCAGCGAAACATCGGTCTGATAGTTGGCGTACAATTCGCTCGCTGTCCGCACGATGTTGAGGGGAACCGATGCGACCGAGGTATACGACCCGTTGGTAATCGCGTAGTCGAAAAGATCGGCACTGACCGCATTGACGAACGGCGTATATGTCACCGTGTTGTCGGGATTCACCACCGCGTTGCCGTACAAGGGGTTCGGCACGATGACGATGCTGATGGGATCAGTGATCGTGTCGTTGACCAAGATTGGGATGTCGATCGGTGTGTTTTTGTCGATCGTAAACGGGCCGTCAGCGACCGCCATCAAAGTGGATGCGGACAGCAGATCGCGAGTTTCGAGTCGTTCGACCATAAGCCGACACGAAGTTGAACGCCACTTTTTATGCCTGATTGATTGCGACGGCCAGAGATGCATGAACGCATTGGATGTGCGGAGCAGAGTCATGGGGAGCCCCTGTTATGGAAACTAAAGTGATAAAAAAGAGACTAACAAACCAGAGATAGGGCGGCAACAAGAATTCCAGAACTATTTGCGGTGCCCTCCCCATTCACGAGCCAACATCATTGCCTCAACTTGCTACAACAATCGGGGTACCGAACAGGATTGACTATCGACCCCTTTTCTTCCCCAAACCTTCGACCGCCATACTGCCCCAAGAAATATGCGTAATCTTGGGAGAGTGCGGTAGTGAACGAGTCATGATTGTATCCATCATTCATTTCTACCTGCATTTATTGGAGCGAAACCCTACCATCAAGCTTTTGATCGGGGTGTGAAAGTAATTGGGGCAACTGCGCATTTTGTTACCGAACAACTTGATGATGGGCCTATTATTGTGCAGCAGGTGATTAATGTTAATCACACTGCAAATGCGCAAACCATGGCGCAATTGGGCAAAGATGTTGAACAAATTGTGTTATCAAAGGCGCTGAAATTGCTATGTGAAGACCGTATTTTTCTTTCAGGCAATCGTACGATCATCTTTGATTAAAAAAAGAAAGCCCGGATTTCTCCGAGCTTTCTACTAACACATCCGTGTATTTAAACTTGACTACTCTTTTGCTGCTGGCAAGATCACTGCATCAATAACGTGAATTACGCCATTGGAGCATTGAATATCGGTCTTTACAACTTTGGCTTTGTCAACCATTACGCCATCATCACTTACTTTAATTGTAAATGATGCACCATTGACAGTCTTTGCGGACTTCAATTTAACTGCATCTTTAGCTTCAACTTTGCCAGCAACCACATGATAGGTAAGAATTGCAGCAAGTTTTGCCTTGTTTTCGGGTTTGAGAAGGGTTTCTACCGTGCCTTCGGGCAACTTGGCAAAAGCTTCATCAGTTGGAGCAAAAACGGTGAAAGGGCCCTTACCTTTGAGGGTTTCGATAAGGTCTGCAGCTTTAAGGGCAGCAGCAAGGGTTTTGAAACTACCTGCACCTACTGCGGTGTCAACGATATCTTTTTCATCTGCTGCAAAAGTATTTGCAACCATGAATGCAGATGCAACTACGAACGCACCAACTCGAAATAAACTCATAACAGTACTCCCATTGGTAACTCGATAAGTATCACTTATCGAAACATTTTTAAAACCAAGAATGCATCAAATCCTTGTAATGATTTGATGTTACATTCTTACTATTTCATTAATAGGCTTCTAATATCATTCAATAAAAATGAATTTGATGTTTTTTAGAAAATGTTGATTTTGTTGATTTACCCACAATATTCAATTAAATTCGTAATCAAGTTTCCTTGTTCTAAATAGGTCCTAAACAATGATCGCCCTGCATCTTTTCTTCTTAATTTCTACTCTGAATTTTCTCAACGCATTACCTCACATGGCACCAATTAGGCCTAACATCGTATTCATCATGGCGGATGATCTTGGGTATGGCGATTTGGGTTGCTATGGGCAATCAAAAATTATTACGCCAAGTATTGATTCGCTTGCTCGGGATGGAATGCGTTTTACCAATTACTATGCGTCTTGATGACTGGAAAACACATGGGGCATTGTAGGGTGCGTGGCAATGGTGGCGGGCTTAGCCAGTCGCTTCGGCCGGAAGATGTCACGGTTGCCAAATTGCTTCAGATGGGTGGATATAAAACGGGATTATTTGGAAAATGGGGTTTAGGGGATGAAGGTGTTGCAATGGTTGGAAGCCCGCTGAGGCAGGGTTTTGATTAGTTTTATGGGTATTTAAACCAGCATCATGCCCACAATTACTGGCCCTCTTTTCTGATAAAAGGTGAAGCAAGGGTTCAACTTAACAATGAGGTAAAACCGATCGGCAAAGATGGAGGAGGAATTGCAACTAAAAAGGTGGATTATGCCCCCGATTTGATTCTTCAGCACTCTCTAGATTTCATCAGCAAAAATAAGGGTGAGCCTTTCTTTCTTTATTTTTCAACCACCTTGCCCCATGCCAATAATGAAGCAACCAAAGAAACGGGGGACGGTTGTGAGGTTCCTGACTTGGGAATTTACAAAGATAAAGATTGGACGAAACAAAGCGCAAGCTGCGATGATTACCTACTTAGATACCCAAGTTGGCAAAATTTTAAACCATTTGAAAGTGCAGGGGTTAGAGCAAAATACCCTTGTCTTTTTTACCTCCGATAACGGCTCCCATAGGGAGGGGGGCAATAATCCAGATTTCTTTAACGCATCGGGTGGATTTGGCATTAAACGATCTCTGCATGATGGAGGTATTCGAGTGCCTATCCTGGTTCGTTGGCCCGGAAAAATTCAAAAAGGAACAACCTCTGCCCACATTTCCTATTCTGGCGACATCTTTGCTACCGCTTGTGATCTTGCACAGATAGAAACACCAAAAAAGGCGCTGGATAGTATCAGTATGCGGCGCACTCTGCTGGGTCAGGAAAAATCACAAACAAAGCATGAGTTCCTTTATTGAAAGTTTTATGAAGGAAAATGTGCCCGTGCAATTCGCATGAACAATTGGGAAGGGGTAATGCTCTTTTAATCAAAACCATCTGGAAGTTTATGATCTTGATAAAGGTGTAGAAGAAAAAACCAATTTAGCTTCTAAGATGCCTGAGTTAGCAGTTCATTTACTAAATGCAAAGAATACGGCCCCCGAAGATTCAAAAGACTGGCCCAATCCGGGTTCCCTCAAAAAATAAAAATTCTTTTCTCGCTTTTTATAGCCTTAAACGAGTTTAAAAAAAGATTTTCAACCTGCTGGGCTTTTCATTCAGAAAAGTCAGGTTAGTATGCCTACACATTCTTTTCTACTTTCAGGGAAATCTTTTGTAGGAGTGTTCGAATAATCTATGCGGATTAGTGGGGGGCCGGAGTTCATTCTTTAAAGGAGGTTCGAAAATGTTTGATCTTGCTGAAATAATGAAATCGCAATTGGCACTTTTTTCTAAGGGAAAAGTCAAAATCCATGAAAGCGAGATCCTTACTGATTTGGTCGAACAGATTATCAAGGCCCATGGCCGTGATTCCTGGGTCGAATCGGGCTTTCCTGGTTTAAAGCAATTAACCGTTGATGATGCGCTTAAGTATCTTTCTGGTGAAAGCTTCAAGTTAAACGATAAATTCCTTAAGGCGGATGATGTTGAATTAGGCATGTTTGTCATCATGCACCATAGTAAATTCCCTAAGCAGCACCTTTGGGGACAATCGTACAGAATTGCGGGCATAGAATTTCCCTATGTTTTGCTCGAACCTGCAGTGGTATCACTCAATGACCAAGAAATGATGGTTACGGAGTTCAGCAAGGTGGCTTTAAGAAAGTGCTCGGAAGCATACTTTCAGGCCCAAAGAAATGGTAATAAGGCAGGGAAAAGTGATAAAAAGGGATATACTTCTGATGATTTATCTCTGCCTTTCTAAATAATTCATGTTTTGTGGAAATAATTTTAATCGAGATACGAATAAGTAATATCTGCACCTTTTTATCTTAATAGGAGGTTTCCATGGCTTTTCATCATGCAAGCGCGATTCACACAAACGCAGCTCAAATTGTGAAGTCATTTATTGCCTCCAGATTTAGAGTCTTATCCAGTCTTAAACGCAAACCTATGTTTGCCTTTGTTCATTCCAGTTAAAGTTTTAAGCAGCTTAGAAATCCAGTAATCTTGTGATGCAAACTTGGTTTTTTACAAAACCGTTAGAGTTGTTTCACTTCGCATTTGTTCTTAATACCAGTTGTTTTCACCAAGCATTAAAGGGCCCACGAGGGTTGCGTATTCCCTCGTCTTTTTCGCTAGGTGCACCCGTTTTCTTATTTCACGACCCCGCTTGTTTACAAAATTGATGCCGTATTCACTCTTTTTGGAGGATTCAAAATGAATGTACCTGCTTCGAATAATCCTGATAAATACCCACTCAATGTTCTTACACTTACGATGTACGAGCATCTTGACAAACAGAAAATCGGGTTGGCAAATAGAACCCTCAACGACATCATTTGCCTGCTTACCCCGGCGGCAAAAGGATATATTTATACCCACATCAATAAGCCTTATTTGTTGCAGTATGAGGGCGACCTTTTAAATGCATTATGGATGGCGCTTTGGCAGAACGCAAACCGGCCTTCAATGCGTTGGGATTATTCTAAAGGCGCGGTTTTCCAGACTTGGGCCATCAGTATTCTTCATAATAAAATTGGTGATCTGTTAAGGCAGGATAAAAGACAACATCGGATGATTTATATGGCGACCATTAAAGATGATACTGTCAGCATGGAGTTGCAAATTACGGATCCTGAGCCGATGGTATTGGACAAGATCATCAGCATGGAAAGCGCAGAAAAGGTACGCAGTGCGATAAAGAAGATGCCTTCAAAGTATCGGGAAATTTTTTGGCTAAAGTACATTGATCATATGAAATCACGCGGCATATACCTGCAAACCGGCATTACAGAAAGTACGATCTGCAAACGACTTAAGAAAGGAGAAAAGATACTCGCAGATTTTCTTCAAAACCATTGGGATTAGCTTATTTCAACTTTTTAAACATTTATTTTGGCATTAATTGGAAATATTTCGCCCCTGCTTTCGAATGATACTTAGTTAGAGTGTTTAATCGCACTCATGGCTTCAACCCGGTGATGCCCAAGCCGGGTCTGATAAGCTTAGAAGTTTTAAAATTCTGGATCAAGAAATAAGCCAGATTATACATTGCGAAGGATAGTTAATATGAATTACCAAGACCCTTCCGACCAAGTAACTTCATACAGGATTTCAGATGCGTTGTGCAAAGAAAACTGGACGGTCAGTGAAATTAGTACTCTGATGGAGGAATCAGGTATTGCGCAAAGGCTTGATTGGATTGAAGAAAATCTCTGGTATCCAAAGCCTATGGAACTTTTCAATTTCCTGTTTCAATCAAAAATTTCAAACGACCTTAACGATGATATTCACTATCACCTCGAAACCTTGGAGTGCGCTCGAACCATCAGACTGATGAAAACCATGGTTCAAGACTCAGGAATGAAACTGTTAAGAAAACTTCCTGCAGCAAGGCTCATGAATATTTTCAGCCATCTTGCTTTTTCCAAAACTTGGATCGTTTCCCTGCATCCAACCGAAAATCCTTCTAAAACCCAAACCTCTTTAAATACCCCATCAAATCATTCCCTGCCCATCAAGCAAATGAAGGGCGACTCTTCCAAAAACATTATCTTGGATAATTTTCCTATCCGAATGAAACGCTCGATGCAGCCCAATGGCGAAAGAATTACCCTTTTATTTCCCAATAGAACTTATCCTTTCCCAAAAGTAAGAGTTATGGCGATAAATGAAAACCACGAAACCGTGATGGAGGAAGAATTCGCACTCGATGCAGGGAACAAATTCTGGAGCGTGCGTTTTAAGGCGCCTATTTCTCCTAAATATATGCTGCTGGTAAGGCCCATCGATGCTTCCGAATGTATTGCAGAAAACACTCCCATCCTCAACTGACAACATTTTTTATTTACAGCTTTTTTAACTTTACAAATGCAGTCTCATGAAAAAGAAGTTATCCTTGGGGTATTCATTTACCTTGTAAGGAATTTGCATGCAGAAAAATTCTTTTAATGAAGATCGCTCTGCTGTATGGCTGGCGTTTCTTTTCATCGCCCTCGCACTTTGTCTTCCTTTGGGAATAGGGAACCTCCTAGGTTGGGTTCTAGGTGTTAAGGTTTGGACCGATCCGCTTAACGCCCTTGCGCCACTGGGTAAATCTTTTTCAAATGTTCCTGGCTGGGTCAGCTTGATTGCAACTCTTGCGTTTATTTCCCTTTTGCTTCTTTGGGAACGCAGGCGTTTTTCAGAAAATAAAAAAGCGTTCCTCTCCGCGCTTCTTATTGTTCTGGCACTCACTATGTTTGGTTGGGTCTTAGGCCATACAGGAATTGTTGCAGCAGTTCCCAATGAAAGAGAAAAGTTGGGGCTAACATGGTCTATGGGCCTAACAGGGGAAGCAGGATATCTGGCAGCTTTATTTATCGGATTGATAATCGGAAATTTCTTCACGCCTTTTGCAAAATTTCTTTCACAGGCAGCACGCACCGAGTGGTTTATTAAAACTGCAATTGTTTTAGTTGGTGCAGGAGTTGGCCTAAAGGGGCTAGAACAGGCAAACTTGGCGGGCACGGTTTTCTTTCGGGGGTTGGCTGCAATTGTCGAAGCCTATTTGATTTATTGGGCCTTAGTTTACTTAGTTGCACGCAAAGTTTTTGGTTTCAGTAGAGAATGGGCAGCACCTTTGGCATCGGGTATTTCGATCTGTGGCGTTTCTGCAGCCATTGCAACGGGGGCAGCCATCCGTGCCAGGCCGGTTGTACCAATCATGGTTTCATCCTTAGTGGTGGTATTTTCCGTGGTGGAACTTTTAGTTTTACCTTTTCTGGCTCACGCTATTATTCCAGAAGAACCTATGGTAGCTGCAGCTTGGATGGGCCTTGCAGTAAAAACAGATGGTGCAGCCATCGCAAGTGGTGCTATTACCGAAGCACTTTATATAGCACAAGGGGGCTTTCAAAAAGGATGGATGTTGATGACCACCACGACGATAAAAATCTTCATTGATTTATTTATCGGGGTCTGGTGTTTTATCCTTGCCTGTGTTTGGGTATACGGGATTGATCGAAAGCCAGGTGAGAAAGTTTCGCTTAAAGAAGTCTGGGATCGATTTCCAAAATTTGTTCTTGGCTATTTCTTTGCCTTTGCGCTGTTCATCACCTTGGGGCTTTGCTTCCCTGAAAAAATTAAAGAACTAAAAGAGTCGACTACTAATCTTGATGCATTCCGAAAATTCTTCTTTGCTCTCGCTTTTTTTAGCATTGGTTTGTCTGCTGATTTCAAACGACTTTGGCGCGAGGGATTAGGCAAATTAATTCTAGTATATGTTGTTTGCCTTTTTGGATTCGTGATTTGGATTGGCTTAGGAATATCTTGGCTCTTTTTTCACGGCATAATGCCGCCCACCGGAGTTACTCCATGAACAACCCTCAAGAATCTGAAAACCTTGTTGATGAATTACACAATCAACCTTATGAACCAATGGTGGCTGCAGAAATCTGGCTTGTTTCCCTGAGCCTTTTTACGGGCATTAGCATTCTTATCCTCTTAGCGTTTGTTATAAAAAATTAAAACCCTTATAGACTGCAACGATAATAGGCAGATTTCTTAAAAACAAGCACTCCACAGGTTCTTCCCTTCTTAGTTTTATTTCTTCATTAAGAATATGCCAAACTCTAACACCAAGAGCTTAAACCCTTGCTATTATAGTTTTGTATAGGGATCGAATTTTCTAAATCAGGGACTTTGATTAGGCAATTTCAATCTTTTTGGTGTTTAACAGGCGGCATTGGCACGGTGTTTGCTTCCTTTTAAATAGTTAAGACTATATTTACAAAAGGAGAAAGTGATGAAAATAGTCGATCATAACTTTACTAATGTAAAAACTCTTCCCTGTATAACTTCCTGCTTTAAAAACATTACGAATGAAAAGATGCTTAATGGTTGGTGTTTAATATCGACAATTACTTGTTGGTGCCTTGTCTAAAATCTCAATTTTTAATGTTACACACAAATCATTTTGATTTAAAGGGTTTGATTTTATGTTTACGCTATTCAAAACTTTTTCGTGGACTGCATTAGTTTCAGTATTAGGTTATGCGTTTGTCGATTCCCCAGAAGTGTTTTATCACCTGATTAATTCAAACGAACATCAGACTCAAATGGATAGGTATAAAGCTGCATTTGATGATATGAATGATCGAGATCAGATTTTAATGCAAACACTACATTTAAAAAACCAAGTTTATAATGCTTTTATACAACATGAGATTTCTATCTATGAAGCTGCAAGTTGTTTTCAGACAGTGATCTTTTCTCGCAATGGTATCAAAGAAATAATTCCTCATAATCACGAAAATTACAGCCCTAATATCCGAGCTTGTTTAGGTTTTCTACTTTGGCTTAAAGATTCTGAATTTAAGGGAGCTGATTTTGAAATTGTGATTAATGATTTTCGCAACATTGTAAATATCGCCAAAACTGAAGGTTATGAAATCATGCTACCCCGCCCACCTGCAAAGCTACTTGCAGAATACCTTTATTAGCGCATTTTTCTACTGCGTAATGAGCTATGAGAACTGCGCCCCGAAATCTTTGAACTTCCCAAGGGTAAATACACGCAACTACCAAAAGGGGGAAAGGTTTTGAAATCAGAGCTAGAAGCCTAGGAGAATATTACTTAGTGCTTATAATCAAGAAAGCCCCTTGGATATTCGCATACTTCAAAAGAAGAGTTGAATCAGAATCTTGGGTGGTTTCCAGCAGTACCTCAGAAAAACCAGAGCCATAAGTGCCCCGGTTTTTCTGAGAAATCACCTTCAATGCAATAGTTTGTAGGCTTTTGCCTTTATCACTAGGGAAAAGAATTTGCACCAACTGGCCCGGTTTCAACTGGTTAGCTTGCATCCAATAGGTTGCGTAAACCGTAAACGAAACGCTCTTCCCATCCATGGAATCGATATAGCCTTCCAAGCCTTCTTTTGCAAGCCGGGAGTTGATCAATGCTAACTGCTTAGTTTTGATTTCTTCAAGGCTCGCCTCATCTGCGATTTGTACTACAACCCTTTGTTTTTCTTTCATGCACCAAGTAAGGTAGAAAGTATCTTTATTTTTAATGGAAAGATTATTAACCAACTTTCCAGCTTGCCATTTCTTACAGTCAGGGCTGATGTTGAATTCCAAAATATTGTTATCAAGTGGTTTTTTATCTGCCACAACTCTGGCCTTGAAAGTTTTTCCATCAGAAGCATCTCCAGAGATTTCCCAGATGTGATTATGACCCTTCATTTGGCAAAGTTCATCTTGATAATGAACCAAATAACCACGGGAGTGATTTTCATCTGCATTGAAAAAAAGATTGACTCTTTCGCCCGGAAGTAAATCCGATGGGCTAGCACCATAAGCAAGGTTTCGATAAGTGGTGGCCCACGGTAGCACTTTGGTTTTGATGATTTCATCTGAAGAATCTCGGGTAACGGTAGCGATCATCGTTACTGGGTCAAACGATTTCCAAATGTACCAACCACGCGTGGTGCCAATGCCGCCGGGTACACCAAACTTGCGCGGATGAATCGGAGAAGCGGAAGAATCGGGCGTAATGGCAATCTTGCGAAGGCTTTTATAACTAACACCCGGATGACCCTTAAAACCTTGAATTCCAACCTTGGCATGAAAAATTCCATTGGGCGTTCCGGTAGAGCAAAAGATTTCATCATGGTTAGGGCCACCAAAGGCGATATTGCTAACCACCTGAGCAGGGATGTTGATATGCCCAAGAACTTTTTTATCTGGGGAAATGATAAGGATGCGGCCTTGTTTAGTTTCAGGCCGTTGAAAGTCAGCAACCCAAAGATTTCCTTGATTATCGAAAGCACAACCATCGCCCCCACTGCCCCCAAGGTCGTAAAAAAGTTCGGGTTGAGGAAAAGGTTTGCCCTCTTCGGGTAGAGAGTAGCGTAAGATTTTTTTCGATTGTGATTCAATGAGATAAAGAAACTTGCTTTGCGGATCGACATCAAGACCGTTCGGGAAAGCCAAACCTGTAGCTATTTTAGATACCTCGCCCTTGGGGTTCATACGAAAGATATTGCCTACGGGTTTTTGCAAAGACGAACCAGAAGGATCGGTCCAATAAATGTTTCCCTTAGCGTCGAGTGTGAGGTCATTAAGGCTATTGAGGGGTTTATTTTCGAAGGAATCAGCAAGGACATTAAGGGAGCCATCGGGAGCATAATCAAGGATGGCCTTATGTTTATTATCGCAAATGAGAAGATGATTATCAGCGGTGAGGATAGTGCCTGCAGGGTTGATATCGATGAATTTCTCGACCTTACCTTCTTTATTAACTTTTAGAAGTGCGCCACTGCAAAAGAAGAGTTCGCCATTTTTCCAAGTCGGCCCTTCCGAGTAACCCGGAGCGATTGCAAACTGAGTGGGCTTAATGGTTTGAAGCTTGGAGTAGTCGGCCTGGCCAATGATGCCAAGGAAAAAAGAAACAGTAATTATGCAATTGCTCATCATAGGGGAATCTTTAAAAAACGGGTGATAAGAATTTATTGGGGATTTACCGTCTCATCTTCAGGTGGGGCAGGTGCTTTAGAAAAACCAAATAGTTTATAAATTGTGCCACCAAAGAAAAATACGACTACAAGGATGATTTTCCATCCTTTGATAATAAACGCTAGCAGAAGTGCTAAAAAACCAAGTTTCTTAGCTGCAATTCCTGCAATTAATGCAGCCAAGCCATACTCCGCAACTTTATCAATGCCCGGTTGATAGTCTTCGTAACGCTTTCCCGGATTGTAGGAAATATTAGAAGCAGAGGTCTTTGCAAATTGTTTTATTTTAGAATTATCTACACTACCAAGGGCAACCATCCGAAGCAAAGTATCCCTTCCCAGCAAATTCTGGTTGTAATTAATGGAAGCGGTATTTGAATCCATAGTATTAATTGACCAGACAAGAAGACGCTTACCTTGATCATAATAAGGAGACTCATCCCAGCCTAAAACCTTCAATTCTCCTTGGTTCATTTTTTTCCGTTCAACATTGGCCGCTTCCGTGTTGGAGCGAATAGAATCAAGAATGGCAGTAGCATCTAATTTGTTGGCATCTGCATCTAGGATATGGCCAGATGGTGAGGCCTCAAGAACAATCATAATATCCAAATTCCATTCGTCCTTAGATCCACCAACGATCATGCCAAGAATTTCATTTGAAAAAGTGTTTCCCGAGGCTGTCATAAATTCTTTGGTTGAATCGGGTGGAACAAAACAAGTGCCAGCTTGAAGGTTTAAGGTAGCCAAAGTCCCGAGCGGAACTGATCCTGGTTTTGTGACAATAGTTCTTTCGATTTTTTCAAATGCAGATTTTAGCTGAGGGGTTAACTGATCGCCCTGCGAATAAACTCCATTGACAAAAATAAAAAGGAAGACTGTTAGAGAGAGAAAAGTTTTGATCATTGACATAGGGCGCTCCAAAAAAACCAAGTGGGAAGTTTAAAATAAATCGAGAATAGGGTTACCATCCGCAAGAAGATTGTAGGGGCGGCCTTCTTTATCCACAGCTTCGAGATCATTAATAGCCATAGCGTGATAAACGGTTTTAGTAACATCGGCAGGGGTGACGATTTTTTGTTCGGGGAATTCGCCCCGCTTATCGGAAGCGCCGTGAACCTGCCCGCCTTGAATACCCCCGCCCGCCATAAGAACGCTAAGGCAATGAGTCCAATGATCTCTGCCTGCGCCATTGATACCGCCACTGCGGGGGTCGCCGATTTTCGGTTTCCTGCCCATTTCAGAAGTGACCATAAGTAGAGTAGAATCAAGAAGATTGCGCTGTGAAAGATCTTCAATAAGAGCAGAAAAAGAACGATCGAAAGAAGGTAATAAATCTTCCTTCAGACAATTAAAGTTGTTGCCGTGCGTATCCCAACCACCGCCACTTTTACATTTTTTGTTAAGCCGTTCTTCACCTAACCAAAAAACTGTAATGAATGGAACGCCAGCTTCAACCAACCTACGAGCAAGTAAAAGGGACATAGCATTCGTGTTATTGCCATAGCGTTCCCGAACTGCAACCGGTTCTTCAGCAACATCAAACGCCTTCGTAGCTTGGGCAGAAAGAAGCAAAGACATTGCTTTATCTTGAAGCTTCGACCAAGTTTTTGTTTTACTCGAATGTTCCAAAAGGCGTTTTGCATCATCTAATTTTTGTAAGATCGCCTGCCTATCGGTCAGCCGCTTAGGATTAAGGCTAGCATCTAAGCTGATGGAAGGCGCATTGAAAATAAGGGGTTTGTCAAAAGTGCCCATCACATAAAGTGGGTCGTACTCAATCCCTAACTTTGCAGCGAACTGCCCCGGCCTAGTGTAAGGCGCCTTACTTGGCTTCTCGGGTAGGGTAACCAAACTAGGTAAATAAGGATGTGGCGGGCGCTTCGCACTGACAACACTTCCCATAAAAGGCCAGTCATCAGGCATAGGCGTTCGATTGTTACCCAACGAAAGAAAACTTTGATCCGGAACATGACCAGTCAAATTATAATAATAACCTGCGTGGTGATCGTTCGTATTAACCGTACTTTTAACACCTTGAATAATAGCGAGGTGTTTCGCCTGCTTTGCAAGCATAGGAAGATGTTCGCAAAGGGGAACACCCGGGGCAGCGGTGGCAGTTTGCTTAAACACCCCACGGTATTCTTCAGGTGCATTGGGTTTCATATCCCAAGTGTCAATATGAGAAGCGCCGCCCGCAAGGAAAAAGAGAATGGTAGACTTTGCTTTGCCTTTGCTTGGTGCTGCAACTGCTTGGGGAGCACCAATTAAACCGGGTGTACCAAGACCAAAACCAGCTATTCCTGCAGTGGATGCAACAACAAAAGACCTTCTGGATTGATTCATGGAAAATTCCATTGAGGCATGCTAATTCGAAGAAAATCTATTTTCAATCCAACAACATTAAATGTCAACAGACAAATAGGGGTAGAAATCCTTATTTATCAAGGAAAAGTTCTTTTCCCAATGGCCGTAAGGGTGATAGAGTCTTCTAAGATGAACCTTTAAACATTAGGAAACAAAATGGCAGTTAATTTTGGACATATGTTGCAGGGAACCATGACCTTGCTTGGAAGGATCTCGCTTTGTGCGATTTTTCTTTCCAGTGCGATTGGTTTCAACCTCCCAAATTTTGAAGATGCCATCGTTGCTATGGGTCGTGAAGGCGTTCCCATGCCAAGGGTTGCATTGGTATTGGCTATAGGGATACTTCTCGCAGGCAGCCTAATGGTAATCTTTGGGTGGAAAAGCAAAATAGGGGCAGGATTATTACTTCTATTCCTGTTAGTGGAAACTTATTATTTCCATGATTTCTGGACGATGCAGGAATCGATTTCGAAAAAGCTCGAAATGGTTCAATTCATGAAAAACCTATCTCTAATGGGAGCCATGTTGTTCATCATAGCCAATGGTGCGGGGCCTTATAGCCTCGATGCGCGTTCTAAGGGTGGTTTTTCCGCATCCAAAAAATAAACACGGTGGCACGATGTCTAAAATCATATTGATGTGTTCGTTCGTTGGTCTTTTTTTTACCTCCATTTCGCAAGCAGGGGAAGTCTCACTTCCAAAAAAGAATTTCAATCCAGCAGCGTTGGAAGAAATGATGCTGAGATTCTTAGCAGAAAACAACCTTCCTGGCGCATCAGTTGCAGTGGGGCATGAAGGGAAAGTGGTATTCGCAGCAGGGTTTGGGTATTCAGAATTGCCGAGTGAAAAAAATGGGAACCGAGGGGTTCCAGCAGCGCCAAATTCTTTATATCGCATAGCCAGCATTTCGAAGCCGATCACCTCGATTGCAATCATGCAACTGGTAGAAAAGAAAAAACTAAAACTTACCGACAAGGTAACCGACATCATCAAGTTTGATCCATTTCTTGAAAATGATGCCAAGCCCGATCTTCGCTGGAAAGAAATAACCATCGCCCAGTTATTAAGCCATACGGGTGGATTCGACAGGGCCAAATCTTTCGATGCGATGTTCAAGTCAGTGCAAATTGCTAAAGCTTTTAACAAGCCCGCACCTGCTTCTAAAGACGAAATCATCCGCTATATGATGGGAAGGCAACTCGATTTCAACCCAGGAGAAAGATTCGCCTACTCTAACTTGGGTTATTGTCTTCTGGGCCGAGCCATCGAAAAAATTTCTGGCCTTTCCTACAATGACTATGTCGCTGAAAATATTTTCAAACCCCTTGGCATCGATGAAATCAAACCGGGGAGATCCCTTGTTTCCAACCGACATCCCAACGAAGTCGTTTATTACCCTCCCACTCCATCCAAAGCCAAAAGCGTATTTCCACCCTACGAGCCCGTTGATATCGCCTATGGTTCCCACGATCACGAATCACTCGATGCAGTGGGTGGGTGGATTGCATCTGCCCGCAGTCTGGTACAACTTGCTTCAAGCCTTGATGAGGAGGCCCTTACCCGAGTATTGGGAAAAGAAGCCACCAAGATAATGTTCAGCAAACCTGCATTTCATAAAGAAGGAAAACCCACACTCGACAAAGAAGGTAAAACCTCTTCTACTTTTTATGCCCTAGGTTGGAATGTTCGCCCTATCGAAAATACCTCTAATGCAAACACTTGGCATAACGGTGCCCTCTCCGGAACTTCAACTCTTCTAGTTCGAAGGCACGATGGCTATACTTGGGCGGTCTTATTCAATGGCAGCAAACCTTCAGGTAAAGACAAGCCGACCTCTCCTTCAGGTGCAATTGATCCACTGATGCATAAGGCTATCGATGCCGCAGAAAAATTTGCCCAAGAGGAACCAATTTACAAGTCTCCAAGATCAAAAAGAGCTTGGATATATTCACGAACAAAGGCTATGAAATTGGATTGAACTCCTGTTTCTTGAAAAGTTTAAAATAAAAATATGATGATATCACTCTGCAAGAATCCTTGAGATACTTACTAAGTAGGTTGACCTAGATCCCGCCTAACAATGTTAAAACAAGGAAAAGACATCATGCGTAGCTGGAAAGTTATATTAACAATCACCTTGCTCTTGCTTGGAAATCTTGCTGCTCCTGCTGCAGATGAAAACAAACCTCTGAAAGTCTTCATCCTTGCGGGGCAGTCCAACATGGAAGGGCAAGCCGTTGTCGACCTTGATGGCAAGAATTACAACGAAGGTAAGGGCACTCTCAAGTTTCTTTATAACGACCCTGAAAAACAAAAAATGGTCAAACACCTCAAGGATGAGTCCAACGGATGGAAAGTTCGCAATGATGTTTGGGTTCGCTACCAACGCGAAAAAAGCCCCCTCCTAGTTGGCCCATTGGGCATTGGATTTAGCGTCTATGGTGGCAAGCACCACTTCGGGCCTGAATTACAATTCGGCCATATTGTTGGTGATGCCCTTTCCAACCAAGTGCTTCTAATCAAGACCGCTTGGGGAGGTAAAAGCTTGTACAAGGATTTTAGGCCACCAAGTTCTGGTGGAGAAGTTGGCGCATACTATAAAAAAATGATCGAAGAAGTTCAATCCTCCCTCGCCAATTTAAAAACAGATTTTCCCGCATACGATGGCAAAGGCTACGAGATTGCAGGTTTCGTTTGGTATCACGGGTGGAACGATGGGGTGGACCCGAAGAATGCGGTACCAGAGTATGAAAAAAATCTTTCCAACCTCATCCGAGATGTGCGTAAAGATTTGAAATCTCCGAAGTTGCCGGTGGTAATCGGTGAATTAACCGGCCCGTGGGTGGTGGCCCCCGATTCATGGACAACCCTTCGAAAAGCCCAAGCTGCTGTTGCAAAACAACCTGAATTCATAGGTAATGTTGTATTTGTTGAAACACATGATTTTGTTCGCCCAGCGCAGGATTCCCCAAACCCTTCCCATGGCCATCACGAATTTGGTAATGCAGAAACTTACTTCCTAGTGGGTGATGCACTGGGCAAGGGAATGCTGAAACTACTAAGCCCAAAAGAAAATGAAAAACCCGCCCTTAGTTTTAATGCCTACCAAGCACAAGAAAAAAAAGAGTCGGAAAAACCAACCTCCCATACCAAGAGAAATGTGGAAGGCTGGACCGTCCGCATTGATGATCGTCTGCTTAAACCGGAAAATAAAGAGAAGCTTGATCGTGCCCTCCGTTTTCTCGCCGCCAAGCTGGTTGATATCAAAATTGTGGTTCCCGAAGACAAAGTGAAAAAGCTGCAGACCGTAAATATCGTTCTAGATCAAACTCATGGCAAACTAGGGTCTATGCAGTATCATCCGGGCGCTGGATGGCTTACAACCAACGGTTACTCTGCAGACCTCGTCAAATGCGTTCACCTTCCTCGTATTGATGATCTGGTCACCAAGCGAAATACTAACGAGCAACCTTGGGTTATTCTTCATGAATTGGCCCATGCCTATCATGATCAGTTTCTGGGCTTTGATGAGCCACGCATCAAGGATGCTTATGAAAATTTTAAAAAGAGTGGCAGGGGCGACATGGCACTTTTATACAATGGAAAACGGGTTAAGCATTACGGACTAAACAACCAAATGGAATTCTTTGCTGAAATGACAGAAGCTTATTTCGGGGTCAATGATTTCTTCCCCTTCAACCGGGCGGAACTTAAAGATACAGAACCTCAGATCTATGAAGTGATAAAAAACACTTGGGAAACCCCCTTGCCTAAAAAGTAACACCAACAAAGGATTTTGCTTCAATGAACTTTAAACATTTTGTAATGTGCTCTCTTATGCTTGGAATAATCACTACTTCAAGCCTTGCTGCTACGCCAACTATTGTAAATATCTGGCCTGGCAAACCCCCGGGCGAAACTAAGGATCTGCCTCCCGAAGTTGATCTCACCAAAGATACCGACAAGTTGATTGCAGGCAAACGCATCATCAAGCTTGGCAATGTTTCCATCCCCCAAATAGCTGTTTATAAACCCGAAAAATCTAAGGATACTGGTGCATCAGTAATTATTTGCCCGGGTGGTGGCCATCATATTCTTGCCTACGATCTTGAAGGAACCGAAGTTGCACAATGGTTTAATACCCTTGGCGTAACAGGCATCGTGTTGAAATACCGTGTACCTTTTAGAAACCCTGATAAGCGTTGGGGCGCTGCGGTTGCAGATGCCCAACGATCTGTAAGCCTGGTACGAAGCAAAGCTGCGGAATGGAATCTTGACCCTATGCGAATTGGTATTTGTGGTTTCAGTGCGGGGGGCGAAACTGCAGGATTAACTTCTTTGTTTCTTGAAGATAGGCAATATACCAGCACGGATGATGTGGACAAAGTTTCCTGTAAACCTGATTTTTCCATCCTCATCTATCCTGCGGGTTTTGATACCAAGGGCCAGGCCCTTATGCGCGATACTATCAAGGTAACCAAAGATACCCCACCGATGTTTTTAGTCCACGCATTCGATGATCCAGTCACAGTAAACAATTCACTCGCCTTAACTGTGGAATTAAAGAAAGCTGGCATCCCCACGGAACTTCACATTTATGATGCGGGCGGGCATGGCTACGGTTTACGGCTGGTAAATACTCTACCCATCACCACTTGGCCTAAACGCTGCGAAGAATGGATGGAGCGCAGGGGTTTACTAAAAAAACCTTAAAACAAATTCTATAAAGTAGAATCAATTACTTTTACCAATAATCGCCTTAAGTAGTCTTCTTTATGCGAATTAGAAACAATATCACACCACCTACTTCAATCCTTGATAATTCTAAGGATGCGGTTGTTGCCGCTATCAGTGATAAAAAGTTCACCCTTCGGGCTGATTTGCACGCCGTGGGGTTGGAAGAGTTCCACTTTTTCAGGCGGGCCATCAACACCGGAGCTTCCTTTTTTTCCAGACCCTGCGACCAAAGATGTAGAATCAGTTTTAGGGTCGTAGCGCAGTACCCTATGATTTTCAGTATCTGCGATAAGAACCGTGCCATCGTTATCAACACATAAATGCTTGGGCCCGTTCAACTCGGTTAGCAAGGCTGGCCCCCCTACCCCTTTATTGCCAGATTTGCCCGTGCCAACAACTGTTTTAATTATGCCATCTTTGTCAACCATTCGCAGGGCATGGCCCCCGCGTTCCAAGATATAAAGATTGCCTTGGGCATCCATGCAGGCTGCTCTGGGATCTACAAGCGGGCCATCCACTGCTTTAGAGTTATTTTTAGGCGGGCCATTTTTCCCATTACCTGCAAGGGTGGTAACGATGCTGGTTTCAAGATTAACCGAACGGATCCTGCGGTTCTCGAGATCAGTAATAATAAGATTTTTTTTGGCAGGATCAAAAGCGATGCAGAAAACTCCTGTAAAAACAGCTTTCATAGCTGGCCCATGATCACCGGAGAATGCTTTATCGCCCGTGCCTGCAAATGCAGTGATAATATTTGTCTTTGGATCGATCTTACGCACTCGATTATTCCAAGTATCAGCAACATAGATGGAATCCTCCTTTCCAATAATAACACTGTGCATGCCGTTGAATGTTGCATTCTGAGCAAGGGCGTTATCGCCTGAAGAACCTTTCTCACCGGTTCCTCCCACAAGTGTCAGGTTGTTTTTAGAATCAACCTTCATGACCCGATGGCCTGCGATTTCAATGATGTAAAAGTCGCCGGAAGTATTCCAATCAACACCAAAGGGCCCTTTTAATTGCACTTCAGTTGCAAGCGCTGGTGGGGGATTTTTTCCTGACCCTGCAACCAAAACTATCTTGGCAGCATCTACCGCCATGGAAAAGAAAAGTACTATTAAGCAGGCAGTTGCAAATATTCGCATGGTAGAAATCTCTAGCTTGAGGTTTAGCATGAAACCAAACAACATCATAATGGCAGGCTGTATAGTTTGGGAATAAAAACCTTAGATAGTGTTGAAACCATATTTTTCGAGATGGCGTGATCAAAGTCAGTCAGGGTTAGAAACTAAGGCCTTTTTGGTTCCTGGCATTTTCTTGTACCCTGAAACCAAAACATTAGTCGCCAAATACGGTACCCCCCGTTAATACCGCATAGCAGAACCTTCGGGCGTTGGCGTTCTTCCAAATTGCTAGGCGGTTGGTAATCAGAGTTTGAACTTGCAATAGAAGCAATTTAACCTGATAATGATAAAGGTTTTAGATTTAGAATTCGCTGTTCATGCTATTTGTATTGTTACAACCTGCCTAATTTTTCCAAAAGGTATTTCAATGTTAAAACCTCTTAACAGACGAACTTTTCTGCGCGCTGCGGGCATGACAATGGCCTTACCCATGCTAGATGCGATGGAAGCAAAGCTTAGCGCTGCAGAAAAAGCAAAGGCAATCCCGCGTAGGATGGTTGCAATCCAAACCAACATGGGGATCTTGCCCCAGTTTTTCTTTCCAGAAAAAGCGGGCAAAGGGTACGAATTGTCGCCCTATTTACAAAGGCTGGCCGCCCATAAAAATGAAATGTCGATCTTTTCTGGTGTAAGCCTTCCTGGAGTTACAGGCTCCCACGCAGCGGAAAAATGTTTTCTTACCGGAACCCCACACCCTGAAAGAGGGGGCTTTCGCAACTGGATCTCACTTGACCAATTCGCTGCTGAGCAAATGGGAAACCAAACCCGCTACCCATCACTCGTACTAGCAATGAGCAGCGAAGGCGCAACATTAAGCTACACACGCAGTGGGGCACCCATTCCCGCAGAGAGAAGCCCGAAAAAAGTTTTCCAAACTTTGTTCCTGCAGGGTAAGAAAGAAGAAGTTGCCTCCAACATTGAAGCTATTAAGCAGGGTCGCAGTATGCTCGACTTCGTGGGGGATCAATCAAAAAGGCTGAACCGTTCGCTTTCAAAATCAGACCAAACCCGCATGGATCAGTATCTCTCTTCCGTCAGAGAACTTGAAAAAAGACTACAAAGCTCCGAAGAATGGGAATATAAACCCAAACCCAAAGTAAATGCATTGCCCCCAGAAGATATCGAAGATTCTCGCGAGTTTGTCAAGAAAACCAAACTCATGTTTGATGTTATGAAGTTGGCACTAGAAACCGATTCCTCCCGTATCATCTCACTCTTCATCGATACCACCGTTATTCATAACATCACCCATCATGGCAACCGCCCTGAAATGATTGCAGAGCTTCGTTCTAAAGAAGAAGGCCAATTTGATGCGCTTAACGGTTTCCTCAACGCTTTAGTTGAATCCAAGGAAGAAGGCCAATCGCTTTTGCAACGCACCATGGTTCTTTATGGCACCTGCATGGGCAGTGCCAACTCGCATTCAAATGTCAACCTGCCCGTATTGCTTGCAGGGGGCGGGTTCAAGCATGGCCAGCACCTTGCTTTCGATACCAAGAATAATTATCCCCTTAGCAATCTTTACCTTTCCATGTTGCACCGATTGGGGATTGAAGCAAAAGACTTCTCCACCTCTAAGGGCACCATGACCGGATTGGAGATGGCGTGATCAATCTCAGTCGATGGTTAGAAACTAAGACCTTTTTGGTTCTTAGTATTTTCTTGGCCTTGGTCCAAACTAGCATTGCAGCAGACCAGTTCCTTGAGAAGCACTGCATTGCCTGCCATGAGGGTTCCAGCAAAAAAGGTGGGCTCGATCTTTCCCTGCTTAAGCTTGATCTGGGGAATCCAGATAACTTCATCTCGTGGGTGAAAATTTATGATCGCATTGAATCAGGTGAAATGCCTCCGAAAAACAAACCCCGACCCCCCGAGAATGCCAAAGCTGCTTATTCAAAGTCGTTAAAAGAATCTCTTCTAAAAACCGAGCAGGCAAAGCTTGCAGGTGCGGGGCGCACTGGCATTCGCAGGCTAACCCGAACCGAATATGAAAACACCGTCCGTGATCTTTTTGATATGCCTGGGATTGCGCTACAGGGTTTGCTGCCTGCAGATGGATCCGCCCACGGGTTTGATAAAAATAGTGACGCTCTCGATATTTCGCATGTAAACCTTGCCAAATATGTTGAAGCTGCAAACCTAGCACTCGACCTTGCCACCGCAACTAGGCCCACCCCACCCACCGTTCAAAAGCGGCGCATCTCCCTTGCAAACTCAGGGGGTTTCGTTACGCATATCATTCTCAATGGCGATGGGGTGATGCTTAAAAACAAGAAACCTGATCCCGATTTTCCCCCAGCTGCAGACCATAGCCATCTGGATCAAGGGGCCCATGAACGCATGGGCTGTTTTCGTACTGATTCTAGCGTTGGGCTATTTCGCCATGAAGATGAATCCGTCAGCCCTTACTTCATCGAACATGTAACTATCTATCCTGGGCTTTACCGTGTTCGCACTTCCCTTTGGAGTTTCCAGTGGGATAAGGGCAAGGTTCTTCCTTCGCGTGGTACGGAAGCTGCACGATTATCGGTTGTGCAACTTACCGGTGATGGTCGAGGTGGTCAGCACCCAAGCTATGTGCTGGGCTATTACAACGCCCCATCCCTTGAATCAAAAGAACACGAATTAACCACTTGGCTAAATCATAACGAGATTATTGGTTTCAATACAGCATCACTCGCACCCGTTGCAAATTATTCCAGAAAAGGCAGGGCGATGGCATTCACCGGGCCGGGGATAACTTGCGACTGGCTTGATATTGAAGGGCCACTGCACACTGTTTGGCCGCCTAAAAGCCATCAGACTTTGTACGGCGATCTTGCCCTTACAGAATTTAAGCAAGCTGAAAACGCAGGGATTAAACCCCCTCAACGAAAGCAGATCCGACAATTAGGGGCAGGTAAAAACCGCCCCGATCCTATTACCGGAATCTGGACTGTGCACAGTGAAACCCCTACGAAGGATGCCGATCGCTTGCTGGCTTCGTTTCTTCCCAAAGCTTTTCGTAGGCCTGTTTCAGCGGAAGTTCGCAAAGAATATGTTGCACGGGTGCAAGAGCGTTTGCAAGCAGGTGATTGTTTTGAAACTGCAATGCGCTGGGCCTTTCGGGCAGCTTTGTGTTCTCCCGATTTCCTTTATCATTTCGAACCAGAAAACAAACTTGATGACTATGCCCTTGCAAACCGTTTGTCCTACTTTTTCTGGAATTCAATGCCCGATGCCCAACTCTTTGAACTTGCCGCTAAAGGGAAGTTGAAATCCAAAGTGGTACTTAATAGCGAAGTGGAAAGGATGTTAAAAGATCCGCATTCCCAGCGTTTTATCGACGACTTTTTGGGCCAATGGTTGAAGCTAAAACAAATAGCAACGAATGATCCTGACCGTGGATTGTATCCGGAAGCAAACCCTTATCTGCAGGATTCAATGGCTGCGGAAACCCGTGCCTACTTCCGCGAACTTATCGAAAAAAATCTCGATGCATCGCATCTCGTAAAGTCTGATTTTGTCATGATCAACGAAAAGCTTGCCAAACATTACGGGATTAACGGTGTTAGCGGTGCCGAAATTCGAAAAGTTATTTTACCAAAGGATTGCCCTCGTGGGGGGTTTCTAACCCAAGCCGCTATCTTGAAGGTAACAGCCAATGGCACAACAACATCGCCAATACCACGCGGCGCGTTTGTTCTCGAACGCATTTTAGGCGAAAAGCCCGATCCCCCGCCTGCGAATATTCCAGCGGTCGAACCAGATGTGCAGGGGGCAACTACCATACGCGAGCAACTTGCAAAACATCGCGCAGATCCCTCTTGTGCTTCATGCCATGCCAAGTTTGATCCTCCTGGTTTTGCACTTGAATCATTTGATGTGATTGGCGGATTCAGAACCCGCTATCGCTCTATCGGGGAAGGGGATAAACCAGAGCGCGGGTTGATTGATCCGTTCATCAATATTAAATTCAAATTGGGGCAAGCAGTTGATCCTTCAGGTGTAATGCTAGGCGATAAACAGTTCAAAGATATACAAGAGTTGCAAAAAATTCTTGCTGCAAACCCCGAACGATTGCTTAAAAATCTGTTGGAACAATTTGCAGTGTATGGCACAGGCAGACCCGTTGCTTTTAGCGATCGAGATCAAGTTGCAATAATGGTTGAAAACACCATGAAAAACAAAGCTGGTATTCGAACTCTACTACAAGAATTTATACAAAGCGAAATGTTTCAGACCCGCTGAAAATTTTATCCAGGCGCATAACCATGACTATTTTAAATTCATCCATCAATACTGCTTTGGCCCTGCTTTTCTTACTTGCAACACTAAGTGTTCATGCAGAAGAAACAAAAACCAAGGTCGGCCTATTCGGAGTTTTTTCACCCGATCGGGAAAAAGACCTGCGAAAGATTACCGATACATGGACGGATATCAAACTAGATTCAATTGATTTCAAACATGCAGAAGGGGTGTTTGTTTTCGATGCTGAAAAATTGTTTCCCAAAGCCAAACCTGATGCAATTATCACTAATCTGGATAATAAACTTCGTGCTGCAAGCAATAGCACCTTTGGAATCAAGCCACTTTCAACTGTTGCAAAAGAAAAACTAGTTCGCATTGAAATCGCGGTGGTTGGACTTGATTGCAAGGCTTGCAGTTTTGCTGCATACAATATTATTGCAAGTATTGATGGCGTAGTACAAGCCACCAGCAGTTTCAAAGAAGGCTTGATAACGGCATTGATTGATCCTAATAAAACGCAGAAAGCTGTTTTGGAAGAAACCTTGAAAAAGCACAATGTAACCATCAAACAACCCTAACCCGATTGGGAATCAAACTACTCTTTTCTTTTTTGAACTACGGGATGATTATCCGCCCAGCGTTTGAGAAGCAGATACCCCTCATCAGTTGGCGTATACTGCGCGCGTATCGAAGTCGCCGATCGACATTCCTCGGAGCGTAACTTCAAAGCCTTTTTCCACCCCCCCGACGCCAACGGTTTCGACCGCGTCTTCTTGTTTTAATCCGAGCTTCTTCACCAAAGCGGTGTCGAGTGTAGTCCTCTCGGCACCTGTGTCGAGGAGGAATCGACACGCTTCGGTCCCGATCTTACACTCGACTGTGAAGTGTTCTGCTCTCGCGTCTTGGGTCAGCGGGACAGCAATGTAGCCCTTCTTCTCCAGCACCTGCCGAAGCGCGTCAGGCTCTGGCGGTTTTTCGGCGGGATTCGGCTGGCCGCTGGCTGTCACGGACAGCAAGGCGGCCAGTGCGACGAGCGTACATATGCGATTCATAAGGCGTACATCCTCGTTATCTTCATCGTTAGGATCCTCGTGAGAACTCTAATTAGGGGACGAAGCGAACCGCTGCCGTTAACGCGGCATCAGCGTCAACTCCACTTGTTTGGAAACCGCCTTTTCTTTCTTGTACTCGTAGACGGCGATAATTTTGTAGGTGCCCAGTGTCTCCCAACTCGCATCATCGGAGGTGGCGAAGATATCGACCTTCGCACGATACGATTCATCCGGCCTGAGCGTAAGTTGACCTTCATCGATAATGCTGAAAATGTTGCGATAGGGGCGACTGGGTATCTTCTTTCCCGCTGGATCAAGGATCAACAGATCGAGGTGGTAAAACGGCATCGCTATGTAGTCAATGACAAAATCTTCTTTGGAGATGTTCTTGATTATCACCTCTGCGGCGAAAAACTCACCGACTTTCGCCTTGTTTTTTTCGAGGATCAAAGTGCATTCTATCTTAGGCTCCTTCATTTTGCCGTCCTTATTTTTGCCCTGTTCGGGTGTTTGCGACATCAGAGATTCTCGCTGATACATGAAGGAAACGCCGAGAACAATGGCACAGAGAACGAGGATTCTTTTCACGGCTGACCCCAATTCCCGTTTAGAGGAAGTTTTTTCAGATCTCAATGGATAGCTCCGTCCGCTCTTTCTCTTGATTGGATCGCAAGCGTAGCCCGCAAGGGTAAAAATTACCAATGTTTCTATAAGACTTGGGCTAGAGGAAAAATGCAAGGAATTTATTCTTGTTGTGCTAATAGTAACGATAATTCCAATTCGGCTACCTACCTCAGTTGTCTAACCCTTTTGGCCAATCTTTCCTCGAACCTTAAAGTGGGTTATTACAAATGATGGGTGAAATGATTTGATTGATTAGGATTTAGGTCTATAATTATAACAGTGCTAAAGTATTGTGGTTGTTGAAAGATTCCTGCCTATTATTGAACGGAAATGCATCATCCGATTTACTCGAGAATTAATCAAATGATACGCTTTTACTTAACTGGGTTACTGTTGCTATTGCAGTTTGGGATTGGGATTGGCCAAGCCCAAACCCCTGATGCTGCCAGCGTTGCCTTCTTTGAGCAAAAGATTAGGCCGGTACTAGTCGAGCAATGTTATCAGTGCCATTCTGCAGATGCAGTAAAGAATAAGAAGCTCCGTGGGGGTTTACGGCTCGATACCGCAGAGGGAATCCTTAAAGGTGGAGATAGTGGCCCAGTTATAATTGCGAAAAAAATAAATGAAGGCCATCTACTTCAATCAATTCGTTACACAGGCGAAACGAAGATGCCTCCTAAAGGCAAACTTCCCACCGAGGTTATTGCCGACTTTGAAAAGTGGATTGCGATGGGCGCTCCTGATCCGCGTAAAGGTGGAGAAGGTGTAGATGCAAAGAAGGTTGATATTGCCAAGGGTAAAACTTGGTGGTCATTTAAACCAATTGCATCCGTGCAACTTCCCAAAGTAAAACAAGAATCATGGGTGAAAACCCCAGTCGATCGATTCATCCTTGCAAAATTGGAAGAGAAAAATATAGTTCCGAATGGATTGGTCGCCAAGGAAAAGTTGCTGCGTCGAGTTAACTTTGATCTGGTCGGTTTGCCCCCCACCCCTGCTGAGATGGATGCTTTTCTAAAAGACACTTCACCAGATGCCTACAGTAAATTGCTAGATCGTTTATTAGAAAGCCAGCACTATGGAGAACGCTGGGCTAGGCATTGGTTAGATTCTGTTCGCTTTGCAGAAAGCAGCGGGTATGAATTTGATGGAAACAGAGCTGGGGCGTTTCATTACCGCGATTTTGTGATCAAGGCACTCAATCAAGATATGCCCTACACCGAATTTGTTCGCCAACAAATCGCAGGCGATCATCTGAACCCAGGCGACTTCCTAGCAAACTCTGCAACAGGCTTTTTAGTTGCTGGCCCTTATCCTGGGCAAACCACCGCCAAAACACTTGATACGATTCGCTCCAACCATCTTGATGATATGGTTTCGACTTTGGGGTCATCGATGTTGGGCTTGTCGGTAGGTTGTGCGCGTTGCCACGATCATAAGTATGATCCGATTCCGCAAAACGATTATTATAGGTTGGTAGCAGCCTTGGGTCGAACCGATTCCATGGATCGAAAATTAGACCAAAATCCAGAGGTTTATCTGAAGGCGAAAGCCGCATTTGACCTAGTCATGAATCCGCTAAAAGCTGCCAAAGAAAAGTTCCAGCAGAACGAATTACCAACTCGATTGGAGTTGCTTTGGGAAAAACAGCAAAATGAAACACCAAGCGAATGGATTCGAGTCGAAGCATTGGAAGCGAAGGGAAAATTACCCCTCGTGCTACAAGCAGATGGTTCCTACCTTACCCCTATGAAGGCGGAAAAGAATGAAACCTTTACATTTACAGCTCAAACCCTAATCAAAAATATAACTGGAATAAAGCTCGATACAATTGGCGGTGGCGATTTTAACATAGCTGAGATTACAGTTACCGCAGCATCCAAAGATGGAAAAACCAAAGCTGCGCCTCTTAAGCTTAAGCCCGGCGCGGTGACTTCTGAAAAAACCAAACTTGCTTTAGCAATCGATGGCGACAAGAAGACAGGTTGGTCGCCTGTTGATCCCAAAGAAAACCAGTCTGCAGTTTTAGCGTTTGAAAAACCACTGGCTGGGTTTGATGGCGGCACCGTACTTACTATTGCTATATCCTTTATTAATGACCCCATTAAACAAATGGCCCTTGCGTTTACGAACTCCGCTACGATGGGGCTTAAGGGAAAAATTGCACCCCAGCATCTAGAAGAGCTTCGCTCTGTGTTGAATCAAGATCAGGGTGAATGGAACGGGAAAAATTCAGACCTGATCTTTCGCTGGTTTAAACAACTTGATGTCGATGCCAGTAAGGTTTTTACTCCCTTTGAGATTCAGGCCAAGCTTGAACCTATGCCTAATTTGCTTAGTGTTTTCTCTGCAACTTCAGGTCGGGGCGGAGATGTTCATTTCCTTATTCGTGGAGAAGTAGACCGCAAGAACGGCGTAGCTGCTCCCGGGTTTCTTCAAGTGTTAATGAATGATAAAGATCAAGAAAAGCGCTGGACTGTAAAGCCACCTGCGGTGCTGACAGAACCTCGAGTCGCCCTTGCAAATTGGATAACCGACCTCGAAGCTGGAGCAGGCCACTTGCTCGCTAGGGTTATTGTCAATCGGATTTGGCAGCACCACCTTGGCAAAGGTTTAGTTGCTACTCCGAACGATTTTGGTGTGCAAGGCGATGCCCCTAGCCATCCAGAATTGCTCGAGTTTCTTGCGGGCGAACTTATTAAGAATAACTGGAAGCTGAAACCAATTCATAAGCTTATTATGCAAAGTGCTGTCTATCAGGAAAACGGCGACTTGCAAGATGGAATGAAAGTTGATCCGGCAAATCGCTTGTTTTGGCGCAGGGCCCCCAGCAGATTAGAAGCTGAAACTATTCGTGATGCAGTGCTTGCAGTTAGTGCAACCCTCGACCCTAAGCCATTTGGCGAAGGTAACCTCGATCCCAACAACCCACGCAGAAGTATTTATCTTACCGTCAAACGCAGCCAGATGGTTTCAATGATGGCTATGTTCGATGCCCCCGAACCAATCCAGAGTATTGGCGAACGCTCGGTGACAACGGTGCCCACGCAATCGCTGGCATTTTTGAATTCGCCTTTTGTTCGTACCCGAGCAGAGAAATTAGCCCAGCGTGTTAAACCTAAATCTGCTGCTGAGATTCCCATTAGTATTGCAGAAGCTTATCGCATCGCCTTGACTCGTAATCCAACCGAAGCAGAAGCAAGTCGGATGCTGGCATTTTTGAATGCTCAAGCTGCCAGTTATGGCACTGCGCCTACTGCAATGGATCAGGCACTTTCCGATGTATGCCATGTGTTATTGTGTTTGAATGAATTTGTATTTGTCGATTAGTCGCCCTAGTAGTCGCCCTAGGTGGCGAAGAGAGATTGAAAATGAAACCACCGATTGTTTCCTTACCTATGCGCCGGCGTTTTCTCAAAGAAACTGGGATGGGCCTTGGTTCTTTAGCGTTATCATCGTTGCTCAATCAAGAAACCGCGGCGGCGAGTCCGCAGCAACCTCATTTTGCCCCCAAAGCAAAATCGGTCATCTGGTTATTTATGACCGGTGGGCCATCTCATGTCGACCTGTTCGATTACAAACCAGAATTGCAACGCAGAGATGGGCAAGCTCTTGCAGGCGCCGATCCGAAAACTGGTTTCTTCACCACGAGTGGCAAATGCTTGAAGTCGCCTTTTTCTTTTAAGCAATACGGCAAATCGGGCACTTGGGTTTCCGAACTCTTGCCTCAAACCGCCCAGCATGTTGATGACCTTGCCTTTATTCATTCCTGCTACACCTCGCAAAACAATCACGCCCCCGCTGGAATCGAATTATCAGCAGGCGTTAATCGTCCAGGATATCCTTCGTTGGGTTCTTGGGTGAACTACGGATTGGGCAGTATGAACGAAAACCTGCCGGCCTTCGTGGTTATGCACGGCCCTAAGCCCCGTGGAGATGATAATCTTTGGGCCCCAGGTTTTTTACCCAAAAACTACCAACCAATCACGCTTGATGCAAGCCGACGGGAGGAAATCGCTAACCTCGTTCGCCCTTCAGGTCAATCGGATTCCCAACAGCGAGCGCAACTGGATATTCTTAAACAGTTAAACCAAGCACATCAAGATTCTAGGCCACAGGAAGCCAACCTAGCGGCTAGGATTCAAGCGTTTGAATTAGCCTACCGAATGCAATCCGCTGCTCCTGAAGCGATGGATCTGCGTCAAGAACCACAGCAACTTCAGCAAAGGTATGGCTTAGATAAACCCGAGACTGCAAGCTTCGGCAGGCAATGCCTTTTAGCTAGGCGACTTGTAGAGCGTGGCGTTCGCTTTGTGCAAATCTTTTCGTCATCAAGCCGTATTTCTGGCGGTGCGGTAGCTGATGTTCCTTGGGATGGTCACGACAACATTGAACAAAATCATCGCGATTGTGCAGCTACCAATGATCAACCTGTAGCAGCCCTTTTAGCCGACTTAAAACAACGAGGGTTGTTGGATACCACATTGGTGATTTGGGGGGGAGAATTTGGCCGCACACCGGATTCACAAGGCTCTAAAGGCCGTGATCATAATCCTCACGCCCATACCATGTGGCTTGCTGGAGCAGGTATTAAAGGTGGCGTGCACTATGGCAAGACCGATGATTTTGGTTACAAGGCCGTGGAAAACCGTGTTGGGGTTAACGATATTCACGCTACCATTTTACACCTACTTGGTTTGGATCATACCAAGCTAACTTATCGATTTAATGGTCGTGATTTCCGCTTAACGGATGTTGCAGGGCAGGTGGTTCGGGAAATACTTGCCTAAAGTGTTATGCCGGTTCCTGGATGTTTTTTTCTTGCAATCGCACATCACCTCGGTTAAAATACTACAGCGTGAAGAGAGGCGGATTCTCTTCCATTCCGGCGACATACTGTCCCGGATTAGCAAGAATGAAAAGCCGAGATAGATGGAATTAATTTCATCCTTTCATTGTTAGGTAATTTTTGGCAGCGCCATAGCAATATGCTATCCTAGCCGCATGAAAGTAAATGAAATCTTGATGATGCTAAAGATGGATGGTATCTCTCTGCAACGCGAGGTAGTCATCGTCAATTCAAGCATCACATCAAAAGTGGCCGTGTCACTGTGCCCGGAAAACCAAGCGATGATTTGGTGCCCGGCACTTTGAACAGCATACTCAAACAAGCAAAACTAAAGAAGTAACTCTATGCGTTACGCAATCGTTCTCGAAAAAACAGCAAACAACTACTCAGCTTATGTGCCAGATTTGCCAGGTTGCGTAGCTACTGGCCACACCGTCGAAGAAACCGAGCGTGAAATTCGAGAAGCTATTGAGTTTCATATCGAAGGCCTTCGTGAAGACGGTTTAATCATTCCCCAACCTGAAATTATCGTCGAGTATCTTGAAATCGCAGACTAACCCTGCGTTGAAGCGGGACGCCGCAAAAGCGCACCGCCCCTCAATTTAATGTTGCTTAACTTTTATTGAGCCCAAACTATAGCGTGTTGATCCTAGTTTATTTTGCGGGTTCGTAAATGAAGGCGTGTTCATCTGCGGGTTTAACCCAGACATTGCGAAACTTCACAGGGTTAGCATGGTCTTGAAGAAACACGGGCCCAGTCATGGTCTTCTTCTGTATATCTCGGATTTTTTCCAGATACGGGGTTGTTCCAAATCGGAACGGGTGAAACACCGACTTGGGTTCGCCAAATGTCGTTCCATCCTGCACTTTCATTTCGTTAAACCAGACCGTGACGGTTCCCTTCTCGGTGATTGCCCCCGCATCATTGCGCCTAGGTGCCCGGTAGCGAATATCAAAGACCTGCCACTCTCCTGGTTTACGACAGGCATTCACAAGAGGTTTAGAAAAACCATACAGCGCACCCGCATCTTCCTGGGTGATCTTTTCCTTCTCCTTGCCAAAAGAGTTCAGAATCTGAACCTCGT
>Ga0209284_10001549_pt1 | contig 35018 bp, 18 predicted proteins | sample FRY03_FD_187211 | JGI IMG/M metagenome (GOLD analysis project Ga0209284, IMG submission 187211) | Freshwater microbial communities from Lake Fryxell liftoff mats and glacier meltwater in Antarctica - FRY-03 (SPAdes) (version 2) | ecosystem: Environmental > Aquatic > Freshwater > Ice > Glacier... | reverse complement strand
AATAGTGGCGGTGCGAGTAGTAGTGCCGGTGCGAGTAGTAGTGCCGGTGCGAGTAGTAGTGCCGGTGCGAGTAGTAGTGCCGGTGCGAGTAGTAGTGCCAGCAGTGTAGCAGATGCCGAAAGATTGCAAGAGAAGGCCCAAATCATAGTACAGTACCTGCCGCATTTCATGGTGATACCGGGCAAAGACTGGTGGAAATGGAACACGCGTGTCGAGACATACAAGAGCGCAATATGGAATCGCACGGTCAAGCAAGTGAATGCCGAAGCAAGTCTTGTTTTCTGTGGCGAGATCATCAAGCACAAACACAACATAAAACTGGCGGCCGCTGTCTTTTGCGAACAATCGAGGGATATTTTCGAGGATCCGCAATATACCATCGACAATGTCATTGAGTGGTATCATGGCAAGTCCAAGACACGGGATATGCGGATGATTTGCGACATATACAACTTCAAGTCGAGCACACAGACGAACGATTACACGTATGTGGCTAGTCTGGAATATGGCAAGTCGCCGAAATTGAAAGTACAGATCATCCGTGTGGTGGCATCGTATTGCTCGGTGATGGTGGACCGTGTGGATCCCGGGTTACTGCACAAGCTGTTGAGTATCGACTTGAATGAATTGAAAGTGACCGGACTACTCTACGAGCGCATGCATGACCAGACCCCGGAGTTGCAGGAGGTGTATATTGAGAGGACGAAGCATCTCATCCCCAACTGCATGCGGCTGCACAAGGCCTGCGCCGAGATGGAAAAGGTACTGCGCACCTACGTCTTCCTGAACCATATCCAAGGCCCAAATCATACGCGCACACTGGTGGTACACCTCATGCAGACGGGTATTTTTTCAGAGAACGACGATGTCTGGTCGGTGTTCCAGGACTGGGTCACGCAAAAAGCGCTGGGCATCCGGAGCAACGAGATATCGGCAGCCATTCTCAATTGGGCGGGGACCTTGTTTGTGAGATTTTCGCACAATTCGCAAGTCGATGGCGTTATAGTGCCCGACGACGACGACGTGGACGCCAGCTACCTCCTGGACCCTCTTTGTTTTGCCGATATTTTCGATAATACTGTGCTCGTCGATCCTGCCGATTAAATAGCAGTGCTGTTTTTTACAAAACATGTCTCATCAAGAAAGGCCTATACCCAGCACACAAATCCGGATCCATATGTCTGAAGACCTCAAATAACGCATTGGCATTGCTGGTGATGTTGATGACATTGTCGCACTCTTGCTTGTATTGGATGCGCCATGCAAAGCGAGTATTGGCGATATGTTTCTGTGATTTATTAAAAGGCCGAAATCAGTACGTGTTGTTTATATATAAGACACGGCAGTGGCGTGCAGACAGTAATACGTCTGCTGTTGCCAAAACTCCCAGAAAGAATCGCCTTCGTAGTGTGAATTAAAACCTGCCACACGTCCTCGGTTCGCTATTTTTTGAGAGTGGATTGCCTCGTTCGCCACGTTGCGTGCGGGCTTTTTCAAGTGTCAATACGTGTGCATCTACGTGGCATACATACTATGGCAGCCCTCACCCCGAACACGCAGAAATACAATGAAATGATGGCAGAACTGCTTGTCAAAGTAAAGAAAAACACGGTGCTCGTGCTCATTGCCATCGTCTTTGTCGGCCTTGACATGCGGTATCTGCACCTGTCACGCCATGGAGGCATGAATGGCTTTAGGCAGCGTGTGGGCTCGAACGTGTTCATGTTGGAGCATGTGTTGCAGGAGTTTCTGTACAAGAAGCAGTGTGCCATGATAGACTTTCTGCTGGGCACCATGTGCATGAGCCTGGGGACCGTGGTGTGTGGTATTTGCTACACTTCTGCTTTTACCTCGCCAGTGCCTGATGCCACCATAATGTTCAAGCTTTTGCTGTCTAGCACGTTGTATGCCGTCCTCAAGTGGTGTGGTTATTCTATGTGCGACGTGTTGTTTGCCGTTTTTTTTGTGTGGATGTACCGCAACAACCAGAAATGGACCGTCGGCAATGTTGTCTTGCCCGTCGGCCTGCAGCTGATCTTGTGCAACGACATTTTGCAGCAAGACTGCCACACTCTCGTGCGCTACATTGTGCTGTATTTCTTCGTGTGTCGCCTACTGGAAATCGCCCCCATTGTCGTGAAATACTGGCAAATCGGGATTTGTTTCAAAGATATAATTCTGGCACTGTGCCGCGACATACTCACTTTTCTCACCAAGACGTATACCACAGGGGTGGCTTTTGTCGAGTTGTGTGTAAAATACTACGGGAGGGCCAAGGTTGTGTACCAGGCAATTGCCGCCGCCATGTCGTCTAGTGATATCCGCGTGATTAATAATCCTTTTGCAGATGACCGTCTCGATATTCGCGTTAAACATGAAGATCGCGACGATGATGTCTTCGTGATGCCGGCAACAAAGATTGTCAACACCGGGTATACTGGCCGGAGAACTCGCCACATGTACAAGCAGGGTGCGTCGCCAGATCGCCCCATCTGATAGACCGGGCAGTGCCGCGCGTATACTACATGGTTACCGCCCTGCTGGCACTTGAAAAGTGAAAAAACACTATAAAATACAGGCGCTATGGCAGGGGTAGATCCCCTGGCTAGGTTCGATTCCTAGTGCGCCCGACCTCACATTCGCCCCGTTTTGGACGAGTTTGCAAGACGTATTGAACGCCACAAACCCGTGGGTGTGCCCAAAATAGGCACACTTTCAAAACGACACAAACCCATAGGCATACCCCAAAGAGACACAGAGTGTGCCGTAACACGCAGAAATGCACCGTCGGCAATGTTGTCGTGCCCGTCTGCGGAATGGTCTCGTGCGCAATATTGTGCTGTATTTCTTCGCTTGCCGCGTAGTTGCCGTGTCTTCAAAAACGTTGACGGTGTCACAGCACATACGTTTAGTATATAAGAGACGACACTACGACGGCAGCGTCTGTTCACCCACGCTCCCTTGTCTTTTTCTGTTGAAACACACAGCACAGGCCAAACACGCAGCAGACGTACGCGCTACAGGCCACAGCACCTGTTTTCGTGTGTGGTGTATCACAGCAATATCAGCCCCAGCAATGATGGGCCTGATGATTTGCCCCACGTTTTGCTCTCTTGTGTATCTCTGGATTGCATGCCAGACCTCTGTCTTTGCCGACTGGGACCCGGTGTCCTCAGTCAGGCTCGCGACGGGCCAGGGCTACCTTGCTGGCATGTACATTACTATTGCCGTCATGACTACCAATGCCGTGCTGCGTCTGCTTGGACTGCGCTTGGTGTTTGTCTCTGTGTTCATGAGCGGGGTTTTCGCTATGTGGCTCGTGCAGTATGTCGTCCACCAGCAAAACGCTGTGGTGGCGGTGCTCAATTCATATCTCCACATGGTGGCCACCGCATTCAACGTCAAGCACGAGAACTGGCAAATTCCCGACGTGTCGGCATGGAATTTTTTGTGGCGGGGCGTGGATTTCTCCAATATCCTGCTGAAATGCCTGCTGCGGGCCATTAAGTTTGATCCGTTTTCGAGCCCGCTGTCGAGTAACGTTTGTTTTGTCTTTGGCACTGTGCTGTGTGCCAGGTACTTGGCGGAATTGCGCCAGGAACGCCGCCGCCCGCACGCTCACACGACACACAAGGAGTAGTACTCCCGTATGGATTAATGCTACGGCGCCAAACCATGTAAAAAAAACAATCAGGACTGGTGTCTGTCATGCGGGTTCGATTCCTGCTGATTTAGCGCAAACGCGTGCTGTGAGAGACGGTTATTTCCTCAGTGTAATATGCGACTAAGAATCTCGAATTTTCTGGCATAGATGCCTAATATTTTTGTGGTCCTCCAATGTGCGTCTTGTGTGCCACCGAAATCACAAGACTACACATTGCTCAATTGAATTTGAGTGTCAGGGTCTCGAAACCAGGTCACACGCACCAAGTCGGCATGTGTGCACCGATGCGATTCGACCTCGTTGTATTTTGCTCACCAGAGTGGTTTTTTATTGTATTTACATGAAAAAATCCGAAATCACAAGACTACACTTTGCTCTTCAAATGTGTCGGGTTGACAAACAATCACGAGCTCTGTTGCACTTTTCGCACGCGTACCTAAATGTTGTATCTCAATTGGCGGAAACCCCATTTTCTGCTGCGTGTTTTCCTGCTACACGTAGCCGATTGGAGTGCGAGCAGGCATGGCAAAATATGTATCTGCCCCCGTGATACTCGTACGATTATTACACTGCATGCCGTTGATGCCGCAGCAGTGGCAGAAACTGCCGAATCCCAGGCGAATGCAAACGCACAGCACCATCACAAATGTCGCCGCGCCCACACCGTAGAAAACCCACACGTATACTGTTGGTATGCCCGAGGACTGGTCTGTGGCAGGCTGTGTGTTCCCGTTTGTAACCACCAGTTCAATCACTACGGGCAGGCCTTGCTCTTGCAGAGCATCGTTGATGGCCGACACCGCCACCACAGCCTCGCTGTGCGCAATATTTGAGAATGCAATCGAAACACCCACCTCAATGCCTACCAGCAGCGATTGTCGCGTATCCTCCGATGCTTGTGTAAACTTGGCAAGGCTCTTGACCACCACCCTGTCCAGGGGCACAGCATATGCCAGCGCGAGGGCGCGTCGAAACGCGTCGCGTTTGGCGTCAAACTCCTCCATCGTCATCAGCAGTCGGTACACAAACACTCGCACCACACTGTACGGAGCAGGAGTACTCATGGGCGTCGTGGGCACCGGTAGGATCACAACCGACACCAATTTGAGGGCAGGCAACCCGTTTTCCGTGTTTTTTAAATTCAGCCTCTCCTGCGTCAGTTTCCGGACCACCTCCTCTGCCATTGCACGGCTTTCGACAACGATTTCCACGTCAACACTCATGCGCGAAAGCAGCAAACGCCGACGCGTAGTCGACACCTGTCGCATGCCAACCGTGCGGATCTTTTGCACAGCCACTGCTGTAATGTTCGACAAGCCCCGCAAAAAAACTTCCTGCTTTGCGAAAAACTCGTCCATGCTCATGGGTATCTCGACCTGCACCAACACCGTGGTCTGTTGAATATTTCCTGTCCCTGTAGGAATAGGAGTGGTGCTCGGCGCACCCGGGTTGGCCTCAAGTAGCATGCAGTCATCTGCACGAATTGATGCCGTCGACGAGTTTGGGGTGTTTATATTGCATACAACGCATGACGCACTACCTGTAGCATCCTTGTACGTGCCTCCGGGGCATGCCGAGCAGCTCCCAGCGGTCCCAGTGAATCCTTTGGCACAATCTGGCTGACAAGTTCCTGTGACTTCTGTGAAATCAAGCCGGCAATCACAGCGTGTTTCTTCGGAGTTGGGCGCCCTATTTAACCCACACGACGTGCAAGACGACACACCCGTGGATTGCACTGGCGAAATCGGGGTGTTTGCGGGACAGTCAATGCACACAGTACTTCCAAGAGTATTTTTGTACGTGCCTCCGGGGCATGCCGAGCAGCTCCCCGCTGTCCCAGTGAACCCTTTGGCACAATCTGGCTGACAAGTTCCTGTGATTTCTGTGAAATCCACTTTGCAAAAACAGCCTGTTCTTTCGGAGTTGGGCGCCCTATTTAACCCACACGACGTGCAAGACGACACACCCGTGGACTGCACTGGCGAAATCGGGGTGTTTGCGGGACAGTCAATGCACACAGTACTTCCAAGAGTATTCTTGTACGTGCCTCCGGGGCATACCGAGCAGCTCCCCGCTGTCCCAGTGAACCCTTTGGCACAATCTGCCTGACAAATTCCTGTGATTTCTGTGAAATCCACTTTGCAAACACAAACCTGTTTTTCAAAATCCATTTCCCTATTATCACCACACAGCGTGCAAGCACTTTCACTGGTGGACCCCGCTGGCGAAGTTGGGGTGTTTGTGTCACAGTCGGTACATGGTGTACTACCAAGTGTGTTTTTGTATTTGCCCTCAGGGCATTTTAAGCAGTTGCCGGCCGCGCCAGAAAACCCCATGTTGCACAGGCAGGCATTTTTCTCATTGTTTGGCGTAGAACCCGTCGCACACGGCGTGCAAGCCCCCGCATTAAAAGACCCAATAAACGAAATTGAATCTGTGTTACAGCTCGTGCACACAGCGTTTCCTGGTGCTGTTTTGTACGTGCCTGCAGCACATTGCAAGCAGCTTCCAGATTCCAAAGTGTGCCCCATGTTACACACACAGGCAGTTTTCGTGGTGTCCGGGGCTGAATTCACTAGACACTGAGTGCAAGCCGCTAGAACAGTGGATTCAACAGGCGAAATCGAGTTTGCGTCACAACTCGTACACACGGCGTTTCCTGCTGCCGGTTTGTATGTGCCTGCAGCACATTGCGAGCAGCTTCCAGAAACCAAAGTGTGCCCCATGTTGCACAAACAGACAGTTTTCAAGGTGTTTGGGGCCGAATTCACTACACACTGGGTACAAGCGGATACAACAGTAGATCCAACAAATGAAATCAAGTTTGCGTTGCAATCAATACATATAGCGCTTCCTGGTGCATTTTTGTACGTGCCTCCGGGGCATGCCGAGCAGCTTGCTGCATTCCCAGTGTACCCCACGTTGCACAAACAAGCAGTTTTTGCGGTGTCTGGTGTCGAATTCACTGGACACCGAGTGCAAGCCGCTGCAGCAGTGGATCCAACAGGCGAAATCGAGTCTGCGTTGCAACCAGTGCATGCAGCGTTTCCTGGTACGTGTTTATACTTGCCTGGAGCACATTGCGAGCAGGTTGCAAATTCCAAAGTGTATCCCATATTGCACAGACAGGCAGTTTTCGTGGTGTCTGGCGCCGAATTCACTGCACACTGAGTGCAAGCCAATGCAGCCGTAGATGCAAGAGGCGAAATGAAATCAGCGTTACATTGGCTACATACAGCGTTTCCTTGCGTATTTTTGTACGTGCCTCCTGGGCATGCCGAGCAGCTTCCCGCATTCCCGGTGTACCCCATGTTACACAAACACATAGTTTTGTCGTCATTTGGGCCTGAATTCTGCGCGCACGCTATGCAAGCGTTGGCATTAGTGGACCCACTAGGTGAAATCAAATTGCCAGTGGCACACACAGTACACAAAGCATTTCCTGGTGCATTTTTGTACGTGCCTGCTGGGCATGCGGAGCAGCTTGCAGCATTCCCAGTGTACCCCATGTTACACAAACAGGCAGTTTTCGCCATGTCTGAGATGGAATTCGATGCACACCGTGATACTTGTGATGTTGTGCAGTCACCAGAAACACCATTTGTGATCCATCCGACCTCGATGCTACATAATTCACTACAACCGTCGCTATTTACCACATTCGAGTCGTCGCATGCTTCATCACTCGCACGCACGCCATCTCCACACTGGGATGTGCATGTGTTGTCATTTGACACAAAAACACAGCTGAATCCACACTCTACAGAACATGTGCTGGAGCATCCATCACCCGAGATGGCATTATTGTCGTCACACGTTTCAGTATCTCGCAGCACGCCATCGCCACATTCTGCATGTGGGGATGGGAAGTGCGGGGCAGGGGTGGCACACACAAGACTTCAGTATGCAAACGCAAAATTTATTTACACTCGGGGATGTACTCAAGTTAAATCGGTATCTGTAACGCGGAAGACTAGACTAAAGGATGCGAACGATACAGACTCAAATTGTGCCCACATGAGAAGATAAACCGCATCGTGAATACGGGTCGTAGTACGGGGGCATGTATGTCTGTGTATCATAAGCCGCCTGGCTTGTACTGATTGTCTGGTGGTTAGCCTCGATTTGTTGCGAAGCATCGCGTTGTGCCCGATGACCGCGCACATACACCACAATACACACAGAAATGCCCAGCACACAAAAAACACCACAAATCACAACAATCCATAGCAAAGGGGAGTCAGCACCGGTGGTCGCCGGCGCGACAATTTTGGGGAGCAACGACACTATGAACCCTGCATTCTGCAAGGCACCTTGTACGGATGTGTCGTCGGGGAGTGTGATCGACTGAAAACTGCTGATGTTCGCTGTTACGATGACGTTATCCACCCCCACCAGCGAAAGCAGCCGCCTACGCTCCCTTTGCACGACAGTGGGGTTGTTTTCTAAGTAGTACTCCAGTGAGATCGACGCCACGGTTGTGGCGTATACTGTGGCCAGTGTTTCCTTGAATTTCGTGCGAATCAATCCAACGTCGTTCGTAAAGTCGGCCAACGAGGTCGTAACCTTGAATCTCTGTGTAATAATTTTTTTCACCTGCTCGCATGCAAACACCGCCGCAGACGATTTCTGCCATCCGTCTGCAGCCACGCACACACAGGCCGTCCTGGCCGCATCGGAAGCGCTGTTTGCAGCACACGGCAGACAATCACTGTCGCCTGGCTCCGTTTTGTACATGTTTAGTGCACACGCCACGCAACTACCAGGGGCCCCTGTGAATCCAGCGGCACACGGTTCGGTGATGGATACAAATGGCTTATTCTGGATGGAAAGGCGCATTTCAAACTGGTTGCTACTGCCGCAGTAGTAGCCGTCATTGACAATGTGGATTTCCAACAAGTCTCCCTCTTTGGTGAGTGCCCAGTTTGTTGTGCCCACTGCATCGATATTATTGCCCGGACTCCACAGATACGCATCGCGCTCGTTCGATTCCTCGGTGTAGTGTACAATTTTCAGCTGGTCTGTCTGTATGACCGGCTCGCCACCAGGCTCGTACATAATGTCATAGTACGGTAAAGCGTTAGGATTGCCACCAAATGAATACACCGCTTCCTTGGAGCAAAGATCAACATGGAAGACGTCGAGCCTGACGTAGAGACTACCACCTGCAATTGTCCTGAACGAGTAACTTGTATTTTTTTGGGTAGTGGCTGGTGCTGTCAAAATCACCAGCGCTGTTTTGGCATCACCTTCATAAGGGCATGTGTAAATGCCACCGAGCGAACACACAATGCCGAACAGTTTCGGGTGTATCGTGAGCTGTTGCGGCCATAGCACAGGTGCGCCCGCGGATTGCAATGTGTTTGGTTCGTTGTGTATGCCGATCCAATTGTTATTCACAAAAATCTGCGCAAGCGGCTTGGTCGTTTTTGTCACGTACAAGATGTCACCAATCGAAAACTCGAAATTCACTGCAAGTGTATCCTCGGCGCCATTGTTTGCGATTTCTACATTGTTAATCGCCGCAGCCGTGAGTTGGAAGAAGAAGATCCTCAGGCTGTCTGAAGCACAATCCCTACACGCATGGTCGCTGAAATTCGCCACACCCGCGCGGTTGACCTTGTAACATCCACGGCACACAGGCATTGCAAAGTCTCGGACTGAGAGATGCGGATATCTCACTCCTGTCTGCATGGAGTTGGAATTTGCGTCGTAACTCCGGGAATTCTTCAGTTTGACCACCCCAATGGAGTTGGATCTGACAATGTCTGTGTCGTCGATATGCAAGAAATACGTGATTCCTTGGTCCGCAAAATTGTCACCCATGTTACCACAGTCGCTGGTTTGGTCAAGCACACACTCGTTACATTCGTCCACAGGCCAGCCAATAGGAACAGACGTTTCTTGATGTTTGCACACGCAGTTGTCGCTGGTGACACATTTTTGAGCTGCACTGTCGAGAGCATCTAGTCGGTCCACCTTCATGATGCTGGGAGTATCGCTGATGGAAATGTGGATGCGCGTAGAAGTAGTATGTGGAAATACGCAGTCGTTGGCGTCTATACGCGCATTGATTTCCAGAAATTCATCGTCATGTGACAGAATATACTGCGTTTGCAATGTGGGCATGCTCACCTGGTGGCGTTTGTTGTAAGTTGTCACAGTTCGAGTTTGCCGGTCTCCAGAAATCCGTGTGATGTCCAGCGTGTCAGTCTGTGTTATACGTGGTTGTGCAGACTCAAAAGGTGCTGTGATACATATTTGCCCCATGTCTACAATCTTTTGGGCTGCAATCAGGTCTGGATCGCAACCAGTGTTCATTGGTTTAAAGTATTTGTACACGCCAGCATATTCACATTGGTCAAAGACTGCTTGTTGCACAGTAACAAACGTGATGATGCCAGGCATGCGTTTTATGATGTATGACAGGTTCTGTGCACGAGCACTCACAAATACAGTCCCGGTCCAAACTCCCCGGATACGTATGCCTTGCGCATTGATTTCAGGCATGCGGGTTGATGCCTCTGGATCGAATTTTTTGAGTTCAGCGTCTCCTGTTGTGGTGTCTATGTCGATGCTAACCGGGAAATCGCCTTCAAACGGGCAGAAAGACGGAATAAAAGACACAAAACTGCTGTTCTGCGGACAGATGATTTTGAATTTCTGCAGTTCCAGTTCGTACGTTTTGGTTTGATAGATATTGAAACTCGTCCTTAAATTCGTGTTCTCTGTCACTGAGTTAAGACTCTCGGTACTGCGCGTGACGAATTTCACGCCACCAATGTCAAACTCAAAGTTCACTTGCAAGGCCTGCGCAGCATTATCTCTAGTAATTTCGCTCCCCAGCACGGCCATGGACATTGTAAAAACGTACAACTTGTCCGCTTCGACACACCCCCGAGCATTCCAATCGTTTGTGTTTCCATCCCTACAACCACTGTGCTCTGGGTGGTACATTGCTCGTATCGACAGGTGCTCAAACTTGACACCCTCCGGATTTCCTGTGGGACTGAAACTACGCTTTAGTTTGGCTACTGCTATCGAGGTACCCGAAATGGCATAGCCAACCGGGGCGCGCGCGTGTATGGCGAAAGTCATGCCGCCGGACTCCATGAACTGGCCCATGTCGTCGCAAGCACCAACCTCTTTGACAAGCACACATTTGTTGCATTCGTCGCGTGGCCATGGTATCGAATCTATATTTGCATTCGCAATAAGACACTCACAACTAGTGATATCCTTGGAAAATTCCTTCAGTTTCGTAGGGCAGAATGTCGGGTCTGCGACTGTAGTGGTGGCGCGAACCGACCGCAGACCCAAAACATTGACGACAGTACTGTAAGAATTTGTCCGCAGGGTTTGGATTTGTGTACCCATCAGGTCGGTCAGCTGTACCGGGACATGACCGGTTTTACCAGATTGACGCGAAGTATCAGAGACCAGGGTAAGTCTGAGAATCTGTCCTCTGTTAAATTTTTCTTGTCGTCTCCAGCTGACGGTATTTGATTGCGTGGCCATTATTTGAATTTCATTTGCAGTTACTACGGCTGCCGAGTGCTCACGGTACATTAGCTGATACTCATCAGCCTCGAGGTATCTGAAACTTTTACATGGGGCGACGGTGCATTGAGTTTGGATTGGTGTGACGGATTCGGTATTTAAATTTGTGTCAAACACCACTGGTAGCCAGTTCTGACCCACATTGAGAACAATATTCTCAAGCGTCCTGTACGCAGGGCCCAACACTCTGAGTTCCGTTGCACTAAAATTTGGTTTTAGTTGTATGTTCAGGAAATACACGCTGTCTTTTGTGTGCATAATAGTTGACGATACGAACTTTCCATCCTCTCCAGTGCTAGTTACAAATGATATCGCCGCGCGCGCATTAAACACAGATAATGTTGCTTGCCTAATGTTTAGAATGGTGTTCAATATTTCAGTAATACGTGTGTCTGTCCGATCCACCCACAGGGAGAAGTGATTCAACCCTTGGTATAATACCACCGTCTGCGTCACGTCCTGAATTTGCTGACACCGAAGTGGAGTTTCATCTGGCACAGCTTCCCAGCTTGATACGGCATCGCATTTGCAGTGGTCGGGATTGGTGCTCGCCAGCCTGCCTGTCAGTGCATTGTTTGCACATGATGTACATTGTACGTCGCCAGGGGATTCCTTGAAAAAGCCGTCTGGGCAAGCGGTGCATCCTGCATTCGTCGTTATTTTTTGAAAGCCCGCTATGCACTCGCAGCCGTCCCTGGCGCCATTTACAATCGTGTTTGAGACAGAGGCACATGCGGTGCACAGCGCTGCCGCACGGGTGCCTCCCAGTGAAACTGGCCTGTTAGACGGGCACGCCTGACACTGTCCAGCGCCAAAGGCTGCCTTGTGTGTGCCTGTACCACATTCTTGGCAGTTGCCGGCGGTCCCGGAGAACCCTGGGAGACACTCCTGTGCATCGTCCGTGAATGGCAGTGTCTGGATAGCAAAGCGGATGTCAAACTTATTTGCATCAGCGCAATTGTAGCCGTCATTTTGAATTGTGATTTGCAGCTCATCCATATGGTCCGTCAATACCCACGCTGTGATGTGCGATGCTGTTACACCATTGATTGGATCCCATCGAATGTTTATACCCTCGCCGACGACTCGCACAGAGTCAGTCTGTGTATAACCCTGTCCTTCGCAAATGTCGACATCGAACGCTTCCAGTCGCACATACAATTTGCCATTGACGATTGTTTTGAAAGTAAAAGTGGTGTATTCGAGGGACGTCGCCTGTGTTGTGGAGATTCGCGAATCTGTTCGGAGGGTAGTTGTGATGTCGCCCTCATACGGGCACGTGTAGGGATTGTCAAATGAGCACGACATGCTAAACCTTTTTTCGTTTATCTCAACTTTTTGCGGCCATGGCATGGTTGCGGATGGAACGTCATACTCTCGCTTCTCTTGTTCATGGAGTATGAATGATGCAAGAGGCTTCGTCGTCTTTGTCACGTACAAAGTGCCACCAATTGAAAACTCGAAATTCACATAAAGAGGGTTTACTGTGTCGTGTACCGCGATTTCGCCACCGTCAATAGCTTCCGCCGTGAGTTGGAAAAAGAAGATTTTCATTGCGTCAGTTGCACAAGTAACACAGGCATTGTCACTGAAATCGGCCACACCGTTGCGGCCCTCCCGGAAGCATCCAAAACACCCGGGCTTTTCAAAGCCTCGGATCGACAAATGTGGGAACCTGACCCCTGTTAACAATTTGTCTGAATTGTCGTCATAACTTCGGGAATTCTTGAGTTTGACAACACCCACAGTCTCAGCAGTTACCGTACTCACACCGTCGATATACACCATATATGTGATTCCTTGGTCCGCATAATAAGTGCCTTGGCTCTCGCAATCCGAGTCCCCCAATAACACACAATTGTTACACTCGTCCGCAGGCCAGCCAATCACGGTGAGTGGGTCAATCGTTCGGCATAAACAATCATCGCGCGTGATGCATCGATCCGCGTCTTCGCGCGACATTCGACTTTGGACGCATGTATCCCCGGGGCTCACCCACCCTGTTTCAATTGTACAGGCGTCGCTACACCCATCGTCGTTGTTTGTGTTGCCGTCATCACAGCCCTCGTTGCTGGCATGGTGGCTGTCCCCACACTGGGAGCTGCAAACGTCTGCAGATCCTTTGACGATTGTACATGTGAAACCACACTCCACGCCGCATGCTAAATTACATCCGTCGTTGTTGATTTGATTGCCATCGTCACATGTTTCGATAACCGACGTGCTCGCTTCCCGCGCGCCGTTGCCACACGCTGCATGTGTGAATGCAGATGCAGATGCAGAGGGAATGTATGTGGGAGGGGAACACACACACAGTTTTTTTAGTATCATGATTTATTGTATCCACAATTTATTACACATGGGGGTCTACAAACAGACTGTGGTAATTATGGTCGTTATACTGTGGAATCGGCACAAACACAGTCTCTGCTCTGCTGGGTTGTGTGATGTCAGGCGCTGCATCTTCTAGCGGTAACATCTGTGCGTTTTGCGCTTTGTAATGCTGGATGCACACGATGGCGCCCACCAGCATCACCAGCAGCCCCCCTCCCACACACACAAAAATAATCCACATGGAGTCCCCTGTGGATTTGGGCGTGGGGCTATGTGTAGAGTTGGGCGTCGAACCAGGTATGGGCGCTACGTAATCGTCGGCAAGCTTGGTAACAGTGTATCCTGTACTCCCCAGCCCGGTATTTATTGCATCATCAGCTGGCCTTAATGTCGCTCTCCACCTTTTAATTTCGGCCTCGATAATCGTCGTGCCCGATTGCGCTGCAGCGGTCAGCAACCTACGTCTAAAATTGCTTGTTGTCGGTTTGATGGTGCCAAAAGCATACACCGTCAGTTCGATTTTTGCTACCTCGGTTTTGTAAACAGTGGCGAGTGCAACTTTAAATGTGTCTACTTTACTAGTTGTGGTGAAAGTGTTGAACTCGATGTCGAGTTGGAAATTGCTGTTGATTGTTTCTTCAACCTGTGAGCACGCAGGTGCAACAACATTAAGTTGACCTGTCGGCTCCCATCCACCGGCTGTGTTGCATACGCATCTGTCTCTGGCAGTGGCCGGGGCGCTATTTGCTTGGCACGATGTGCATGCACTGTTTTCTGTTGAAGCAGACTGCGAGACGTGATCTACTCCACAAGTAGCGCATGCACCATCACCTACAGTATTTTTGAACGTGCCTGGAGGGCATGCTGTACATGGACTTCCGGAGAAACCACGGCGGCACTGACATGCATTGTTTAATACTTCAGTATTTCCCGTACAGATGATTTTCGATGTGCATTGTAATCCAGACCCAGTTCCTGCAGCATCTTCAGTGTCAAGACATTTGCAACCTTGTCTGTCTGGAGTTGGCCTTGCGGAGTTGTGACATTGTGTACATGCCGAGGTCCCAGCGACATCTTTGAATGTATCCGCTATACACGGCTGGCAAGACGCACCACTCAAACCAAAACCGGCTGCACATGTGCATACCATTGAAATTCCAGTGCCCGATTCTATAACGAAGGTTGACGGACAGGTGCAAGTATGAGACGACGAAGTTGTGGTTGCGTAAGATGTACATGCTTCGCATGTAGTTAGAGTAGTGACCATCGACCCGGGTGCGCATATTGTACAAACAGTGTTGAGTTTATAATACCCGGGATTGCAAAGGTTTTGTGAACAAGTCAATGGATCCGCACTTGCGGCGGTATATCCAGATGCGCATTCGCAAGCTGTCTTCGCTTGATTCACACCTGCATTTGCCACAGAACATGTAGTACATGCTGTAAAACCAGTGGATCCTTTGAATGTGTTTACTGGACACGTCTCGCAATTCGAACCCGAACTAGGTATACCCCGACCGGCTGGACATGAGCATACTCCACTTGTCTCTGTGAAACCAGTCTTACAGGCGCAAGAAGCAGATGATATTGACGTGGTTTTGTATTCTGTACATCCCGTACATTGGGTGCCTGCATTTGTTACCGTATTACCCGGTGCGCATTCACCACATATCCCGTCTCCTGGATTCGCTTTAAATGTCGTAGCACTGCACGCGGTGCAAGTCCCTGCCGTGTTTCTATATTGCCCAGCAATGCATATCGGTTGACAGGTCAGCACATTGCCAGAAATAATCGTTGTGTGCGTTGCAGGTACACACGAACACGAAATTTTACCACTGTCTGCGATTGCATGTAAGGGACATTGAATGCATGGCCCGGTATCGATCCCAGTTTTGATATAATGTCCTAAACATGGTGTACACTCCGTTGCGCTACCGAGTACTTCTTTTCCTGCAGGACATGCGGTGGGAACTTGTGGGGCAGGTGGTGTGCCACCGCCGACCGGCGTTGTCTGAATCGTAAACCGCATGTCAAAATTGTTATTCGAAGCAGCACAGTTGTAGCCGTCGTTGATAATCTCAATCTCCAGCAGATCGCCAGCATTTGTCAGCGCCCACTCTTGTATCCCACCCGGCGTGCCCGTCGTGGCAGAATTTCCTGGGCTCCATGTGTAAGTTTTGCGTTGTTTCGTAGCCACAGTGTAATGCACGATTCTCAAACTGTCTGTTTGTGGCGATGCCTCTTGTGTAGGTCCGTTACACAAATATGAAGCCATGTCATCGCCATAATACCCGGTGTTCGAAGGATCACACTGAACATCTTCGTAAATTGCCGGTTGCGAACAGATATTTAAATTAAATTCATCCAATTTGATGTTTAAATTCTCACCTGGTACCATTCTAAAAGAGTAATTAGAGTGCTGTACAATACTATTTTGGGAAATCACCAGCTGATTATTGTTGTTACCTTCATAGGGACATGCATGTCCCTCTACGGGACATATTACTCCAAACAATTTTCGATTTATGTCAACCTTAAGTGGCCATACAACATCCGCAGGATCGTTCACCAATGTCACTGGTGTATTGTGTACGTTGATGTACGAACCACCGACAGTCATTGCATTTGCAAGTGGTTTGGTAGTTTGTGTAACATATAAAATGCCATTGACCGAGAACTCAAAATTTACCTGCAAAGGCGCAGGTAATGCAACGCCGTTGGCGACAATTTCGCCATTGTTAGTAGCTCGAACAGTCAGTTGAAAAAAGAAAATTTTCAAATTGTCAGGACATCCGCTACAATGTGATACACCCCAGCTTGCCACATTGACACGTCCATTTTCGAAACACCCATAGCAGACTGCAGGAGCAATTGATCTGATGCAAAGATGTGGATATTGTACTCCAGTTCTTTTGAGGTCTATGTTACTATCAAACATTCGAGAATTCTTGAGTTTGCCAACGACTATTGTGTCCGTGTTTACAATCTCTGTATTGTCAGCATATAAGTTGTAGACCATGCCAGTTTGCACAAATTGCTGTCCCATTAGGTTACAGTTTGTCGACCGTCGTAATACACAATTGTTACATTCATCTACTGGCCAGGCAATGTCAATGTTTGTGCCTTCAACTTTGCATTCACAACCAGTCTCTCTAGCACACGTTTGCACACTATCTGCAAGTGCATCAAGACGGTCGGCCAAGCCTACCGCAACTACTGGAACATTGCTAACAATGTCAATCGTAATGTGAATTCGCGTTGACGACGATGAACATTCATAGGCATCCATAATCACGTCAATTTCCAAAAATTCGTCATCATTTGATAAAATGTATTCACTGCTGACTGTTGGTGCATGTACCATATTTGCATTGTTGTACGTAGTGGTAGTTCTACTAGTACGATCACCAGAAACCGTTGTGACATACAAATTATCATTTTGTGCAATAGGTCCTTTGTTGGTAAAAAAAGGGTTCTCACAATTTGATATTGCTACAACATTACCAATTCCAATACGATCTGGGTCGCAAGTAAGTGTACCGTCTGCATTTTGCTTATACGCACCTCTGAAACTACATGTTTCAAATACAGCTTCATGAATAGTTACATACGTGCGGACGTTGGGCATACGTCTTATGACATACGACATATTATTTGTAGGTGCAATTGAAAATGTGGTCGAGGTAGGTTTGATTTGCCTGATTTGTATTCCTGACCCAACAAGATGAACATTGCTTGTAGCGGTAGGATCGAAGAATTTCATGGCCTGGTTGCCGCTCGATGAATATATGAGAATTGAATTCGGCATTTGCCCTTCAAAAGGACAAATCGAATTTATAATGTCCATGAGACTACGGTCAAAGGGACACACAATTTGGAATTTTTGCTCTGACAGTATATACGTTTCTGTTAAGTATTTGGCAAAATATGGATCATAAAACATCTGGTTGTTGCTTGTTCGTCCGACAGAGCTCAGTTTCGGCTCGTTTGGTGTAACATACTTGACACCATTAATGTCAATTTCAAAGTTCACCCGCAAGGCAGCCACTGGGTTATCCTGGACAAGTTCCGATCCCATAACGTTCATTGGCAGAGAAAAAATGTATACTTTTTCAGCCTCAGCACAGTTCTTATTATCCCAATTTGGCCCGGCAGTTTCCATACAACCACCAAATATTGCGTATCTAGACGATCGTATGGACAGGTGTTCAAATTTTACCGCTGGTATACTTGTAGTAGACAAAAAACTGCGTTTGAGTTTGGCAACTGCAATTGACGTGCTGTCGATTCGCACACCTGCCGGTGCTTTTGCGTAAATCACAAAGGTGGCCGCACCCAATGTTAAAGTTTCACCCATACGATCGCACGCTTGCGCTTGATTCAAGACACAGCTGTTACACTGGTCTCGTGGCCATGGTATTGAAACAGCGTTCGCATTTGCATTTGTAACTTGGCATTCACAACTAGTAGTATCGGCACAGTATGCCGGCGCAGAAACGACGAATGCGCTTAAGAGACGACGATGGTTGGTCGTGGAACTCGAAGCAACTGATAATAAGCGACGACGCCCTGCATTACTGTAACTTGCAACACGTAAATTATTTACATTCACTGAATCCAAGTTATTCAACTGAGACATTATTCGATCTGTGAATGTCAGATCACGACCTTGTACTGGGATCAATGATAGTTCCGACACCTGGCCTTTATTGAATGGTATATCGAAATCCCAACGTGATATAGAGTTACTATTATCGAAAACTACTTGCCCAGAACGGATGTCTACATTACCGATAGTGTTTCTACCATATCTTATAAACCGGTCGTACGTAACATATTTCAAATTGAAACACGGGGTTGATATGCATTGGGTCTGAATTGGCATTGCAAATGCGGTGTTTTCCATATCTGATAGCATAGGTAGCCAATTTGTACCCACTATCAGACCAAAGTTATCAAGTGTTGGAACTGGATTTCCATGGACATTGAAACTCGTAGTTGTAAATCCTGTTTTGAATTCAATGGTGGCAATGTACACATTCTTTTTAAAATGCAATCTATCACTTTGTGGAAAGGTCATTTCAGCTCCGTTCAGTGTTGCTGCTGTTGTCTGGGGGTCCAGGCTACTTGGATGGTATACAGATACCACGGCTACTTTTATATTCTGAATATTATTCAACATGTCGGAAATTTTCAAATCAGAAGTTGGAAAGACCCATAATGAAAAGTAATTTGTGCCGGTATACAACGTCACAGTCTGTGTCTCTTGCCCGCCGGTGATTAGGATTATACACGCTCCTGTAGTAGTGTCTGTAACATAGCCACTATTGCAAGTACAATCTGATGCAGAGGTTTTCATGTCACCAATTGTTCCTGAATTCGCTGGGCAATTTTTACAATCAGAACTACCTGCCCCGTCTTGGTACGTGGGTGCAACGCAATTCGAACAAGTTTGATCAGAAGACGCTATAGTCGCCGTAGAAAATTTCCCAGCATTACAATCCACACAAGTACGAGTTGAACCTTGAAGACCACCAGAGTATTTCCCCGCACCGCATGCATCACACACCTCTCCATTCGTTTTATAACCAGCATTGCAAATACAATCTCCCACTGCCATTTTGCCTGCTCCAGTTGTTGCCGAGTTCGGAGGGCAATCTACACAAACACTACTAACAGAAGCTCCAGTCGCTATAGAATATTTCCCAGCATTACAATCCACACAAGTACGAGTTGAACCTTGAAGACCATCAGAGTATTTCCCTGCATCGCACACAGTACACGATCCTCCGTCAATGGCGGCGTTTCCGCGGTAGCCCTCCTGACAAAAACAGGCAGTCCTGGCTACTCGGCTATCTGCAATAGTTGTGGCGCCACTCGCGCACTCTGTGCAATCTACAGAGCCAGCATTAGATTTGAATTTCCCAATAACACACGCTGAACATCCTACGCCCGTTTGCCCGGCAGTACATTCTGTAGTTGATACATATGCCTTGATGGATATGGCGCACGGAGTAGTCGATGTAAACGCCACAAATGTAGTGATTTCTCCTAGATCTTCAATATTATTAATCGTACACCCCGTGACAACATTAATTTGCAAGTTTTCATTCACCCGCGTGATTGTATATTGTATATCAACATCAATAGTAAAACTATCGATATACGCGCCTTCGTACGCACAAGTCGCCGCACTGCCGCAGTCGATGCCGAACTTTTTGACGTCCAGCACAATCTCTCGAGGAAGCGTCCGAAATGTGTGGATCTGGTTAAGACCCCTCGACGAAAAAGACATTGCAGTGTTTGGGTTGACAACTTCTTCCGTCAACGGTATACGGGTTGTGGTGACATGAATATTGCCACCGACGGAAAACTCCAAATCGACGAGTTTATTCGTCGAAATCTCGTCATGTGATGCGTGCACATGCACATTGAAAAACCACATTCGTTCTGCTGCATCACAACTGTCATGGTGCGTTACAAGCGAAGCGGGAGTTTGTAATGTAGACCAAGCATAATCAGCAGTTGTCGGTGACGTGCGTCTACACCCCTGGTACTCGGGGGTGTTGAAGCCTCGGATCACCAAGTTTTTGTTTAGGATATCATCCTCTGCTTTTTTGATCTTCACCACCGCCACAGTGTCTTGGTTGATTGTGCCAAGAGCAGGCACCCAAAATCCTAGCTGGAAAGTATTGGGGTCAATTTCCGGTTCGTTATTGCACGTATTTTCGATCCCCAACAATACACACTGATTGCATTCCTGTCGGTGCCATTGCAAGAACGCCCCACTTGGCCACACTTGACATTTACAGTCGTCTTGTGTTTGACAGATACCGTTGACAGTGGCGGCAGTAATACAGTGTATGCCCAAAAGCAGCACAAACGTCTTGACAATCATGTGTCGTTTGCGCAGCTTGCTCTAGTGCGTCGGCCGCGTATATATAGCAAAGCCCATTCGAAACACAAAAAAATACACCAGAATGCCAGGGGTCCATATTGCACAACTATGGCACAAACGAGCCATTTTGCATTGCCCTTCCAAAACTGGCGATGGACCTTTTTGAAACAACCATTCAAATCAAAAACGCACCGGAGAACCTTAAAATACGTATATATTTTCGAGTGTTGGAAGCAAGCACAAGGGAATCGAACCCCACAACATACCCCGAAACAGGGTATATCATCGCCAGATCTGCTCTTTTATAGATTCGCGTGGAATCAACCGTTGAGGTCCTTTTTGGCCCACCGCCTCACACGCTGTTGCATGGGTGGTGGTGGGGTTTTGTGTTTTGTGTCTAGGCCATGGCAGGCCCGCCGGTGCCGGCGGCGATGTACTTCTTCTGCAGCGCCACATACTCCCTCTTGTACTGCTTGTACTTGCCCGTGGTTTCCTGCAGCTCCTTCTTGCACGCCGCCATCTGCTCGTCGGATGCGAGAGCCGCGTCGCGGAGCGCGAGGTTCTGCGCCTCCAGCGCCTGAATGCGAATGTTGGCAGCAGTGGCGGCGGTGGCGTTGGTCACATCGGCACGCTGCATCTGGTTGCGCAGATTCACCAGCGCGTCATGGTGCGTAGCGTGCCACACTGTGAGAGTTTTGCGCAAGCGCTCTGCCTCCTCCACATGCTCCAACATCTCCTCCCTGCTCATGTAGGGAGGCGGCGGCACACCAGGCGCCATTTCGACACCACGGGCAACGGGCATGTTGTACATGCGATTCGGAATCACCATGCCCATACCACCAACACCGCCACCTTGCGGATACGGGTTCACGAAGGCCCCGTTGCCACCCAGTTCGCCGCCGCCCCACCCCATCCTCTCGCCCTCATCACTCATCACGGCATCAGCCATGCCGTTGGGAAGTGTGTGCGACTGTTGCGAAGCCATGGTCTGGTGCTGTAGCACGAAACTGTATGACGATTCGCGGCCCTAAAACTCAAAAATGCAACTACAGACAATTTGAACGTATACACAAACATGAAGCAGCCCACGCCCTCTTTATATATGTTGGACGGCGCAAGCAAGCGTTGCAAAAAAACGCCGCCGCGCAAAACACTCCACACGCTGTGTTTTGTGCACAAACGAACTCCTCTTTTAATGCCAAAACAAACCATTATATCTGCTAATGCCCCAAAAATGCTATTTCGGTGCGTGTTTGCCGCACTATAGGACCGCTACACCTCAAACTCACACTGCAGGTCGTGCAACCACGAGCACGGACGCGTAAACGTCTGGCTGGTGTACGTTTCGCAAGCCTTGGCGTCGGTCTCGCACTCCTGGCACTGGTTGGTGTGCCAAAACTGGCTGTTTTCGCACACCGTGCACCGCTGTGCGTCGTTGCTCGCAATTGTGCGCCCCCTTTGCGTATTCAGCGGACACAGGAACTCCTGGCTGTGCGTCAATGCAAACTCGCCGATTGCGAGCAGGTCGTGTAGCGCGTTGCTGCGCTCGAGCAATTCGTTTTCAGAGGGCGACAGCCTGATCTGGGCCAGCTCGTGTGTTGTGTATGTGGAGAGCAGTGTTCCTGCAAAAGGCTGCCGGCACCGCGCGTAGCCTGGCTCTGCATTGTAGTAGGAGTCGCACAGGTGGTTGTGTGCAAAAAACAGTGGATTCGCCACCGCATGCAACCCAGACACAGGGGCTGTCACCTGGCGCGAGGCAAGTTGGAACACGTGGCGCGGTCTCGCACCGGATATGCCCATGATCTGCATCACTGTGGTGATGGTGCGCACGACGATTTTTTCCGTCAGAACACTGTGTGCAACGCCGGGGACCATAAAAACTGGCGCAGCCATGTCGTCTGGCGTGTTTTCCTGCACTGCGCATGCCCACAATAGCGGCATGAAAGCACCAAACGCCACACCGGTGCCCTGGTCCACGGCGTGGAGCGCCTGTAGTACCGCGCTGTATGTGAGCGTGATTTTGTCGGCATAATGCGCAACCACGCCCACGACGTCCATTTCCAGCTGCACTACCCAGATCCGGTCGTTCAACATCGTGTCGGGCAGCAGATGCATAACAGGAACGGTGCCAGACATAGCAAACATGTTGTTGGAGAAAACATCCTGATCAATGTTGACAATCGACGTGATAATCGTTGTATTCGTGGTGTTGACCGCCAACAGCGCCGGAAATGTGAACAGGTGCAGCGACGTCAGCATGGTCCGCTGCGGCGACCATATTTCGCCACTGCGGAAACACGACGAAAACCCCACGGAATGGCGGTGCAGCAGCTGCGCCACGGTGTTTTCGACGACGGGGCACGGCACCCACCATTCGTCAGATCCGGCGCCTGCCGCAAGCACGCCGTAAAAAAGCGACGAGCGATTGGCATTTCGCAGCATGTCTGCTATCGGCATCGGCGGGTTTTTGTTGCCCGTGCACACGAAATTCGGCGGACACAGTATGCACATTGCATGATCCGAAGACAACACGCCATATTTGACCTTGAAAGTGTCTAGAATCCGCCGGTAGTCCGACGAGAGAGGGTGGTCTGCTACATTCGACTGCAGCCACGCTCTTTCCAGCACTGCGACGTTGCGAGCCGTGTTTTCAAAGTGTCCCGCCGTGCAGGCACATATGCTGGCCCCCGCAGAGCTCGTGCTGTTGCCAGGAAATCCATTGCATCGTACACACTCGCTTGCGCTGCACAGGACAACCCACAGAGTCACAATATGTGCACACAACAACAAAATTACACCAGGAAGGGTACATCCTGCCACATCAGCACATTTCTAAAACATTAGAACACGCAGTATGGTAACTTGGCATTGTACCTGCTGGCAAGCCATCCTGCACTACAAACACATGCATACTGCGAGCCTACGGCGACAAGTTGCATGCGCGGATTCGCACACACGCAATCGGTGATCGAACTTGCAGCGCCGCGCGATGCGTTTGTCGTGGTGAATTCCGGACATTTTGCGCGTGATACGCCCTGGCCAGGACAATAGTAACCCTCGGCACATGGCACACACTGGGCGTCTTTTTGAGCTGCATGCGCGATGTAATACCCCTTTTTGCAGAAGCAGTCCTGCAGGGCTCTGGACCCAGCCGCAGAGGTGGCACCGACCGGACACCGGCGCGCATACACCGTGTGCGAGGGCGTAACACCACTCATGTTGGCAAAACCAGGGCAGTAAAAGTCTCGAGGGCACACTTGGCATTCCCAGGTGAGTGTGTCAAGAATGCGTCCTGCCTCGCATGGACAGTACGACTGAAGCGCACTTTGACGCGGAAGTGGGCATGCAATGGGTGCTTCGTCGCCTCCAGGACACATAAAAAACGCTGGGCAGTGCCCGCAGGTGCCAACACCATTCCGAGCGAAACCTGGACGACATGTGCACTCGAAACTGCCCGCAGTTGACGTGCTAGAGAGCGGCTCGCATTGCCTCCGCACAGAATCCTGGCACGCCCACCCGGCCTCGCACAGCTGACACAGCTCGACTTGCAGGTGCACTCGGGTGTTTCCAGCGATGCTGCGATCTGTCAGAGCGTTATTGTCCCACGCGTATTGGTATATGAAATTGGCGCTGTCCAACAAATAACTCTCACTGGTATGATATGTGCGGTAGTATCCGCGCACGCAAAAACAGCCCTGATATATGTTATTGTATACACTGTCGTCGCTGTTTTCTGGCGCCGTGTGTTGCCACGCGCCTGGGCGGTCGCCGCCTCGCTTGACATGGTGTGTTTGCGACATGCTGAAGGCTGGACACAGCAGCACACGCGCATGCTGAGTATACAGCGGAGTGCACACCAGCGTCGCCGGGCACTGCGAGCATGTTTCATTTACAACCTCGAATATGTTTTTGGGCAACCTCGAAATGATGGTGTTGTGCTGCAAGAGCGCGCCGTGCACGGTGTAATCGGCCTGCAAATCGACACTCGGCGCGAAATCCGGCGGACACGAGCAAGCATAGTCGCCAGCAGCCCCAACCTGCAGGGTATACGGGCTGGTTGGTGGGCATTGCGCCATGCCGTCGACCCTGCCGTTTTTGCAGAAAAATGTCCCTGTGCACGGCATGCACACCAAATTGTATCGCTGTGCCGCCACAGACGGGCGTGTGACGCTGCTGGCGTCCACGGGCAGCGATCGCGTGGCCTTGTGACAAAGACTTGGGCTGGGTTCCACCATGAAGCGCCCCGTAGCACAATCCGTGAAGCACGGCAAACAGACTGGCACCGTGCCGACGCTGCAGCTGCACGTTTCAGTGGCTGCATCGTACAGATTGGCACCACACATCAGACACGAAAAATTCGACACCATTACTGTGTTGGAGTTGCCACGCTGCAGCATGGTTGCCACCACACCTCTGGCAAGAATATTGTTGGGGGAGTCTGTATCGCGCCGGTATGGCATGATTGTGTAGAAGAAAGAATGCGGCGTCTGCTGCTGCGGATGCGTCAAAACCGTGAGCAGTCGCACGCTGATGGTGCTGGCGCCAGTGGGTGCCACCCGAATGTCAACAAACGACAAGATCTGGTCGTGCAGCACGTCGTTATCCTGGCGCAGAACGTCATCTCTGGCCTGGATGTGCGAAATTATGACGTGAATTGTGGCAGAGTGGTTGCTGTGCAGCCGCTTTGAGCCCACCACCACGCGCTTCACGTCGTTGAGCAGCGAAAACCCCTGCAGTTGCATGGCATCAAACTGGCTGTGCGCCGAAATATCAACTCCCTCGTAGTGGCGTTTCTGGATCTGTGTTTTGAGCTCGTGCAGCACGACAGCATTGTCCAACAACTCAATGTACTCCAGAGTTTGCGGGTCCGATGTTGCACCGTCCAGCGTGTAAAACGGCGTCTGAGTCTGCACGTTCGTCATAAGTTTTCGGCCTTTGCGCGCGACGTACAGCAGCCCCATTTTGGCGTCGCTGTGGCCTTGCGTCATGACGTAGAAAGCCTGCCAATTCTGCGCATACTGGCTAAACTCGGCCTGTGCCGCCGATGCTTGCGTGGCCTGGATGTTGGTTAGCATGGCAAACGGCACCTGAGACGCCGATGCCACCTGCACAATGCGGCGCTGTGGGTGTTGGAAAAAGGCGGGCAGCCGCAAGCCGCCCAAAAAAGAGCGCACTTGGTAGTCTTCGTGCTGCTGGTGCGAAACCAGGTCGTCCAGTGTAATGTTGAACATGTGTGTGTCTGAAAAAAGGTACAGCGTATTCAGCGCCGGATCGATGTGTGCGTGAATCTTCTTGGGCAGGCCAGACACGGCCTTTGCACAGCACCCCACACAACCCTGGAATTCTGAGACAAACACAAAGTCCATTTGGATGTCGAAAACGAAGAGCACGACGCTGTCCGGCCTGTTTGTTGTATTTTTCATGCTTAATTGCCGTGAATATGTTGTGTGCCAGCAAACAGGTTCGCAGCCAAACACTGCAAAAAAGTGCACAGCAGAAACGCAAGCGGGCGGCACCAAAAATGCATGCACACGCGCCTGGAGTGCATACAGGTGCCCACGAGCACTTTTTTGTGCAGTGTCATCCGGAAGCCCGCGTTGGAGATCTGCAGGCCAAAAATGATGCGATCCACGCGACTGGCGCCATCGAGCACCGACTCGTAAAGCACGTGCTTGCGCTGCACCACCATGACCGCAGGTGCTGTCTGGTCCTCCACATCTTTGGCAAACACACGCACTGTGATGTGCGGGCGCAGGGAACTCTGCGAGGTTGCATACACCACCTGCATAAAGACAAAACGCCCTTTGTTGTCCTGTAAACTGTCGCCAGCCCACATTGTCTGCGAGGCGGTGTCGAGATTGATATACAGCACTTCTGTGATGTAGTCCGACCCATTTTCCTCCCCATCAGCGTCGTACGTCACCATGGGCGCTGTGTATTATGTGAACAAACAGTGGCGTCAATATAGGGCGCCAAACAAACAGCAAAATGTGGGGAAAATGGGGGAAATGCACACCTAGCACAAGAAAACCACCGCCAGCACGCACATCGCACTGCACACAGGTGTCAATCTCCGAGACACCGGCGAGTCCCATGTTGTTGTGCCGAAAGTCGCACGTCAGAAAAATATTCCACGTGAGGTGGTCGTCGGGATCCAGCAGCGAGACGCGCGTGTCGTGATAAGATGCGGACATGAAGCCATCCAGGCCCATGGGGCGCCACGCCAGCACACTTTGACCCGCGTTTACAAGGAAATTGGCGTGGTGCTGTCCCGCAAAAGTTGGCCTCGCGCAGTCAAAGGCCGCATCCAGCACATTGGCACCAGACACGCCACCATTGCCGTCGTATGACGTGTTGCGCACCAGGACACGCCCTGTGCCACACAGCCACTGAAAAGCCCCGAAAAAACCCACCACGGGCATCGGCCACTCTTGCGCGAGCACCCTGTTGAGATTGTTGAGAAACACGGCGTCCCGGCACGCGCGCACCAGTTTCACGTTGTTGACGCCGTAGTTCTGCCCTATTTTTTGCACGGCATTGGAGTACAGCGTGTCGGCGATACTGCTCTTCACCACCCCGTTGCTGCTGCACTGCGAATTCGAGTTGAACGTGTTTTCAAATAGGTTTGTCTTTGTTGTGCCCCGCGGACACGACAGCGGAATGTACATGCCCGTCGTTCGGCACTCCTCCTCGGGCGAGCACATGAAACTAGTGTCCTGAGCTCGTCCACCAGGGCATTTCCGTCCGGTCTGGCAGAACTTGCACGACGTGGAGCTGGCCAGGAAATAGAAACCCGGTAAACACACGCACTCTGCCTCTGTTTTGGCGTACATGGGTGTGGCAAACTGAACAGCGCACAGCTGGCGCACCGTGCCGTCGCAGTACGAATTCCTCGGACAAGGCACACACTCGCTGTCGCCGTCGAATTGATACCATCCGGGCTGGCACACACACGCTGCCCCCTTATTTGCTGCGAAAATTTTCAGGCCATACCCCTTCGAGGCATCGCACCGACAATTGCCAGTGCTGGCGTCGGCCACTGACGATGGCGCTCTGCACACGCGGTTGCACGCCTGGCTTTTCGGCTCCAGCCACTGCGTTATATTAGCCGAGCTGTACACGGTGTCGTCACAAAAGACCCAGTACCCCAGTCGCACGTCATAGCGCATGTTCATGTTGGTAATGCACGAGGCGACGGAGCTAGCAAATGGGTGCCGCGTCGAGGTGTTTGCAGGGCACAACAGAGGCGCCCCAACCTCCACGAGCACCGTTTTTCTGGCCTCTTCTTTGGCCACAGTGTCAAACACAAAGTCGAAAATGGGTCGACCCGACGGCCCTCCCGGACAGTATTGAGACAGCGACGGGCACGAGCTGCACACGAGGTCCGCTGTGACGATTTCGCTTGTGACCACCTCGTATGTCCCGGCGCGACAATAGCACCCAAGAACGCCGCGCGTGCCCTTGAGAGAAACGCCGTATTTCGGGCAGAAATTGCAGCGAATGAGCGTGCTGCCATCGGTGTTGTCGGCGTAGGTGCCAAAGTACCCCGGCTTGCAGTGGCACTGGTAGGTGTCGAGCAGAGAATTCACCCTCACTTCGACGCCGTTTTTCTGCACACACGACTTGGTCGCTCCAAGCCGACACAGCGCAGTAGGCCACGCAACCAGCGCCTTCCCCACACCCTCATACCGGAAATCGAGGTCCAAGTTCTCGTCCAAACAGTTGAACTTGGAGTGCACCTCTGTTCGGATGCACTTGACCTGTCAAAAATACACAATTTGAGCCAAAAATGCGCTGAATGTATAAACACATGAAAAAACAGTAAAACACACTAAAACTCGAAAAAATACCCAAAAACACAAAAATAAGCAGACCTTTTCTGCGCCGGCAACGTGCACAGCGAGCTTTTGCTGCAGTTGCAAGGCATCCATGCCCATCATAGCCGCGGCGGTGGCAATGTCCAGGTAGTACCACGGCTTAGCGCCGACAAACTGCACGTCGCGACACCGGAACTGGCACCTGTCGACTCTGCTGTGCGCAAAGGGCGGCACCTGCAATGCGTCAAACACCTGGAACGCCTGCTGCACGCCAGAACATGGCAGACACGGGGTGTTTTGGTTGGGCTCCGTGCACGTGTCGTTGAGATACGATGTTTCAGCACAGTTTTCGCGCTGGAATGCGGCGAAACTGTTTTCACACCGCTCGCAAGTAAACGCCCGAGTCACCCCAGATGCCACCCGTATCGGCACCACAAAAAAACCAGGATTGCAACTCGGCATGCAGCCGTGCTCGAATTGGTTGATTTGGGCGTTACTCACAGCAGCACATGCCTTGCACGATCCGCTGCTGCGATCCCATATCTGGTTTGTCTGACACCGGCTTGAAACACGGCAGTAGGCCTCGCCCACGCCACCATACTGTATTTGCTGCACACTGGCTCCCCACTGTGACAGGGGCGAATCTTTCGGCCCAGATGCCAGAGGACACACCTGCACGTTTATGCGCCGCGTGCGCAGGTCTTCGGAGAGTTCTAAAATATACGAGCGCACCACAGGATAGCAAAGGTGCCCTGTATGGTAAAAAACACCAGGTCTGCACTCGTCAACGCACATGGTGCGGTCTTGCGAAGAATATTTGCCAACCGCACAGGACATGCACGCTACAGCGCCAGACACGGAGGTGTGCGTGCCTGCGGCACATGCCTGACACAGCTGAGCCTCTGGGGCTGCTGCAGGTTTGTAGCTGCCGGCAACACACGCTGTGCATTTTGTATTGAGAATGTAGTAGCCGTCAGCACATCGGTATTGGCAGGTTGATGGGTTCTGGCTGTTCAACATTATGGAACCCAGCTTCCAGGCTTCTACATAGTCGTGTACGCACCGGTTGACCCCGAATACAATGCATTTGGCGGTGTTGCCAACGACACACTGTGAATATCCCACAATTATGCCATGTCGGGTGTCGTCAAACAGGAAGGTTTGTCCAGACATTACATATGGGTTTTTGCCCATGGACACGGCCTGCGCATTCCAGTCTAGGGCACAGTTTGAGTTGATTTTGCGTGCCGTCTCCGAGTACTTGAGCAGACTTAAATCAAGAAAACGGGCATCCGCACATGCTGCGACCGTTTTGCACGCCAAAGCACCCATGTCCCCATTAAATTTCCCAACTTCACAGTCTTGGCACACAGTGTCGCCGTCCTGCCCTGTCGTTGGCGACACCACCACATGTGTGCCAGCTGCGCAGATTGTGCGCGCCCGCAACAGACTGGCAACATTGGCAATCATGGGCGGCATACGACATTGTGCTTCGTCAATGTAGAACAGTTGTGCGAATTCCGCAATATTGGCACGATTCAACGCCAGACTCTGCCCTGTGGCAGCACTTACTGCTACATTCTGGATGTGCTGCAAATCAATGTACGCGAGGAGCGCCACTAGCGTAGACGGGCACGGAATGCATTTCCGGTGCCTTGTCTCGGGGGTCAACATGGATGTTTCGCTGCACTGTACGCATGCCGCCTGCCCCACTGCCGACCACGTGTAGTCTGACGCGCACGGCAGGCACGCTGACAGCCCATTTGCCGCCTTGAAGTAGCCTGCCTCGCACGGCTCGCACCACCACTCGCGCGTTTCTGTCAGCGAGAGTGCAGTGTTTGCTTTGTAGTATCCGGGGGCGCATGTGCAATTCCCGTTGCCAATGCTCACAGTATTGTCGTGCAAGGCCAAGCTACAGGGCTCGCCTGCGCAATCTACGGACACAAGTGGGAAAAATATGCACGCGCACCCGACCGCCCAAAAGCGAAACATGGCACCGTGTATCTGAACTCCGTCGTGCAGCCAGCATGTATATACTGTGAAAAAGGCAATGCCCGACACTGATGGTGTCGATACAGTAGGCAGTGGGTTGTTTATTTTTCCACAAAAAACGCTGTTTTTACCTTGAATGTGTCTGTAAAAATACGATTGGCGAAAAACTAGCAATTACAATGAAACGCGCTGGAGCAGTGGAAATTCCACGACGACTTGTAGGAAAACACACTACAGGAGTGAATTCAATGTACACAAGATTCCACTCAAAAACCAAGCTACAGGGCTCGCCTGCGCTACCGACACAAGTGGAAAAAATATGCACGCGCACCCGACCGCCCCAAAGCGAAACATGCCATCGTGCCTAAACCCTGAACTCCGTCATTACGAGTCGGCCACCGACTGAATGGCTGTGACAACCATGTCCCGGTCTTGCAGTGTGTATGAGTTAACAGAACGGACCGCTGCGTCGACGAATTGATTGTGTTGACTTGGCCGTTTCCCGTACTTATTCTTGTACGCTACACTGACCTTGCGCCCGACAGCAACGGCCTGGCCAAGTGTAAGACGGGTTCCCATTTCGGCGGCGACCTGTGAAATCGTAATGGAAGCCAGGGGTGAAGCATTTTGAATGCACAAATATGGCGATTCGCCGAAAAATCCATTTTTCAGCACGTCTTGCGTCTGTAAGATGAGGCGTGGATCCTGTTGCCAGGCATCGAGCGATGTGAATGCCGCTTGGAACTTCATGACTCCGTCTATCCCTGAAAGTTTGATGTCATTTTTCTGCTGCGCGACGTCGAGCTTGTGCTTGTCGCGCGCACTCTCCAGTTCAAGCTTCTGCTTTTCGTTTTCGATGGCGAGCTTGTCGCACTGCAGGTCAAGCAAACGCATTTCAATCCGCATCTTATCATCGTCGAGTTTGCGCTTGCCGAGCTCCGTTTCTGACAGCACAATCTGCTGCTGGGCCTGTTGGATCTGAATGCCCTGACCACCAGGAAGCAAGACAGCGCGCTCGACGAGACGCTCGAGCACCTCTGTGCCGTCAGGTTGCTTGGAAGTCGACACTTTTTCGTGGTGGCTGCCGTCTGCGATGGGAACTCGAATCCCCCTTTGCATCATGGCTTGAAAGGCGTTAGGTGCAGTAGCTGCCTGCACAGCACGCTGAATACCTTGCATAGCCCCGGTCTCCCTTTCCACATACGCGGTGGTGGTCTCACGCAGTAGGGTTTTCATTTTCGAATGAGAAACGAGGAGCCCTATCAGGTCGGTCGGATCGGTCACTGCAAGCTTCCCACCCTGTACAAAATATAGAGGATGTCATAAGTTAGTACCAATAAATCAATGGTATAAAATATAGTACCATTTATGAGTGACTAATGTTACTACTGGGCATACGCGGTAAGTCTGGTTCAGATATTTGTATTGTTATAATATTCCAGTACAATGTGTATATATATTACTAAACTTTCCAGTAAAGAACACCTGCTCATTTCCACTGTCAATATATGCGAGACTAGGAGCATTCTGGACATTTAGAAGTTTTTTGTTGGCGCTCCATTGACGTCCCTCCTTTGCCGAATTGAAAAGCACGACAGCACCCGCATCAGACGTAACGAAAAAGCCGCTCAAGTCCCTGTCCCCATGGTCCGCATGCACACGGCTGAGCTGGCGCTCCATCTGACCCACGCCGAGCTGTCGCACACATTTCCCCTTGAAAATGGCGTCGTCAAGCTTATCGAGACCAGGCAGGTTCTTCAATACGCTGGCCGGTTGATAAGATCCCACCACAACCCCGTTGATAAACCACGGGATCTCGCGCTCCACCACTGGATTTGTGTTGCTGTGGTTCAAATCCAGCAGCATTGGACAGCACGGCTTTTCTTGCACCACTGAAAACAAAGACAACTTCATTGTGAACATTTGTTTTTTTTCAATCAGGTGCAGACATACGCGAGGGATATATATTTTAATGAAATGCATATGCAACGCCGGATTCTCAGGAGTGCGTAGAGGGTCGTGTACACAGTGTCCTATTGACAAATATAGAGCAGCACCATAAAAATTACAAAAATGTCACGAGCATGTATATATTGCGACAATCTTATGTTTATTTATATAAAAACAAGCGATTCCCGTGTAATACATGATTGCATATTTTAACAGGGGCGATCTGCTGTGTGTGTGTTGCTGGCATGCATGGTATATAACTAGAATATAAACTGCAGGAGGCACTGCAGAGCGTCAGCATGTTCAAATCAAGCGTGTTGATTTTCTGCATGAACATTCTGTCGGCGTGCATATTCCTGGGCATTTCGGCCTGGCTTTTGATCGAAACACCCGGCAATAGTGTGTTTGAAACATGGTCGGAAAGCGTAGTCATTGGCGGCAACGCAAACGTGTCCGATAACATCGCAGCGCTGAATTCGAGCCTGACGTCGCTGTGCACCAGCAATGGCACCTCACAACACACTGCGCCCCGCATGTCACTGCCGCCCGTCTTTTTCTCCCTCAATGCCACGGCCATGAGGGGCAGTGTGTTTTGCACGTCCACCGACGCCACATACGACAGCGTGGTGCTCATGGGACTTGTCTTGTGCATCTCGTGCGCCTTCCACGTGTGGCGAGCGGCATTCTGGGAGCTGCCCGCGGAAAACATAGAAAGTGCACACTACAGCAACTTGCACCAGCAGGGCGCCCCTGGACTGTCGTACTACATCGAATGCCCCGATTTTGCGCGGTGGCTCGAGTACACCATCACCTCGCCCATGCAGATCATTGTCATCTGTGGCACCGTGTACATGCGCAACAGCGAGCAGATCACCCTGATCAGCACCCTGCAAGGGGCTCTCACGCTGTGCGGATGGACTGTCGAACTTTTCATTTGGCACCTGCAGATTGCAGCGCGCGAGGGCGGCAAATTTTCCGCAGCGTTTAACGCAGTTTTTGCCAAGCTGGCCACGGTGTTTGCCGCCGCCGTCTACATGCACTACGTGATCTGGTCCATACTACTTGCCATTTATCAAAAACACGAGCACAATCTACTCTACTGCGATCTCGGACTCAAGAGCTTCCCCAACATCATTGGAGACATTATTACGCTACAGTTTGTTTTATTCACAGCGTTTGGCGCGGTGCCGCTCTTGCAGGCCGGCAGTGTGGTACTGCTGCCTGCCGAAAAAACACAGCACATATGGGTGCTGGCAGCGGTTTTATACGCCATACTCAGCATCGTGTCCAAGTGCTCGCTGGCGTTCCTGTACGTCAAACTCATTGTGGACGGCAATTGCATCGACACCAACAGCGGGCGGGCGTGTTTGTACTAGGCCTGTGCCTTCTTGCGCCAGCCCTCACATTGCGCGAGGGCCTGCCATTTCCACAGCGGCGGTAATCACATCGTGGCTGTGCCTGATGATGTTGCTGAGACAATCAAAGGCGGTCGCAGAGACAAAGGCGTTCCACGTCACAATGTCCAGGCAGATGTGCAGGGCTTTCATGGCGCACACGATGTTGCCTCGCGGGTTCTTGAGCATGTCGCGGTAGCCGTTGCAGCGAATTTTCTTGTACGAAATGAGGTGCTCGTCCGCCAGAACCTGCGGCAAAATCTCCGGCGATTCTGCCCACAGCGCCGCCGTTTTTTCCACGGGCATATTCTCGACCTTTTTGAGCTCTGAGCGCATGCTTTCCGAGCACAGAGAGACTATTACTTGCGAGTACGTCCACGCTGTGCTGTCGTGCTGGAACAAGACAGAGCACTCGCGCAGCAGTGTCTTCATGACCGCGCTGGTGCTTTCAAACGTCACCGTTGTGTTGACACCCTCGCGCTCCGAAATGCGGTACAGCATCTGCTGGCACAAAACACAGAGCGTGCTGCGCAGGGCCTCCATTTTCTCCTCCAGCTTCTTCACACGGTGCATGTTGTACGTATGCAGCAGGTGCACTTTGCAAGGACGGAGCTGGAAGACGTGGCAAGTTGTGTCGGGTGCAACTTTTTCAAACACCGTGTACAGACCCTGCATGATGACCTGCATCTTGGCGTGGTTGACAAACATTGAAAAACGCGAGCACACTTCCTGGACGTCCTGCATGCTCACGCTGTTCTGCCCCGTTTTCTGCATGTGCGCAAAGAGCTTCAAAGCCACCACCAGGTTGCGCTGCGGGCGCACATACATGCGTTTGCCCTGCACAAACAGCTGCCGCCTTTCGGAACGCCGCACGTACTTCATGGCGTCCTCAAAGTCGACAAAATTCACGAAAAAGCCCCCCACATTCTCCACCACTTCCACTTCATTCCACGCCAGCAAATCTGTATCGCGCTGAAAGTGCGCCACGATATGCTTGCTGTCCATGCCAATCGGCGTGTCCTTAATGAATACCTTGAAAATCATCTCCTCCACATCCTGCGCCACACACACAAACGGCGGGCCCTTCCCGTAGATTCCCCACGTCTTCTTCACAAACTCCTGCAGCATCTCTAGCGCCAGTAGCATGCTCGCATCGCTCTCGTAACTTACATACAGAAAACTCCAAATCTTGCCGTCCTTCCGCGCAACTTGCAATGGCCGAGAGCACGCCTTGATCGCATCAAGCATGCAAAACACATGCTCAAGGCAAAGCTTGCCGATCGCCAACAGTGGCATGAATCACACTGCACCACCACTAGCAGCATTCCTTTTATATCCAAATGCCCCCACCATGAAACAAACACTATTTCTGGTGCATTTTTTTGGCGGGAAAATTCGGTAGAGCTGTA
>Ga0209284_10001542_pt1 | contig 35194 bp, 28 predicted proteins | sample FRY03_FD_187211 | JGI IMG/M metagenome (GOLD analysis project Ga0209284, IMG submission 187211) | Freshwater microbial communities from Lake Fryxell liftoff mats and glacier meltwater in Antarctica - FRY-03 (SPAdes) (version 2) | ecosystem: Environmental > Aquatic > Freshwater > Ice > Glacier... | reverse complement strand
GATGGGCGGAAGCCACTACAACCTCGTCAACGGCCTCACCGGCGGCAACGTGCCGACCGTTGACAAAGAGATGGCCCCAAAAATCTTCCGAGCCCTCCATCAAGCCATCAAACAAGGCCTGATCCTCAGCTGCCACGACCTCAGCGAAGGCGGCCTTGCCGTTGCTGCGGCAGAGATGGCGTTTGCGGGCGGAGTGGGGGTTGAAATTGAACTGTCCGAGGGTAATACAGAGTTGAATCTCTTTTCAGAATCCAACACGCGATTTCTAGTAGAGATCAGCGATTCTAATGTGGGTCCACTCGTATCAATTCTGAAGAGCCTGCCACACTGTGCGATTGGGAAAACGGTTCTAACGCCAACAGTGCTTGTAGATAACGCTGGTGGTGAGATTAAGGCATCGCTGGAGGAATTGAAATCCGCCTGGCAGCTGCCACTTAATCTGTAGATGATTCACATTCTGTGACTTCTAGTCGTTGGATTTCGCCGCCGTCAAAATAAAACACCCCATCCAGCTCGCCTGGATCGGTGTACCAGATGGTGAGCGAGAAACGCCGCCGCCCGACGGTACATGACCCCATCCGCTTTATGCGGATGGTGAAGAAGATCAAATCGCATGGCAATGATTTCAGATCATCCTCGGCTCTCGATCGTGTCCACCAATCCGCACGAGGCGGATGGGGTCGAAGACGCGTTCGTTGTGGTTGTTGGCTAGCCCACCATCTGGGCTCACCGATCCGGGCGAGCCGGATGGGGTCACGGAGGGGTCCATGTTCCGGGGGCAGTTGACGAAGCCGATGTCAGAGATTGGTCCGAATCGGTGAAGCCAGCAGTTTTGCGGGATCTTTCAGTTCAGCCCACGCAACATCTGCAGGAACGGATCCTCAACCGAGCGCATTGGGTTTCTCTGGAACTGAATGCGGCGCTGCAGTTGTTCAATCCGAGGGTCATCTTGATCCAGCTGACGGAGCATCTCGAGGCTGGCTTCGGCCCGATTAAAGTCCTTCACTGCCAAGGCCAGTTCGACCAGGGCCGTCCCATGTGCCATCAATTCAGAAAGATGCCATCGAGGACGTCCTGCCAGAGGTTTCAACAGATCCTGAGCTTCCTCAAGACGTCCTGCGGTGATGGCCAGTTGAGCCAGTGAGATTCGCGCAAACGGGTAGTCAGGGAAGCGTTCAAACAAGTCATGAAGAATCCGCTTCGCGTCACTGTTCGCGGTCTCATCCCGTTTTCGCAGCAGCACGCCTGCAAGATTATACAACGCTGTCGGAAAGTCCGGATCCATTTCGAGACATCGTCAAAAAGCACGCTCCGCTTTCGGCAGATCATCGCTATGCATCGCCTGAATGCCGACATTGACCAGGTCAGTGACCTTCTGATTGGGATGAGGAACTTGTTCGTAGTTAATCTCAGCACTAAAAGCCACGATCTCTGTCCAGGCCCCGTTTGACCAGAAACGCAACGTTTCACTGCTCAATTGATTTTGCTTCCGGAGAACCGACAGAGCAGAAAAACGCATTGTGTCGGGCCCCCGTTGTCCCGCGGCAAACACCTTCAATGCTTCGCATAGTTCTGGCGTCGCACAGGTTTTTACGATTTGCATCGAGAACTCCCGAGCCAGACGATCGCCACGGTCCAGCATGGCAGGGACAAGCTTTGGCAAGTACGGCCACATCTGAACAACGTTCGCCATACGATCAGACGCACCTTCTGTTCTCGAAGAGAACGTCGTCGCAATCTCTTTCACTGCAGCGGCCGGAATCCACTTTGAAAACGGTTCTGCCCAGGGAGCGTGACTGTCTTTCTTTCGTTTCAGATCGTCGAGATTCTGCTTCGCAGGTGGACAGCCAGGGAAGTCTTTCAGGCAGCGCTTCCAGGCATCCCGCGCAGCCTCTTCCAGCCCCTGTCGCATCAGTGCGACCGCTTTGTAGTGATACAGCAGGCCGCGACACGGGGGCACAATTTCTTCAACGGTGTCTGAATACTCCACCAGACGTACAATCGTCTCATCGCGTCCCATGAAACTCAGAAACTCAGCCTGAGCAGCCAAAGCATCCTGCTGAGTTGCAAAGGATTTTCCTACCTGATCGGCAATCTGATTGGCATCGTCCATCTCTCCGAGAAGAAATGATGTCTTCCCAAGTGAGGCCTGGGCAAATCGATTCTCGGGAAACATCTCGAATGTTTCCCGAGCAACCTGCAGCGCCTTCGCCATTTGGTTCGACTGAAACAAACACAATGCGAGATTGTTTCGCGCCGAAACCATTCGAGGCTTAATTGACAGAAGTTCTTCTGCAAGTTCAATCGCGTCTTCAAATTCATGATCAGAAATTTTCAAAGACATCTGATCGTGCATGGACAGCAAATGCAGCTCCGATTCCTTGAGGTCGTATGTCGGCAGATCTTCTGCCAGCTGCGGTTTCAGAATCGAAATGGCTTTTGTCGCTTTGGAAGCAAGTTGGTGCGTTGGCCACTGCTCCAGAAAAGACTGATATGTTTCCAGGGCAATCGCACATCGACCACAGAGCATATAGCTCTGAGCCATCAACAGGAATGCCTGGGGATCGCGAGGCTGCAACCGCACAAACTCCGGGGCTAGCCTCGCAAGGGCGGCGTGATTCTCAGTTCGCTGATAAAGATCAATCAGAGCCTCAAGAATCTCCGGGCTGGAAGGACGACGCCGACGTTCACTGAGGAGCATCTCTTCTGCCTCCTCATAGTTGCGATCCGACATCAACTGATGAGACACCATCAGAACATTTCTGATCTCACGTGGCGGCGCGATGACCGCCAACTCCTGCCGAGCCGCTCGCTCCTTTAGCTGCTTCTTTCGCTTCACTTCCTTCTGATGTTTCTTCTGGTCTCGCTTTGACACGACAAAGACTCCCTTCTGCTGTGTTGTAAATCTTTCTTACTCAATCGAGTGCCACCGTGTAGCCCGCTGCGGGTCCTGTCGCCAATCGAGCGGTGTTGTCTGAGTGCGGTGTTGTCTGAGTGCGGTGTTGTCTGAGTGCGGTGTTGTCTGAGTGCGGTGTTGTCTGAGTGCGGTGTTGTCTGAGTGTTGTCAACAACTGACGAAACATGCAGGCAGGCTCGCGAGTATCAATTGTCGGCATCCGTCTGCTTTCCGCTGGTGACGAATTCGATTTCGCTGAGGACCCCGTCGCCGTTTTTATCTAAGCGAGGGAAACGCTTCGGAGCTTCGTCGGGATCCGGCTGACCGGCAAGAAACTCGTCCTGTGTCAGCTTCCCGTTACCATCTTTATCACGCTTGTGGAACATGGCCGTTCGATCCTGCGACGGTCCCCTGCCCTTTGCTGGTGCTGATTTTGATGCGGCAGCCGGAGTGGCTTTGATCTGTATTTTTGCTTCCGGATGAGTTGCCAGAATCTCTTTCAGGATTGCAAGGACCTCAGACTGCTGGTCGGCAATGTTCTCGGTCTCCAATGGATCCGTTTCATAATCGTAGAGCTCATACTCTGCCGTCTCGATCGATGCACCAGGCACTTTCCATTCGATCATTCGGTAACGCTCGGTCCGGATGGCGCGACCCAGTCGATTGCCTCGCGGATAGACATGAATGATGCTCTCGCGAGTTCTGTTGTCCGGCGACTTCAGGACGGCGGCGAAGCTGGTGCCATCCAGATCTTCTGGATGAGGCAGACCGGCCAGATCGCACAGCGTCGGATAAATGTCCACCGTTTCCACGAGCGACTGAGTCGTCGCGCCTGTGACGCAACCGGGAGCCGAAATGATCAGCGGAATACGAGCTGCCTGTTCGTAGTTGGTGTGCTTGCACCACATGCCATGATCGCCAAGATGCCAGCCATGATCGCCCCAGAGCACCACGATCGTTTTTTCGCGGGCTCCCGAACGGTCCAGTGCCTCAAGCACTTTTCCGATCTGCGCGTCGGTATAACTTGTTGCTGCGTAATAGCCGTGAATCAGCCGAAGAGTATCCTCAGGAGAAATCGGGCCCTGCTGCGGCATGTCACTGTATTGTCGCAACTCCCCGCCGAACTGAGGCGCGTAATCAGGAGCATCTTTCGGCGGTGACGTCACCTGCGGCATCAGCAATGTGGCCGGATCGTACAGGTCCCAGTATCGCTTAGGAGCTACAAAGGGCAGGTGAGGCTTAAGAAATCCGACGGCAATAAAGAAGGGCTCATCAGGCTTCTCTGCCGCCTGCTGCATCCGACTGATTGCCTCAACAGCGATTTGCCCATCGCCATAGATTTCGTCGGCAACGTCCGCGGATTCCGTTGCCGTTCCACGAGGACCGTTGTTCGATTGGCGCTTAGCGGCCTGGCTCTCGGCCAGTTGGTACTGGGGTGCTTTGGGATGCCAATGAGGCGCGGACCAAGAGGCCGCGTCTTCGTCGTTGCCGTGACCGACATGGAAAATCTTGCCCATGGCCTGAGTCCGATAACCATGCTTCTGAAAATTCTGGGGCAGCGTGATCGCGTCCGGGGCAGAGCGGCGAAAGTTGGTTGCCAGATCGTAGATGCCGAGAGTCTGAGGCCGAAGTCCCACCAGCAGCGCATTGCGCGACGGCGAGCAGACGGCCTGATTGCAGTAAGCTGACTCAAACAAGACGCCCTGCTGAGCCAGACGATCGATGTTCGGTGTCTGAGCCGTCGAGTTTCCATAGCAGCCGAGTAGGGGCTTAAGATCGTCGACGCAGATCAACAGAATATTTGCACGTGCTTTCGGCTCGTCGGCGTTTGCCCGCGATAAGTCGTTGAAAATCGTTGTGGCGATCAGCCACAACCAGAAGATAAAGAAATGGCGACAGGCCTGAATTCTGATGCTGCAGGTGCGAATGCCCCGAAGTTGTTCTTTGTTCATTGGATAGACCTCTGGTCAATGTCTGCCTTGCTGCCGAACCTTGTCGAGTTCGCGTATAAACCGGATGGTGACAGATGTTTATCTGTCTGTGAACATCGTGACGCAGAGAATTCCACTGCCGTTTCTGAGTCGTTTGTCTGCTGCCAGGGTTGAGGATCGCACGCGTCTTTCGCGGTCTGTCATTGTCTGACCGCAGCGGCATGAAAGCAGAAATGAAAAAAGCCGTAAAGCAGTTGCTGCTTTACGGCCGGAAGACGATCAGATTTTAGACAATTGGTCGGCTCAGGTTTCTGCAAAGATCGAAGCTCGCAGGTATTCTCGATTCAGACGAGCGATGTGTGCCACGGAGACCTCAGCAGGGCAGGCAGCTTCGCACTCATTTGTGTTTGTGCAGGAGCCGAAGCCTTCTTTGTCCATCTGGGCCACCATATTCAGAACTCGTTCATTGCGTTCCGGGTGCCCCTGAGGCAGCACTGCCAATTGGGATACTTTCGCCGCAACAAACAACATGGCCGACGCATTTTTGCAAGCAGCGACGCAAGCCCCGCACCCAATGCAGGCGGCTCCATCCATTGCCACTTCCTGCTTCACACCTGGAACAGGAATCGCATTCCCATCCGGAGCGTTGCCCGTGTTGACGGAGACGAATCCACCGGCTGAAATGATTCGATCAAATGCAGACCGGTCGACCACCAGGTCCCGCAGAACAGGAAACGCCGACGAACGCCAGGGCTCGATCGTGATTGTGTCCTCGTCGCTGAATCGACGCATATGCAACTGACATGTTGTTGTCGCATTGTCAGGTCCATGTGCCTGCCCGTTGATCATCAGGCTGCACATGCCGCAAATACCTTCGCGACAATCATGGTCGAACTCAACAGGTAACTCACCCTGCGAGATCAGTTGCTCATTCAGGACGTCGAGCATCTCAAGGAACGACATATGGGTGCTGACACCGTTTAGCCGGTAAGTCTTGAAACCGCCGCCGTCCTTCGGGCCAGCCTGACGCCAGACGCGGAGATTCAGATTCAGGATGTGATTACTCATGCTTATTTGTAGCTCCTGGTCGATGGCTTCACGTTTTCGAAGACCAGCGGTTCCTTATGAAGTGTTGGTTCTTCACCAGCGCCGTTGAACTCCCATGCTCCGACATAGCTGAAGAGATCGTCCTGACGAGCCGCCTCGCCTTCATCGGTCTGATACTCTTCGCGGAAATGGCCTCCACAGGATTCTTCACGGTGCAGAGCGTCTGTCGCCAGTAACTCCGCAAACTCCATGAAGTCAGCGACTCGGCCAGCTTTCTCAAGACTTGCGTTGACAGTCTCACCCGAGCCAAGGACGCGGACATCCTTCCAGTACTGAGCACGCAGATCACGAATTCCGCTGATCGCATCCTGCAGTCCGGCTTTGTTGCGGGCCATGCCGCACTTGTCCCACATCAGAAGGCCCAGTTCACGATGGAAGGAATCCACCGTTCGCTTACCCTGGACTGCCAGTAATTTGCTGATCCGGTCTTCCGCATCTTTCTTTGCCTGAATACAGGCCGGGTGATCGTCAGAAATCTTCGGCAGTTTCGTCGTCGCGAGATGATCGCCGATTGTGTATGGGATCACAAAGTAACCGTCGGAAAGGCCCTGCATCAAAGCGCTGGCACCAAGCCGGTTTGCTCCGTGGTCCGAGAAGTTGGCTTCACCCAGAACGTAGAGCCCCGGAATGTTGCTCATCAGGTTGTAGTCAACCCACAAGCCGCCCATTGTGTAATGCACGGCCGGGAAAATTCGCATCGGCTGCTTGTAGGGATCTTCAGCCGTGATCTTGTTGTACATGTGGAACAAGTTGCCGTACTTCTTCCGAATGACCTCTTCGCCATCGCGACGAATTGCATCACGGAAATCCAGGAACACGGCCAGTCCCGTTTCACCGACTCCGTGACCTGCATCACACCGTTCTTTCGCCGCACGTGATGAGATATCGCGAGGCGCCAGATTGCCAAAGGACGGATACCGGCGTTCCAGGAAGTAGTCGCGTTCTGCATCCGGAATCTGATCGGCAGACCGCTTGTCACGTTTATTCAACGGAACCCAAACACGGCCGTCGTTACGAAGACTTTCGCTCATCAGCGTCAGTTTCGACTGATAGTCGCCGGTCACCGGAATACAGGTCGGATGAATCTGCGTGTAGCAGGGATTTGCAAACAGAGCGCCTCGACGGTGGCATCGCCAGGCTGCCGTAACGTTGCAGCCCTTGGCCATTGTCGACAAATAATACACGTTGCCGTAGCCGCCAGTGCACAGCACGACGGCATCCGCCGTGTGCGTTTCCAGCTGACCGGTGGCAAGATTTCGCACCACAATGCCTCGAGCAAGGCCGTCAACGACAACAAGCTCCAGCATTTCGCGGCGAGCAAACAACTTCACTTTGCCAGTGCCGACCTGTCGCATCATCGCCTGATAGGCACCGAGCAACAACTGCTGCCCTGTCTGTCCGCGGGAATAAAAGGTTCGCGACACCTGAGCCCCGCCGAAGGAGCGATTTGCCAGAGTTCCGCCGTACTCACGAGCAAACGGAACACCCTGCGACACGCATTGGTCGATGATATTGTTCGACACCTGAGCCAGACGGTACACATTCGCTTCGCGCGCTCGGTAGTCACCGCCCTTGAGCGTGTCGTAGAACAGACGCCAGATGCTGTCACCGTCGTTTTGATAATTCTTGGCCGCATTGATCCCGCCCTGAGCAGCGATCGAATGAGCCCGTCGAGGACTGTCCTGAAAACAGAAGGCCTTGACGTTGTAGCCCAGCTCAGCCATTGAAGCCGCGGCGGATCCGCCAGCAAGGCCAGTCCCCACAACGATCACGGTGAATTTGCGTTTGTTCGCCGGATTCACGAGTTTCAGATCAAAACGATGCTTGTCCCACTTCTGCTGAAGCGGGCCGTCGGGAACTCGCGAGTTCAGTGTGTCACTTGCCACGCGAACCATCGGAAGACCTCAGAATTTCTTTTGAAACTCGGCCAGCTGCCAGCAGCCAGCCATCACCATTTGAAACTTGCCCAACAAAACGAGCCCCTGAAATACTCTTCAGGAAAAACGCTGCACTTCACGATATCAGGTTCGGCATCAAGTTCGGCAACAACTCAACCTTTGGCACCCAGAGCCCAGATCACCAGACTCATAAACCCGGCAGCAATAACCCATGCGGAAATCAGGCAGACACAACTTAGTATTTTATTCCACCGCTTGTGATTGATGCCCAGCGTCTGAAATGCACTTCTGATTCCGTGCGACAGATGAATCCCCAGTGCGACCAAACCAACAATGTAAATGAAGCCGCGAGAGGGAGTTGAGAGCACCGCTTTCACAGCCTGGAACTCATTGTCCACGACTTGATCCGCATTCATCGCCGGAGTGTAATCGACCCCTGGACCAATTTTCAGCTTCATGTCGATGATGTGAACCGTCAGAAAGAAGAGCACTATCAGCCCCGTGACCATCATCCAGCTGGCGGCTCCTCCATTTGGCAGAATGGAAATCCCCTGCTTGGTTTCCTTCATGAAGTAATCTCTCCCGCGTGCTCTTCTACTCATCGCGGTCGTGGACACGGCCAGCCCGATATGAAGAGCAAACATGGAAAACAGACCCACTTCAGCGGCCGCAAGCAAAGGGCCAAGCGAATGCAGAGCATGAGCGTAGTCGTTAAAGGCCTGAGCACCTGCATACAACTTCAGATTGCCGCCAAGATGGGCAACCAGAAATCCGCAGAGCGACAGCCCTGAGATTGCCATCAGAATTTTCTGTCCGACGGTGGTTGAGCACACGCGGATCAGAGGTCCGATTCCGGGAACCCCAGAAAGCAGTTGAGCGGGCAGGCTCAAAATTCGAAGCAGAGCGTCCAAGAGTCACGCTCCTCCCCGTGAAAAACGTGAGAAGTGAAGGTTCGTTTAAGAAGCCGATAAACCGAAATCAATCATCCGGCGTTCCAGCTGCCGCGGGATTATAGACCGGGACTGCCGAACTGCAACGAATGAGAAAATCGGTCTTTCTGATGAGACACTTGCGTCAGCACCAAAAGATTTCAAGCCTGTGCGCGTCGGTTTCGGATGACGGCACCATTCGTCTTCGATGGATCCCGGAAAATCAACCGGTTTCACACAAATGAGCAACACCGAGTGCGATGACACCGAAACAACATCCAATGGCGTGGACTTAATCAGCCGCAGGGCGCTAGCCCCGGTTTGTGACCTCTAATTCGCCGAGAAAACCGCGGCTAGCAGGGAGTTGATTTAGTCGTCGTGGATCAAAATCACATCCACAGCCAGTATTAAGTCCGCAGCTTCGCACATCAATTAACGTCTGCCCGTTCCGGGCGATCGATATTTCTGGATGAAGGAATCACCTTGCATTCGCAAGCGAAGTCGCTGTTGCGTTTACTTCCAGAACACAAGTGTCGACAAAGAATACTTCACGCCTTCAAAGTCGTATTGCGCTTCCCCAAACACCGCAACGCGTTCATCACCGGTTTTCGTCGCCGCTCCATCAAAACTGCCATCGGCTGATGTCAAATCTTCTGATGTCCATTCGGATTTGCGAAAATCGTTGGTCGCAGAACGAGCCGTCCAAAGGCGAACAGCCTGAGGCTTTCCGGAGGGCTTCATGCTAAGACCGACTTTCTCCGCAGAGACTTTCGGTTCCCATGAGAACTCAGGCAGTGTCTGGCCAGTGGCCGCATGCCTGAAGAAGACAGCAACCGTCTGGAGCGCATAATCTCTGCCACCATCCAGTCCGTGTCCGCCATTGGGCGCACGATGGATGTGTTTGACCCCAACAAGATCGTCCCAGTAAAGATTCATCGCATCCACTGACCAGTACGGATCATTGGCACCCACAACCAGTAACTTCGGCAGCGTCAACTGAGCCCGATAAGTGTACGGGTCCATCATCTTCCAAAGCTCAGCTTCTCGACCGTCTCTGGGGATGCCATCGTCGCGCACAAGTCCTTTGCTCGTGTAATCTTCAATCTGCTCACTGTAAAATCCCCAGGTCTTTTTCTGGTGGGTCATTTGCACAGGGAAGTTGAGTGTATCGATTACGATTGGAGCCGTTGCGATAATTCGCTTGTCAACAACCGGCGTCAGCCAGCTGGTCCAGCCTCGCTTGGAGGCCCCTGTGATGACAAAGCCCTTCAGCGGCTGTTTGAATTGCTCGGCTGAAAACTGCTTAAGGGCATCCATTGCCTTGACGGCACTTTTCGCCATCGGAAAAAGCAGTGGCCAGGTGGCGTCGCCGGTTTCAAGGTACTTAAGCCAGGTTTCCGTGATCAGATCGTCTTCAACGCGATTTCCCATCAGCGGCTGATTCGGTACCTGATGCAGTGTGGCGACGCGGGCACCGGACAGATTTGCCAAAGCCACGCCCATTCCCATGTCTTTAGGATTCGGGCTGCTGCCAATTCCGCCACCGGTCACAAACAGCAACATATGGTCTTTGTGAACCAGAGTCTTTGGCTCATAAACAATCAGAGCATGCTTCCAGACAATGTCCTGCCATTTCTGCGAAGTCAGTTCCAGGCGGTGAACCTGGTTGCCGCCGACTGTGATGGATTCAAGCTTTTTCCACGCAAAATCCGGCTCCGGCCGATCCATGTACTGGAAAATTTCCGTCGGAATATCGGTTGCTGATTTTGGGGCGGACTTGTCTTCGGCTGCTGCCACAGATGTCAACAAAAAAAACGAAAGCAACAGTAAGCAACAACTGAATCTCATGATTGTCTACAACCTTTGAAACAACATGGTGCAAAAAAATGACCGGTCAGGATTAATCCCGCCGGCCACGTAACTTTTGGGCTGAGTCAATGAAATTACTTCGAGCCCTTCGAGGAAAGCTCAATCACTCCGATTGCAGTTTCCACTCCCCTGACGACCGAAATCTTCTGTTGGGATTTTTGTGGGTTAGCGTAAGCCCCCTTGAATTTGTCTTTGGCGACCAAGGCCGGTTCCAGCCATTTGAAGGTAAGGGTATAATTCCCTTCCGGCAGACCATCACTGGATTCATAGGTGGTCAGAACAAACATGCCGTCCTTATCAGTCGTCGTCAAAATAGGATACTTGATGCCTGTGGAATCAGGCGCCGGGTGACATTCGACTTCAATGAACTCAGCGGGCGCACCATCGACATGAATGATCCCGGAAACAGGAGTCGTTTCCAGTCTTGGTCCCCCGGGAAGTTCTCCCGAAGAACAGCCAGCCAAAATCAGGCCGACAAAGATTGCCAATAAAAAATGAACAGCGGGTTTCATGATGAGCCTTCGAGAGGTCTGTCGCAGGTGAGAAAGGTTGATGTTCGGCAACCTTGTGAAAAAGAAAGACAGGTGTGAATCATCGCGTTCACACCTGCCCTGATTACCCAGAAAGGAGTTTATCAGAACTCGCCCAGAACTTCTCCGCCACCGCGAGAGATGAGGCTCGCGAAATTGATTCCACTGATGTTTTCACTGATAAAGCGAACAGAGCCGTCACCCAGCAGAATCTGAGCACCTCCGGTATGCCATGAATACAGTCCTGCCGCATCCTGCAGTGCTCGGCGAGGATTCGTTTTAGCATTGGAGCAATTCACTGCGCACGGACCATTCGGCTGAGTTCCGTTGCCGCCGTCATAAGGGCGGCCGGTGAGTTCCCAATTCCCATTGAAGGGATCAACCCATGCGCCTCCGCTCAGCATGGTTTGAAAAGCCGCTTCGTCAGTTCCCGAGGCTGGAGCAATGGCTCGTCCGCCTTTTCGGTACAAAGTATTGCGGCCAGCCAGCTCACCGATGATCATCGTGTTTGAGGTCCCGTCGGTTTGATCCGACATTCTGCCCCCACTGCCCGGTTCTGCAATGGGTGCGTTCCTGTTGCCCATAAATCCCATCGCCCAGCCGTCCATTTGGCTCGTGTTGGCGGTAGTGTAGGTGCTGACATTGTAGACAATGTTAAGGAAGTCGGGGCGCACACGGTTGGTTGAGATATAGTCGCAGGCGCCAGCGTCGGTCAGCGTCAAAGCCACCGTGCTAAGCCCGGCTCCGGCCGTCAGGGCTGTCGGGATTGTATAGGTGATTCCGCCGCCTGAACGAGGGGTCGATGGGCACATGTAGGCCGCAAGTTTGGTTCTTCCTGCAACAGCATTGGCTGGTTCCCAAGCGCTGAAATTCAGATTATAGGCTGAATACACATTCGCCTGCTCGATGAATGGGAGAATGGCAAGTGACCAGACATTGCTGGTCATCATTCCGCCAATCCCACCGCCACTGCCGCCCGCGTTGCTGAACATGATTGCAGGCAGGGGGAATCTATTGTAAACGTCATGGTAATTGTGCATAGCAAGCCCGAACTGTTTCAGGTTGTTCTTGCACTGTGTGCGGCGAGCCGCCTCGCGAGCCTGCTGAACGGCAGGCAGGAGCAAGGCGATCAGGATGGCGATGATCGCGATGACCACCAACAGCTCGATAAGAGTGAATCCACGACTGCATTTGCGGATGGGCTTCATCAAATTAACTCCTCAAACATGACAAGGAAATTCTGATCAACAAGAACTAACCAATGATTATTCCGTACAGTATTTTGGGAAATTGGAAAGACGATTCGTGCAAATTCACAGGGCTTTGAACGAAGATTGCTGAGTTCCTTTCATGATTGAACGCCTGTTTGGGTGACTTCTGCGAGTGCTTCTCACTTCCTGCGAAGGTTTTTCAGAAAGGTGATCCGAGTGCAGATCATCTATCAAAGTTCGTCCGAGTTCATATTTACGCTTGTAAACGTAATTCAATTCGTGAATTTTTTGTGAAATCTGGTGTGGAATTGAAAATATCGAGGTTGAAAATGATGTGGCTATCCATGGTCCTTGCTTCCGTCATGTGGTTCTTTGTGATCTGCTCCAGTGATTCCATGTGTTTCGCTCAAGAGTCCAAGGGCGATTCTGCAGCATCCTGCATAAGTGAAGTTGTCTTCCCGTACAGCCCTCAGCACAATCACGCCCCTGGCATCGCAGAATTGCAGAGCGGAGAACTGATCGTGTCGTGGTATCGTGGCAGCGGCGAACGCACGGCTGATGACGTTGCTGTCTTTGGTGCTCGACTTGCGGCTGGACATCAGAAATGGAGCGATCCATTTCTGATGCACGACACGCCCGGGTTTCCTGACTGCAATACGGCGCTGATGACCAATTCTCAGGGACAGCTGATGCTGTTCTGGCCGGTTGTTATAGCCAACAGCTGGGAATCCTGTTTGACTCACGTGAAGGTCAGCGAAGATCCTTCCGGCGAAGGATGCCCCAAATGGAATCGCGACGATACGATTCTGCTCAAGCCGGACGATTTTTCCGGAGAGGCTGTCAAAGTCCTTGATCAACTGCTCGCTACCGTTCCCGTGCCGCTCACTGATAAGCAACGGGGTAAGATTGATGAAGCGAAACAGCGGCTAAGCGAAAAACTCTATCAACGGATGGGCTGGCAGCCGCGTTGCAAACCAACGGTGCTGCCATCCGGGCGAATTCTTCTGCCACTTTACACTGACACGTTTTCAATCTCGATCATGGCGATCAGCGATGATGGAGGGGCCACCTGGTTTGCCAGCAAACCGCTGCTCGGATTTGGTGCCATTCAGCCGGCCGTCCTGCGACGTGATGATGGGACTCTTGTGGCGTATATGCGAGAGAATGGCTACACCGGGCATGTGCGAGTTTGCGAATCGACGGATGATGGCCTGACATGGGGCCCCGTTGGTGTGTCAGAGCTGATCAATCCCGGATCGGGGCTTGATGGTGTTCGCCTCAGGAATGGCCATTGGATTCTGGTCCACAACGACACAGCTTCCGGCCGAAACAAACTCGCCGTGAGTTTGTCGACGGATGAAGGTCGCTCATGGACTGCGTCAAGGCATCTCGAAGATCAGCCGGAGGGATCTTTTCACTATCCATGCGTCATTCAGACGTCAGATGGAATGATCCACTCGGTTTACAGCTACTTCTGTGCGGACGGCAAAACGATGAAGCATGCGGCCTTTAACGAAGAATGGATTCTGCAGGGTGATCAGCCCGCGAAGTAAGTCGATTCACAACAGTCGGATCTGGCTCAGGTCCGAATGCTTGCATGTTGCTGAGTATGGCAGAGCTGTAAAGCTCGGGATGTGGTCGCGGTTCACTCGCCAGCCGTTTGCTCGGTGGACGTGGTGCGGATCTCGATCTGAGGAAGATCGACCTGCAAAAAATTGCAACTTTTTTCTCGACCCAGCCAGCCGTTTATCCCAATAGTGTCGACTGTGCGAATTGTACCGGTTGCAGGACAGACATATCTGAAGAGCTTCGCACAGTTTAATTCACTCCTTTCTGGAGAGGTTCACGATGACTATTTCCGTTTTGACAGGCAGGCACTTGTCCTGGCTCGCCTGTTCGTTGCTGGTCCTGAATGGATCAGCTACTGGTGTTTGTGTTGCTGATGACGTGTCAACTTCGGTTAACTCCGAGCTGCTGAATTTGGCCAGAGCTTTTCGAAGTCTGGATCAGAGTTATCAGTACCGCGGCATGTCGAGCCGACTGGCTTCGACTGCCGGTTCCGTGTTTGTGGATTGGGAGGCGAGAGGGGTTCCACCGGAACATCGTCATCCCGCGGTTGCTCCGGCACCTGTTCTGCTTGGTTGCGCGGAGACAGACCTCTGCAGTGAGGATTGTGAATGTCATGATGGACATCACGTTCTGCCGCAGTCACGCTGTTCTGACTGTGAAAATGGAAACCTGACGCCTTTGCGTGGATCAGGCTCCAGCTGCGCTGCGACAATTGGAGTTCCATTGCATCCACGATGCAATGACTGCGTGTCAACGATCGGTATTCCGTTGCATCCGCAGGTTTTTGCTCGGCACAATTGCCGTTGCAGGAAATGCCAGCTGGAGGGTGATGAATGTCGATCACCGAAATCCTGCGACACTTGTAAGGAAGCAACTCGGTGTCACGACTGCTTCATTGTGGAGCAGTATTGGGACGGACACCTGACAAGAACTCTTGTTCCGTGTGATCGCTGTCAGGCCGACGTACCGCGTGAGTAGGTATGAACCGTCACTGATTGAGCATTTCAGCTCAAAGTAAAAACGCTGGAAGCTGCCGTGTTTTGTGCCTCGGCAGCTTCTTTGCGTTTGGTGGAATTCGGTCTGAATAGACGCGTGAATCAATTCTTCGTCAGCTCAGCCACTTTCTTCAAGGCGACTTCAGTGGCAGCAGCTGTCACCTCGGCAACCTTCACCGGAACAAATCCGCGACGCTTGCTTTCGTCGGCCGCTTCCATGAAGGCGTAAAGATCGGTGGTCTCTTCGGCACTGACAGGCGGTTCGCCGGAGCGGAAGAACTTCACGATCTCAACGACCAGGGGCTTGTAGCCATCATACTGACCGGCGGAAGCAATCCCCTTTGTTCCAAATGCTGTCCCGCCGTAGCCCGAACTGCCGTTGCGAATCCCGCGGAACGTTCCGATTCTTCCATTGTTCCATGTGCCTGTTACAACATCGGCTCCTGGTGTCTGAGTTCGTGCCACGGTTTGAACGCCTGGTCCCATGATTGTGAACAGTGTTTCACAGCCATGAATGCCGTACCAGAAGAGATCTGGATGGGTTGGTTCCAGAGAACAGGGAGAATAGGTGTCGCAGCCCAGAACGTCGCCGATCGAGCCGCCTCGAATCGCCTGAGCGGCTGTTGAAAAACGCAGCGACGACGAACTGAAGACCGGAGTCTTGTAGTGTTTTGCCAGTTCAAAAATAGTGATCGTGTCAACAAGTGACGCGGCGATTGGCTTGTCAATAAAAACAGGCTTGCGAGCCTTGAGCACAGGGATCACCTGTTCCAGATGAGGCCGTCCGTCGTTGGTCTCCAGCAGCACTGCGTCGACCTGAGAAATCATGGCATCCAGATCGTCAATGACCTCAACGCCCATCGCCTTGATTTTTTCTGTATATTCGGGCACTCGCTTCACGCTGCTTTCGATGTCCGGACTACCTTTGGGATAAACCAGAACAACTTTGCATCCGGCAAGCTGAGGGTCCGCATCGCCTTTGCTCAGCAGGTCTGCGAATGCCAGGCAGTGGGAAGTGTCGAGACCGATCATTCCAATTCGAATGGATTTTGGTTCGTCAGCCTGAAGATCAGCACTACCAGTGATTGCGAGTGCAAGCAAAAGAAAGCCGCATACGAAAGTTCTGAACATCGGAAGGTCTCCGTGAGCAATAGTAAAAGACAGAGAACGGGAGAGTACAGTTTGGCGGGAAGGACTGGCAGGTTCTGCAAAAGGTTACACGAATAACTCAAGTTTTCGCACCCAACGGGGTCAATTTTTATGACGTGATGAATGTCGGACCATCATCACGTCTGTTGAAGTCACCGTCACAAACTGCCTCGCGCCACCGAACGTAAGCGGTTTTTTTGATTGAATGGGTTTTCAAAACCCGAAACGTCAGTGAGGGATTGAATTGCCTGCGTTCTTAGCCACACATCCCTCGCTGACACAGCGGGTTACGATCAAATCAACAACCGGCATGCGCGTGAATGCTGCGGAGATCACTCTTTGGACAGAGGCCGTTCGTCTGTTGAACCCTGAATGGTCGGAGTTGTGGAAGCGGCCGACTCAGACCGTTTCGGCAACTGGTGCAGATGAGTCGCAGGGTCGAAGTCCGCTGGAAGATTGCCTTCCAGTTTGAACTCCTCAATGAGTTCATTCCGGCGTTTTGCGACAGCTCGATCAAATTCACTTAAGACATCCAGAGCTCGATCGCGCGACGTCACCAGTCCGATGATCAGGTACTGAGTAATCGCCATCAGATAGCACACCCAGCCTACAAGCCAGCGTTCTCGCTGGCGAACCAGCAGGTCTGCTTCTTTCTTCAGCTCCGGCATCATATTCTGAATGGCATCTATGGCAATGGCGGTCTGCACAGGGCAACTGGCTGAACATTGCTGGCAGTAAGCCCAAGCGGCCAACGTCTTCTGACGGTACATGTCGTCTTCGTACTGCTCCATGGAAGGCAGCTGAGAGCCAATGATGGCACACATCATCGCCAGAACAGGCGACGAACGATTCAGATGGCGGCAGGCAAACCCCTTCAGAAACTTCCACTTCTTTGTCCACAGTTGCACCAGGACGTTCTTGCCTTTTTCCATCTTGGGTGGACCCGGATGGAGGACGGCAAAAAGTTCCTGATCGGGCATCGCTTCAATGACACTGATGGCAAGCATCAGACGCAGGCCCATGGTCAGCCAGTCAGCTCGATCCAGCCAATCGACTTTCTGCATCCAGCCGAAAAGCAGATGTTCCATATTGGCGGTGGCAGCCAGCAGCAACAGAGCCCCGCGAAACCATTCTTCCAGGTCCTTTTCCAGTTCCTTGTCGAGGTCTTGAAGTCGAAAAACCCTGCGCATGATGAAGCGAAAAATTGGTATGGCAATCAGCCCGACCAGCACGCGAGAAATCGGCCGCAGAACACTCCGGAACAGCGGCAGATCCATCATGATGCGAAATAAACTGCCCAATTTTCGCTCTTCCCGAATCCCGAGACCATGCTTTACTAACGGTACGACACACAATGAGCTGTTCGACACGAGCCTGAAAGACTGTATCCTTTCGACGTAATACACTCTACTGTGCCCAGAGAAACTCTTTGCTGCAGCTGGATTCAAATCAACCGCCTGCCCGCCTCGCTCAGGAACTCATCAATGTTTGGTATGGCTGGGGATACTCCCTTTGACATCCACTTCAATCTCTTTGGAATCCCTATTCGGATCCATCCGATCTTCTGGCTTTCCGGAGCCATCATTTTTTGGAACCCCGAGCGACTTGACCTGGTGGCTTTGGGAATCATCAGCATCTTCCTGTCTGTGCTGGTTCATGAACTCGGCCATGCCCTTGTTCTGAAATCCTACGGCTGGCCATCAGAAATCGTGCTGTACTTTCTGGGCGGTTATGCCACGTCCACACGGCTGTCGACCTGGCGGCAGATCTGGTCGCTGGCCGCCGGTCCACTGGCCGGACTAACCCTGGCCGCTATGGTTTTCATTTCCAGACTTCTGGTTGAGGAATTTTCTCCGGACCTGTTCGATCGGCTTCCCGCTCTGAATCATTTCTTCCGCATGATGCTCTTCGCCGGCGTGATCATTAACCTGATGAACCTTGTTCCGGTGCTTCCCCTCGACGGCGGACAGATTATGGCATCGCTGGTCAATCATTACGGCCGCCGCGGCAGAGACACCACTGCCCTGACACTTCAGATCTCGATCGGATGCGCCGTTGCGGTCGCGCTGTGGTGCGCATATTGTATGAAGAGCCACAATCCTGTTGTTCCACCAGCGATTCTGTTTTTCCTTCCCGCACGCTACGCGAATGAATTACTCAGTCTTCAGCCGGATCCTCAATTCATGATGATCTTCTTCGGCATCCTCGGGGCTCAGAGCCTGATCAGTTACAACAATCTCAGAACGTGGAGATAGGCACGAGCGGAATTCGGAATCTTATTCATAGATCGGGCAGAACGTGTTAAACGCAGCTTCGCAGAACACGCCTGGGTCATTGAACCGACGGCCGCGATCCAGTCCGCTGATGGCATCCATATCGGCCTGCGAAAGTTCAAAGTCAAAGATGTTCAGGTTCTCTTTCATTCGTTCCAACGTCGACGTTTTTGGAATGACCGAGGTTCCTCGCTGAACACCCCAGCGAAGCAGAACCTGGGCTGCCGACTTTCCTTTTTCCAGGCCGATGCACTGGACAATGGGATTGTCGAGCAGCGATTCTGAATGGCTGGCCATGCCGAGACTGTAGTAACTGGCGGCACCCAGTGGGGAAAATGCCGTGAAGGCAATTTGCTCCTGCTGACAATATCGCAGCAGTTTGGCCTGAACCAAAAACGGATGTGATTCAACCTGCAGCACGGTTGGCCTGATCCGAGCATACGACAGCAGATCACGCAGCAGACTGGTTCCAAAATTGCAGATGCCGATGTGCTTAACCAACCCATCGTCTACAAGCTTCTCCAAGGCTCGCCAGGTTTCGCTGATGGGAATTCGGACTTCTTCCATGTGGGGTTTCTCCGCCGCAGGATCAACGAACCAGCCGGGCGGATAACGGTGCTCAAAGGGGACGAACTTCTGTGCAATCGGAAAGTGGATCAGATACAGGTCCAGTTGGCTTAATCCGAGATCGTTAAGTGTTTTCTGACAGGCCGCCTGCGCGTGTTCGGCAGCGTGGTAGGTATTCCACAGCTTTGAAGTCACCCACAGATCTTCGCGTTTGCAGAGACCTTCAGAAATCGCCTGGTGGATCCCCTGCCCCACCTCCACTTCGTTTCCATAGTCGCAGGCACAATCCAGATGGCGATAACCGGCCTGGATCGCCTGACGAGCTACATCGGCCGCTGCGGGACGATCTACTTTCCAGAACCCGAATCCAACTGAAGGAAGCTTTGCACCAGTCGTGAGCGTAATGTCAGATGTCATTGATGGCCTTGCAGGAAAAACGGTTCCGGATCGTCATGCTCCGGACTCACGGGCTATTGAATTTGTCACGCAGATGAAGTTTTCTTTCAGCACTCGCTGGCAGAACACTTCTGGGGCAACTCATCCGCGAGTCTGATTAAGGGATCGGCACTTCACGACCGGGGATAGCCGTCAGGCTTTCCGAAACATCCCGGGGGGATTCTGATGCTTTCCGCCGCAAGGTCAAATGAGCAAACAAAGCCCCGGCGGTGGCGCTTAGCAGATGAGCATCCCAGGCCACCTTCGCTCCCGCAGTCGGCAGAAGTCTCCAGATCAAAGTGCTGCCATAAAGAATGCCGATGAGCACCGCCGTGGCTATTGGCACAGGTTTGCGTTCATGCAATCCGGCAGTAATCAGGTACGCGGTCAGCGCATAGACCAGCCCACTGGCACCCACCACCGGACTCGAAAGTCCGATCAGCCACGTCAGAGCCCCGCCCAGAACAATCAGACAGAAAAGAATCCGGCGAGCATGTGTGCGGGTCGTCGCCAGCATGAACAGCAGCACGGCCAGAGGCACCGTGTTCCCCAGCAGGTGCTCGAAGCCGTCATGCAGAAACGGCATCGTGAGTATTCCGGTCAGGCCCTTGAGCGTCCGAGGCGCAAGACCGTATTGCCGAAGGTCCCATGAAGTCATGGATAAGGGCACGCTGATCAGATACACGAGCCAAACAAAGCCCACGAACGCCAACACGTTGAACAGGTTTTTTCGAAGAGTCAGTTTCATAATTCACACAGTTTCATGCTCACACGCGACCTGATTACGACGTTCACAATCACGATGCTGATCTGAAACAGACAGTTCAGACTCCGAATGTCAGAGGACGAATGTCAGAGGACGAATGTCAGAGGACGACTACAAAGGCCCGGCCTGAAATTTTGTCCGGCGACATAATAGAGTCGTCAAACGCAAAAAAAGAGCAAGCGGATCACAGACTTTCCAAAAGCAACGTCAGTCGCTGGATCTGGTCGTCAGTCAGACCGTTCTCAGGGTTGTGGTGTGAAGTTTTCAGAACATCCTGCAGCGATGCGGCACGTCCGTCATGAAAATAGGGTGCTCGCTGGCTGACGCCCCGCAGTGACGGAGGATTGAATAGTGTTTCGCCCATCTCGTCGTGGATTCCCACATCGAAAACCTCTGAACTGGTGAACGCCGAGCCCGAATGACAGCTGCGACAGCCTGACCGTTCGAATTCAGTTTTCGCAGACTGAAGATCGGCATTCAGCAACCCACGGGCATCACGCAATGAAGGCGCAGATTCCAGTGTTTGCAGGTAAGCCGCCAGGGGCGGTATCGGCAATTCCTCAGTTTCAATCTGAGTCTGCATCGAAATGATCAGAGATGTTTTAATCTGTTCTTCCAGTTGTGCCTTGCTGCCATTCCAGGCCCATGGTCCCGCTGATGCCGTGCCAAGCAGCGAAACAACCTTCTTCGGAGCGCCCCGGTCTTCATCGCCAAACGTGTCTGCTCGCTGGCCATTTGTATGACCGTCCGTATGACACGAATGACAACTGAACCAGCCATCGAGCGAAACGGACGCATCATAAAATGTCTGCTCGCCCTGCTCGGCCGCTGACAGCGAACGTCTCTTGCCGAGGGAGATTGTGGATTCCACCACAGGCGATTCGCCTGCCAATGAAATGACCGTGACGGAATCATCAAAACGGTTGACGATGAAAGCTCGCTGCTGAGTGTCATCCAGACAAATGGATTCTGGTCGCCGGCCCGTCTTCAATCGTTCGAATGGCAGATGTCGGGCTGTGCGAAACGCCACCTGATTCATGCCGGAAATCAAGATCAGCGTTGTGTCGGCGATCTGCAGCTCGTCTGACGGTGGCTGTGTCACCGCGCGGATGAGCCGATGAGAGTGATCGTCCAGCAGCAGTAGTTCACCACGCCAATAACAAATTCCGCTGAGAGATCTTGCAATGGCCCATTCGGCCGTCACGCGACCTGCAGTCGGCTCAATTCTACTGACAGTGCCGGAGCGTGAATTGGCCACAAACAGGTGATCCCGCTGCCAGGCAATATCAACGGGAACGCGATAGGATTCGCTTGATTCATCAACAGACTTCACCACATCAATCCCGGTTCCGCCTTCCGTCGATCTGGCAATGGCGGTCATCAGAACGAGGATAAAGACCGGTGTGGTGAGAACCAGCAATGATCTGTGTCGAAGCATGGAATTGGACTCAGCGAATTTGGAAACATGTGCTCTGTTATCCCTAAAACTTAGCGGAGTAGCATCATTCGCAGGACACTTTTTTTTGTGGTTCCATCAGTCCGTTATCGCAGAAACATTTTCTGACGATCATCCGGCTGGCCTATCCAGAGTATCTCAATTCCAGTGAATCGCACAGCACGAAAATGGCAAACGGACCTCCTGAGACCGGAACGGCATCACTGGTGGGAATCAGGAAAAAACGAGTGCTGAACTGTGTCAGATTCAGATAAACTCTCGGGCTTTGACAAAGTTAGTCTGCAAATCCTGCCATGTCTGTTCAACAAACACTGATCCACAATCTGAACGGTATCGCGTCTGAGATTCAGACCGCTTGCGCTCGTGCAGGCCGTGATGCAGATTCCGTGCAGCTGGTGGCCGTCACTAAATATGCGGAATGGTCGTGGGTTCAGGAGTTGAGCCAGTTGCATCCGGTATTTGGCGAGAACCGGCCACAGCAGCTTGCCGAACGCCAGCCGCTGCTTCCTGAAGTCGAATGGCATCTGATCGGTCAACTGCAGCGGAATAAAGTCCGCGTGGCACTTCAGCACGCGGCCGTCATTCATTCGGTCAATTCTCTAAGACTGCTGGAGCGAATTGCGGAAGTGGCTTTGAATCTGAAATTTCGTCCGCGGATCCTGCTCCAGATGAACGTGTCAGGTGAAACTTCCAAATCCGGGTTTTCGCAGTCAGAATTGCTCGCGCAGTGGTCAGATGTGCTTCAGTATTCCGATCGCGTTCAGATCACAGGATTGATGACAATGGCAGCGGAATCGGAAAACCCTGAGGACGCACGGCCATGTTTTAACGCATTGCGGAAGTTCCGCGACAATCTGGAATCGCGCGACGATTCTCAGGCCGCACAACTTTTCCTGCCTGAACTCTCAATGGGGATGAGCGGCGATTTTGGAACGGCGATCGAAGAGGGAGCGACTCTGATCCGCATTGGCAGCCGCGTGTTTGACGGCCTGGCGTGAGATAAGGCAGGGTTGGGGAAAGCAGTAAGTGCGCAGCGCAAATCGCCGCAAAACAGCTGCCGCTTCGAGCTTGCGGAGATTTGTGGCCGAACGATCGATTTGAGACTGTCCAAAGTCTCGCGAATCCCGTCGTGACACGGACCCGGCTCAGTCATTAACATTCCGCCCGAGAACCCAGGGCCACCGCGGATCGGATGGCCAGAAATCAACTCCTCAGACATCAATTCAACAATGCAAGATCTCGTTCGCCAGGAAATCTTTGACTCATGCCAGACAGTCATTGTCAAGATCGGCACCAACGTCCTCACGACCGAAAACGATCGGCTCGATCTTGACCGTATCCAGTGCATCGCCAACCAGATCCATCGGATTCAGGAAACCGGTCGGCGAGTTGTCCTCGTCTCCAGCGGAGCAGTTGGCGCGGGGATTGGAATTCTTGGCCTCAATCGACGTCCTGATTCGCTCCCCGAACTGCAGGCCGCGGCAGCCATTGGGCAGCCTTCACTCATGCGGACGTGGGATGATGCCCTGTCGAGAACGGGCCATCGAACGGCTCAGTTGCTGCTCACGGGAAATGATTTTCGAAGTCGACAACGTTACCTCAATGTGCGCAATACTATTCGTACGCTGTTTGCCTTCAACGTTGTTCCGATTGTGAATGAAAACGATACGGTCAGCATTAAAGAAATTGCTGTGGGCGACAACGATCAGCTGGCCGCCATGCTGGCAACGCTGCTGCCCGAACCGTTGCTTGTCATTCTGTCGGGAATTGCCGGGCTGTACGACGGACCTCCGTCGAATCCGGCCAGTAAAGTTGTGCCGCTGGTGGAGAAGCCTGACGAGTCGCTGCTGAAACTGGTGGCTGCCGAACAGAGTTCTCGCGGTCGCGGTGGAATGGGCTCGAAGCTCAAGGCCATTCTGGCGGCGACTGGCATGGGAGAAACCGTCATCCTTGCCAGCGGCCGCAGTGATACAGTCCTGGATGATATTCGCAGCGGCATTTCCACGGGAACGCTGTTCCTTGCCAAAGGCGAAGCTGTTCCTGCATGGAAGCGATGGATTGGTTTCGGCGCGCCACCGGCCGGAGTTCTCGTGCTGGACGAAGGTGCGACGCGGGCTGTTCGTGAATCCGGCCGATCGCTGCTGGCTGTGGGAATCACTGACGTGCAGGGCGAATTTGAATCGGGATCACTGGTCGGTCTGCGAACAAAGGATGGGACCGATATCGCTCGCGGTTTGGCCAATTATTCGTCCGACGAAATTCGCCGCATCCAGGGGCGTCGATCCGATCAGATTGCAGTCGCGCTCGGACACGTTCCCTTTGGAGAGGTGGTTCATCGCGATAATCTGGCCCTGATCACCTGAACCGGCTGATCAAAAGACAGACAGCCAACAGAGAGCTTCCAGTTTGATCTGGCTGCCTTCTGTCGGCTTTTTGCAGAGTGTGCTTCGTCGAGTGCTCTTATTCCTTCGTAAGTGTGCACGATTGTCGCAGCGTGTACCCGGAACAGAATCGAACCAGCCCCCAGCTCACGTTGCTCGCGGGAACGGAAACCGTCGCGGTTGCATAGTCCGGATCATTGACAATGGTTACTGTCGCCCCTGTGCCCAGGCCGACGATATTCATTTGTCGCAGGCCTTCCGCCTGAGCCTGGGCAGCGGTTCCGCCAGGAATGATGAGCTTTCGAGCTGCCTCGTAAGACGCATTGCCCGCGGTCTGCCGAGCAAAATTCAGAGCAGACAATTCCAGTCCACCAAGAAACAGCAGAAAGATCAGCGGCACAACAATCGCAAATTCTACCGTCAATGCTCCCGTGCGATTGCTCGCAGAGATCGCCTGCTGTGATTTTGAATGTTTCAGAAGTTTCATGACCATACCTGTGAAATAAGCTGATGGATCAGTCTGTCAGAACGATCGGCAACGTTCGTGCAATATCCTGGAACGCCTGTTGAAGCTGAGCCGCGTTGCTGGTCGGATAGTACTGCCCACCTGTGATACTGGCGACCTGTGTCAATGTGGCCTGTGTGCTCGTGAGCATACTGACGCAATGAATTTTGATACCTAGATTAGCCGCATCCTGGGCAGCCAGAACCGGGTCCCGACCAGCGTTCCACATTCCGTCCGTCAACAGAATAATCACCTTGCTGGACAAGGGCAAACTGTTAGTACCGGTCAGGACCGAAACAGCTCTGTCGATTCCGGGTGACATTGTCGTGCCGCCGCCGATGGCTTGCGTTGAGCGATTTGTCAGTGAAGTTTCGATTGCCGTTCGATTGGTCGACCAGTTAAATCCGGCTTCCGCAGGAAGACCATAATCCGTATCGACCAGTGTGTAACTTGTGCTCGGAAAATAAGGCAGCGTCATGGCACTGCTCCACGTCACGAGGGATGTGCGTGGTGGATACTGAAACAGGCCGGCCTCAGTCAAAAACGAGTTCACCGCTGTTTGCATGACAGCCCAGCGACTGGCGGTTGTATGCGGAGGTGAGCAATAATTTCGCAGCCTGCTGTCCGGGTAATGGCGGGAAGGGTAAAGCCGTGAGTTGGGCGATGGATAGACCCAGTTCGTGCCGCTCATGTCAAACATCATGGAGCCCGAGCGGTCAATGCACAGGCAGACTTCCACCATCTGCTGGCCGGCCGTCGCCTGAGAAGCGGTCGCAAAAGGAGCATGTCCGAGCGCCGGTGCAAAGAAAGTTGGAATAGCAGCTGTTGTGCCGCCATTTCCCACTCTCGCATTCACTCGAACGGAGTTGAACGGTGTGGCATTCGCCGTGAAGGTCCACGCGCCGCCTGCTTGCCCCGTCACTCTTCCCAGCGTCACATCGCCGGTCGAAATGGCGAATGGGCGACCGCCGACTTGATTGAGTCCGGCGTACTGAACCGCTGCTGCCCTGGCCGCGTTGGCATTCTGAGTTCGAGCCAACGCTTCTGCGCCGGCTTTCGCAGCCGCATCAGTCGCAGTGCGCAGCTCCGTCCGAATGAGCTGCATGTAGGCGAAGTCAACAGTTATCGCCGCAACAACAAGGAATGTAAACAACATGGCTGCAATCAGAACATGCGCGGCACCGTTACGATGCTGGCCTGATTGGGCACGAAGCCGAGAAACGAATTTCATAAAAATCTCTCTTCACTGGTAAAGGCAGACAGTCTCACATTGCCGCTGCGCACTCAGTGTAAATCTTTTACAATCGCACCATGTAAACTCTTGATGTAATCGTCTTTCCTGTCATGAACTGCACCGGACCGTACGACAAATTCGAAGCCGGGGCGGACAGCGTCACCAACACCTGGGCGCCTTTGGCCGTGGCTGATGTTACGGTTGGAGTAAACGTCAGCGTGTAGATTCCGACCTTGCGAACCGTCAGGACTTCCTGACAGCGTGTTCGAGCAAGCGCTTCGTTGCTTCCGGGCCGAGTGATCACCTTGGCGGCCTCATAGGCCGCCATGTTTATTGACTGCCGCAGGAAAACGGCGTTCGCCATTTCCATGGACCCGAAGACCAGCGTGATCAGAAGTGGCAGTGACACTGCCATTTCCAGTGCCGCTGTGCCGCATCGTGATCGCAGACGGGCGAACTTTGAAGGAACGCTCGAGGATGCTTTTGTCAGGCATGTTTTATGAGTCTTCACGGGAATTACTCAGATGCAGACCGAATAAGGGTAGATACCATCTAATCTCTAGTTCAGAACATGACCGCTGGTTTCCCCTGGACAAAGGATCGTGCATTAAAAAACGAATTTGATTTCTGGCACTTACGATTTTCCGCGCTTTGTCGATCTTTCGGCTTTCAACAGCCGGTTGAGTTTCCGAAACCTTCACCCCGCATTCGGCCTTCCGTGTTGCATTTTTGCATCATCACGACCGTTCTGGTCTGATCTGCAAAGCCTTCAAGTTCAACGCCGGGAACGAAAAAAGCCCGGGCTCCTAAGGAGACCGGGCTTTTGTGACTGTGTTTTGAAAACGTCCGAGAAGTTATTCTTCTTCCGGCGCCCACAACTGAGCTGTCAGGGCGTTGGGAGCCGCCACGATTTCGCAGTCCTTGAAGTAGGTGGTGATTTCTCTTTTTGCCGCGTCGGGCCCATCACTGCCATGAATAAGATTCATCTGACGACTGGTTGCCAGATCGCCTCGAATTGTGCCCGGTGCAGATTCACGAGCGTTTGTTTTGCCCATCAGAGTTCGCATCACAGTGATGGCTTCCGGACCTTCCACAACCATTGCGACAACAGGACCGGACGTGATGAACGCCTCAAGGTCTTTGTAGAATGGCTTCGCGACATGTTCGGCATAATGCTGCTTGCTCAACTCCGGAGTCACCTGCAACATCTTCATTCCGATGATGCTCAGACCCTTGTCTTCAATCCGTGACACGATGCGGCCGATCATCCGTCGCTGGACACCGTCAGGTTTTACAAGAATCAGAGTTCGCTCGAGTGCCATGGATGACAAGCCTTAAAGTTCACAAGGTGGGTTAATTTGAAGGGGGAATTGCCCATGAAAACTGCCAGACGATCTGGCCGCTGCAGACGGGGATTAAGCCGCCAGATTTCTGGAGTCTTAAGCCGGTGTTCCGTTCATCATGTCCAGAAACTCTGAAAACAGGTAGTGACTGTCATGAGGACCGGCCGCTGCTTCCGGATGATACTGAACGCCAAAGGCCGGATGAACCTTGTGACGAATGCCTTCGACAGTCTGGTCGTTCAGGTTCACATGAGTGACTTCAACGTCCGTCGGCAGAGTGGCTGCATCGACCGCAAAGCCGTGATTCTGAGACGTAATTTCCACTTTTCCCGTTCGACGATTGAGAACAGGCTGGTTAGCACCGCGGTGCCCAAAACGCAGCTTGTACGTCTTTCCCCCGAACGCCAGGCCCAGCAGCTGCAGGCCCAGGCAGATCCCGAAAATCGGCTTCTTCCCCAGAAGTCCCTGAATAGTTTCAATCGCGTAAGTCAGCGGCTCCGGATCGCCCGGCCCGTTTGACAGAAAGACCCCGTCCGGATTCATCGCCAGAATTTCATCGGCCGTTGCCGTGCCAGGCACAACCGTGACCTGGCATCCGACATCGCGAAGATAACGAGCGATGTTCCACTTCATTCCGTAGTCGATGGCGACAACGTGCGGACCGTCCGTACGCTCCGCACCAGACACGTAGTCTGATGGACGTCCCAGTTCGCTCAACGGAGTATCCCAGCCACAGGCAGCCTTCGGCATCACTTCCTGAACCAGGTCAAGTCCGACCAGTCCGGGCGCGTCGTTCACTTTTTTCAGCAGGGAAGCATCGTCCAGATCAACCGTGGACAGAATTCCCTTCATTGCACCCTGCGTCCGAATTTGACGGACCAGCGATCGAGTATCAATGCCCTGAAGACCAATGACGTTGTTTCGCTTCAGATAAGCGTCGAGGGATTCCGTCGATCGGTAGTTGCTCGGGATATCGCACAGCTCCCGAACAATGAACCCCTTCAGAAACAGGCCTTTGCTTTCGACATCTTCCTGATTAATTCCATAATTCCCGATCAGCGGGTAAGTCATCGTGACAATTTGGCCGTTGTAAGACGGATCAGTCAGGATCTCCTGATACCCTGTCATGCTCGTATTGAACACGACTTCTCCATGAACTTCCCCGTCAGCACCAAAGGCCGTTCCGGTGAAGATTTTCCCGTTTGCCAGCGCCAGCTTTGCCGGGCGACTTGCCATGTCACGATTCTCCCAGGGTCCGCGCGTACGATCACGGCAGTTGGAAACACAGTTGTTTGTGAAATTTATCACCGCGCCCTCGCCGGAAAAAGCGGGCAGACGTCCGATGCCTGAGTTTCGCGAAAATCAGAGCCCAGCCGGTCGCTCAATGGCAGTCGATTTGCGTTTATAGCCATCACTCTGCGAGTGATGAATGCCAGGGGCCGCGTTTTGCGGCCTTTGTCACTCGGAGAGTGACGCCTACTTTGTCAAATCGAGTGGCATTGGGCGGTCGCTCCCGACAAACTGAGTTGCCCACTAAGATGTCGCAGAACTTCTGCCATTCTCGCCCTGATCGCAGCGTCGTCAACGCAATCCCATGACTTCCACTTTTGCCACACGATTTGCCCCCAGCCCCACAGGCCTGCTCCACCTCGGGCACGCGTTTTCGGCCTGGTTTTCCTTCCAGTCTGCTCGTCAGGCGAATGGTCGTTTCATTCTGCGAATCGAAGATATCGATTTCACTCGCTGCCGACGCGAATTTGAAGCGGCCATTCTGGAGGACCTTGCGTGGCTCGGCTTCGAATGGGAATCGCCCGTTCGCCGTCAGACCGATCACCTTGCCGAATACGCGGCCGCTGCGACATCGCTTCTGGACCGAGGCCTGCTTTATCCCTGCTTCTGCACTCGTAAGGATATTCTGCGGGAAATCGAAGCGGCCGGCGGCGCCCCGCACAGTTCCGAAGGCCCGGTTTACCCAGGTATCTGCAGGAGTCTTTCGCAGGACGAGCGCGAATCCCGCATGGCTGCTGGACAGTCGTTTGCATTGCGACTCCATCTCCAGCGCGCCCTGGAAACCACCAGTTCTGCTCTGACATGGCTGGATATTGGCCACGGACTACAGAATGCTCAGCCGGAACTGCTGGGCGATGTGGTGCTGGTGCGCAAAGACATCGGCTGCAGTTATCACCTGGCTGTTGTGTGGGATGACGCTCTTCAGGGCGTGACCCGAGTGACTCGGGGCATGGACTTGTTCGAGGCGACTCATCTTCAGCGACTCCTTCAGGCCATTCTCGGCCTTCCGACTCCCGAATATCATCATCACCCGCTGCTGTGCGACGCTTCCGGCCGACGTCTGGCAAAACGCGATCAGTCCGAAACGCTTCGCTCTCTCCGCGAACGCGGCGTGACACCCGATGAAATCCTGATGCGATTCACGCAGGTCGATCTGCCTACGTAAATTTCATGACCGTTCGCCATGAACAGCGCAAACTGCCATTCTCGAACTCAACAGAGTACAGTTTCTCTCCAGAAGAAAGCGGCCCTCGGAATCACCCGTCATCCATGAACTCGTGCCCCTGGAAACCCACATGCGATACCGGCTCGTGCTGTTCTTAATGGTGCTGCTCTTAATTGTCACCATCAATGCATTCACTGCAGAGGCATTCACTGCAGAGGCATTCGCCGGCGACATGGTGCAACTGCCGGCCATCAAAGACAACTCCATCGTCATGGTCGATGGCGAATGGGATCAGAACGCCGGTCAGCAGGGCCGCATCCGGATTAAAGGCAATCAGCATATTGTCGCCATGGCCTTCGACATGTCAGCCATTTCCGGCAAGCGAGTCAAGAACGCCACCGTGATCTGCACGCAGGGCGAGCAGATCATTTCCGGCATCACTGTGTCAACAATCGCAACGCCCTGGGATGAAAATCGATCCAGCGGCCTGACCGCGGGAATGGATGGCCAGGACGACTGGGGCTACAAAGGAGCGAAGTTCCCGGCCGTCAGCGGAGGAAACGGACACACGCTGGTCGCCCAGGCAACTTCCATCATTCGCGACGGCCAGTATCACTGGAATGTCCCGCCAGATATGGTCCACGCGATGGCAGCGGGAGTCGCACATGGCCTGGCCATTCACGAACATGATGCAGACTATGGACGTAACCCAACGATCTTTGCTCAGGAACAGTCGGGCAAAAAGCCGTACCTTCTGGTGGAAACGGACGAGTCGTCAGAGGCTGCTCCTGAAGCAGCAACAGATCTGCAGGTGATATCTGCTGACAACACGTCGGGCCGCCTCGCATTGACGTCTCCCAACAACGGGTTTGCTTATGAAATAATTGTTGATGGCAGGCCTCTCGGCCGTCACAACCTCCCGATGATTGAAAACGGTGCAAAGCAGACGATTCTGCTGCGCGACCTGCCGCCATCAGTCGCCGCCGATACACCCTGCGAAATTCAGGTCATCACGTTGAACCGGACCGGAGACCGTTCGCCGCCTGTCGTTATTCGCGGTGTGGTTCGCACATCCGCGCCTGTTGAAACACCAGCAGCGACCCTGTCACCGGGGCAACCAGTACCAATCCCCGGAGTTGCCGTCATCCCCGTTCTGGACAAATTTGATGCCTCGGGGAAACCGGTGGGCGATCTGCCAGAAGACTATCGCACGCACAATGCCATCTTCAACGGTCAGAGAATCCATCTGATGGGCGCTGCCGGCGAAGTGATGGGATTTCAGTTGCTGCTCAGGGGCTCTGACAAGGCACCGGTTACGATTAAAGTTGAGCTGAATGAACCAGGCATTCGAATCGATCTGCAGCAGGCCGTGTATGTTCCCGCCAACGGCCGCATGATCCCTGATCCGCTGTTACCGGCGCCCGAATCCATCTCGCTCAGTACCGACACGGATCGCGCGATCGTCGCCGATTTCTTTCTGCCGTTTGATGCGACACCCGGTTTGCGCAATGGCAGGATCATCATCTCCGATGGTCGAACCATTCCGCTGGAGATCGAAGTTCTTCCCTTCGCACTGCCTCGCCAGGCAACGTTCTTCTGCGAAATGAATGGTTACGGTCTGCCCGATCATGTGGACCAATATTACGAACTGCAGCAGATCGCCTACGACCACCGTGTTCACGCCAACATCCTGCACTATTCACACAACACAGCGGCTCCGGGGGCTCGAAAAAGCAATCTCGATATGCGGCTCCGTTCGGGGCGCCGGATGGACAATAAAAAATATGACAACATTCAGCCGAATGATACAGGTGCCTTCTGGGAAGATTTTGCCGAAGCCTTTGGGCCTCATCTGGATGGATCGCTGTTCAAGGATGGCCATCGCGGTCCCATCGCGGCCCCAGGATTTTATCTGACGTTTCATGAAAGCTGGCCATTAAACTGTCGTGCCTATTTCAATGGCAACCCGGATGCATATGAGGCGTTCTCGGCCACTCCCGAGTACGCTCGAACGTACGTCAATATTCTGCAGGACTTTGCGCAGCTTGCAGAATCCAAAGGCTGGAATCAGACCGGCTTTCAAGTCTACTTTAACAACAAGGGTTCTCTGGCGGAGAAAACAAAAGCGCCATGGATTCTGGATGAACCGTCAGGCTACTGGGATTATCGAGCGTTGCAGTTTTATGGAAACCTGACAGATCGCGGCCGTGCGATCGCGCCGCAGGTGAAGATTGATTATCGCATCGACATTTCGCGTCCTGAATACTGTCGAGGCCAGCTCGATCAGCGGAACGATCTTTGGATTGTTTCTTCGTGGGCATTTCAAAATTATCGCCGTCTTGTGACGGACCGCATCGAGCGTGATGACCTGAAGGCGTGGGTTTATGGAACATCCAACCATGTTCACGAGCCCAACAGAAACATTCAGGCATGGGCACTGGATACCTGGCAGCACGGAGGAACCGGCATTGTTCCATGGCAGACAGTTGATAAGTCCGGCAGCGCTCTGAAGGAAGCCGATCAACTGGGCCTGTTCATTTTCGATAAAGACGCGGCCGGCGAAACCGTCATTCGACATTCCATGCGTCTGAAAGCGTATCGCGATGCACAGCAACTGATCGAATATCTGAACCTGCTTCAGCAGAAACGTGGCTGGTCTCAGGATCAGATGCGGCGGTTTGTTCAGCATTATGTGAACCTTGACGCTGAGGTCAGCAAGACCAACGAAGCGGATGCAGGAACCACCGCTTTCGGCCGACTTTCAGCCTCCGGGCTTGAAACACTCAGGATGGCAACTGCAACACTGCTCCGCAAAGTCGACGGTCGCGTCCCGGACCAGGTAAAACCGAAGGTCAATTAGACTCAACGCCAAACAACCGGCTGTGGCAGCAGAGCGGTCAGCCGCAATTCAGCAGGCAATTCCGTTATGACGCGTCTCACCGAAATCGTTCACTTCTCCGGCAAGGTCCAGGGCGTTGGCTTCCGCATGTCCACACAAAGGCTCGCGCGGGATTCAGGAGTGGTCGGATACGCAAAAAATCTTGCGGACGGCCGGGTTGAGATGGTCGCGACGGCGGAAGCAGCCGCGATTTCTCGACTGATCGAACGGCTTAAGGGTCTCTACGGCGATGGAATTGTGAGCGTTGAAAGGCAGCCGGCAACTGACGTGGAGGAGTTTTCCGGCTTTGCCGTGCGGCGGTAGCCCAGGAAATCAACCCGGGCCGTTTTTTGCTTGGACACAAAAAAAAGGCTGCTAGAGTGAGCGTTTGTCGCCGGGAACGGTCGTCGGAAGAATTCTCCAACGGCTGCGTATCGGACGGCGTAACAGTCGTGTCTCAGAGATCTTGCGCTCATTTTCTGGTTCCGCAGTCGGGAATTGCCCTGTAATGAATCGCTTTTTGACTTTCGCCGAAGGCATCCCAGTCGCTCCTCCTGTTCCAGTCGACTGGACGTTGACATGGTTGGCGGTGTTTGGCCTGCTGATCATGCTGGTGGCTGTTTCCTACGGCACTCGCATTGGTGTGATTGCCCGTGCGACCACCAAAGAAGCCATCCGGCAGCCGCTGTTTCTTCTGCTTCTTGCCATTTCAACAATTGTTCTGGTGCTGAATGCGGTGATGCCGTTCTTCACGCTGGAAGATGACGTCAAGATGCTGAACGAATGCGGCCTTGCTACTCTTTTGATTTCAGGCGCTCTGCTCGCAGTCTGGACCGCCGGAACAAGCATCACAAGTGAGATCGAAGGCAAAACGGCGATGACTCTGCTGAGCAAGCCGATTGACCGTCGTCAGTTCATTCTCGGAAAATACATCGGAATCGTCCAGGCCGTGATCTGGCTGTTCGCGATTCTTACCGTGTTGTTCTCTGTGCTGATCTTCATCAAAGTTGGTTACGACCAGCGCGAACGGTCAGAAGAAGTCACCCCGATGTGGCAGTGGCATAAAGTGTCGGAAGTCGAAATTCCTACACCGCATCCAGATCGAGTTCGCGTGATTGCTCACATGCTGCCCGGAATTGCCCTCGCTTTTCTTCAGGTGTGCGTGCTGGGTGCGATCAGCGTGACAGTCGCCACGCGAATGCCAATGGTGATGAATCTGGTGGTCTGCTTTGCGGTGTTCGTCATCGGAAACCTGACAGAAATCATTGTGAATCAAAGCGTGGCTGGCGAAGCCAACGAATCGGTCACATTCACAGCCCGTCTGATTTCGATGGTTGTCCCGTCACTCTCAACCTTCAACGTCTCCTCAGCCGTTGCCACCGGGCGTGTTGTTCCTCAGGATTATCTGGGCCTGAGTTTCGTGTACGCGGCCACCTACATCGCTGCCATGCTGCTGCTGGGCTTCATTATGTTTGAAGACCGCGACCTTGCCTGAGCAATTTGACTTCAGGCCAGGCAAAACACAGGTGAGAATCCCGGCAGGACAGGTTCACAAGACAGGCAATCGGAGTTCAGGTCGCAAGTTTGCTCGCCAGTCTCCAAGTTGGCCGTTGTGATGTGAGCTGTTTCTCAGTAGCCTGGTGGCATGAGGGGGATCTGCAGAATCAACAATTCTGCTGTTCAGCAAATTTGGTCCGCCCATTGGTGCCAGACTTGCACTCCATCGTGATGTCGGATCTGGACAACGGATTGTTTCTGACAATCTGATTCATCAGCCTGTTGGAGAAGCCAGCTGTGTCCATGTCGCCTGAATTTCGCCGCATCATTTCCAGACGTTCGTTTGTGCAGCCCTCCCTTGTGCCTGCGACATTCTCCGCGATGTTCTCGGGGCTGCTGCTGGCATTTCTGATCCTTCTGGTCGGCGCACTTTTCTGGTTGCTGATTGAATCCTCGCATCCGGCTCCGGCAGGCGTCGGCTCAGGCCTTGTCCCGCTCGCAACAGACCTCGAAAAGCATCCTGTCGGCTCGATCCCGGCAAAACTGATCCGGTCACTGCAGCCGCTGCAGGCTCCTGTTTCGGCCGCCTTCTTTATCGGAACCGTCGGCTGTTTGCTGCTGGCCATCCGCTGGACATGTCGCTCACTGGCCAACACACTGCTGGAACGTCATGTGACCGGCGTGATCCTTCGGCTTCGTCAGCATATGCACCGCAAAGCGATCAGGCTTGAGCCCGCCGATTTAACCGGCGAACAGACTCGCTCTGCAGATCGCCTGTTTCAATCTGCAACGGTGGCTCTCGAATCTGCAGCAACGCAATGGGGCCAGCTTTGGATGACCGCCCTGCCCGATCTTTTTGCTGCAGTCAGCGTTGCTCTGATTTTCGACTGGCGACTGGCGTTTCAAACTATTATTCCCGTCATCATTGGCTGGATCGCTCTGCGCGCCGAAACACATCGCAGCGAAACATCGGTGCGTCTGCTGTCCGAACAGGTCGACCGCGGACTCAGTCGCATGGCCGAGGGCCTGAAGAAGACCCGCATCGTCACCAACTTCGGAATGGAGCAAACCGAGCATCTGCAGTTTGAACACCATCTGGGCGACTATCAGGAGCGTTGTCGACTGATGCATCGTCAGCAGAGTCTTGGCCGGGGAATTCGGAACCTCATTCTTCTGTCGACTGCGGCCGTTCCGTCGGCGATTCTGATCATGCAGATCCTCAACGGTGATCATCCGGCCGTGGCCATCGTCATGAGCTTCTGCCTTGCAATTCTTTACCGTTCGCTGAAATCACTCGAATGCGGAACAGAGCTGGCCGCA
>Ga0209284_10001538_pt1 | contig 35238 bp, 25 predicted proteins | sample FRY03_FD_187211 | JGI IMG/M metagenome (GOLD analysis project Ga0209284, IMG submission 187211) | Freshwater microbial communities from Lake Fryxell liftoff mats and glacier meltwater in Antarctica - FRY-03 (SPAdes) (version 2) | ecosystem: Environmental > Aquatic > Freshwater > Ice > Glacier... | reverse complement strand
CGCCCCGCCTCCCTGCGGATTTCCTCCTTCACAGTGTTACGCACAATCAGAAGGATATACGATGACTCAATTCATGACCTCATTAGTCCATTTGCCCCAGTTTCACACGCAATTCGGAATTGCACCCCTCCCTGCCATGCGGCTTCGACCGATTCACAACGAGCTTGCTTTAGCCGCTGGACCTGAAGTGTAATTAGAGTTTCGGTCGGTAAGAAGCTGTCCGCTGGGCAGCCCGCTTTGCTGATGTGTGTCATTGCCGCCAGCAGCCCGGATATCATGTAGGTTGGCTTTTGCTGCCGTGCTTCGATCGCAGCAATCGCTTCTTCCCATTCCGCAGAGATTCCTGCCATAATGTAACTACTAAGCAAACATCAACAACCGAGTCCGAAGGTAAAACGACAGTGGGAAGTATCTCAAAGCCCAACCAATTTCCAAAGCGATCTGTTCGATTTGGCGTTGGAAAAGAGATTGGCGGTGCCGTGTATGTTCATCGTCGATACGAATCCGTTCTTCCCGCCGCAGCTCAGAAGGCAAAGCAGTGTCTGCCTCAGAACTTCGCTTATACAGTCATAAAATACCTGCTTGCTGATGGAACAGTGTCATTCCTCGAATCCCCAGATTTCGACTCAGCAGACGAGCCGACCGTCGGAGACCTCTACACAATCAAGGCCGACGGCACGGCATCCTTTCGTCGTAAGCTCTCCGATCCGTGGATCTACCACCACAAATGGCTGTTCGTTGGTGATGACTATAGCGGCTTCGATGTTGAGGCTTCAAAGTGTCGCTCCCGCCAATGGCTTGCTCTCGACGACATCGACTTTCGGCGTATAGGGAGGCGGAGCTTATGGGAACAAAGCCAAGGCCAGCGCACACTTAAGTACCTTTGATACCAAGGACTTCCATCAGGAAGTCATCATTCCAACCACAGATTCTGCGTTTCATGGCGAGGCTTTCTTTGCCAGGATGTTGCTTCAGCAGAGATAATGTGAAGCGTCGGAGCCATGCGAGATTCTCCGCGATTGTACGCTGGCGAGTTCTTAATCCGTCTTCTCCATAAGTCACATCCAGGCTCCAGTGACATGTTGTTTCAATTCCCCAGTGTCTTCGGACAGCCTTGGAAAACTGCTCGATTCCAAGAGGCAGACTGCTGATGAAATAACGAATGTCGATTCGTTCTTCGCCCTTGATGAGACTCTTATACACAACCACACCGATCGTCTTCAGACCCTTCCACCGAGATGTGCCGGTGAACGTATTGGGCACTTCAAACTGCAGATACGTTCGTGAGTCTGTGCGACCATGTGCCTTCTTTGAAGACTCTTCAAGGCGTTCTGAAGGAAGACGTGCAAAGTCATCGCTGATGTTCTCCTCAACGCAATTCATCACTTGCTGAAAGAGTCCGTCCTGATTCGCTTTCAACGCCAGAATATAGTGACCGTTGCCGTCAACGATCTGTTCGGCGATCGCAACCTGAGTCCCCATCGCATCAATCGTAATGATGGAACCATCAAGATCGATAAGTTTCAAAAGCTCGGGAATCGCTGTGATTTCATTGGATTTTGCGTCCGTCGCAACCTGAGCCAGCGTCAGCCCGAACTCTGATAACCAGGCACTCACCATGCTTGTCCTGCTGGGGCGTTTGGATCAGGAGGAATCCGTGTCGTGAATTCGACCCCAGTCTCACCTTCGTTTAAAGGCCGAATGTGTGCTTTGGCACGTGGAATGTGGCTTCTAAAAGTATTTCTGGGTGGCCCTCCCCACAACTCGCCGGAATCAACTATTTTCGGAACCTCGGAGGGCTTGCAACTGTGTGTATAGGTCGGCTGGATCGGTGTTGCCGGCACAGTCGGTGCTGATGGTCCTGGAGAGCCTGGAGGAATCGGAGATGGGTCAAAGCCAGGCAAATCAAACGCAGAATCAGGGAAAATCGGCTCGGAAATGACTTTCCCGAACCCTCTTCCGGACCGGAACCCGCGCCCTCCTGTAGCGAAAGCACCTGCAGTGAAAGCCACTTCCTCCGCTGATACATCGCCATGGTACGCTCTGACCCCAAGTGCACCGACCTGAACTACCGTGGAGACAACAACGGCACCAACAACGATTGCTCCTGCTACAGGAGAAAGGACTGCAACGGTAGCACCAATTGCGAACCCAACCACGACACCTACAACAGCTCCAGCGGCGAAGCTTCCAACGACACTCCAGAATCCAAGGCCGAAGGGGTCCACATTATTTAGAGAATGGTAAAGAGCAAAGAGACTTGTGCCATCGGGGTAGCCGAGTGGGTCTCGCCGATTCCAAGTCCCAAGATAGGGAAGCAGGAATCGATTTCTGACGTAGTACATCTTCGACGGATCACCATCCCAGCGATATCCGGCATACAGCGTTTCCCAGCCGGTCGGCGACGACGCCTGCACGGTGCCACTGCTCGTGAGGAAAGTCGGCACCCCGTAAGCATCGTAGCTGAAGCGTTCGGTGACAGTGCCAGACGTATTCGCAATCGCGATCGTGTTCCAGTTCCCGTCCTGCAAACAGTAGCGCCGTTCGTCGAGCGTTCCATTGTCATCCGTGTCGCGATCACGTAACACGAGGTCGTCGATATACCGAAGCCCCCAGACAAATTGCCGATTGGCCGAAGTGCTGGTGTCAACGCGTTCTTCCACGACCTGCCAGCCCGGTGTGTAGTAATAGTGTCGGGCTTCCGTCAGTGTGCCATCGGTGTAGCTGTCTTTCCGGATGCGGTAACCACGAGCATCGTAGACATACTCCGCCAGCGTCGTGTCGCCAACGTGCAATTTCACCAGTCGGTTCCAGGCATCGTAGACGCCTTCGACATTGTCGAGCGTCATTTCGTCCCAGTCGGCCAGTTTCAGATTGTCCCATTCTGACAGCGACATACTGTTCCACGCCACTCCGTCCGGAGGCGTGCCCGGCACCGGAATTTTGGTCATGTTGCCTGCGGCATCGTAGGCTGGTGTTGTCCATGCCGACGACGTGGCATTGGTGATCGTCTTGATTTCATTGACCGTGTTGGCCGTGCGGGACTGATCCAGATTCCACGTTCCGCTGCCGGTGTTGTCCTGTTTGAATCCCGACCAGTTGCCGGTTTCGTCCAGTGTCCAGTCCTGACCAAACGTCGGGCTGGTGATGGCCGTCTGAGTTCCGTTCAGGGTGCCTCGACCCAGATTCTGCAGCCGCTGCAACTGATCATAACCGTAGAGTTCATCGTACCCCGTCATTCCCGGCGACAGATTGTCTCGCCACGTGCGGCTGGAGACTCGGTTGTAGCCGTACTTCACGCGAGCCAGTGTGGCCGTTCCGCCGACATTCGCCCAGTTGGCGTCGATGACTCGGCCAAATCGGTCCAGCCCCAGATAGATGTCACCGGAATCCGGATTGGTGCCACCTGTTGTGCCGATCAGCGTGTACTGAGCACTGCTTTCGGGGTAAACAGTCTTCACAAAGCCCGACAGTCCCAAGTAGCTGTACTCGACCAGGTTCGAAGAGGCTCCGAAATCCTTCATGCCAAAGATCCGACTGGCCGCATCATTAATACTGCCCGTGGGCCCGTAATCATCCACGACGTTGCGGCCGTTCGGATACGTCATGCCCGTGATGCGAATGGTGTTCGACGATCCATCCGCATAGCTGTACTGCACTTGCGGCGTGGTCCCGGTATTCACCGCACCGCCATGAGCCTGATACGACCGCGTTAATTGTGCGAAATCGTTGTACACGTTCTGCACCTGATTCAGAACATTGCCCGTACCCACGGAAGCATTGTCGAAGCTGGACATCCTGCTGACAAGACCTCGAACGTCATATTCCGTAGACAGTCGCAGAACTCCGGCATCAACGCCTGTTCCCACATTCGTCACGCAATCGTGGATTTGACGACCAAGTTCATCGAACAGATACGCATGAGAGCAGCCTCGCTGATCGGTGTACGTCTTGCGTTGCCCCTGACGGTTATAGGCAAACAGGACGACATCGCTGCCATCGACGGAATCCGGATAGGCCACTTGTTGCAGCAGCGTGCTGGTAGCGATATCAGAATCGCTCAGCGTGGTTCCGTAAGTGTAGTTCGTTGTTTGATTGCCCGTCGATGCATTCCAGGCCGTGAGCGTCGCCACGTTACTGTCGGGGTTGTAGCTGGTTTCCGTGGTGCGGTTCACATCGGGCTGCACCGGGCCGCTCGACTGATAGTTTTCGATCAGCTTGATGGTGCGTCCAGCGTCGTCGTATTCAAACCGGGTCACCTGATTGTTCGGATCGAACACCAGTTCCCGATCTCCGACATCGTTGTACTGCACGGCCGAAACGAGGACTGTGTCGGACCGCGAAGGAATCGTGGCTGGTCGAGTCAGAGCCGTCCCCCCGTTTGTCCCATAACTGGCCGCCGCAACCTGCCGACCGATACCGTCGGTCCAGATCGCCTGCCAGGTGACTCGGGCATTTGGCGTTGTGGACGGATCACCCAATGGTCCCGTTTGCGAATCCGGAGCGTCATGATAACGCTGTTTCGAAGCGGTCTGAATGACGGTGCTGGTTTCATCGTAGGTCAGTGTCGACTGTTCCAGAATGATGTAATCCGAAACAGATCCAGCTTCTGCATAGGATGATTCCGTCAGGTCATAGCCCAGATACTGAGTCAATGGACGGTTCAGACTGTCGTAGGCGACCTTCGTAAACAGATTTGATCCGGCTGGCAAAGATTTGATCGTGTTGCCAACAGCATCGTACCAGACGTTACTGGTCAAGGCAGTCGTGGCCATCACTGCTGAGCACGTTGTTGACAAGCCGGTATTGGCAAACACGACAACGCCAACTTCTGAGGTTCCAGCAGGACCGACATGGCAGGAATGCTATGACAGGTATCTGGAACATCGGCGTCTGCGAGTGCGAGTGGATTCGCTCACGGAGATTGTTTCACGGCTGGGAATCGCAGAGAGGATTCTGGAAGCACGAAAGCGTTCCCAGAATCAACCCGAGGGTCTCGTGATGCCGGAAGTGGCCACACTGGATACTCTTGAGTATCTGCAGGAGCGGCTGTTGGCTGGCGACGAATGTCGTTATCCGCAGAGATCGCCGAATACGGTCAACACGTTAATGGGAGCTGTGATGGCATTCGTCAGATTCTGCAAAGGCCGTGGCTGGGCGCCTGATGTCCCGCCGCTGCAAAAGCTGGAATCTGACCAGGTCATGAAAGGCAGGCCTATTACAGAAGCTGAATTTCAGCAGATGCTGGAGGCTACCGCAAAGGTGGTCGGGCAATCATCGGCTGATTCATGGATCTTCACTCTGAAGGTTCTGTGGGAATCCAGTTTTCGGGTCGGGGACGTTATGAACTTCTCCTGGAATGATCCACGATCTATTCATCCAGTCTGGCCGACTCGTGCAGGGCAGTATCCGACTGTCTTGATCGCGTCGTCTCAGAAGAATGGTCGTGTTCAGGAAATTCCAATGCTTCCGGGCCTCGTCGAAATGCTCGATTCTATTCCAGAAAAAGCTCGGCGGGGCTGGGTAGTGAATCCGGAGCCGCTGGAGTTTGAAATAGGCCTGCCGGTTGACTCGTTTCGGCCAAACCCAAAACAGCTCGCCAAAGTAATCTGTGACTTCAGCAATCTGGCAATTGCGGAGGTCTGCAGGGTCTCGGAAGCGGCTGTAAGAAAGTGGGTGACTGAGCTTCCACAGATTCCGGAACGACACATTCGTTTGAATGTGCGACTTCCTGAGCAGGTGGTTCGCCAGCTGAAAAAGGACCCGATCCGGTCGGGTTCGGCGATTTCACGAGCGACGGAGCGATTTACTGTCGAACGTGTAAGTCGCATCATCTGTCGCATTGGCGAAGAAGCGGGAGTTGTGGTGCAACACGCCGACAAACGAACTTGTCAGCGTGAAAAGTTTGCGAGCGCCCACGATATTCGTCGCGGTTGCGCTCAGCGGATGATTAATCACGGTGTGTCTGCGGAGACGCTGAAAGTGGTTATGAGGCATGCCAGTTTCTCGACCACTGAGAAGCACTATGGAGCAATTCGATCGGCTCAAAACGCCGCCTCGGAATTGGTGTCCCGAATGAAATCTTCCACACAAAACAGCGAATTAGTGGGGGGATTAGTGGGGGGACTTGGCTCCGGCGCAAAGCTGACTTCGGAGGAGCTTTGTGCTCTAAAGTCTTTACTGTCAAAGCTTTAAGAAAATGCCCCCGGCGCGATTCGAACGCGCGACCTTCGGTTTAGGAAACCGACGCTCTATCCAGCTGAGCTACGAGGACTTTTAATTAAAACACTGGGTTTATATGCTTTTCGGCGTCGTTTCACTGTGTTACGACAACCGCAACGACAACCTGGAGCATAGGACACATGCCAAAAGGATCTGAAGCAAAACCAAAATAAACCCTACGCTGAATTCCCACTCACTCCACATCAGAACGGCCAATGGTGCAAAAAAATCAAAGGGAAAATCTGGTTCTTCGGAGTTTGGCCCGATTCAGACGCAGCGCTGCGCAAGTATCTCGATGAAGTCGATGAGATTCAAGCCGGTCGGGATCCTCGGAAAAAGGTTGTCGCCGGGTTGTCGTCAGCAGAGCTTTCCGTCTATGACCTTTGCAACATGTTTCTGGAAAGGCAGCAGGCCAGAGCGAAGGCCGGGCAAGTCAGCAACCGGCATTTCAGCGACTGCCTGCAATTCCACTTCGACCTGACCAATGTTTCTGCATACCCGCAGCTATAGCGTACACCGATGAACAAAAGGTATCTATTAGAGTCGATGGCAGCGGCACTGAGTTTGGTCCATCGCCTCACCTTTGCCATATTGTTTGCAGAAGCTGAGTGTGACTCTTCTGTTGGACTACAGAGCCCTGTGGCTATTTAGTTTCCAATCGAAGGCTCAGCGCATCAACTTTTGATCCGATCAGCAAGTGAAATCTTGAGGTCAAGGAGTTGAGTCCGACTCACCAATTCTTCGCGATGCAGCCGACCAGCAACAATTGAACTGGCGATTCCCACTTCGTTCGCGAACTGCTTTACCGCATTTGAAGTGAAGCGTTCCGTACCACGAAAAGCGCCCCATTGCTCGCCGGGGATCAGGGTCTCTGCTGCAAACTGGTTGGCCTCCAGTTCGTAAACTTCCTGATCTTCTGAGAAGTCATCCAGCCACGTCTTTTCCTTTGAATGGAGAAGGATACGTCCAGACTTTGCTCCATACGCTGCTGATCGAATTCCGCAGTTTCGATTCGTTGAGCTTCGAGAAGGCCTTTTCGCAGCCAGGCAGCAAGACTTCTCTGGCAAGCACCCTCGCCTTGCTTGCGCCGGAATTTGGGAGCGAGATCAACAGTTTTCGTCAGTGAACTCAGCTTCGCTGTGCCGAAGAAACGCAGGAGTTCACGGTACTTCCCGAGCGGCGTGGTTGAGCGTTCGATCCACCCGAGTTTAGCCATCGCAGCACAGGGAAACTCACACGCAATTTCACAGTCTGCCTCCTGCTGTTGCAATTGGGCCTTTTCACTGAGCGCAAGGCGGTAAGCCTGTTCTCGATTCAACCAAAACGAAGCGGGCAGACCGAGGACACTTTCCAGTTCCAGTGCAGTCTCTGCTGTGATCCCCTTCTTGCCCTGAATGATTTCGTTGACCTTCCCTGGAGGTCGCCCCATTCTGCGTGCAAGTTCTGCCTGTGACATCCCGAGATCCTCCAGCGTTGCACGAATGGTGGCGCCGGGAGGACTGATTTGTTGCGGACGGGATGTTGTGGGGGCAATGCTAGCCATAGGTGTGGTAGTTTCCGACAAAGGTGATCTCCACCTCGGTCACTGAAGCCAGAATGAGTTCTCCAGTGGCCTCCAGGGTGAAATTACCTGGTGGACGAAAACAGATCCGATCAAGTCCGTGAATCTTAATTGCGTCATTTCAGTTATCACTTGTCGTTGTTTGTATCAACGTAGATACTGTCGTTGCCAGCAGACAAAATTCGGCTCCATGCCGTGTGGACACCTTCGGGCGGTCCCTCTATCTGCCGGCATTTTTTATGCGGCGAATTGCAAGTCGTTATGCATCGAAGAGCGACTTCTGCATAATCTTCGGAGGCCAGAACACTCCCAACACCAGCCAAACGTTGTATGGGTAACGAGTGCCCATAAAGAATCGCGTGTCTTTATCCTGACGGCAAAGTTCGCCGAGGAATTTCTGCTTCACGCTTTCAGCGGCCGCTTCATCGGATCCGAGGCGATCCGCCTCACGAAGAAACAAGGTTCCGAGTTCCCAGTCTTCGCACATGGCGACATGTGGCTTTTCAGAATCTTCGCACTCAAAGTGATAGTGAAACGTATACGGAATTTTTCTTAGTGGCTTTTGTTGTGGGCCAAAAAGTGTCATTTGCTGGAAGAGGTTCTGCCAGTTGGCCTTCCAATTGAGATCTTTGACTGGCTTGATTTCCATATCAACGACACGCCTCGGTCGCACAACTCCAAGCGACGTGTGTTCTGAGTCAAAACGAGCTTTCAACTCATTGACCGTGTGGTGAGGCATCCTGTCGATGATTTCCCGACGCTCTGCCCACTTATTCGCGGTAGAAAGCGGCTCTCCGATAACCTTAATTGAATCCAGTATTCGCCGATGACTTTCCGGGCGGTTGTCCTTGCCCGGTTTGGGCTTCTCCATTTCGACATCGATCCACTGGTACTTCCGAAACTGCTGTGACCGCGGCCGGTAACGGTAATCGACTGGATACAATCGGACCCACTCAAGATTTTCTGTGATGCCAGCCGTACAAACGAGTTCCTGGTAGCCCTCTGATGGGTGAGGGTACGTCATCACTGTGATCAAGACATGCTTCGTATTCGTTTCGCGCATTTACAGGTTCTCAATTGGGAGTGATGTTCGCTCGGCGATACTTTCAGCAACCCGCGAGCGGTGGCAGCAAACGGCTTCGGCTTCCATGCAGACAAGAACAGAGGGCATCTCCAGCATCAGCGAAGCCACACGGTCGAGAGCGCCAGCGTTCGTTGCGAGAGTGGTCTTTTCATACTGATCGAACAGGGCGGTTCTGTCGTCCATGGTGTCAAGGTCTTGCCGCAGAGCAGACTTGATACCAAGCTCGGGAACGTGGACGTAGTCGATGTCAAGATTTCCAGTAAGTCGCATTAGAGTGCTGCGGTGGAATCCGTAGCGGCGAGCGATTGGGTTATGTCGAACATCGATTAGACGGCGAACACCACGCGCGACAAGGATATTTAGGAAGGCATCAACGGACAGCCCCTCATAGCCAGCTGTAAAAACGGCAGGTTCAGCCGTGGCTCGCTCAGCCAGCTTCTTCCGCTGACTGTTGACTGTGTACTCAGGATAGGCCTCGTAGACATAGTCGAGCAGCTTGTCAGTGCTCCAATCACTCAAGCGATTGATAATTCGAGTGACATCTCGTTGAACGAAAGTGTCCGGTGCATCGACGGCATAGTTGTCACTCAAGGTCCAACTGCTTTCTCCATGTTGAACGATGTAGCCATGGTCCTCAAGCTTTCCGACCTCCTGATAGAGTGAAAATGAAAACGGTCCAAGCTTGTAGGGAACGAAGTCGTAGAAGGCACTCCCACCATTTGACGGATATTCATGGCGGAGCAAAAACGACCACTTCGTCAGCTCCGTTCGGAGAACCGGACGGCGAGCTGCTTTCAGCAAATCGAGGATCGTTTTTTGACGGTTCAGCATTCCCTGGCTCCGGTTAAATTCATGACGCCGCAATCGACGGAATTCCTTTCAGACGATTTGGCGTGTGTTGCAGTAATCTACAACACTATAGGCAGCGCGGTACACCGCAGCCGTCAGTTTCTGTCGCACAGTCCCGGACACAAATCACGGGACATTCTTCGTGTTTTCTATTTCATTTCAAGATTCTGCTGTTCGGTCAAAGCTTCGAGATTCCCAGAATTGCATGCACAGCGGCGGAGAGGAGTTGGGTGCTGGCGGATTCGGCTTGGGTGAGTTTGGCTTCCAGGGCGTCGCACAGGGACAGCAGCTCGGTGACCTTGGTGACGATTCGCTTTTGCTCGGCGAGGGGGGGAAGTGGGATCAATGAATGTCGCAACTTTGTTCCATTGAAGTTTGCCTGCCCACATTGCTGAGTGACTTCCGGCTCTATCTGAGTCTTGCGATAGTACTTGGCGTTCATGGCGACCGTCACAAATTCGGGCAACAAGTCAGGAAGAAGCGATTCTCGGATCAGGTATGACGCGAAAGTGAATTTGTCGTCTGGACCATTGAAGACGCCACTCTTGCCGACCAGCTCAAAGCTATTTGTGCGGTTGAATAGGATGTCCCCGTTCTTAAGGTACAGACGCGGGAGATCAGGGATCGTAGACGCTACGAATTTTGACTCTTCAAGAATGACTCGATCGGTGTATCACTCTCCTGAAACAGCGAGCGGTTGGCCGTCGCCGAGGCCCCGGATTCTTTCTTCGCCTTGCCCTTCTTAGGCTTTGCAGGAGCCGCACCCTCCCCGCCAAACCACCAGGCCTTTTCAACGTCGAACTCGTCGATGCGGATAGGCTTTGTTTTGTTGTACGACTTCGCGCTCGGCGGATACGGATGTTCGTAGTACCAGATCTCTTTCGTCGGCGATCCTTTGGTGAAAAACAGCAGATTCGTCTTGATGCCGGTGTAGGGAGCAAAGACCCCGTTCGGCAACCGCACGATGGTGTGCAGGTTGCATTCGGTCAGCAGCTTCTCTTTGATCGTGGTCTTCACACCTTCGCCGAACAGCGTCCCATCCGGCAGCACGATGGCTCCTCGACCGCCGTCTTTCAGCACGGTCATGATCAGCACGAGAAACAGATCGGCGGTTTCACGCGTGCGGAACTTCTGCGGGAAGTTGGTTTCGATCCCGTCCTCTTCCATGCCTCCGAGCGGCGGATTGGTGATGATGCAGTCGACTCGATCTTTCGGGCCGTAGCTGGCCAGCGGTTTTGCCAGTGTGTTGTCGTGCCGGACGTTGGTCGGCACATCGATGCCGTGCAGCAGCATGTTGGTGACGCACAGCAGATGCGGCAGCGGCTTTTTCTCAATGCCCTGAACAGAACGCTGCAGCAGTTCTTCGTCGTCCGGCGTTTTGACCTGCTTTCGCAAATGATCGATGGCACAGCTGAGAAAGCCGCCAGTGCCGCACGCCGGGTCGAGCACGGTTTCGCCAAGCTGCGGGTTGACCATGTCGACCATGAACTGCGTGACGGCTCGGGGCGTGTAGTATTCGCCCGCGTTCCCGGCGCTCTGCAGGTCTTTGAGGATCTGTTCGTACAGGTCGCCGAAGACGTGGCAGTCTTCCATGCGGTTGAAGTCGAGACTTTCGGTGATCTTGTTGATGACCTGCCGCAGCAGTGTCCCGTTCTTCATGTACTGGTAGGCGTCTTCAAAGACGTCGTGGATGACTCGGTGTCGCGGGCTGGCTTCCGGGGACAGGCCTTTGAGTGACGGGAACAGCTTGTTGTTGATGAATTCCAGCAGGCCGTCGCCCGTGAGTCCTTCCGTGTCAGCGGCCCAGTTTCGCCAGCGGAGTTCTTCCGGAATGGGTGACCGATATTTCTTGACGGTGATTTCCCATTCCTGCTCACGGTCGTCAAAGATCTTGAGGAAGAAGAGCCATGTGAGTTGGCCAAGTCGCTGTGCGTCTCCATCGACGCCCGCGTCTTTGCGCATGATGTCCTGGATGGATTTGATGGTGGAGGAGTTGAGGGCCATAGGTTTCTGAGGTCATTCAATTTGTCAGGAATAGTCTTTGAGCCAGGCACAAGAGACAGGATCAGCGTGGTACGGATTGGATGAGATCGCTTCGGCCCATTACAAAATCACGAAAGCTCTCTTCATCGATTAGGAAACAGTTGGTGCTTTTCGCAAGCGAAACCGCCGAATTGGTGAAACGACTGTTCGTGATGGCTGCACACGCATGGCACTGATAATGAGCCATGCCTGCGAATGCTTCCTGAATTGCGCCGTTTCCGACGGAACTGTGATAGCCTTTGACCTGGATGGCAACTCGAACGCCGTCTTTCGCAACAATGAGGTCTACGCCCTGATCGCCGGTAATTGCGGTCGTTTCAACAATGTAGCCCAGAGCTTGGAATACTTTCTCCAGAAACTGTTCAAACTCTACATCCCGCATCGCTTTCCAATTCTGCCGATACAGGTCTCCACGGATTTTCTCGAATGAATTGCTCAACTGAACTGCGCGGAGTTCGTGCAGCGCAGCGGCCAGTTCGGATTCAGACTCGCCAATCTGCTGTCTGAGCATGCGTTGGCGCTTGGTTATGTTTTCTTCCTGCGACAGCATCTGTGAATGTGATTCCTGGCACTGCTGAAGCTTTGACTGCAACTGTAGCTTGTCACTGCCGTTCAGCAGGACAGCCAAGGCAGAAATTGACGAAGTCCATGCCAGAGCGCCAGCGAAGAAACTGACCAGACGCAAACCCAAAACAACGTCTGTGAATATTAAAGAGACCGCTGCCAGAAAGAGCGGAACGCAGAGAAGGATGAACCATCGACCAACAGGCAAACGGTCGGCAATCTGATGCGTCTGAATTTTCGTCTGAAAAAACCTTAACCGCAGCATCTCCCTAAACAGCCGAGATTTCAGTTCGCTTTGGTGGGACGACAGTGATTCAAGTTCCTCGGAAAGACTCTGAATGCGTACACGGAGATCGCCGACTCGATTTTCGATCGTTGAAGAACTCATTCACACACGGTCCAAATCAGGTTTGGTCTTGTCTTGTGGCTGGAAAAGCACTTCTAGGCACACCGAACTGGTGCAAAATGGTGTGCCTGCGCTCCGCTTGTCATACTCTACGGAAATTCAAATTTAACAAATGCGATGCTGTGCATGATCCAACACGCAACCGGCTTATTTCGCCAGTGAATACAATGCCGCTCCCAGGTCTTTCACTGCGGAATCGTATTGCGCCTTCCCGCCGAACAATCGGACGATTTGCACCGGCGTGCCGAACTTGTCCAACGGCTGAACATTGAGGATGCCTGGATCTTCAATCGTTTCGATTCCTTCGTCGGCATACTTCTCCAGCAAGGCCTCCAGAACCTCTCGTGCCTTTTCGCCGTATTTGGCGAAGTAGTTTCGCTTCTTCACGTTGTCGGCACGTTCACGACGTGTCAGGGGCGGCTGGTCGAATGCGACGTGGCAGACGAGATCGAATGGGTCAAAGTCTTTACCGACCTGCTCAGCCAACTCCGCAAACAGAACGCCGTGCTCTTCCAGTTCCGCCAGGATCGCTTCCTTCTGTTCGGCACTGCTCCACTTTTGCAGGAAGTCATTCAGCGTCGCGTATTCGGCATGGACCTTCTTGCGAGTGTAGTCGGTGAGAGATTCCGTGATCAGTCGTCCGTCGGCGCCGTAATACTGGACTCGTTCTGCCAGCACGGAAACGGTGACGTCATCGACCACGTACTTCGTTCGCGGCTGCCCGCCGCCGCCGCCACCGTTGCCTGTCCCTGTGCCTGTCCCTGTGCCTGTCCCTGTGCCTGTCCCTGTGCCTGTGCCTGTGCCTGTCCCGGCGCCTGTCCCGGCGCCTGCTCCAGTGGCTCCATCTTCCGCTTCGTGGTCGTCGCCATTTTCGCTTCCGTTCTCAGATTCTGAGTCCTCGTCTTCGGGCGGAACTGGCGGATCATCGGGACCGGGCCGATAGATTTGTACTGGATCGCCATCAAAGTCCGGATCCGCAAAGAGCTCGGTCGCTTTCTTGAAGTCCATGATGGTGAAGTAGAGCTTGCCGAAGTCTTCATTGATGCGAGTCCCGCGCCCGATGATTTGCTTGAACTTCGTCATCGACTGAACGGTCTTATCCAAGACGATCAGCTTGCAGGTCTGAGCATCGACCCCGGTCGTCATCAGTTCTGATGTGGTGACGATGACGGGATATTTTTCTTCCGGATGAATGAACTGATCCAGTTCGTCTTTTCCGATCGCATTGTCGCCCGTGATTCGCATGACGTACTTGTCATTCTCTGCGACCAGGTCAGCATTCTGATTCACAAGTGCCTGCCGCATGCGTTCGGCGTGGTCGATGTCGTCGCAGAAGACAATTGTCTTGTCGAAACGGTTCGTGGCTTTCAGGAAGTCCGTGATCTTCTTTGCCACCAGGTTGGTGCGCTCTTCCAGAACCAATCGCCGATCCATGTCCTTCTGATTGTAGACTCGGTCTTCAATCGGGTTGCCGTTTTTGTCGAGCTGCCCGGCCTGCGGCCTCCAGCCTTGAATATCCCTGTCAAAGTCGATGCGAATGACCTTGTACGGTGCCAGGAAGCCGTCTTCGATCCCCTGCTTCAGCGAATAAGTGTAGACCGGTTCGCCAAAGTAATCGATGTTGGAAGCGTCCTCGGTTTCCTTTGGCGTGGCGGTGAGGCCGACTTGTGTGGCGGAGCTGAAGTAGTTGAGGATTTCTCGCCACGAGCTGTTTTCCGCAGCGCTTCCCCGATGGCATTCGTCGATGATAATCAGATCAAAGAAGTCTGGCGAGAACTGTTTGTAGACGTTCCTGATATCTTCAGTACCGGAAACCGCCTGATACAACGACAAGTATATTTCGTAAGACTTGTTGACGGTACGCTTCTTATCCATCGCCAGATCGACGGACTCCTTGGTGCCATCGGAAAGCTCTATGGTTTTGCTCTTCGGGCTGAGCTTGGCCATTGCACCTTTGAAGGGGCGGAAATCATTAACCATGGTCTGATCGATCAGAATGTTCCGGTCAGCCAGGAACAGAATGCGTTTGGCCGTGCCGGATTTCCAGAGTCTCCAGATGATCTGAAATGCCGTGAACGTTTTGCCCGTACCTGTTGCCATGACCAGCAATGCTCGTTTTCTGCCATTGCTGACCGCTTCGACGACTCGATTGATGGCCACTGTCTGGTAGTAGCGAGGCATGCGGCCACTGCCGTCAAAATATTATCTTGCGAGACAATCGGGAGAGCTGCCTGATTGATTTTCTTGGCCTGACAGTATCGATCCCAAAGTTCTGTGGGTGACGGGAACTGGTCGAGTTTCAGTTCCTGTTCGATCGTGCCAGATGTATTCAGGCGATCGTGAAAAAGGAATCCATCGCCATTGGTACTGAAGACATACGGCACATCCAGCGTTCTGGCATAGTCCAGCCCCTGCTGCATTCCGCTGCCAATGCTGTGGTTGTTGTCTTTGGCTTCAATGAGTGCCAGCGGCATGTTGGTTTTAAACGACAGCAGGAAGTCGGCGAACTTCCGCTTCCCCCGTTTGACCGTTTTCCCTTTTACCAGGACCTGGCCGGCTGTAAAGAAATACTCTTCCCGAACCTGATGCTGAATGTCCCAGCCGGATGACAGCAGCGCCGGCACGACGAATTTAGTGCAGATGTCGCGTTCGCTGAGTTATTTCTTGTTCATGATTTAGGGGCTGAAATCTCGATGGGGCAAGGCCTTTTAGGGCCAGAGTGTTGCAGTCCTGGTGGGGTGAGTCAATCCTTGCGTGTTTGAAGACTAACGAACCGGGCAAGTGTTCTGGATCCATGCCGGTTTCGCAGGTTTTTTGGCCTGTTCAGGACTTCCTGCAATGAACTTTCCATTGCGAGGACCCCCGGTCGTGGCGGCGAAGGACGATGGTGACTTTGAAGTTGGGTGTTCCAAAGGTTCGACGAAGCCCGCGTTTTCAATCGGCATCTGTGACAAATTCGACTTCGAATACGGCATGGCCATTTCAGAACTCTAGCGACTTGATGGACGGACACCATGATGCGGTCGCGTAGCGGCGGAAATCAATCATACTCGCTTGCGCCTACGTGAACGCGCGCTGCGAACACTTACTGAAGACGTACCGGAACACTAAACCGTTTCGGAAGCCAACAACTTATTCATCAACGGACCGCGAGCGATAGCCGGTCATTGCTTCAAGGACAGAGTTATCCAGCGTACGTTCGAAAATCACAATGCAGCCAGGCATTCGCCATATTGCGGTTGTCGCGACAACCGCAGCGATGATTTTCAGAACTTTTTCTGAACTGTTGAACGATGCAGAAACCGCATAAAACACAGGAAAAGCACTCTGTTTTCGTCCGTCAAAGTCCCCTTGGGAAACCGACGCTCTATCCTGCTGAGCTACGAGGACTTCTGGGTGAAACTAACTTTTTGACTCTATTAAGGCGGCGGTTTTTTTAAGGCGGCGGTTTTTGGTTTCACGACACCCGCCGCTACACCCCACGGGCATCCGACGGCGAAAATGAGTGTCTCCGAAAGATGATCTGAGGAATTTCCATTGTTTGCTGACGGTCGGGACTCTCCGTTCGGAAAATCAGAGCAGAACTCCGATCGTTCGGTGCAGAAGCCAATTCTTTAGTCGCGGCTTTGCAGTATCTCAACGGAATCGATCAGATTCAAGCTGGTCGAGGGCCGGTGGTTTTGAGACGGCTGATTGGTGGGCGGTTGCAATTCGCTGCGGTGAAGCGAATTGTGGCCATGATGCCGATCAATCGCTATATCGACACATTCGGGCTCCATACGTGGTTTGGGCTTCGGGAAGCCTGATTTATGTTGCCGGCCTTCAGCGTTGCGGTGTGGCAAGCCCGCTGAAATCCAGAGTCGCAAAGTAGTCGTCATGCGTTTCGGCTCGACGAATCATTTTCACCGACCCATCGGGCTTCAGCAGCAGTTCGGCACACCGCAGTTTGCCGTTGTACTGAAAACCCATCGAATGGCCGTGAGCCCCTGCGTCGTGGATGACGAGCAGGTCACCGCGTTCAACGGCTGGAAGCTGGCGATTGATGGCGAACTTGTCATTGTTTTCGCAAAGAGAACCGACCACGTCCACCATTCGGTCATGGGGAGCGTTCTCTTTGCCTAGCACCGTGATGTGATGATAAGCCCCATACATCCCCGGCCGCATCAGGTTGGACATACATGCGTCGACGCCAATGTAATCGCGGTAAATGTGTTTCTGATGAATCGCCGTCGTCACCAAAAAACCGTGCGGCCCGGTAATCATGCGGCCGTTCTCCATAATCACCTTCAACGGGTCCAGCGGCGTGCCGGCAATCATGGCGTCGTACACTTTCTTAACGCCCTGGCCTACGGCATGAAGATCGACTGGCTTATGTTCGGGGCGATACGGGATTCCGATTCCGCCACCGAGGTTCACGAACTCCATCTTCACACCCAGCTTTGCGTGGATGCGGACGGCGAGGTCGAACACCATCCGAGCCGTTTCGACGAAGAAGTCGCCGTTGAGTTCATTCGAAGCGACCATCGTGTGCAGACCAAATCGCTTCACACCGGCGTCGCGAAGAATCTGATAACCTTCAAACAACTGAGCTTCCGTAAAACCGTACTTGGCTTCTTCGGGCTTGCCGATGATGACGTTGCCTTCGCGAGCTGAACCTGGGTTGTAACGAAAGCAGAGCAGTTCCGGCAGGCCGACATATTCTTTGAGATAGTCAATATGACTCAGGTCATCCAGATTGATGATGGCCCCCATTTCGACCGCCTTACGGTACTCATGGGCCTGCGTGTTGTTGGATGTGAACATGATGTCTTCGCCGGTCAGTCCGACTTTTTCAGACAGCACAAGTTCCGCCAGACTTGAACAGTCGCCGCCCAGGCCTTCTTCCTTCAACGCTTCGAGCACGTAAGGATTTGGCAGCGCTTTGACGGCGAAATATTCACGAAATCCCGCGCACCACGAAAAGGCCGCGTTCAGGCTGCGGGCAGAGTCGCGCATTCCCTGTTCATCGTACAGATAAAACGGAGTCGGGTACTTTTCAGCGATTTTGCGGACGGTTGCCGCGTCAAACGGAAGTGGCTTTTGCATGATTCGTGATGCGTCGGATTCTGAAAACACGGGGTTGCGGAAAATTACTTGCGGTATGGCTCGTCCAGCATCGATCGATTTCAACACCGCAAGAGAGGAACGCCCAAGGGTACTCGATTTGACAAAGCAGGCATTCATCACTCGGAGAGTGATGGCGACTATAAACGCAAATCGATTGCCATTGGCGGAACGCCTGCTGAAAATTCCAATTGGGGACCGCCGGAACGAACGGACCGCAGTTTCGCGGCGAAGTTCACCGAATTCAACCGAGTAACAATTGTTCCGCGATCGCAGGAAACGAAAAACGTTCATCCCGAAATTGGCGGAACCTGTAAAGATGGTTTTCAGCGGGGCGAAGACAGGTCCCGGCTTTACTCGGGTGGCTTCCGCGTCGGACAAGGGTATCTGGTGGGGCATCGCGGCGCTCGTCGCACCGTAGGGTATGACAAGCGAACGAAAAGCATGTTATGCCGGCGTCCGTAGAGGTTTGAGTCTGGAAAATGGACAATTGTGACGGGATCTTTGGATTCGTTCGCCGGCTCACCGTTCGGCGGTCTTGCCAAACCCTACAGCTGCCTGCCGAATCGCGTCGGGAGCCGAATTGCACGAAAGCCTGCGTCTGCAAAGTTGTTGACGCTGTGTTTAACCCAGCAGCTCCTGGATTGGCTTGCCGTGGTCGACGATCGGAGTCGGGCGGCCGTTGAAGTCGTTGATCAAAGTGTTGGCCGCATCGATTCCCAGGTGGTGATAAATCGTTGCCAGAAAATCGCCGGCACTGCAGATACGTTCGACCACATCTTCGCCACGCTTGTCCGTCGCGCCGATGACTCGCCCGGTTTCAATTCCACCACCGGCCCAGATGTTAGAGAAGGCTCTTGGCCAGTGATCGCGACCCGGCTGAATCGTTCCCGCGGCCGCGCTGGCGTTACCGGCCCCGGTGCTGGCTGAGTATTCAATTTTCGGCGTACGTCCGAACTCACCAGTCACAACGACCAGCACCCGCTTATCCAGACCGCGTTCGTAGATGTCCTCGATCAATGCAGACACTGCCTGATCGTAGGCCTGGGCTCGGAATCGCATGGCATCAAAGACATGGTGATTCACGGCATGGTCGTCCCAGTTACTCACGCGTCCACACAGCGGGCCGCTGAGACTGCTGGTCAGGACTTCAACGCCCGCTTCAACAAGTCGCCGAGCCATCAAAAGTTGCTGTCCCCAGGAATTGCGGCCGTAGCGGTCACGAGTCTTGTCGTCTTCTTTCGACAGATCAAAGGCATCCTTCGTTTTAGGGTTCGTCAGCAGAGTCATCGCCTGCTCTTCGAACTGATCGAGCGCCCCCAGTTCGCCCTGGCGGTCGAACGCTCGTTCAAGAGTGTCAAGGTTTTGACGCAGCGATGTACGACGATCCAGGCGACGGATCTCGCCCTGATCAGACAGTCCGATATTCGGCACGGAAAACGATGGCGCACTTGGATCGCCGTTCACTGTGAACGGAGAATACGCATCACCCAGGTACGCCGGGCCGTTGTATTCGAGCGGTGGATTGATGCCAGCGTAAAGTGGCAACGGATTAGTTCGTGGCCCGCCCTGAGAACGCAAATAATTCGTCACCGTCATCCAGTCAGGATACTTGGGCTTCGGCTTATCGCGCGTGTCGGGATCCCCGGACAGCATCTGCATTGAACCAGCCGGATGTCCGCCGGCGGTCTGCTTCATCGACCGCAGAACAGTGAATTTGTCGGCAATGGCCGCCTGCATTGGCAGCAGTTCCGTGAACTGCAAACCGGGCACTTTTGTATCAATCGTTCCGAAAGGGCCGCGATAGTCGCTTGATGCGTCGGGCTTTGGGTCGTACGTATCGATGTGTGAACATCCGCCTGGCTTCCAGACCATAATCACGGCCGTCTTTTCACCAGGCGGTTTTCCATTGATCTCGCTTGCGCAAGCACTTGCGGCCTGCAATCGTAGAATGCCTGGCAGTGTCAGACCGGCAAATCCACCAAGGCCCATCCGCATAAAACCGCGGCGGCGTGATGAACCAAACAAGGACGGCCCTGGGCAGGATCTTACGGATGATGCATAAAACGGATCGCTCATGATTACTCTCCGATAGAGATGTTTTCAGCTGGCTCACTGTTCGCACCGCGAATGATGAGCGGAAATGACTTTACAGGGACCGCAGTTATTTCACTTTAATAGCAACAGGTTCCGACAAAACAATATCGACGGTGTCTTTGGGAGCAGCTAGATCCGTAACGGCTTTTAGTTTCGCATCGGCTGCGGTGACCGCTGCATCCGCAGCCTGCTTTCTGGCCGTTGCATCCGTCACCGCCTGATCGGCCTCCACCTTTTTCTCGGAAGCAGCCGCAGCAGCTTCTTCTGTCAGCCGTTGAACATCGGCTGCAGCAACAGCCCCCTCTTCCGTAGCCTTCTTTTGAACAGCCTCGGCCAATGGAACGGCATCAGGGTTGTACCGATACTTCGCCACCGCGCTGCCATAAAACGTGATCAGGTAATCGCCAGGAGGTGTCTTCAGGGCGGCCGTATCAAGAACGGCTTCCGACGTGTCGGCCGTCAGGGAAACATCAAATCGTGGATTGCCTTCAAAGCCCTGACCGGATGTCTTTAGCTGCAGCACCGCCCCGGAAAACTCTGTGCGACGCGTATGAACCAGCGGAATCGTCAGCTTTTCGCCAGCCGTGACTTCCCAAACTTTCTTTTCAGCAGCGGCGATGGAAATCGGAGCGAACTCGGACCCGGTCACCGAAATCGGCAGGCCGGTGACGAGACGCGGACTTGGCACTTCGCCCCACGAGTCCACAATCGGCCACGCAAAGCCAGCCATGTGGACTGGTCGAGAAGCAGGAGCATCGTTGAGCGTCGAGTTTCCGTAAAACGTGACCTGGGCCAGCGAGCGAGGAGCGTTTTGATCGGCGGTGATGAGCATAATGCCGCGAGTCTGGCCTTTTGAGATTTTCAGGCCCTGAGCGGTTACGCCTTCCGGAAGTCCTTCCATTACCAGTTCGATATCGCCATCAAACCCATCGCGTCGAACAGCAACCACTTCCAGAGCGACCGTGATCCCGCCTCGCAAAGCCAGCGGCTTTGAGAGTGCATTACGATCGCCGTTGCGAAGTTCCATGTGCAGGCCCCAGGCGGCCACGGCAAAATCAGGAGCCGCCTTGCGGATAATCAGCCGATACACGTTTTTTGCATCATTGCGAGTTCCGCCGAACAGGTCCGAAATCTGAAGGCGATGAACACCATCTTCTTTGATTTCCAAACGACCGATGATGTCGGCCGAGCCACCGTCATAAGGAGGACCGTCGTAGGCGTAGCCATTGCTGGACGGTTTCATCGGCGGAGCGATGTCCGTGAATTCTGCGACATCGGTAAGCTTCTGATCAGCGCCTTCGCCTGTGACGTGCTGAACCAAAACTGACGGATCCGTGGGACGGCCCAGTCGTTCCGAAGCCACTTCAACCCACCACACATCGCCTTTGGTGGCAGTGAACTCAAAGGTGTCCACATCGGCGGCCGGAAAGAAGTTGCCTGATACGTCGCAGGGCAGAGAAATCTTCTGCACCTGAGCGTGTGAGTTGTTCGGTTCAACTTCTGCTGTGGTCGCACTCTCCGGCAGCCCGGCTGGCGGCCATGAAAACGAGTTCACCGTCTTCGTGGAGGCAAATTGCGGCATCGTTGCGTCGGCAGGAATTTCCTGCAGAGACAGGCGATAATAAAAAGCAGGCCCGCCCTTGAATGTCAGTTCGTGGGCCTTGATGATGTATTTTCCATCTTCTGTGGCTGTGAAGTCCAGCGTACCTCCGCGACGTTCGACGACCAGATCGCGGCCTGCTGCGTCGGCAATGATCAGAACCGCATCCAGTTTGGAATCAATCCCGCGAGCAGCACAGTTGACGATGTATCGCTGACCTTTGACGGCTTCGAAGGAATAATGATCAACCGCTCTGGTTGTCATAACCGCGTTGCAGATGGAATTGACCGGTACCGCCATGGCCGTCGCAAGTGTCGTGTTGGGCGTGGTCTGCACAGCCTCCGCCAGCGTGTCCACACAGAAGACTCGTGAGGAGGAAATCCCCAGCCGTGACGTCAACCGTGCTTCATGAATTCCCGGCGGGCAGTCGGCGGCAATTGAGACCAGAAACTTATTCGCTTCGGGCTGGCCATTGGCGTCCATTTTCTGCGTCGCCTGCAGACCAGGATGCGTGAAGAGCAGTTCGCTGACGTCTTCGATGTTTTCTCCAGTGACCATCACTTCCACCTGAGTTCCCACGCAGCCGCCCATCGGCATGGTGGTCAGCAGTCGCGGCAAAGGCAGACAAACGGTTTGTGCGGTCAGCGTGGCACTGCACATAACAGCCGCCACAAAAGTGGCTGCCTGGAAAAGGTTCTGAAGTTTTTTCTGGCTGGCCATGTTTTGCCTCGTCACAAGATTCACCGGTTGATTCACAGGAAGAACCTGAATCGGTTCTCCGTTTGTCGTTGTTGTGGCTGATCGCGACACCAACGCTGTCTTCATTTTAGTGATTGAACAGAAACTCTTTTGTATTGATCAAAGCCCAGATCAGATCCTGAAAGTTTTCCTGACTGGCCTTTTGCGGATCGACGGGATTTCCGGCCGCGTCCACACGAGGCTCAGTAAGATAATCGACCGCCACCTTCAGTTCTTCAGCATTTGGCTCGCGTGAAAATGCGGCCATGTACAGTTCACGAATTTTTTCTTCCGGAGGTTTATCAGACTTCGCCAGGTTGAGGGCTCGCCCGTTCCCGTTCGCAAGCTTACCTTTAATGTCGGCAGCATTCATCAGGTGCAGGCTTTGAGCCAGACTTGAGGACTGCACTCGTTCGCATTCACAAACGCTTTCATTTTCAGGTCGACCGAACACTTTCAAAAACGGTGAAGCGTTGTTGTAGCTGTTGTCAGGCAGAGCGATCGCTCGAGTCCCCGCGGGCAGATTTGGAAAGTCGGTGCGTGACCCGGCGAGATCATCGATAGCATCCAGCATGACCTCCGCCTGCAGCCGGCGAGGATAATAGCGGGAATAGTTCTGCTGATCGGCAATGTTGTGCTCATTGGGGATAGCACTCAGCTGATACGCATTCGACTGCGTGATGACTCGCACCAACGCTTTCAGATCAAATCCGCTGGCTACAAAATGTTTTTCCAGAGCCGCGAGCAGGTCTGGATTCGTCGGCGGATTGGTGTCACGAATATCGTCTTCAGGTTCCACAAGGCCGCGACGGAAGAAATGCTTCCAATAACGATTTACCAGAGCCTTCGCGAAGAACGGGTTGTCGGGCGAACTCATCCAGTCGGCCAGCTTCAGACGAGGATCTTCATCGGGAGCAATGGCTGGCATCTCGTCGCCAAGAGCCGCCGGCTTCAGTGAGGCTCCGGACTTGATATTGTTCGCCACGGCAACACCGCGCTTATGGAAAATCAGATCTTCGCCGCGTGTGGCGGAGGGCTTGCGGCCCACCTGAGTAAAGAACGCGGCCAGACTGTAATAATCGTCCTGACTCCAGCGTTCAAACGGATGGTGATGACACTGAGCACACTGCATACGAACGCCAAGAAACAACTGGGCGACGTCTTCCAGTTGCTGCTTTGGCTCTTTGACTCGCTTGTACCACGCGACCGGCGGATTGGCGATCACTGTTCCCGTGGCTGCCAGAAGTTCACGCACCATCTGATCGTAAGGCTTGTTCGCCAGCAGGCCGTCACGGACCCAGGCGTAAAATGCAAAGTTCGATGTGATGTCGCTTGCATCGTCGCGACGGTTCTTCAACATCGCCGTCCATTTGTTGGCGAAGTAATCGGCGTACTCCGGACTTCGCAACAGGGTCTCAACAACCTGATCTCGCTTGCCTGCATCCGGACTGGCCAGGAACGCGGACGCTTCTTCCGGAGTCGGCAGGCGACCGGCGATGTCCAGAGTCACACGTCGTATAAATGTGGCGTCATCACAGACTGGCGACGGAGGAACTCCGATCTCCTTCAAGTTTGCAAACACCAGTTCGTCGACAAAATTCTTCGACGGAGGAACATTCTCAACGGGTGCTCCGAGAGGAATTGAAGCGTTGAAGACAGCCACTTGCCCCTGATAGCGAACCATGATGGCAACTTTGCCGGGAATGTCGGAAATCTTCACCAGTCCGCGATCCGAAACTTCGGCCATGCTTTTTTCGTTGGACTCGAACAGAGCCCCCGTGGTGACATCTCGTTCTGCCCCGTCAGAATAGCGTGCAATCGCTTTCAGCTGCTGTTCGGCATTTCGCTGAACTGTGCCGCGGGCTGGCTGGACTTCGATACCTGTCAGTTGCGCCGCCGTTTCTGCGTCGTAAGGCGCTCCCTGACGAATCCAGTTGAGCAGGATGGCATAGCCGTCGGAGTCCGGCTTCAGGCGAAGGCCGCCGCCGTGAGGTGTGCGACCGGAAGCTTTGGTAAGAAGCAGACTGTTTTCTGGCGCCGCGGGAAATAATCGACGGCCTCGATTTTCCTTGACGATGTGCTCGTAGTCTTCCGCCGTTTCGAAGCCCAGCAGGGAAAGCTGAAAGCCCTTCTGACCACCACCCGCTTTCGCATGACACACGCCCGCGTTGCATCCGGCCTTGGTGAGCACTGGCATCACGTCATTGACGAAACTGACAGGCGTCTCAGCAGCGGGTGAAGTCGCGTCATTGGCATTGGCCGCAGGCTGCGACAGCAGCATCACCGAAACACCGCATAACAGGGTTCGGAGAACGCCGCGACTTGAAAAATTCAATGGTTTGAAGGCCATATCGTTACCGCTTCAGGCCGGAGGGAAGGAGTGACACAATGGACTGTCACGTATTTCGAGGTGGGAATCCAACGTTCTGGACTTCTTCTATAATAATCGGAACGCAGGCGGTGCGTCTATCGTCAATTAAGGTTTGCCGGTCGGTTTTACAAACCGGCAATCCGGCAGGGAACGGGTCGTCCGATCGAATTATGCCTGCTGTGCGGATCCTGAGGATTCGACTTCCTTTGCAGTTAACAACTCGTGGAGCACACTTCGCTTCGCACTGCAAAGCCCGCATTCGCTGTCCAACGATCGCAGCAGTGTTCAAAATGTTGCCGCGGGGTTCTGTTGCGCCAAATGCATTGCATTGCGACAGGCGGCATCAGGGCATCGCTCAATGGGTGCTCACTTGCCAATCACCGGTACACCGGAAATGATGCGGGGCCGGCCTGCTGTCCGCCCGTCCATAACCTGGAGCACTAAAATGAATTTGATCGTCCCGCCCGCACGTGTCCCCAACGGTGTCTGCCGACTGGCGAACCGGCTATTGATGTCGTCGATGTTGTGCATGGCCTTGACGGGTTCCGTGTTCGCGTTTCCCGCCGATGAGGCAGCGATCGCCGTGCAGGAACTCAACGAGCAGAATTGGGACCAGCTGGTTCCATCCGGCAAAGAGGTCGACGCGATCTACGGCGATATCGTGATTCAGAACAAGTACCTGCGGGCAGTGATTGCCAAACCTGTGCCCAATCGCAACGCAAATATGACAGTTCGAAATATCGGCGGATCGCTGATCGATCTGACGACCAGAGAACACGAGAGCGATCAGCTTAGTGCCTTCTATCCGGGCCGGCGTGCGTTTGAGTTTTCAGGCTTCGGGTTTTCTTCCCAGGCCGGTGCTTTCTCCAACAGCAGCGGGAAAAACGAAGCCTCGGCCATCGGCAAGGTGACCGTCAGCGCCGAGGGATCCGACACAAAGCCGGCCTATTCGACGGCATGGTCTTTGACTCAGGACTCTCGTTTTTTAACGGCCGTCTCCACCTGGAAAAACACAACCAGGGCCGACATCACTCTGACTTTGGAAGATGATCTGCGAGCGGACGCAGGCAAGGAAGATATGCCCAAGGCCGCCGACGGAACTCATGATCTCTTCTGGTTCCACGATATCCACTGGCAGCAGGCGTATGGCATTGCTGTGCCCGGCTTTCAGATCCGCTGCAACGGGAATACACGCGAAACTGTGCTGACGTACGAAAAGCCAGACAGCACTCCGATTGTTGTGCAGCCAGGCGAATCATTTTCGCTGACTCGTTTCATCTTTGTGAACCGAGACCTGCCGGGAGTTCTTGCCGACTATAACGATACGCAGCCCAACGCCGTTAGTCTGGCAGAAGCTCGCCTGAAGGTTTTGGAACACGGTCATCCTGTGCCGAACGCACGAGTTGCTTTTCTGTGCGGTGAGCAGGAACGAGGAACCGTCGTGACTGACCAGGACGGTTCCGCAAAAGTGCGTCTTCCGTCCGGCGAATGCATTGCGAAGGTGACAGTGGCCGGTCAGGAATTTAAGCCGCAGACGTTGACGGTTCAGGCCGGTGAGCTGCTGCTGAATCTTGAGGAATACAGCCCAGGGCAAGCCAGTCTCACGGTCGTTGACGATGACGGACATCCAATTCCCGCCAAGGTTGAGTTCAAAGGAAAAGAAGAGACACCGACGCCCAACTGGGGACCTGAGACCGGCGAATTCTTTGTTCGCAATCTGGCGTATACGGCAAACGGAAAAGTGTCGATCGCTTTGCCTTCGGGAGAATACGAAGTCACTATCAGTCATGGGCCGGAATTTCATGCGGAGTTCACAACCCTGAAAATTGAACACGGCAAGACGACGGAGCTGTCCGTCAAACTTCCGCGGCTCATTGCGACACCAGGCTGGATCAGTGCTGACTTCCACAGCCACAGTTCTCCGTCCGGCGACAATACGGGCAGTCAGCTGGGGCGAGTCCTGAATCTTGCGGCTGAACACGTGGAGTTCGCGCCATGCACGGAACACAATCGAGTCAGCTCGTATGACCAACATATCCAGTCGCTCGGTCTGCAGCCGTTTCTTGCGACGGTGTCAGGGATGGAGCTGACAGGATCGCCGTTGCCTTTAAATCACCAGAATGCCTTTCCTCTGATCTACCGCCCGAGGACTCAGGATGGCGGTGCACCGACATCCGACTTAAGCCCGGAAACTCAGATCGAACGTCTGGCCGCGTGGGATAACAACAGCGTCAAACTGATTCAGCAAAACCATCCGGACATGGGCTGGTTGTTCTACGATCGCAACGGTGATCAGACTCCGGATGAAGGCTATTCACGTTCCTTCCAGCTGATGAATGTGACTGAGATTCATCCGATCGATCAACTGCTGGTCAATCCAAGTCGCTTTGATGAGCGTGATGGAAAGCCGTTCGGAAATCATCGGGCTCTCAACTGGTTGCAGCTGCTGAATCAGGGTTTCCGGATTTACGGAGTGGTCAATACCGATTCTCATTACAACTTCCACGGCTCGGGCGGGTTGAGACTGTGGCTGAAATCCAAAACAGATGATCCTTCACAGATCAGTTCGGACGAAATGCGTGATGTGGCTCGCAACGGCCATGTGATTATGTCCAACGCACCGTACCTTGAAGCCGGATTTCGCGAAACCGGCAGCGATGCGACTCCTGTGTTTGCCGGCCAGGACCTTGTCGCAAAATCAAAGAAAGTGACAGCGACAATCAAAGTGCAATGTGCCAACTGGTACGACGTGGATTGCGTTTTCATCCTCGTCAATGGACGCAGAAGCGACGCATTAACTTTCACTCGGGAATCGCATCCGGATCTGTTCACCAGGGACACTGTCCGGTTTGAGAAGTCGATAGACGTTGAACTGAAGGAGGATGCGCATCTGATCGTGTTGACCGGCCATAGGACTCAGCGGCTGGGCGATGTGATGGGGCCAATGTGGGGTGCTCAACATCCGACGGCAATGAGCAATCCTGTCTTTGTTGATATCGGCGGTGACGGATTCACGGCCAACAAAGACACTCTCGACATCCCGCTGCCGGTAAAATTTGCAAAGACCAAATAGCGGTCTCAATAATACCGTGGTTCCGTGAGGCGAGGTTGTGCGAAGTGAGGCCGTGGCCTCAGGCAATGCTGAACGCGATCAGTCAACAGAGCAGCAAACAAAGAAAACCCCACGGGTCAGTTCCGATTAATCTCGCGATCCATCAAACGGACAAGACTGGCCAGCGACAGCACCTGCATCTTTTTCATTGCTTTGCCGCGATGCTTTTCTACCGTCTTGATGCTGATGCCCAGCTGAATGCCGATCGCTTTGTTTGTAGCACCTTCGTAAACCAGCTGAATGACTTCGCGTTCTCTTTCTGACAGACGGCTCAGATACGAACCGTTTTCAGGAAGGATCGGAGGCAGAGCCTGCTCGAAGCTTTCAGCGTTATGAAGCTGACGGAATCCTTCTTCCACGGCTTCAATCAATTCGCGTCGGTCGAAAGGTTTATCAAGAACAGTGACAGCACCACACTTCATGGCGGCGACAGCCAGACTTGTTCTCGGAAAAGCCGTCACCAGAATCACTCGAAAGTGACTCGGGCGAACCGACAAGTGCCGCTGCACTTCGATCCCTTCGACATCATTCATCACCTGATCTGTGACCACTACGCCTGGCGGCAGATGGGCAGACTCTTCGACAAACTGTGCCGAGAACTGATACGCTCGCACATCGTACCCAGCCTGTTGCAACATCAGGTGGATGATATCCAGAACGGCTTTGTCATCGTCGATGACGTAAACCCGTTTCGAGTCCGACGTACCTGCAGACTCTGCCGCTGACTGGGAATACAGTGATGTGGAACCGAAATAGTCGAGAGAAGATTGTGTCATCAATGCCCGCCTGAGGATTAAAACAAATGAAAACTGATCGGAAAAAACCGCCAACCTCAAATCTTTGGGGCTCGAAACATGAGGTCAACGGATTTCGCCAGTTCGTCAGGGGGGAAATCAAGGGACTCAAAGCCTGACTTCTCTCGATCGAGGGAAAACCCGCCAGCCAAATTCTATCAGTCTTGTCTTCGATCGTGGGGCTTTATTTGCAAAAAACGAAACAAATTGCTCGTCGCCTTGCCTGGTAAACCCGCCAGTTTGAGATCAGTATCTGCGATTGTGAGTCTCTGTTTAACACTGTCAAGGCAACCTTGCTTTCACAAAATGTTTGCTTTCGCATATGCACCGTGAAAAGCAACATCACGACTTCCGGGACGGTGATTTCGTGCTTACCTCGCGTCGCGTTTTCCAGCGTGAGTTGTGTGGATGTGGCTGATCTCTTTGAATTGAGTCCCGAAGGCAACGGCACCCAATTCGACTCATTTCACAACGGATTCGCATGGGTTATAGAAACACTGGCAGAATGCCCAGTGATTCGATTACAGTTCTGCCTGATGTGTCTGCCAGGGCACTGATGAGTTTGCCGGAGTTCACGCCAGGGACGGCGGTTGTCAATGAAACCCGATTCACACTTCCAATACAGCCGGAGCTCTGCTGCCAATCCCGGCCGATGGTTGCTGCTGGGAATTTGCGGGGCCGGGATGCGAGCCTTTGCAGAAATTCTGCAAGACGCCGGGCAGCATGTGACGGGGACCGACGTAGACACAGAAGGCCTGCTGGCCTTTCGGCAAAACAGCGAGTTCCCCTGCGGGACTATTCCCTGGACGGACGACCTGGCCGTTTCTTCGCTCAGTCCCGTGAACATCGTGCATTCTCTGGCGGTTTCTCCGATGTCGCCGCTGCTGACCGCGGCAAGACAGCAGGGTCTGACTGTACTGCCTCTTCCAGAAGCGTTGGGTTCGTTTCTGAAAAATACCCGGCAGATCTGCGTCGCGGGGACTCATGGCAAGACCACCACGTCTGGCATGATCTGGTGGATTTTGCAACAGGCAGGATTGGCCCCCGCCGGTTTTGTCGGTGGCGAATTTTGCCAGACGCATCGTTCAGGATCGTTCGGCGCAGGACGACTGGCCGTCATTGAAAGCTGCGAGTACCGTCAGTCGTTTTTGCAGCTGCGACCGCAATCCATTGTTCTCACAGGCATTGAGCCAGACCACTTTGATTTCTTCCCGTCCAATGCTGTTGCCGATCAGACTTACCTGCAATTCATAGGGCGGCTGCCCGCGGACGGAAAGCTGCTTGTCAGTTCGTCCGGCAAACGTCCGGTCGACGTTGCTCAAATGGCCGCATGCGGGCTGGAGACTTTTGGACGATCGCCCGGCTCCGACTGGATGGCTCAACCCCTGTTGGCCCAGCCTGTGTTCGCCCGGTCGCTTCTTCAGCCCCTGCCGGACGGATCTGTTTCGGCCATCACAAGCGGCTTTGCACAGGCATTTACGGTCTTCCATCATGGCAAGCGGCTGACGGACGTGACACTGAAAATTCCGGGACTGCACAATGTCGACAACGCCCTGGCTGCGTTCGCGGCGGTCGCCGCGGAAGGCGTGTCCACGGACGAAATTTCCAGACACCTGGCCACGTTTCCTGGCATTTGCCGGCGGTTTGAGTACCGCGGTCGCTGGCGGGGAGTGGATCTGATCGACGATTATGCACATCATCCGTCGGCTATTCGGGCGACGCTGAAGACGGCGCGGGCGGTATTTTCAGGCCGTCGGATCGTTGCTGTATTTGAACCACATCAGATTTCCCGGCTGGAAAATCTGTTTTCCGAGTTCGCAGAGGCTTTGTCAGCATTCGATGAATGCCTGATACTGCCTGTTCTTCCAGCACGCGAAAACGCCACCAGGGCTCAGTGCTGTCGCCTGTCAGGAAATCTGGTTCGCCAGATCTCTGAAGCGGGAGGCCGCGCTTTCCTTGTGGCGAATCTTGACCAGGTGCCGGGAAGATTAGACCATGCGGCTCGACCCGGTGATGTGGTTATCACAATGGGCGCAGGCAGGACAAATCAGATTCATGACGAAATCCATCGAAGACTACAAAGAGATTCTGCAGCTTGAGGAGCCGCTGGCTCGGCATACCTGGCTCCGCCTGGGCGGGCCTGCGCAGTATTTTTTGACGCCTCGGACAGAAGAAGAACTGCTGTCGATTGTCCAGACGTGTCGTACACAGAAAATTCCGGTCCATATTCTGGGCGCGGGTTCCAATCTTCTGGTGCGCGATGAAGGTGTGCGTGGGGCTGTGATCCGCGTCATCGAACCGCTGCTCTGTGAAGTTCGCGTCGAAGGCACCGATGTGATTGCTGGCGGCGGCACATTGTTGTCCCACATGATTACCGAAGCGGTTCGCGCGGGGCTTGGTGGCGTCGAACATCTGGTTGGAATCCCCGGCACCATCGCGGGAGCCATCGTCGGGAACAGCGGCGGGGGCGCAGGCGACGTCGGTCAACTGGCTTCCTGCGTGAAGGTGCTGACACAGGATGGCACCGTGGCGACTCGAAAAGGAGACGAACTTTCCTTCTCCTACCGCCGCAGCAGTTTTCAGGACATGCTGGTTCTGTCGGTCACGTTGAGCCTCACAAAGGACGATTCCGAAGAACTAAATCGGCGAATCCGCAAGAACTGGATCATGAAGCGATCCACACAGCCGCTGGCCGACCAGTCGGCCGGCTGCATTTTTCGAAATCCTCGCGGTCTTAGCGCGGGGGCTTTGATTGAACAATGTGGGCTCAAGGGCATGTCTGTAGGCAAGGCCCGCATCAGCGAACGCCACGCCAACTTTATTGTAACCGACGTCGGGGCCACCAGCCGCGACGTTGAGCAATTGATCAGTCGCATTCAGAAGGCCGTTGCCGAAAAGTATGCCGTGGATCTCGAACTGGAAATCAAAGTCTGGTAACAGGACATCGTGTAAGTCGATGGCATCAATGGCGACGACTTACAAGTCGTATTCAATTCGTGATGGATCACGTTTCAGGAGATTGCGGATGTTCAGGGAAGAATCGCAAAACCGCCGGCTGCGGATCGTGGTCCTGAGCGGCGGAGACTCGGCCGAGCGGGATGTCAGCATAGAAAGCGGTCGCAACGTGGCCGCCGCCCTGCGTCAACGTGGCCATGCTGTCGAATTACTGGACCCGCGCGATACTCCACTGGCTGCAATCGCATCTGATACAGACATTATCCTGCCAATGCTGCACGGGACAGGAGCCGAAGACGGGGTGCTGCAGGAAGAGCTGGATCGGATCGGCATCCCGTGGTTGGGCAGCTCGGCAGAAGCCTCCCGCCTGACCTTCAACAAAATCACAACCCGTGCGGCTCTGCTGGATGCCGGGCTGCTGGTTCCGCCCGGCGTGGCTCTGAATCGTTTTTCATCCGGGGCTCTGATTCAGGAAGCGGCGCGCAGCGTCGGCTATCCGCTGGTTGTCAAACCGGCCGAACAGGGATCGAGCGTCGGCGTCAGCATTGTTCATCGCGCCGAAGATCTGGAATCTGCTGTCCGCGAAGCCACTCGCTGGGGGACTCGTTTTCTGATCGAACAGTTCATCCCTGGCCGTGAAGTGACGGTCCCCGTGATTGATGATTGTGTCTTCCCGGCGGTGGAAATTATACCATCCGGTTCGTGGTATGATTATCACGCTAAATATCTGGACGAATGTACGCGGTACGTCGTGGCTCCGCCAGGACTTCCGTCCCGCCTGGAGGAACTGGTTCTGCTGGCCTGCCGAGCGTGTGGAGTCAGTGGCATCAGTCGCACGGATCTGCGGATTGATGATGCGGGCCGCTGCTGGATTCTGGAGATCAACACGATCCCCGGCATGACGTCACACAGTCTGGTTCCCATGTCGGCCAGCGCAAAAGGTTTTTCGCTGGGTGAATTGTGCGAGCAGCTGTTGTTAAAGCAGCTGGGGGAAATTCAAAGCGTGGCGTGGCAGCCGTCGCCAACCAAACGCGCCGCCTGAGGCTGCCCGTGCCGCGCCTACCGCCAAAAAAACGCCCCCGAGTTCATCTCGGGGGTTCATCTCGGGGGTTCATACCGACTTTGCACTAACACTGTGCCCCGTGCGAAAGCTGTCAGTTCCATTCGGGGTTCGTGATGTTGTGCGGTAGCAGGCGATTGGCGCGGTGAAGTCGTCGCATGCAACGTTCCCACAGGCCGTACACGTCTTCTTCAAGCACCAGGCTACCGTCGGCGGGAATGGAATACCAGTCGCCTCGCATGACTTCGCTTTCCAGCTGTCCTTCGCCCCAGCCTGCATAGCCTGAAATCAGCCGGAATTTCACACTGGCGTCCGGCTTCTTTTCGCTCCGCACGACCTGCTCAAAAGAATCTTCACTGCCGGCCAGAAATAAACCGGGGGTGACTTCCTGATCGCGTTTTCCAAGAGCCAGACAGTTGTGCAGGATAAACAGGGACGTAGGTTCCACCGGGCCGCCTACAAAAACTGGCGCGTCATTTCCGGAAATCTGTCCTTGCTGAGACAACGCTTTGCCAATCGTCATCGATGACGGACGATTGATCACCAGCCCCATGGCTCCCTGATCATTGTGCTCAAGCATCAGCACCACACTTCGATAAAAGTTGGGGTCTCGCAGATGGTTGGCGGCAATCAAAAAGCTGCCCTGAAATAAACCCGACATTTCCATGCGTCCGGACTGAAAGTGAAACAGAATGCCAGGCGTGGCTCGGACCAGTCTCCGTCCACAAAACCTTCGGACTTCTTCTTTATGACAACACCGAACAACCCTGTCCAGGAACAGGCCTCACAACAGCATCACAAGGCCATCCAGCCCGGAGAGACGACTGTAAATCGCCAGAACCTGCTGAGATGATTCACACATCGGCTCGATCGTCACCGCCACGTGTCGCCCGTGTTCGGTATTTCTCAGCGAGAATGGCGGATCGGTACCCATCTGCAGTTCATCTCTGACACAAGAAACCACTCGCGCTGTAAAGTTGCCGTCGGCGTACCCAATCACTTTGAACGTGTAGTGACAGGGAAACGCATGCATGGCTTCAAGCAGTTCAATGCCTGGAAGATTTATCACCACAGAGCCTCCTGACAAGGCATTGCCTCTGACCAACTTACTGCTGACCTATCGGTCGGCTCAAACGAAAATACGACATTTGTTCGCGTCCTGTCGGATGTGTTTTCAGTGCTCACACCTGACAGTCTCATTTACCCATGGCTTTGGACGGACTTCGATGAAGACTTCAGCATTGTCCCTGGGAACAGCATCCGCCGCCAGTCGAACAATTGGTCAACCCGCGATTCCACGGTGCTTTGGTCAGCAGCATTCCCATGCCACAAGTATTACTCAGCCCCGCGAAAGTCAAGCCGACTCCGATAAAGGCAGGGATGACCAGAAACCAGATATTCATCAGAGCCAGGCATGATCCGATCAGCGTCAGCAGGCCTGCACAGATCCGCACCTGGCGGTCCAGAGACATCATTTTCTTCTGACCACGATTGACCGCAAGCCCGGCTTTTTCCCAGGCCAAAGTGCCCCCATCGACATTGACGACATTTGTGTACCCGGCTTTCTCAAACATCTGGCACGCCTGACTTGATCGCCCGCCAGTGCGACAGATGATGTACAAGGGCTCGGTGGCCCGAGTTCCGCGAGATTCCATGATGGCTTTGGGATTAAGAGTATCCAGCGGGGCGCTCAGGGCTCCTACGGCATGAAACTCATAAAATTCCATCAGGGATCGGACGTCAATCAGATCAAATCCGCCCTTGCGGCTTAACGGTGCAAATTCCTGAACGGTAATGGTGCTTGGCATTGGTAATAACTCACGATAATGAAATTGGAGCGGTCGATGCATCCGCCGCAACGGCATCTTCCACTTGTCTCTCGGTCGGTCAAGGGCTCCGACGGAAGTTTCGCCGACCGTTTGGGCTCGGGTCCCGGCTGGCGTGCTGCAACCGGGTTTCAAATACCGAACGAGCCGAAAGCTTCATCGCCCGGACCGCACGCTTTCGTCATGTCTGCGATCCCTTCGTCAGCCGGCCCATTCAGCGATTCGTAATCAATCTGTTCTATCACTCAAGTGTCGGGGCTCATAGCTGTTTCGAGAGCGTCCCAACTCATTCCTGTATTTTGGATGAAGACGCAGCGAACCATTCCCGAGTGGACATACTGAGCACGCCCCAGCTCATAGAAGTCTGCCAAAATCTCCTTCGTTTCATCAGTGGTCTCAGCGACGGATAACCTTTTCAACAGGAAAAATGCTCGAACAGCTTTCTCGTAACGAGAACTTCGGAGACTTTCTCGATCGAGTCCACACGTGACGATGGTTTCGTATCCAATACGACTGTTTTCAAAGGCCTGCACCTGGCCAAGGTCATCGAATGCCAGATGGAAGAAGGGTGATTCCATTCCGAAGGGATCGAGCAGCAGTGCCGCTTCCGATTCTTCATCCCCGATCATGGGAGCAGAATGCCGGTGCGCTGAAATCTGGCGCACCGTCTTCGTTCTCTAAACCCGATAACGAAGAGACATGCGTTGCTGCTTTTTCCTGGAAACGCTGCTTTCCCTCCTCGGGCCGTTTCGCAAACTGCATCATGGTTTCTGAGCCAACGCTTTCTGGACTTTCTCTCGGACTGTCTCAAGCTCAAACTTCGTCAGAGGTGACGCATCTTTTTCGAGTTCGC
>Ga0209284_10001537_pt1 | contig 35302 bp, 38 predicted proteins | sample FRY03_FD_187211 | JGI IMG/M metagenome (GOLD analysis project Ga0209284, IMG submission 187211) | Freshwater microbial communities from Lake Fryxell liftoff mats and glacier meltwater in Antarctica - FRY-03 (SPAdes) (version 2) | ecosystem: Environmental > Aquatic > Freshwater > Ice > Glacier... | reverse complement strand
AATCTGCTGGTGGGAGTGCGTAAAAGCTCGGGAAATTCGGATTGCTTAAACTTTAAGCAGATGAATTTTTTTAAAACAGGGGGTTTTCGGCCAGGCACTAAGTAGTATAAGAAGTATAAGAAGTAGGAGAAGTAGGAGAAGTAGGAGAAGTAGGAGAAGTCAAAAGGTCACGTTGGGCATTTGGCAAAACTGGCTGTTGATTTCTGTCCCTCAGTGAGTGCCGAGATCTGTCTTGGGCACAGGGGATTAGTTCGTGCCGTGGATTCGATGTTTCACGGGGTTTGTTTTACCGACGGAGGCGGCGCTCACGCAATGGCTGCGCCCCGCGCTGCAGCCCCATCACAAGTCCTGCCAAACCCGGCAGTGACCGTCGTTCGAGGTTCAACTGCAGAGCGAGCTTGTAGCCATGCCCGTAGCTGCCGCACAGAATACGGAAGTGCAGCGCATGGTGCGCCAACGGGTGGGGCAGCAGGCGTATCGCCAGGCCATGTTGGGCTATTGGGCGGTGCCTGCGTGGTAACGGGCTTGGCAATGCCACAAGCCCTGCGCGCCAGCCACGCCAAGCCGTGAGCTGAGTGCAAACCTCGACGTGCTGTTCGATAGTTTTTTGGTCAGCTTTGCAGGTTCGGGTGAGTTACTGGTGTCCTCAACCATCTCGCCAAGCGACCAGCACAAATTGGGGCTTGTCGCAGGCATGCGGCTGCGCTGGATGTCTTTGCTGCATGGCCCTTATTTGGACTTTCACAGGCAGCGGTTTTTGCTGTTGACGTAGCATCCGATTCAGGCAAATCCTCGCACATACACTTGCGACTCTCCAGTATTGACTATTCGCCATCTCGGCGGCAAGTCGATTGGATTTCGTATGAAAATTTGGCCCGCCGTGGCTTTGTCACTTAGTGCGGGTGCCATCATGTCCTTGAGAATGGCTTGGCGTGCTAACGCGTTGACCCTTTGAGTCTCCGTGTGGTCATGCAACGCACAACGTTCTTGAAACTCAGGGTGTCGAGCGAGGAAGTTGAACTCTTCAACGCCCGTGCAGTAATGCTGAACGTCACCGTGTCCCAGTTGATCCGTGACACCGCTTTGCATGGTGCTGTTTTCGTCGCCCTTGAAAAGTCCCAGGCCGGTTATGAATTTCGCCGTCTGGGTGCCATGCTCAAACACATGTACCCGGCTGGGGATGCACGATGGACGGACGATGACCGCAATCGCTGGTGGGCGCTGATCAACGATTTGCGCGAACGGGCTGACACGCTTGAATCTATCGCAACCAATGGCAAAGGCGTAGCAGCCGGACCAGCCCATGTTGGCTAAGGTCATCCTGCTCAAAAAGTCTTGGAAGACCGTGGCCAGCGCAGCAAACTATGTCATTGACGACCTCAAAAAGAATCCAGAACCGCTGGAGCCAGGCAGCTACCAACCGGAAGATGTTGCCAATTACCTCGCACGGGAAGGCGTGCTGGAAGCAGCATCCTTCAATCTCATGGCTGCTGCCCTTTTTTTTGAAAGCTGCGCGTGCGACTTGCGCAGCACATGAACAGGACAGCGGGAAATGGCAAACGTCGCGGTAATCGGCGCAGGTTTTGTCGGGTTGTCGTCGGCCTATTGGCTGATGCGCGATGGCCATCAGGTCACGCTTTACGACCCCGCGGGGGCAGCGGGTGGTGCGTCGTTCGGCAATGCGGGAACGTTTGCCAACTATGCCTGTATCCCGGTCAACAACCCCACGGTGTTTCGCGACTTGCCGCGTTACCTGTTGTCGGCCACCAGCCCCTTGCGCCTGCGCTGGGGCTACCTGCCGCAACTGCTGCCTTGGCTGGTCGGCTTCCTGCGCAATTCCACCACCGCGCGGTATACCCATTCGGCGACAGCACTGGCCACGCTCCTGGGGCGGGCGCAGCAGGGTTATTCCGAGATGGTCGCGCAAGCCGGTCTGGACGGCTTCATCCGCCAGCGCGAGTGTCTATACCTGTACTCCAGCGCGGCCACGTTCGAGGCCTCCAAGCCCACGCTGGAACTGCGCCGCAGGCTGGGCGTGACCAGCCGCATTTTGGGCAGCAGCGAAATCACAGCCCTGGAGCCATCGCTGCAACCGCTGTTCGCGCGCGGCGCGCTGTTCGAAGGCTCGTGGCATCTGACCGACCCATCGGCATTCCTGCATGCCCTGCAAAACTGGCTTGTCGCCAAGGGCTTGCAGATTCACGCGACGCAGGTACACAAGATCCAGCCTTCGACTGACGGTGTCGTGCTGGGCACGGCCGAGGGCGACGCATCGTTTGACTACGCGGCGCTGTGCGCCGGAGTCCACTCCAGGGCGCTGGCGGAACAATGCGGCGATGCCGTGCCATTGGAGGCTGAGCGTGGTTACCACCTGATGTACCCCGGCACTTCGCACCTGATATCGCGCCCCGTTGGTTGGGCCGAGCGTGGCTTTTACATGACGCCGATGGCGCAGGGCATTCGGGTGGCCGGTACGGTGGAACTCGCGGGCCTGGGTGCGCACAAGCACCAGGGTTTGATGGACCTGCTGCACTTCTCATCGCGGCGCGCCCTGCCCGGGCTTGGCGAACCCACGGCGCCATGGCTGGGCTTTCGACCCACACTGCCCGATGGCCTGCCGGTGCTGGGTCGCTCACGAAATTCAGCGCGTGTGATCTACGCCTTTGGGCATCAGCACATCGGCCTGACACTGGGCGGCCTGAGTGGCATGGTGGTGGCGGACCAGTTGGCAGGGCGTGAGTCCATCATCGACCCAAGGCCATTCGCCGCAGCGCGTTTTCGCTGAAAAAATAAGCAGCCCGAACACCAGGTGCATTGATTGCGCCAGGCTGTGCGACGTTGCAGATAATGCAACGCAAAGACCCGGCTCGTCGCATTCACGACACGAACCACAAACCATGCCTGATTCCACCGTTCTTTCCGTTGCCGACCCCTTGTGGCATCGCGTCATCGGCAACCTTGTCGACGCGCTGGACAAACCCAATTTCTGGAACGTGCTGGTGCGTTACCTGAACAACTGGATCCGCTTCGATGGCTGGGTGGTGTTGCGCTTCTCGCCCGTGGCCAAACCGGTGGTGTAAGCAGAGAACAGGGCCGAGGACTACTATCAGCGTTATTTCCGGCTCAACATCGTCACCGACGAAGTCCAGTTCAACCTGCCGGTCGGTGACGGCAACGTCGTGATCCTGTCGCTTGGCAGCAAACGCCGCTACAGCCCCTACAACGGCGATTTTCATTCGCGCTTCGACCGCTTCTGGCGCTGGCTGGCCGGAACCGGCCTGAAGCGCGACGCAAACCGCGGTTCCGGGTAGGGGGACCCGCCTGAAGGGGTGCGCCAGAAACCGCAGACAGCACGGGCCGGTCGGCAGTTGTTCATCCAACCTCGGATGAGGCCCAAGACCCCGGCCAGATCAAATTACTGTCGGCATCATTCGATGCGGTCTGCATGAATGCATGCATAAGACTACACTGCATGCATTGAGTGCACGATGAGGTGATGAAGATGGCCATGCTGACCGTTCGCAATATTTCCGACGAGGTACACCGTACCCTGCGACTGCGCGCGGCGCAGCATGGCCACAGCATGGAAGCGGAGGTGCGGGAAATTCTGGAGTCGGCCGTCAGTCCACTTGGCAGGGTCAAGCTGGGCACGCTGCTGGCCGACATGGGCCAGCAGGCCAAGCTCAGTGACGAAGAGTTTGCCGTTTTCGCGCAAGCGCGCGACAAGGAGCCCGCCCCAACGGTGCGTTTCGAATGATCCTGCTTGATACCAATGTGGTGTCGGAGCCGCTGCGCCGTGCACCCGACGCGCGGGTGATTGCATGGATCGACGCGCAACCAGTGGAGACACTGTTCCTGTCGGCCATCACCGTGGCCGAGTTGCGACATGGTGTGTCGCAACTGCCCGTAGGCAAGCGTCGGGCGGACTTGCAGCAGAACCTGGAGAAGCGCGTACTGCCGTTGTTCGCTGGCCGCGTGTTGCCCTTTGACCTGGGCTGCACGCAAGCCTATGCCGAGCTGATGACCAAGGCTCGGGCAGCCGGACTTGCCGTCGCCACCGCTGATGGCTACATCGCGGCCATCGCGGCCGCCAACCAACTGACAGTGGCCACACGGGACACCGGCCCGTTCGAGGCAGCTGGCGCGGCCGTGATCAATCCGTGGCAGACCTGAGCCTGGCGAGTCAATCTGGAAACTTCGCGTCCCCGTTGACTGGTGCAATCCCCTTGCGCCTCAGCCCAGCGCCGCCAGCCGTGCCAGCAAGGGTTCGAATCCGAGCACCAGCAGATCACCCAGTGCCCGCACCGCCGGCGTGAGCTGGCCGCCTCCGGGCACCACCAGATCACATCTTCCCGTACACCCGATCAGCGCCCACGTTCCCACAACTGCGTGCCCGATTTGAACTGGCTCCACGCGAACCAGAACGCCTGCTGGCTGGGCACCTCGGCGTCGCCGATGTAGGCGCGCAGGCCGCCGGCATCGGCGCGCACGGTCACGCCTGCGCGGCTACACGCGGAAAGGCAATGGCCTTGCCGTCAGATGCCGTCACGCCCAACACGATCTCGTGCACGCCCAGCCTCGGATCGATGTCACCGACCGGAAAGATCGGGCCCTTGGCGTCTCGCCCGCGCAGTGGATCGAGTGGGTAGCTCCGGCCGATGCCGCCGTCTTCGGCCAGGATGGTGGTCTGAGGATAGGCTTGGCGCCAGGCAGCCCAGGTCGAGACCACGATCGTGGTCTGCGGCAGCACCACGCCGGCCTTGTGCAGCGGGCCGGAAATGGCCTTGCCGGTGAAGGTGTCGAACGCCGAGAAGCTGCTCAGGTCATACATGAACTTGTTGGAGCGCGACAGCAGCCCGGACGTGCGCAACAGCGGTTGTTGCTCGGGCACCCGGTCGGTGAAGTAGGCCTGCACCGACAGGCACAGGGTGCAGTAGGGCATGCCAATGCGGCGACCGCCCAGCGTGTCGTTGACCATCTCGCGCACCTCCATCATGTTCTTCGGATAGGCACGTGCCTGGTCGTTGATGCGCACGCCGAAAACGATGGTGTCGTCTAGGTAGTCGCCCTCAAGAACATGTCCTTACCGCGGCACCACGCCCGAAGGCGAGGCCGGCCTGTTTGACTGTGGCTCCAAGAGTCGCGTCAGCGCCGACGGAAGCACGTATTCGGGCGCGCATTGGTCGATTCCGGACAACTGGGCAGCACCCGGTTTCGACGACATCGTCTGGCCCATGGCCACGACCTACACGAATCAAACCGTCGGCGTCGACAACAAGCCTGCTTATATGAGTTTCACCGCGATCTTTGACACTCCGGGTGCCGATGCCCAATTCATCTGGTCGTCCAATCTGATCCTGGACAACCTCGTTCTGGTCAGAAAAACCATTCGTTGATCGCTTGGCGACTTCAGGCCTCGCGTGCATGGCCAGAGCCGTTGCAAGCGGGATGCCAAAGTTCGGTCAAGCCGACGCCATTCGTCACCGATCCTTCAGTGGGACGCCCAGTTGCCTCAGATAGGCAAGTATGTCCGGCTGCACCGTCTGCAGATCCCTGGCCTGCTCGACCAGAACGGCAGCAGCACTGGTCTGCCCCTGGGCCGCCAGAGACACGGCGGCACCGAGCAGCCAGCGCGGTTCACGCGGCCGCAGCCGAAGCGCATTCTGGTAGGACTGCGCCGCCTCGCCGTGTTGGCCCAGTCGCTGCGCGGCATGGGCCCTGACAGCCCACAGGTCTGACTGGGCCTGCATCAAATCCTCTTGCCGGCGCAGCAGCGCCAGTACCTGGTCGTCATGGCCCAAGGCGAGTTCCATGCGTACCAGTTCGCGCACCATCGCCAGTGCCACCGTCCGACTGCCGGGCGTCGCATTCATCGGTGCCGGACCTTGCGCTGCCAGACCCTGGCGCAGCACGTTGGTCGCCGCCTCCCGTGCACCGGACGCCCACATCTGCTGGGCCTGGGCCAGTACCTCGCCGGCGGCATCCTGCCAGCGCACGGCCGGCAGCGGCGTCAAAGCCGCGGGTTCGTTGCGCGAGGCCGCTGCCACGGGACGATTCACCGCGCGCGCCGGCTCGACTTCGGCGGCTCGGGTCGGCACCGAGACTACCGGCCTGGCATCCGGAGGGCTGGCCATCTCGCGCGATGGCACGCGCGCTGTGACGGGCGCTCGAACCGGTGCCGCCGGTCGGGCGATTTCCCGCGGCTTATCGGTTCGATTGGCAATTACCGGCAATTCGCGCACGGGTGTGGACGCGGCCGGAGTCGCACCAACGACGACCTGGCCCGTGCCCACAACTGGCTGCGGCAGTCTAAGGGTAGGAGCCGGTTCGGCCGGCACCGCAGCGGACGCAGCCGTGCCGGTCTGCTCGCCCATCGCGGCGGAGGAGCCAACTTCGGGCGCGGACACAAGGTCTGGTCGAACCAGTGCCAAGTCTGCGGCCTCGCGTGGTCCCGGGCCGTCGGCTCGAAGCTGCCAGAGAAAAATGGCTCCGACCAATAAAGCCAGCGACACCATCAGCCAGATACCGCGGTGCCACGCGGGCGCCTTGCGGCCCGTTGGCGCCGCGCCCGGTCGTGGAACGCTGCTGGTCCCACGGGTCAGCGGCGCAGGCGCGCCGTCAGACTGCGTGGCCTTGTCGCCATGAGAGGCCGCACGATCGTCGAGATCGCGCAGCATCTTGTTGATTACGCTCACGGTTTCGACCCGCGTTTGTCACCCACCGGACTTCTTGTTGCGCGGGTCGAAGTTCCGCCGGCGCTGTCGCGCCGCCGCGCGCCCAGCAGCCGGTCCCACCAGGTCGATTCGAGTTGCGCGCCGGCGGTATCGGGCACCGACAGCCGTACGTGGTCCACCGTCACGCGGTGTCGATCCTCGCCAAACGCCAGCATCAGGCTCTTGTGTGCCAGCATGTTGACCACGCGCGGAACGCCAGCGCTGGCACGGGCAATTGCCTGCGCCGCGGGAGCTTCGAACAGATCCAGGTCGGTGCGGGCATCGCTGGCGGCGATGCCGAGTCGGTGGCGCAGATAGTCGGGCACATGCGCCAGTGCCATCGGCCCGAGGTATTCACAGAAGCTGATGCGCTGCAGCAGCTGGCGGATCTCGATGCGCGCCAGCTTGCGGTCCAGTTCGGGCTGACCAAACAAGACCAGCTGGAGCAGCTTGCGTTTTTCCGTCTCCAGATTGGACAACAGGCGCAGCGTTTCGATCGTGCGCAGCGGCATCGCCTGCGCCTCGTCGATACAAACGACCACCGGCCGACCCTCGGCGGCGTGCGCGAGCAGACAGCGCTGCAGTCCGTCAAGCAGGCGGTGACGCGACGCAGACGCTGGCATCTTCAGCCCGAGTTCACCCGACAGCGCATGCATCAGGTCCTTGGGTCCGAGGTCCGGGTTGGGAATGTAGGCTGTGACACAGTCTGGCTGCAATTCGCGCAACACGCGCCGGCACAACACGGTCTTGCCGCAACCCACCTCGCCGACGATCTTGAGAAAACCCTCACCGCTGCGCAAAGCGACGAGCAGCGTATTGAATGCGGCTTGTGCGCCTTCGTGCGGGAAAAAGTAACTTGCGTCCGGTGTGATCGAAAACGGCGCCTCGCGCAGGCCAAAGTGCCGCAGATAGATCACTTGGGAGCAATCGCCGGCTTGCCAGGCTCCAGCGTGCCATCCAGGCGGATCACCCGTCGCCGCACGACCTCGATCTCGTCGAGCGCGGCGCGGGCCTGCTGATTCTGGCGCTCCCAGTCCGCTTGCGTACGGATGATGGTCGGCTTGATCAGCACCACCAACTCCTTCTTGCGCCCGGTATTGGCGCGATTGCCGAACAGGGCCGAGAAGAACGGTACATTGGATGTTCCGGGCAGGCCGGAAGTACTTCGGCTCGATTCGATCTGCATCAGGCCGCCGATGGCAACGATGCTGCCGTCGGTCACCCGCACCATGGTGTCCGACTCGTTGACTGAACTCGAGGCCAGTGGCAAGCGGTAACTTCCGATGCTGCCCAGGTCGATCTGCTTGCTGCGCTCGGTCACCGTGGTCACCGATGGATGGATGTGCAGCAGGATGCTGCTGCCGTCGTCTATCTGAGGCGTGACGTCCAGGGCGATGCCGGAGAAAAACGGCGTCAATGTCAACGTCGGCAATGTCGTGCTGGCGGTTGCCCCGGCCGTAGCCGCGGTCGTGGAGCCACCTGATACGTTGGTCACGAAATAGTCGTCGCTACCAACTTTGAGCACCGCCTTCTGGTTGTTGAGGGTGGCAATGCGGGGGCTCGACAGCGTCTGCACGTCGCCCTGGGTTTCCAGGAAGCCGAGCACTGCGGCAAATCCGCTGGTGCGCAACGCCAGGCCAAACAGCCCGCCGCCTGCCCCGAACGACGGTATCGGCACGGCACCCTGGACCGCAGCGCCCGACTGCAGCAGCGGATTGGTCGACGAAATACCGCTACCCAAAACTCCTGCTGCCACGGCCGTGTTGCTGCCGGCCGTGGCCAACGCGCCCCAATTGACGCCGCTCTGGTAACCGTCACGCAACTCGACTTCGACGATCTTGGCCTCCAGCATGACCTGGCGTTCGACCGCAATTTGCGCTGCCTTGAGGAACCCGTCCACCTGACGCAGTTCATCGGGCAGCGCGCGCACGACCATGATGCCGGCTTGCGGGCTGGCGATTACGCTGCGTCCGGGGCCGCTTCCGACCAGCGCGCGCACAGCATCACCGAGTTCCGTCCACAGGTCGGTCGTGGCGCTGGTCGATACACGGCTGTTTTCGAACTGTTGCGAGCCGCCGGTAGCACCGGTGGCGCTTGCGGTCGCCGTGGTGGAGTCGCCCGAACTGTTGCCGGCAACCGGGCCGCCGGAGGCGACGCGCAGATCACTGCGGCCTCGGCGCAGCGCATGCGGATAGTTGATCGTGAAGATCCGGGTCTGCAAACTCGGCGCAACAACGGTGATTCGCCGGCCGTCCACACGGAAATCGTAACCGTACACATCGCGGATCGACTGCATGGCCTCGAGCATCGTGACGCCTCGCAGCGTCATCGACAGCGTCCCCTTCACGTCGGGATGCAGCAGCATGCTGTAGCGCGTGTCGGCCACCAACGCCAGAAACACATCACGCACCGGCGCATCGTTGATCAGCAGGTCGATCCGCGGTTCGGCCGTGAGCGCCGCTGCCGGCACAACCGGCTCGGCCAGCGCAGCGCTGATGTGGGCCGGCACCACCACCGGCTTGGCTACCTGCGTGGCCGCGAGTTCTTCTCGCACCGCGGCGCTGGCATCCGGCGTGCGCAAAGGCCGGTCAGCCGCACAACCCGCCAGCACCAGAACCGCCATGCACACGCCTGCCAACGGCAGCGAAAAAATCCGATGGCGGTCCACTGCAGACAAGCTACCCTGGCTGGCAACCTGGCGGCTGTGGACGATCTGATGATGCTTGTGGTTCATGGCAATGTGGACTCAGGGTTTGGCTTTGGCGCAATCGTCGGCGGCGCGCCCGGCACCCGCCTTGTTATTGCGTGTGTTTGTAGTGGCGCTGGCGCAAGCGGCCCGGTCGGCATGCCGCGCTGGCTGCAACCGCAGGACTCCGGGATAACGTGCCAGTTTGCGCAGGGACTGGCCTTCGCGCAACCAGATTTCAGTCTCGCCGATACGCTCGATGCGGGCTTCGCCGACCTTGTCTCCCTGCTTGTACAAGCGCGAGCCGACGACCAGGAACGATTGCCCGTCGCGCACGATCACGGTCAACGGACCGTAGTCAGTCTGGATTGCACCGGCGGCCAAAGCCGCTGGCGATGCCGCAGCGGGTGCGATCGTGGGATCGCGCACGACCTGGGCCGACGAGGCGCCGGCCAGCAAGGTCGACAGCAGCAACAGCCGTCGTGCCAGCCGTTCGACCGACCGGATGTGTAATCGGGTGGGGCTCACTGTTGAATCTCCATCACGAACACCTGCAGGCTCAGCTCGGGCGGCTGCTGCCTGGCATCGAGCATGAGCTTGCCCCAGCGCATCTGCGGCAAGGCGTTTTCCAGCGCCTGCACATACTTCACCAGTTCCGGATACGGGCCGGCGACCGTCAACTCCAGGCCCTGGCGCACGATACCCATGGACGCAGCCCCGACAGAGCGGTTGCTGGCCTCACGCGCTGACACGTCGGACCCGAGATTGGTGGTGCGCACCAACGTGAGGCCGGCGTGACGACGAAGGAAGTGAACCAGCACCTCCGGCAACTTGACACCGGTCCGGGACTGGCCGGAAAACACCGCGATGTCCCGCTCTGTGGTCTCCAGCGCCGTCGCGACCTGCGCGAGCTCATCGCGCACGGCCTGGGTCGGATCGACCACCGATGGCGACAACCGGACTACCTCGCGCAGCCGCTGCAGTTCCAGGTTCTCACTGGTAAAACGCTGCATCGTCTGCCGGTATTGCAGCTGCGCCGGACTGAGCCAGATCTGATCGGCCAACACACCGACGATGGCCAGGATCGACAACAACAGCAACAGGCGCTCGCGCAGGCTCAGCAGGTCGACCCGGGCAGCGATGATTTTCCAGGTCTCTTTCATGGCTTGGCGCCGGCCGACGCCGGAGCAGACTCGGGTGCAACGCTGGTCAGGCTGTACGACCATAACGCAGCGGCCCCTGGCATCAGGCGGCTGCCTGATGCGACGGCTTGTTCACGCGGCTGCGCGGCATCCGCACCCGCCACCGCTTCGACCTTGATCCGCGCCAGCGCCTGACCTGCTAGCAGCGGACTATGCGCCAACGTGGCGACCCAGGTATTCAATGCCTCTGGCTCGATCGTGAAGCCCTGCACCTGCAGCCTGGACGACTCCATTTCCACACCCGTGACCCAGACCGGAGTCGGAATACTCTGCGCTACCAGTTGCAGGCGCGCCGAGTGGCCCTGCCCCGGAACCAACAGGCCGCTTTGGAGTTCAGCCAGCAGTCCCTGACGCAACAGCAGCCGCTCGCGTGCAGCCGCCAGTTCCTGCCGCAGCGCGCCCAGATTGGCGTCGCGGTCGGTTTGGCTGCCGGCCACGACCGCGCGCAGATTAGCCATTTCTGATTTGCGCCCAGCCATGGTGTCATTCACCACTTGCGCGGAAGAATCCATGGTTCGCACGCCGTGAGCCAGCAGCGCAGCGCCCACCACGACCACGGCGACCAGCGCCTGCAACATGGTCTGTGCTGACAGATAGCGCTTGTGCGTCAACAGCAGCGGCGTGCAAAGGTTGATCTGTTGGGGCATGGTTTTAAAGTCGACCTGGACGCATCCGATGCATCGTCATCACAGCTTGCGCGTCTCGGTGCGCATCAGCACCCCCAGCAGTGGCCAGCACGCCATACGATCGGCTTCGGATCCGTTGTTGAAGCCGCTGAAAAATTCGGCGACGTCCATCGCCATGACCGGCTGGCCAAGTTCGCGTGTCAGCCACTGTGCGATCTCGGCGCTATGGCTGCCGGCGTAAACCGAAACCGAAGCCAGCGGCATCGTCGACCAGGATCGGTCCCAGACATCGAGTGAGCGTTGCACCTCGACCAGGAAGCGTCGCGCGCCGTCATCGTCGGTCGACACCGTGGGGAACAGCGTCGAACCGGCGACGCCTGGCTCGCCAACCGGGTTGTACCCCGCCAGCGTCGCGCCGTGGTCGGGTACGTATTCCTCTACCGGTGTGTAGGCGTCAGGTGTCGGCGCAGTCTCCAGTTCCGCGCCACGCCAGCCACCTTTCAGGAATCCCGTGGGCAGTTCGAGCCGACGTGTATATAGCAACTCCCCGTCAGCGCATATCGTCAGAACGGCCAGCGACGCATCGGCCAGAACCAGCGCGGCGGTCGCGCGGCGCGCATGGCCGTCACGGATAGCGATTGCAGTTTGCAGGTTGCGCTGAGCCGTCTCTTGCACGTCGATGACCGACACGTCCCAGCGCAGTGACTCGCCCAATTCCATTGCCGAGCGCAATGTCTTGCTCGGAGCCGCCACGACGAACAAATGGTCCGCGCGCTTGCCCTGGCCATCGCCGGCCCGCATCACATCGAGCGTGATGTCGTCGACATGAACGTCGATCAAGTCGCGGATCTGGTATCGCGCCGCCGATCGCAATTCCTCCGGCGCGACTCCGGGTGCTTCAATCTGCAGCCACTGGTATTGCGCAGGCCGCAACATCACGAGTGGCTGGCGGCCCTTCAGGCCCAGCGCCTCCAGGCGTTGCACGACATCGCCGCTGTCGTCGATGCCCTGGTGCTCGACACCGAACCCGGTGATATCGAACCGTCCATCGCCGGCATGGCGCGCACGCACATACGCCAGAGATTGCTCGAACCAGGAGACGATCAACAGGTCACCTGTGTGCGCTCCGCTCCAGGGCCAGCGCATCGTCAGTGACCCATCCGGCGATTCACGACGGCTGCCCCGACGCCATCCGATGCGTCAATTTGAGAAATCTTCGGATGAATAACCGTCATGTTAATAAGGGCAAGGGGGCATCAGCCGATCAATGATTCGGGGTAGATCCCGATTTTCCACGCATTTGACCCGAAAACTTCAGGTTCGGACCGAAGCCGGCGCATCGTGACGCCAGATTGGACAACTGCATCGGCATGTACACAACACTCAGTAGTTTTCTCGTTTGTAGATCAACGGGCTCTTGAACACGCCGAAGGTGGCACGGGCACCCGGATTCGGGCCGAACCAGAGCAGACTGGCGGCGGTCGCCGCGGTTTCCGATGCACCCTGACACGTATTTCCGACGGGCACGGCACCCAGATTGATAGACAGATCCACGCTACCGGAATCGCCCAAACCCGGTCTGCTCAGTACCAGCCCTGCGCCAGGCATCCTTCCTGCCGCCATCATCACATTGCCGGTCGGCGATATCTGCGTTTCGCAGGGGTTGAGTTGCTTCTGATAATTTCCCATCGTGATGCTCGCCATCGGCATGACGGTACAGCTGTCAGCCGCGTTGCCAACGTAATACTGGCCGGCCCAATACTGCGCCTCCAGCGGCACATTCAACGGCAGCAACTCAGAGCCATAGGCATTGGCCATGCGCAGACGTCCGTAACGCAGTGCCATGACACCGAGCAAGGAACGATCGTTGCCATTGACCGGCGAGTCGGTGTCGAGATCGTAGGCTGCCAGTGTCACGCCATCGCTGTCGACGGGTGCAATGCCGAAGGAGCTTGCAAACGGCCCCTCGGGACTGGCCATCCGTGTCGTTGCCGCGCTCAGCGACACTGTGCTTGCGACACCAGCGATCCAGCTTCCTGAGGCGCTGCCCAGCGTCAGCCGTCCATTGGCAGTTGAAAAAGGCGTTACGCCACTGATGCCGGCAAGCTGCCATGCACTGGCGTTCGCCGGATCGAGTTTGGCAAACAGGCCGCTGTAGTTCTGTGTTGTGGCGCCGGAGGTATTCAGCGCGGTCAACGTGAACCCGAAACGAAAACTCTCACCCAGATAGGTGAAAGTCGACGCCGGGGAACAGGTCAGGCTCGCGCGCGGCGTGATCGTCGCCGCACTCAAGGCAAATCGGTCCGGCACGAAACGCCCGATATTGCCACTTGCGCTACCGGAGACATTGCCTGCACCCAGGTAGTCGCCGTCGGCCACGCTCGGAGTCAGGTTCAGGATGCCGACCTCGCTCCATGCAAGGTTCGAAACGGTTGCCACGCCGCTGCTCATGCTCGCGCCTGCGACCACCGCATTGGCCAATGCTCCGGCATTGCCGCCGACGGGCAATACCAATGACGGCGTCAGCAATACACCCTCTGGACTGCTTTCCCGGCCATAGTTGGGTGCGATTGCGCCGACCGACGTCCGCGCCGATACCGCCACCCCAAAACTCTCTCCCGCCTTGACGAATTTCGGCCCGGATGCGCTCAAGGCGCCGGGATTGGCCAGGTTGGGCACCGCAGACTGCATGATGGCGGCCACCGTAAACCCCGCGGGTCTGGTCACAAAGGCGTTCGACATGCCGGCAAGCGGAGCCGCGTTGACTGTCTTGCTGAACCATAAGGTCGATTGCCCCACGTCACCGAACGTGAAGGAAAACGGTGCGCTGCCGGCGGCATCGAATGTCATCGGGACCGGCGTAAAACTGCTTGCGCTGGGGGAATTGTTGCGCTGGATCGTGGTGGCGCTGCCGCCGTCGACGCTCATCAGATTGCTGGCGCTGCAGTTTGAAGGGTTGTTACAAACGTACGCCATGTCGACCGTGTTGGCACCCACCAGCGCAGCACTGCAGGCAGCGGTGCTGGTCGACGAACGCACCGCACGCAAGTAAAAAGTGCCCGAGGCCGTGCCGGCGATTTGAGGCGCAATGGTCGCAGCGGCTCCGCTGGCCGCTGCCGCGACAACGAAACCGGCGCTGTTGAATGTGGTGCTGCAACTGTTCGCGGCGGTGCAACTGCTGCCGTTGGCGCAACACTTGCGCGGATTGGTGGCGGTCGTCTGCTCACCCGAGAGCGTAACCGACACCGGCGTGCCATCGGGCGAGAGCGGATAACTCAGCGTCGTGCTCGCGACACCTCCGGAGCCGAAAACCACACCCATCGAACCCAGTGCACCACCGCTGGCCGATAGCGTCGCCGTGGTCCCGCTTGCCGCGCTGTACGGGCTGTTGCACGGACTGCTGCTGTTCGCACACGCCGTCACTGTGACGGTGGTCGGCAAGCAGGAAATGCTGCTGGTGGGCAGTGACAATTCGTAGTGGTCCGGCGCCGCACCAGGACACACCCGCGTGTCGCTCAGCTGTGCCTGGGCTTGTGCCTGTGTCAGCGCACCGTCGAAAAGTTTGACCTCGTCGACATTGCCACGAAAGTGGAATCCCGTCTGACGGCCCTCACCCGATGCCGCTGTTTCGCCACCGATCGCCAGCATGCCGGAGCCGTCCTGCCAGGTCCCGGAAAACGACGAACTGGTGGCAACAACCAAGGTACCCGAGGCGTCGAAAACATAGAGGCTGACGACTTTGGTGGAGGTGTTGATCGATGCGGCCACATAGGACCATGCATTGTTGGAGACGGCAGAGTTGGTGTCCAGACAGAACACGCCGCAACCCGGATTTCTGCCATTACCCGAAACCGCCCCCGAGTTGCTGATCCGGCGGTTGAACAAGCGCACCGATCCCGCTCCTCCGTCGCCCAGGCTGAAGCCCCAACCGTTGTCCGCGTCATCGCGGACCATGATCCGCTGACCACTTGCGCCCGTGTTGGTAGATCGAACCCAGGCCGCAACCGTGAAACTGCCAGACAATGCCGGCACGCCGGGCAGCTCGACATAGGTATAGGTTCTGGTGGTACCCGAGGTACTGTCAAACTGGCCGAAATTGCAGGTGCTCTGGCCGCCGTTCGTGTAAGCCGGCGTGCCCGAAACGGCAGTAGCCACCGGCGTGGCGCCATTGGCGATACGCGCGGTGCCGTGGTAAGCGTTGCCGCTGCTGTCCTGCACTTCATTGGTGCTGCCGCTCCAGGACGACTCATCCATCCGCCAGTTGGCCAGCAGCATCGGTGGTGCAGCATTCAGCGCGACCATTGCGCCTAGATTGACCTGAGAAGCATTCCCGGTCGTCACCCTGGTGCCGGTGGCGCCGGCTACCGCCTGTGCGACATACGACGAACCGATCACCACGCCACGGCGACCGGCGCCGGTGCCGGCACTGAAGGCCTGCGTCATCCCGGTGGCCGCGTTCACGCTGCCGCTACCATTCACGGCGCTGTAAAAGGCCACCAGCATGGTGTTGGCCACGGTCGTGGTCAACGACGGCGCCGTGTAGGTGGTGGACGCAGCGTTGGCCTGCGCGCCACCGACATGCACGGGGCTGACCGTGTCGACACCCCGAAAGACGATGACGGCGCCAGCCGTCCGGTCGCTGGCCCCCAGCACCCAGGAATAGTCCGATGGCTCCGCAGCCGAAGCGACCTTGCGGTAGATGACCAACCCGACCGAACTGCCGTCGTCCTGTGACAGGACGAAAGTCCATCCGGCCGGCACACTGACCATGTTCTGGTGCAGCGGAAATCCATTGCCCCGTTGGGTGATATAGGCCAACATGACATCGTTGGCCGCGGTTCCAGCGGGCCTGGTCACTGTGACGGTGTTGGTGGAACCCGACGATGCATCGGTGCTGGCAGCAACATAACTGATGGCGCTGATAGCCGGCACCGATCCCGCTGCAGCGATGACCAGCAGCGCGCTCCTGGCCAGCCGCGAAAGGAGGCCGATCGCGCGGGCACCCAAACTCCCGTTGCGGACCCGCTCCAAGGGCATATCGAGCACCGCTTACTTCTCCACTGAAGCCGAAAGGCTTCGCTCGACGTATGCCATGTTGCCCGCTGCGCCGCCGAGCGAGGCCAGGGACGTGAGCTGGTAGACCGTGCGCGACACACCAACTTCATCGAACACCTGCGACGTGCAGGTCATCGTGAGATTGAAGCCGTCCACCACGAAAGGCGTCGGTGGCGTCGGACACGTGTTGGGGGCACCCGCAAGACCGGCCAGTGCCCACTCGAGTCCCGCATCGGCGGCCCAGTAAGCGCGCGAACCCTGAACATCCAGCGCGGACCCGACTTGCTGAGACGATGAAATCGACACCATCCATGCGCCCAGGGCAGCGAGAACCACCAGCAGGAAGAGTGCGGAGATCGCGGCAAAGCCGCGTTCTAGTCCAGGCCGGTTCATGTTGATGGCTGTCATGGCGTATTGCTCACATGCACCTCATGGTACAAGTTGACCGACTCGCCGCTGGCATCGGTCAGTGTGATCGTCATCTGCACCTGCGCATTGCGTTGCAGGTCCGAGCCGTTGTAGACGAAGTTGCAGGACGCCACGTTGTTGGCAAGCAGCGCGACGGTGGCACCACTGGTCGGACAAGAACTCGCATAGGCATGGTTGGCGCTGCGCAGCAACTGGCCGCCACTGCACACGTAGGAGACGATCTTCTCATCACCCGGGATGACATGGAAGCGATTGCTGGCCGAGGCCAGCGGAAACTGTTTGGGCGCGATCGTGATCGTCGACTCCACACCGGACGCCACGGCCGTGACCGTGCTGGTGTTGTCACCGGCATAGGCATCGGCCCCTGTGATACCCAGGTTGTAGACGGCCACCAGATCGCCAGCGCGAATGCGCTGATCCGCCGGCCATGTGTTGTTCGCCCCGAACATGTTGAAGCTGGTGTCCGCTGCCGTGAAATCGAGCACCGCCGCCGACTGGTTGCCGGCAACACCGGCATCGATGTCAGCGCGGTAGCGCGCACCGGTGCGGGTCGGAATGAACTCGACACACTGGTTGCTGGGGTTGCGCAGGCTGTTGGGCAGCGCCTTGCGGATATCGCGCGCCATGCGGCGCACCGCCGTGTCCGCAACATCCGTCAACGCGGCGCGGCGGGCGCCGTCGAAGTATGCATCGACCGGCCGCTTCATGAATACGGCGACCGTGGCAGCGATGACACCCATGATGACGATCACCATGACCATCTCGAGCAAGGTGAAGCCGCGTTGATTCGACGGATGGGCCATCATCAGTAGCTGGTCCGGTACCCGTTCAAGGTGATGGCCTCGGCGCCGTGCGTCACGGTGACCGCCACACGTTTGGCCGGCACCGACCCCAGCGTCGTGGATGTGACGGCAATGGAGATGACGTATGTCGACAGGCCGGCGGGAAGATCGGTGAAGGTGGCATTGCCGCGGCCGTTGTAGTCGTCGACATCGTCGAAGGTGGCGCGCGTGCTTTCGCCACTGGTCTGCGCCGGATCCGGATCGGTATAGGGCTTCTGCAGCACTTCCCCCAGGATTGATTCCGCCAGCGCGATCGCCTGCTTACGTACCTGCGGGTCGGCGCTGCCCGCCACGCTCACATCCATCACCTTGAGAATACCGACCAGTCCGATCGACACCACGACGATGAAGAAAACGAGTTCGATCAACGAGAAACCGCGGCTTCGTATATCTGTACCGCCAGGCCGTTCCATATCAGTCCCGCACGTAACCGGTCACCGGCTCGACGACCACCGCACCGGGCAGACCCGCGACCTGCAGCGTGAGCCCGCTGCTCGGTTGGCCCAGCGCATCGAAAACGAGGACGGACGGAACCGGCGAGTATTGCTCCGATCCTCGGGCCGCCAGCACGCCAGGAGTTTCGCCGCGGGGACCCGAAAGACCGGTCTCACAGCCGTCCGCTCCGGTGGCGGCATTGCGGTCTGCGTCGATGGTCAGTGTCGTGCTAGTCGCCGTGAATCGCACACATACATATCGACGCTGCGCAATGGCAGACTTTTGTGCATACCGCAGGTAGGCGGCCGTGCCGTCGCGAAACCCACGCGCGCCCAACGCATCTCCGCCGAAAAACCGGGGCGCCGCAAAGACCGCGATCAACCCGGCCAGCACCAGCACCATGATCAGTTCGACGAGCGTGAACCCCGCCAGCCGGACGCGACCGACCGATGCGGCGCGCACGTGTCTCAAGCAAGGCCGGTCAGGCTGCTGCGGCATACGCCACGCCGCCAAACCGTGCCGTTGCCATAGTCAGGGAGCGGTTCGGATCGCGGTGAAGTTGGCAACCTTGAGGTCTTTGGTCAGCGTACAGGCACCCAGACTACCGACACCGCCCGCCGGGTCCGTTCCACCGGCGACGGCACCGGCAAATCCACCTTGCAGCAGAGCCTCCACACCGGCGCAGGTCGTGATCGCAACACATTTGTTAGCCGTCACAACGTTATCGAGCGCGGCACAACCCGCGTAGTTGATGGCCGACGCGGAAGCTGCCGCTCCCGCAATACCGGCAACAGCGGCCTGTTTGGCTTCGTTGCTGAGGTCAACGAACTTCGGTATCGCCACAGCCGCCAGAACGCCCAGGATCACGATGACCATGACCAGCTCGATGAGGGTGAAGCCACGTTGCAGTTGTCGCATGGAGTATTCCTTGTCGATTCAGCGACGCTCACGGATTCTGGAGAACCACTCGCCAGGTCACTCCGGCGCCGATACGACGGAATTCTAGTGCACGATCAACATTTTTTGCTTCAATTTTATTCGGTAAGTCATTGACAATATTGAAAATTATTCGAAAAATCAGCAGTAATCCGCACATCCGGCCTACTCCAGCGGCTGCCCTTGCCAAAGGTATTGCCGGTCCGCTACAAGTTGGATCGGACCGGAACCGCTGACCAGCCGGAACTGCAGCAGCCCCAGGGGTTCCGCGGAAAACTGCCCTGGCGGGCCTGCTGGAAGATAACCAACACATGGACACGCACGGTCGAAAAACCAGCTACCAGGCTTGATCGACGCTGCCACGTCCCAGTGTTTTTCACCAACGTAACCGGTGGGGACGCGATCGAGCAACTCGAACGGATTGCGTTGCGACACCGCGACACTTGTCGCTGTGCCGTGAACCTGACCGCCTGCCTGCACGCGCAGGTAGTCCAGTGTCATCGCAGTTCGCAGGCCCGCCAGCGTGCGCTTGACCGCAGCGCCTTCCGCCTGTGCCTGGACATCACGCGTCTGGTGCAGGAACAAAACCACCAGCGACAGCACCAGCAAGGCCATCAAGCCCCACTCGACCAGCCGGCGCCTGGGTCCGACAGATGCCGCAGCCACCGGCACGCTCAAGGCCACGGCCGTCAACCTCCGCGGCCCATGGCCGCCTGCCCCAAGCCCCAGAGCGGAAGGAATACGCCCAGCGCCAGCAACAGCACCAGAATCGCGATGGCCGCCAGCAACATCGGCTCGATCGCCGCCGACAGCCCCTTGATGCTGTAGTCGGTCTCGCGTTCATACATGCCAGCGATCTCGAACAGCAACGAATCGAGTTCGCCAGTTTCCTCGCCCACCGCTATCATCTGCAATACCACCGGCGTGAAAACCCCGGTCGCCGCGGCGCAGCGGGAAATACTCTCGCCACGCTCTATCCCGTCGCGCATCTGTTCGATCCGGCTGCCGATGTAGGCGTTGTCGACAGTTTGCGCAACGACGGTCAGTGCCTGCACCAGCGGTACGCCACTTTGGCTCAACAATGCGAAGCTGCGCGCAAACCGCGACAGGGTCGCCTTCAGCACGATGTCGCCCACCAGCGGCAAACGGAGCTTGCGCCGGTCCCAGCGGTAACGCCCATCGGGCGTTCGCAGATAGCCACGCAGCAGCACGAATGACGCGACGGCGCCAACGAGCAGCAAAGGCCACCAGGCCGACATCCAGGCTGAAAATGCCAGCAGGCCACGGGTAATCAGCGGCAATTGCGCGTTGAAGCCAGCGAACACTTTTGCGAATACCGGAATCACGAAGATATTCAGGATCACCATTGCTATCCCGATCGCGATCATGACGAAGATCGGGTAGCGCAGGGCCTGTTTGACCCGCTCGCGCACGTCGCGCTCGAACTCAAGATGCTCGTTCAAGCGCAGAAAAACCTCGGTCAATCGCCCGGTCATCTCGCCAACGCGGATCATCGCAATATAGAAGTTCCCGAATACGTCCAGATGTCGTGCCATCGCGACCGACAGTTCCCGCCCCTGGTCCAGTCCGGCACGAATGTCCTGTAACAGGGCCGCCATCGCGGGCTTGACCGCCGAGGCCTGAAGCCCTGCGAACGCACGCAGTATTGGCACGCCGGCCTTGTTCAGTGTGTACATCTGGCGCGAAAAGACCAGCACATCCTCCAACGTCACCGGACTGCGCTGCAGGCGCGACCACCAGTTATCCATTGCATCAGCGGCCGGTGCAACCGGTGCGATATGCACCGGAGCGACCCCTGTGGCCACCAGCTGGTCGGCGACCGCGCCCTCCCCTGTGGCCTCCAACTGGCCCTGCACCAACTCACCACGTGCATTGCGACCGCGCCAGGCGAAAGTTGCCATCGCGTCAACCCTGCGGGTCCGCGTCGTTTCCGACCCGAATCGCCTCGGCCAACGTCGTGCGGCCTTGGCGCACCAGCTCGAACGCGTGGAATGCCATGGTCCGGCCCTTCATGCGTTGGCGCGCCAAACTCATGAAAGCGGCCGGGTCACCCTTGTTGGCGGCCGCGGTCAGATCCGCGTCCATCTCGAGGATCTCGTAGACCCCCTGGCGCCCCGCATACCCGGTACCGTTGCAGGTCGAACAGCCCCGACCTCGCTGGGCAGCCACTTTTTCACCGTCTGACGCCATCATTGCCAGCCAGACCTGCTCCTGGGCACTCGCGGTATGCGGCTCGGCACACTCCCGGCAGATCAGCCGCAGCAACCGCTGCGCGATGACGGTCTGCAACGATGTCGCAACCATGAAGTTCGGCACACCCATGTCGAGCAGACGGAACGGTGTGCTGATCGCATCGCGGGTATGCAGGGTCGACAACACCAGATGCCCGGTGATCGCCGCGCGCAGGCCGATCTCGGCAGTTTCCGCGTCGCGCATCTCGCCCACCAGCATCACATCGGGATCCTGGCGCAGGCAGGCGCGCAGCACCGTTGAAAAATTCAGATCGATCTTGTCGTTGACCTGCACCTGGGTCAGTCCGGGCAGGCGGTACTCGACCGGGTCTTCGACGGTGATCACCTTGAGTTCAGCTGCATTGATTTCGGCCAATGCGGCGTACAGCGTTGTCGTCTTGCCAGAGCCGGTCGGGCCGGTCACCAGCACCAGGCCCGATACGCGCTGCAGGACCTCCTTGAATCGCCGCAACATGTCGTCCGGCATGCCGAGGCTGTCCAGCCGCCGGATGCCGCCGCCGGGATTGAGCAGGCGCATGACGACCGACTCGCCGTAACTGCTGGGCAAGGTCGACAGCCGGACCTCGACCCGTGTGTCCTTCAGGCGCACGCTGAACCGTCCGTCCTGCGGCAGGCGCTTCTCGGAAATGTCGAGCCCGGCCATCAGCTTGAGCCGCTGCGCGAGTGCGCCACCGATGCGTTTGTCCGCCCTGGTCTGGGTCTGCAGGATGCCGTCAACCCGCACCCGTATCACCAGTTCGTCTTCCTGCGGTTCGATATGCAAGTCGGACGCCCCGACCTGCACTGCGTCTTCAAACATCGACTGCAGCAGGCGCACAACCGGCGCACCCTCGAGTCCGGCGCTGGCCGTCAACTCGCCAAAATCGACCGCGTCGCCAAGGTCCTTCCCGAGCGCGCGCGCCAGGCCGCTGATCTCCTCGGTCCGGCGGTATAGCCGATCGAGCGCCGGCGACAACTGGCTCTCGGGCACAACGGCTATCCCGATGTTGCGCTTGAGGATGCGGGTCAGCTCATCATAGGCGGCCAAGTCCAGCGGATCCGCCATCGCCACCAGCAGGATGTCACCCCTGTCTTCCAGCACCAGCGTCCGATAACGCCGTGCCACCGTCTCAGGCAGCAACCTGACGACATCGGAGCGAAACGGAAAAGTCTTGAGATTGACGAACGGGATTCGCAGCTGGCGCGCCAGTCCGTTGGCCAGCAATTCCTCGGTAATGAGGCCGCTTTCGATCAGCAGCCGGCCCATCTTCTTGCCGGTCTGTCGTTGCTGTTCGAGTGTTTGCTGCAGCTGCTCCTGGGAGATCAGGCGCTGCTGGACCAGCACGTCACCCAGGCGCAATTTCTCAGGTCGCCCGGCAGCCGCCCGATTCGGGCCCTGGGCCGGGGAATTGACAGCCGTCATGTTCAGTGCTCCTCCTGCGATCGCAAATCCCGAATTCTGATGGCGCCGCCGCTCCTGGGGGTACCTTCGTGCGATCATCCCATACTCTGCGACGTGCATCACCGATCGATACCGTCGCAGATCAATCCGCGAAACACGGCCGGGTCAGGGAAATCCAACACCCTGTTTGACCGATTCCCGGTCTGCGTGCGACGCCGGCGGTGCGTCAGAATCCACAATGGCTGCCTGAATCGTGGGTATCGTTTGGGTCGGCGGTGGCCTGCGGGCCAATTGACTGGCTGCAGCTTGCGGTGGAAACTTGTGAAACACCTTACTCGGAGCGAAGGTCAACTTGTCGAATCACTATGACGTTGCGGTGGTGGGTGCGGGAATCATGGGGCTGGCTCTGGCCTGGGTGGCGGCGCGCGATGGCAAGTCGGTCGTTGTGTTCGAACGCGACCGGCAATCGGTAGGCGCGTCGATTCGCAACTTCGGCATGGTCTGGCCGATCGGGCAACCGCCAGGCGCGATGCACGCCATGGCGATGGCGAGCCGCGGCCACTGGTGTCGGCTGGCGCAGCAAGCCGGATTCTGGTTGAGTGAATGCGGCTCACTGCATCTCGCGCATCGCGAAGACGAGTGGAATGTGCTGCAGGAGTTCGCGGCAGCTGCGCCTTCGCTGGGCTTCGATTGCCAATTGCTGACGCCCGGCGAAGTGCGGTCCAAGGCTGCGGCCGCCAATCCGGACGGCTTGCGCGGTGGCTTGTGGAGTCCAACAGAATTGGCGGTCGATCCGCGGCAGGCCATCCGGCTCCTGCCTGAATTCCTGCACGCGTCGCTGGGCGTTCAGTTCCATTTCAGCACGCAGGTGGGCGACGTCAAGACCGGCGTCGTGACCACCTCGGCGGGCCAGACCGTCACGGCCGATCAGATCCTTGTTGCCAGTGGCAGCGATTTCGAGACCTTGTTCCCGGCGGCTTTCGCGGCGTCCGGCCTGCGGCGATGCAAGTTACAGATGATGCGTACGGGAACACAAGCAAACGGTTGGCGCATCGGTCCGCATCTGGCGGGTGGATTGACGCTGCGCTTTAACGCGAATTTTGCGCATTGCCCGTCGATGACGCGGCTCAGGCAACGCATCGCCATGGAGGCGCCCGAGTTGGATCGCTATGGCATTCACGTCATGGCGGCGCAGAATCAGGACGGTGAAGTGATCCTTGGCGACTCGCACGAGTATGGGGACGACGTGACGCCGTTCGACAAGCACGAAATCGACGTGCTGATGCTGCGCGAACTTCGCGCGTTGGTCCGACTTGAAGATTGGACGATTGCGCAGCGCTGGCACGGCATCTATGCCAAGCACCCAAGCCTGCCCTATGTTGAAAACACGTCCTTGCCTGGCGTGAAGCTTGTCACTGGCCTGGGCGGCGGGGGAATGACGCTGTCGTTTGGGCTGGCGGAGCGTTTGGTTTGAATCGTGGGCTTCTTGTGCAGCCAGCCTGAATTGGCATCCATCAGCCCGGGTTGACAGTTGGAAACGGAAAACCGATTCACTCCTGAAGCAATGACGACCCTAATTGGCCAGAAAGGGAAATATGGGTATATTTCACCATGGCAAGCAAAAAGGAGATGAATCCATGGCCCTGAGTTTGCAGATCGAGGCAATCGACAAACTGCACCACACACCCGCATCAAGCGTCAAGAAACTGGGCTGGCGCGGCGTCATGCGCTCCATCGGTCGTGAGGGCAAGGTCGTGGTCACAAACCACAATGAACCCGAGGCGGTCATTCTGTCGGCGGCAGAGTACGGCGCGATCAAGCAGGCACTGCAGAACGCGGCATCCAGGGCAGAACCCGCGCTGGATGTGCTGAGACAGCGCTTCGACGATCGGCTTGCATCACTGCGGGCAGCCGACGCGGGCGAGCGGCTGCGTGTGCTGGCGCGTAGCCCCGCTCGGCTGGGCGGCAAGGTCAGGGCGGGCGATAGCCATTGATGGATCGCCCGGTTCTTTTTGTCCTCGCCGGCGTCAACGGCGCAGGCAAGAGTTCGGTCGGCGGGCATCTGCTGCGGCAAGCAGGCTTGGTTTGGTTCAATCCCGACACATTCGCGCGCGAGCTGATCGCAGCAACCGGCTGCGGCCAGACCGAGGCCAACGCTACCGCCTGGCAGGAAGGCTTGCGCCGGCTCGACGAGGCGCTGGCCAACGGCCAGAACTATGCATTCGAAACGACGCTCGGCGGCAACACCATCGCGGCAAGAATCGCCGCCGCTGCGCGAACGCATGATGTACTGCTCTGGTACTGCGGTCTGTCATCACCCGCGCTGCACATCGCGCGGGTGAAGGACCGCGTGGCGGCTGGCGGACACGATATTCCCGAGGCCAAGATTCACGAACGCTGGCAGACATCGTTGCAGAACCTGATCGCGCTGCTGCCGCAGCTGGCGCGATTGCAGGTCTATGACAACAGTGCACAGGCCGGGGCCGGCGACGTCATTCCAGACCCGCTGCTGATCGCCGAGATGGACCCGGGCAAACTCACCTGGCCCACTACGCTCAACGCGCTGCGCGCCACGCCGCCATGGGCGAAACCGCTGCTGGAGGCAGGGTTGTCGATGCGCAACTGATGATTGCCTGCGACTTCAAGCCGCGAACGCTGCACGTGAATAGGGACGTTCGGCGCTCACTGGCAATGGCTAGATAGACCCCGTCAAGTCATTCATGCGCGGCCGGCGCGTCTGCAAAAAACCCATACCGGTGGTGAGCATGTTGGACGCAAAGGCCCATAGTGCCAACTCACCGGGCTTGGGCTCTTTTCCGTGGCCGATTCAGCGCAACTGGCGGATGTACCAGATGATCTCCAGCACGCCTGCCTTGTCGATGGCCTTGATGCCGGTCGGGAAGTCGGCCCCGACGGTGGCCCGGATCGCCTTGTAAACCTCCAGCACAAAGCGCCGTCGTTTCATCGGGCTGCCGCCCCATTGATCGCTGCGTTGATTGGTCAGGGGCGACAGGAACTGGCTGATCAGATAACGTTCAGCCCAGGGCACGACCAACTCTTCGACCGTCCCATCGCCCGTGCAACGATGCTCACCCCGCCATATCCCAGTGCGCGAGCCTCGCTCGCAGCCCAGAGCCAACGCATCTGCTCGTCCATCACGCCACAGTCGGGTCCCGGCCAACCTCAGCTCAGGCATGGCCGCGTCCGCTGACGAGCGTCTTTCACGTTAAGGGTTTGTGAGGTTGACAGCGCATAAATACCTATTTAAAGTGAACATATGAAATATCATTCCAAATAATAGAATGGATAAAACCCTTATCAAAGGCGTCACTTTGCTACAGTACCTGGTGCATTCGCCCACCCTGTGCTCGGTGTCCACACTGTCCAAGGCACTGGGCCTGCAGCCGAGCAACGTGCACCGCACCTTGCAGACCTGGGCGGAGCTGGGCTTTGTGGCGCAAGACCCAGCCAGCGGGGACTACCACTGCAGCTTGAAACTGTTCGAGTGGGGATGCAAGGTCGCGGGTGGGTTTGATGTGCGCCGAGTGGCACACGAGCACTTGCTGAAGCTGGGGCAGAGCACCCAGGAGACCATCCACCTGTCGGTGCTGGACGGCGCCGACATCGTCTACCTCGACAAGATAGACAGCCCGCAGCCGGTGCGCGCCTATTCGGAAGTTGGTGGACGTGCACCGGCGCATTGCGTGGCGACCGGTAAGGCCTTGCTGGCCAGCCAAGGTGCCGCAGCGCTGGAGCGCCTGCCCAAGTCCTTGCCCCGTCCAACTCCCAATACCTGCGGCAACCTCACCAGTCTGAAATCGGAGCTGGACAAGATCAGGGCCCGCGGCTACGCCATCAACAATGAGGAATGGCGGATCGGCGTGAATGGCTTGGGTGCCGTCATCTTCGACCAGCTCGGCGACGCCATCGCCGCAGTTGGCCTGACCGCGCCGGCCAGTCGGCTCGACGAACAGCGCGCCGCCTTGCTGGGCGCGGCGGTGCTGGAAACAGCGAACCAGATTACGAGAGCGCTTGGGGGGCGCTCGCTTATTGGCAGCGTCTGACGCTGCCAATGCATCCCACCCCACCCTTGGCATTCAAAAATCACGGAGACAACATGAAACAGCAACATACTCTACTGGCAGCCCTACTCGGCGCAGCACTCACCATTTCCACGGCTCCTGTACAGGCGCAGAATAAATACCCTAACCGCCCGATCGAGCTGGTGGTGACCTTTGGTCCGGGTGGTGGGGCCGACACCATGGGCCGCAAGATGTCCCAATTGCTGGAAAAAAGCATGGGTGTGCCAATGCCTGTCTCAAATGTGGGCGGCGCATCGGGCAATGCTGGACTTTCCAAGCTGCTGTCGGCACCCGCCGATGGCTACACCGCCGGTACTCTCATTGCGTTGACAGTGTCATCATGGGCTGCGGGCCTAGGAACCTCCAAAGCCAGTGACTTTGCCATCGCTGCCATCGTGCAGGACTCACCGTCCATGTTGTTTGTCCCGACCGACAGCGTGCACAAGACCTTCAAAGACTTCCTGGCGCACGCTCAAAAGAACCCGGGTGCTCTGAAGATCGCGACCTCGGGCTACGGAACCCAGGACGACATCACGTTGAAATACTTTGCCTCCAAGGGTTACAAGACAACCAATGTTCCCTTTGAGAAGCCTGCTGAGCGCTACGCCTCGCCACTGGGCAAACACACCGACGCCATTTATGAAGAACCCGGTGACGTAGGCGCCTTCATCAAGGGTGGAAAATTGCGCCCCCTCGTGGTGTTTGACGACACACGCCATCCGGCGTTCCCGGATGTGCCCACTTCCAAGGAGTTGGGGTTCGAGATCAGCGACCTGCCGAATTTCCGCACCATCGCGGTCAGCGCGAAAACACCACCGGAAGTGCTCAAGGCCTTGTCCGCAGCGGTCAACGCCGCACTGGCCACACCCGAATGGAAGGCCTTCTGCGCAGAAACCTACACCTGCACCTCGCGCAGCTACACCCCGGCCGAAGCACAAACCTACGTCGCAGGCTTTCAGGCCAAGGTAAGCGACTACCTGAAGTCGTTCAAATGAACGTCAGGATCTGGTGGCGGCAGCTTGCTGCCCCACTGGCCTTTGTGGTGGGCGCACTCATGCTGCGCTCGCGCGTGGTCGAGTCCCCAGAGATGGCGGCTCAGGTCACGCGGGGGCTGGCAGGGCCCGCCACCTGGCCCACCATCATGATGTGGGCCGTTGCGGCGTTCAGCTTGATCTGGATGCTGCAGCGCGCGTTGACGATAGTGCGCGCCAAGACCGATCACTCCAAAGCGACCGCTCTAATGGATGCCCCCTCGGTCGACGCTCTGGGCACGCCGTTTTCCATGTTGATTGTGCTGGGCATCGTGTTCATTGTGGTGTACGGCTATCTGCTGGCTGTGATCGGGTTTGCCGCCTCCACGCTGTTGTACCTGGTCGGCTGGTGCTTTTTGGGCGGAATGCGAAAACCCCTGCAAATCGGCTTGATCGGCCTGTTGGGTACCACTGTTTTGTTGTACCTGTTTGTGAAGCTGGCCTCCATGCCGCTGGACAGAGGCCAGGGGATGATGGGTGAAGCTTCGATCGCGCTGTACCGGCTGCTGGGCATCTACTGAAGGACCATGTCTTGGAAACCTTGATCAACTTGTTTCACGGCCTGTTGGCTGCTCTCGAGCCGATGAACTTCGGCATCATGCTCATCGGCCTTGCCGTAGGCACGGTGGCGGGTGCTCTGCCCGGCATTTCCTTCGTCAATGCGATGGCCATGGCCTTGCCGTTCACCTATGCCATGACGCCAGTGGCCGCCATGGTGTTTCTTGGAGGCATATACGCGGGGGGCGTCTTTGGAGGCTCGATCTCAGCGATCCTGATCAACATACCCGGCACACCGGCATCGTTGCCCACCTGCTGGGAAGGTTATTCCATGACCAAGCGCGGACAGGCTGCGCGGGCTCTGATGCTGGCGCTGCTCGCGTCCGCGTTGGGCGGCATTGCCAGCGCGCTACTGCTGACTTTTGGCGCTCCGCCGTTTGCTGAGATCGCGCTCACGTTTGACCAGCCAGAATTCTTTGCAGCCACCTTCCTTGGCCTGATCAGCGTCATCGCCATTGCCAAAGAAGCCCCGGCCGTGAGCATGGTGTCACTGTTCTGCGGCATCTTGATCGGCGCCGTCGGGGTCGACCCTCTGTACGGCATGCCGCGTCTGACCTTCGGTCTGCCCGCACTGCAAAACGGCATTGACTTCGTAGTGGTCATGATTGGCCTGTTCGCTTTGACAGAGGTGCTGGAGATGTTGGGCAAGCGCACGCACGGGCAAGGTGATGCCAAGAACGTGCGCATGCGCTTGCCATCGTTCAAGGAACTCTGGGCGCTCAAGGCACCCGCAATGCGTGGAACGGCCATAGGTTGCATGATTGGAGTGGTACCGGGCGCGGGTGCGACGGTAGGTTCTGTGGTCGCCTATGGCATTGAGAAGCAGGTTTCGCCACGTGGGCATGAATTCGGCACCGGTGTGGAAGCCGGGTTGGTGGCGCCTGAGGCCGCCAACAGCGCGACCACCGGCGCCGCCATGATTCCCTTGCTGACCCTGGGCATCCCCGGCAGTGCCGCCACTGCCATCATGCTGGCCGCCCTGGTGCTGCACGGCATCACGCCGGGCCCGTTGCTGTTCACAACACAAACCGACTTGGTCTACACCGTGTTTGCCAGCCTGATACTGGCCAACCTGTTCATGGTTGGCGCGGGCATGCTGGTGGCGCGGGGCTTCGCCACATTGATGAAAGTGCCGCCCACCGTTCTGGGCGCCTTCATTGTGGTGTTGAGTGTGGTGGGCGCTTATGGTGTGCGAAACAACATTGTCGACGTGTACATCTGCTTGGGGTTTGGTGTGCTGGGCTACGTGATGAAGCACTTCAGCTTCCCCTCTGCGCCCTTGGTGTTAGGCGTCATCCTTGGCCCGCTGGCTGAACGCTATTTCATGACTTCGCTGGCCAACTACGACAACGACCCCACCATCTTCCTGACCCGTCCCATCAGCGGCAGCATCATGGCTTTTTCACTTGTTTTCGTGATCTGGGCGCTGGTGCCCGGCATCGGTGGAAAAGTGCTGAAACTGTTCGCGCCACGTAAGAAATCGACCCCCTGAACCCAGGGCAACACGATCACTGACCAGGCGCGAGCCTGTCAGTCCAACCGAAAACCTCCATGCAAACAAGCCCAGCCCCCAACGCAATCGGACCAGTCGCTGAGCAGGTGCGGCGTGCCCGCGCGGCACAGCAAGTGGCCAATCAGTACGACCAGACGCGGGTCGATGAACTGGTGGCCGCCGCCGGCTGGGCCATCATCGAACCTACCCGCAATCGAGAGCTCGCCGAGCTGGCGGTGGCTGAAACCGGTGTGGGCAATGTGCCCGACAAGGTGCGCAAGAACCACCGCAAGACGCTGGGCTTGCTGCGCGATCTGCAAGGTGCCAAATCGGTCGGCGTGATCGCCGAAGACAAGGCCTTGGGCATTGTGGAAATCGCGCGGCCTGTGGGCGTGGTGTGTGCCGTCACGCCCTCCACCAATCCCGGTGCCACGCCGGCCAACAAGATCATCAACGCGCTGAAAGGTCGCAATGCGGTCATCGTGGCACCCTCGCCCAAGGGGCAGGGTACGGCGCAGCGTCTGGTTGCATTCATCCACGCTGAGTTCGATCGCATCGGTGCGCCGCGCGATCTGGTGCAGGTGCTGCCCGCGCCCATCAACAAGCAGGCCACCGCCGAATTGATGGCCTTGTGCGATCTGGTGGTGGCCACCGGCTCGCAAGCCAATGTGCGCGCGGCCTACAGCTGCGGCACACCGGCTTTTGGCGTGGGCGCCGGCAATGTGGCCGGCATCGTGGATGAAAGCGCCGACGTACAGGCCGCCGCCCAGCGCATCGTGCGCTCCAAGACTTTCGACAACGCCACCAGCTGCTCGTCGGAAAATAGCTTGGTGGTGCTGGCCAGCGTGCGCGACGCCCTCCTCAAGGCGCTGGGCGCTCTAGGAGCGCATTTGCTGAGCGCCGAGCGGGCGGAGCATCTGCAGCGGGTCATGTGGCCCCAGGGCAAGCTCTCGGGTGACGTGACCGGCAAGTCAGCCCAGTACATCGCAGAGTTGGCGGGATTTGACGATCTGGCTGCCTCCAACCCATTGGTTCTCATGGTGGACCAGGGTGTGCACGACGTGGGCCCAGAGCACCCCTATTCGGGCGAAAAACTCAGCCCGGTACTCACCCTCTACACCGTGCCCGACTTCGAATCTGCCATGCAAATGGTGGAGCGCATCTACGCGTGGCAGGGTGCCGGGCATTCTGTGGGCCTGCACACGAAAAAGCCGGAGCGGGCCTTGGTGCTGGGCCTGCGGCTGCCGGTGTCGCGCGTCATCGTCGAACAGGCCCACAGCATTGCCACCGGTGGCAGTTTCGACAACGGCCTGCCGTTCTCGCTCTCCATGGGTTGCGGCACCTGGGGTGGCAATAATTTCTCCGACAACATGAACTACCGGCACTACCTCAACGCCACGCGTGTCTCCATGCCCATACCGGAAAAGATGCCAACCGAACGCGAAATTTTCGGCGCCTACTTCGATAAATATGGTGCCCCATGAGCACGGCAGACACACAAGCCCGCACAGACCGCGTTGACCGTAGCTTGCGTCAGCTCATCAACCAACAAGCGCGTGCTCGGCACGAAGCGGTATACGTGCAGGAAGCAGACGGCGATACGGCGCTCAGCTACGCGGCCCTGCTGTCGAGCTGCCACGGCGTGGCCCGGGTGCTGGCGCAGCACGGGTTGGTGAGTGGCGACACGGTCTCGGTGGTTATGCCCAATGGACTCAACACCTTGCGCATTCTGCTGGGCGGTATGTGGTCGGGCCATTGCGTGAACCCGGTCAACTTGCTCGCTCAGCGCGAGCAGATGCGCTATGTGCTGGAGCATTCCGACTGCAAGCTGGTGATCGCCAGCCCCGAATGGGCCGATCAGGTGCGGGCCTTGCTCAAGACCATCGAGCGCCCGGTGAAGCTGCTGGTGACCACTGCGACGCTTGCCAGCCTGCCCGGTGAAGAGCCCGTAGGCGACACACCCAGCGATGACCCGGAGACGGCCAACCGGGTGCGATCCGATGATCACGCCCTGCTCATGTACACCTCGGGCACCACCGGCATGCCCAAGGGCGTGCTGCTCACGCATGCCCAGCTCGCGTACAACGCCGCCGCCATTGCCACTGAACACCAGTTTGGCGTGCAAGACCGCGTGCTGGCCGTGTTACCGCTCTACCACATCAATGCATTTGTCGTCACCATGCTGGCGCCCCTGGCATCGGGCGGTAGCCTGGCGCTGGCCGAGAAGTTCTCGGTGGGACGGTTTTGGCAGCAGGTGGCCCGCAACGCCTGTACCTGGATCAACCTGGTTCCGACCATGCTGTCGTATTTATTGGAAGCGCCCGCGCCTGCGCCGGAAGTCACCGCACCGCTGCGCTTTTGCCGTTCGGCATCGGCCTCGCTGCCGCCCGAGCACTTGCAGGGCTTCGAGAAAAAATTCGGTGTCGGCGTGATCGAAACCATGGGTCTGACCGAGACTGCGGCGCCGTCGTTCTCCAATCCGCTGCAAAACGAGTTGCGCAAGCTCGGCTCGGTGGGGAAGGCATCGGGCTGCGAGGCGCAAGTGGTCAATGACCAATTCGAACCACTCGCCGACGGCATCACCGGTGAGGTGGTGATCCGCGGTGGCCAGGTGATGGCGGGTTACTACAAGAATCCGCAGGCCACACAAGCGGCCCTCACGCCCGATGGATGGCTGCGTACCGGAGACCTCGGACACCGCGATGCCGATGGTTTCTTCTTCATCACCGGACGCATCAAGGAGCTCATCATCAAGGGCGGCGAGAACATCTCGCCGCGCGAGATCGACGAGGTTCTGCTGCGCTACCCCGACGTGCTCGACGCCGCTGCAACGAGCATCCCCGACAAGCACTACGGGCAGGAAATCATGGCGTGCGTGGTGCTCCGCCCGGGCAGGAAGCCGGACGAGGCGGCCTTGCGCACCTTCTGCCTAACCCATCTTGGTCGCTTCAAGTGTCCGAAGGTGATCCACTTCGTGGGGGATCTTCCGCGAGGTCCGTCGGGCAAGGTACAGAGGTTGAAGCTGCTAGAGTTCGTCAAGAGTATGGCTGGCGCCAATCACTAATTCGGGGGGGGGCCGCGCCCTGAGTCTGTCGGTCGTCAGACTGCCTCGAACAGCCCCAGGTGCCAATTCGCCCCCGTCAACGACTGGGGCTTTTCTTTGTCCAAGGTGAAATTGCGTCTGGCAGGTTACCTGAGTCTCCCGGCGTCAATCCATCTCTGCGTCATGCCGCGCGCGAGGTTGTAGCGGGCGCAGTTGTATTGCTCCAGGCGCTCCAGTTCGATGTTCGCGATGACGCGCAACGCCGCCAGGTCAGCGGCGGCTACGGGCACCTCCGAAAATGCGTATTCCAGCTTTCGGCCGTAGAAGACGACGAACTGCATGAGCTCATTCATGGCCTGTCGATACCGGGCTCGAAGCGGGTCGGGCACGGCCAGGGAGGCTCGCAGCACGCTGTACTTCTGAATCGAGCGACGGTAGATGAATTCAAACAGCTCCACTGCCGCGGCGACGTTGCGCTGCTCGTAGACGCCGAGCATGGCTGTCGCATAGTCCGTGCGCTCCACGTCCAGGAAGGACAGGGGTGCGCAGTTGTACAGCAGGAGCGGCATGTTGGCGCTCAGACGACTCGTTCGCTTGTTGCCATCTGCAAAGGGCTGCAGGTAGGCCACGTTGACCCAAAGGAAGAATGCGGCCTCCACCGGGTTTCGGATGTGGCGGACCTTGTCGATGATGGACTTCAGCGTTTCTTCCAGGAGTGTGGGGATGTTGCTCGGGGAGTAGACAGAGCCGTCGATGTTCACCACGCGCCGGCGGATGCTGCCAATGTCCCGCGAGTCCTTCAAGAGGTCTCTCATCAACTTGGCCTGCAGGTCAACGATTACGGGCACCGTGATGCCCTCTGTCGGCACAGCGTCGACCATGAACTCTATGGCGTTCTTGTGGTTGAGCAGCATCAGGGTGTCTTCGTCAAGGGGGCCTGCTTGCTCCCCGAGCTCGAAGAGTTCCTTGGTGTCGAGCAAGCTCTTGTTGTTGCCCTCCAGGCGCGATGACGACCAGGACAGGTCGAGGAGCAGCTGCTCCAGAACCTCGCGGGCATAGGTTCCCGCGGGTTGCTGGTCCCGGCTACGGCCGGCGTTAAACAACTCCGTGGCCAGCTGCGGTGGCAGCAAGCTGGATTGGTTCGGTATGTAGTTGTGCACAAAACTGCTCTCATAGCCTACCGGGGTGCGAGTTCCCAGAGACGCGCGAAGCGTTTCGACCAAGGGTAGGGCAGCCGACGACCACTGCAGCAGGCCAAGCCCCGCTGGCGTGGGTGTGGCTGAAGGCAAGGCCCCAAGTGCAGCCTTGGCAGCATCTGTGGCCACGTAGCGGGTGGACCGGCCGTTCCCCAGCTTCTCCAGAAAGCCAGAGGCCAGGAGGTCTCGCAAGGCCCGGTTGATGGTGGGCCGGGAAGCCTTGAGGGCTTGCTCCAGTGCACCAGGTTGTACGGGTTCGCCGGCGGCAAGGACCAGGCGCAGCAACGCATCGTGACGGGGCGACAGGGTAGAGGTGGTCATGAAGTAGGAATCTTGTCAATCTTGTCAGCTGAGGAGATTGGGACTTTAATCTCGTCATGACGACAAGAATACGCCCTGATTTTGTCACTCTGACAAGTTTATGACAAGATTTATGACAATAGAGCCTCTTGCAAAACCCCAAATTCGAGCTGATTTATTTTGCAAAGCGGTGCAAAAAAAGAGAAACAGGCGGCCATCTCTGGCACGATGGAGTCAACCAAAACGACACCGTAACGCCTGCGCCATGAATAATACCAAAGCCGAAATGATCATGCATCGCTGGAACGTCATCCAGCACGAATTGATCCCCGCAATGCGAGAGCAAGTGGGCACGCTGACACCCAAGCTGGAGCGTTTGATCCACACACTGGAGTGGGTGCGCATCGAAGAATTTACCAAAAACGCATGGTGTGGCATCGGTCGCCCACCGGCTGAGCGGGCTTGGCTGGCCAACGCATTCGTTGCCAAATCGGTGCTCGGGCTTGGCAACACGAGGATGCTCATTGAGCGGCTGCAAATTGACCGCTCACTGCGCCGTATCTGCGGTTTCTCGATGTATGTCACCTTGCCCAGCGAGTCCACCTTCTCGCGGGCCTTTGAAGAGTTCGCCACCAGCTCCCTAGCTGAGCGCGTTCACGAGGCGCTCATCAAAGAGCACCTGGGTGACCAGCTTATCGGCCACATTAGCCGTGACGGCACGGCCATCCCTGCCCGTGAGCGGCCATTCAAAAGCCCAGATCGCTACGACAGATCCGCGCCCAAGGCCAAGCCAGCCAAACGGGGTCGCCCGCGTCGCGGCGAAGTGCGCCCTGCACCCAAAGAGAGCGCTGTGCAGATGCAACGCAAGCAGACACTGGAGCAGATGCGCAATGACATCCCCCAGGCATGTGACCGTGGCACCAAGTGCAATGCACAAGGCTTCAAGACCAGCTGGAACGGCTACAAACTGCACATCGACACCGCCGACTGCGGTGTGCCAATCAGTGTGCTGTTGTCAAGCG